>OOCH01002561.1_pt1 | contig 11079 bp, 8 predicted proteins | sample 1671641 | NCBI WGS metagenome assembly OOCH01 (sample SAMN06348177, study PRJEB24527) | human gut metagenome | biome: human gut; feature: ankylosing spondylitis patient; material: feces | host: Homo sapiens | place: China | collected 2015-10
GCACGCAGACAGAAGGCTGAGGCAGAGCGCAGCATAGAGAAAGCTAAGGCAGAAGCCGAGGCCGCTGCTCGTGCTGCTAAAGAAGCTAAGGAAGCCGCTGTCAAGGCTGAAGCCGACAGAGATGCTGCTCGCCGCGCTGCTGAAGCCGAAGCTCGCGCTATTCGAGAAATGATGTCTGCTCCGAAGAAGGTTCTGACCGCTAAGAAACCGGCTCAGGAAGAAAAACCGCAGGAACAGAAGAAGGTTCACAAGAACAGCGTCAAGAAAGAAAACAAAGGTACGAAGAACAACGCTAAGAACGCAGACAACTGGGGCGACGAAAATCAGAAACGCCGCACTCTCAAGACCCGCGGCGGCGACAACTCTTCGGAAGAAAGCAGCGGCTGGAAGAATGACCGCCGCAACAAACGCGGCAACAAGCACCAGAACCAGAACAACAAAGGCCAGGGCGGAAGACCGCAGACTCCTGCTGTTCAGGAACCCGTTGTTAAGGACATTGAAGTTCCGGAAACCATCACTGTCGCTGATCTCGCTATGAAGATGAGCGTCAAGGCCATTGAAGTCATTAAACAGATGATGAAGCTCGGTCAGATGGTGACGATCAACCAGATGCTTGACCAGGAAACGGCCATGATTGTGGTCGAAGAAATGGGTCATCGTGCGATCGCCGCTAAACCGGAAGATCCGGAAGCCTTCCTGGCTGAAGAAGAAGCCAAGGCTTTGGCCAACTATCCGAAGGAACCTCGTCCTCCGGTCGTGACGATTATGGGTCACGTTGACCACGGTAAGACTTCTTTGCTGGACTACATCAGACGTACTCGTGTTGCCGCAGGCGAAGCCGGCGGTATTACACAGCACATCGGTGCTTACCACGTTGAAACCCCGAGAGGCATTATTACTTTCTTGGATACCCCGGGACACGAAGCCTTCACGGCCATGCGTGCTCGCGGTGCTCAGGTAACCGATATCGTTATTTTGGTGGTTGCAGCCGACGACGGCGTGATGCCGCAGACCAAGGAAGCTATTGCTCACGCGAAGGCCGGCAACGTTCCTCTGGTGGTTGCCATTAACAAGATTGATAAACCAGAAGCTAATCCTGATCGTGTCAAACAGGAACTCGTTGCCAACGAAGTCATCCCTGAGGATTACGGCGGCGACGTGCCGTTCGTCTGCGTGTCTGCTAAGAGCGGACAGGGCATTGACGAGCTGCTTGAAAACGTTCTTCTGCAGGCCGAAATTCTTGAATTGAAGGCTGTGAAAGAAGGTCCTGCTAAGGGCGTCGTGATTGAATCCCGCCTTGACCGCGGTAAGGGTGCGGTTGCTTCCGTCCTGGTTCAGGCCGGTACCTTAAAGCGCGGTGATATCGTCTTGGCCGGCGCCACTTTCGGTCGCGTTCGCGCCATGGTTGACGAAAACGGCAAGTCGGTTCAGAGCGCCGGTCCTTCCATCCCGGTGGAAATTCAAGGCCTCTCCGACGTTCCGCAGGCCGGTGACGAACTCATCGTCGTTTCCGAAGAGCGTAAGGCTCGTGAATTGGCCAACTACCGTCAGGGCAAGTACCGTGACGTTAAGCTGGCTCGCCAGGTCAATGACAAACTCGGAGGTCTTTTTGGTCAGAATCCGGAAGGCCAGAAGACCCTGTCTCTGGTTATCAAGTCCGACGTTCAAGGCTCTCAGGAAGCTTTGGTTCACGCTTTGACCAAACTTTCTACCGATGAAGTTAAGGTCAGCGTGGTTCACGCAGCCGTAGGCGGTATCAGTGAATCTGATATCAACTTGGCGATTGCTTCCAATGCTGTTGTCTTAGGCTTCAACGTCCGTGCCGATGCATTGGCTAGAAAACTGGCTGAAAACAACGGCATCGACATCCGCTACTACAACATCATCTACGACGCCGTAGATGATGTTAAGGCTGCCATGAGCGGCATGCTTGCTCCGGAACGCCGCGAAAACCACGTAGGTCTCGTTGAAATCCGTCAGGTCATTCGCGTCCCCAAAGTGGGCGCAGTGGCAGGCTGCATGGTGCTCGAAGGGGTCGTCAGACGCAACTCTCATGCCCGTCTTTTGCGCAACAATGTGATTATCTGGACAGGTGAGATTAACTCTCTGCGCCGCTTCAAAGACGACGTTAAGGAAGTCAAGGCCGGTGCCGAGTGCGGCATCTCTCTGAAAGGAAACGATGACATTCAGGTCGATGACAAACTCGAAATCTTTGAGGTCGAGGAAGTCGCAAGAACGATCTGAGATTGATATAGCCTGAACACAAAGGAGCTTTCGGGCTCCTTTGTATTTAGCTGGTTTTATTGAGGAGTTGAAAAATGATTAAACCCACCAAACCGGGACGCGCCAACCGTATTGCGGACCAAATCCAGCGTGACGCTGCCGAACTGATTCAGAAAGAAGTAAGCAACCCGAAGACTGGTCTCGTAACGCTGACAGGGTGCGAAATTACTCCTGATTACGCACATGCGACGATCTACTTTACGTCCATCGGTTCTACGCCTGAGGAAGCCACCGAGGCTTTGAGCAGCGCAGCTCCGATGCTTCACTCCAGAATCTTCAAGCTTTTGAAGATTCACACCGTTCCTCAGCTGCATTTTGTCTATGACAAGAGCGTCGAACGCGGCTTTGAAATGGATCAGCTGATCCGTCAGGCTCGCGAAGAGGACGGAGAAAAAGTCAAAGGTGAATAATTGGGTCGTCGTCGCAAAGGTTTAAAAATTGACGGCGTTTTATTGCTCGATAAGCCGGTAGGTTTGTCGAGCAATAGCGCTTTACAGAAGACACGCCGCCTTCTGAATGCACAAAAAGCCGGCCATACCGGCACGCTTGATCCTTTAGCAAGCGGACTGCTTCCCTTGTGTTTCGGGGAAGCGACAAAGTTTTCTGCCGATTTACTCAACGCCGATAAGGAATATTTAACGACGGTGAAGTTCGGAGAAAAGACCTCTACAGGAGACGCTGAAGGCGAAGTCATCTTTTCGGCCGAGCCGAAATTTACCTTCAAAGAATTCTGTGCCGTTTTAGAGAGATTCAGAGGAGAGATCATTCAAATACCTCCGATGTATTCAGCCTTGAAAAAGGACGGAGTTCCTTTGTATAAATTCGCAAGAAAAGGTGAAGAAATCGAGAGAGAGCCCCGTAAAGTAGTAATATCCTCACTTGACATTGTGGACTTCCAACCGCCTGAAGTCACCCTTCTGGTGCGTTGCTCCAAGGGTACCTATATTCGTACGCTTGGGGAAGACATAGGCGAAGCCTTAGGCTGCGGCGCCCATTTAAAGACGCTGCGGAGGACGGCTATTGCCGATCTCCACATTGAAGAAGCTGTGGATTTGGATCTGTTTGAACGCATGACTGAGGAGCAGCGTATTGCTGTTTTGCTTCCTCCGGATCGATTGCTGCAGAGTCTTGCGCCCGTCAAGCTGGATGAAGAAGCGACTAAGAAGTTTCTGAACGGTATGAAGGTACGCACGGACGAGCGTTCGATCGAGGAGGCTAAAGTGCGTGTGTACGGTATCTCAGCTGAAAAAACTGAATTTTTACTCGGCGTCGGACGTTTGACTTCCGACGGAGTCCTGGCGCCGGATCGATTAATTTCGTTTGTAGACAACGATAGATAATTTTTAATATGACTCGAGCGATTAGAAATATTGCGATTATTGCTCACGTGGACCATGGTAAAACCACGTTGGTGGATCAGCTGCTGAAACAGTCCGGCACCTTCCGTGCCAATCAGGCTGTTGCCGAGCGCGTGATGGACAGTAACGACATCGAACGCGAGCGCGGCATTACGATTTTGGCGAAAAACTGCGCCGTCGAATACGAAGGCACCCACATCAACATCATCGATACCCCGGGACATGCGGACTTCGGCGGTGAAGTCGAACGCGTTTTGTCTATGGTTGACGGCGTTCTGTTGCTCGTGGATGCGGTAGAAGGCCCGATGCCGCAGACTCGTTTCGTGACCAAGAAAGCGTTGGCTTTAGGTCTGAAACCGATTGTTGTGATTAACAAGATTGATCGTCCGGGCGCTCGTCCTGACTGGGTTATCAACCAAACCTTTGATCTGTTCGACAAACTGGGCGCTACAGAAGAACAGCTGGACTTCCCTGTGATCTACGCTTCTGCTCTGAACGGGTTTGCCGGTTTCACGGATGATGCTGAAGAACTGAAGAAGATCGGAAACATGAAGGCGATTTTCGACACGATTCTGGAAAAAGTTCCGGTTCGTGACGACGATCCTGACGGTCCTCTGCAGATGCAGATTTCCTCTCTGGACTACTCCAGCTACGTCGGTAAGATCGGTATCGGCCGTATTAAGCGCGGCCGCATTAAACCGCTTCAGGAAGTTCTGATCATGAACGGCCCGGATTCCGAACCGAAGCGCGCCAAGGTCAATCAGGTTCTGAAGTTCCAGGGCTTGGAAAGAAAACTGGTTGACGAGGCTGAAGCCGGCTACATCGTTCTGATCAACGGTATCGAAGAAATCGGCATCGGTACTACCTTAACCGATGTGAACCATCCGGATGCGCTGCCGCTCCTGCACGTTGACGAACCGACTCTGACGATGAACTTCCATGTCAACACCAGCCCTCTGGCTGGTAAGGAAGGCAAATTCGTCACCAGTCGTCAGATTCGCGAACGTCTTGAACGCGAATTAAAGAGCAATGTTGCTATGCGCATGAAACCGACCGACAACGAAGGCGTTTTCGAAGTGGCCGGCCGCGGTGAACTGCACCTGACGATTTTGATTGAAAACATGCGTCGTGAAGGCTATGAACTAGCTGTTTCCCGTCCGCGCGTCGTTTACAAAGAAGTCGACGGCGTCAAGATGGAGCCGTTCGAAATGCTGACCGTTGACGTGGAAGAAAACCATCAAGGTCCCGTCATGGAAGAGCTCGGCCGCAGAAAGGGCGACCTTCAGGACATGCAGCCGGACGGAAAAGGTCGTGTTCGTCTCGAATACCGCATTCCCGCCCGTGGCTTGATCGGTTTCCAGAACGACTTTCTCACGATGACTCGCGGCACCGGTGTCATGAGCCATGTGTTTGATGAGTACGGTCCTGTTAAGTCCGGAGACTTGGGTGAACGCCGCAACGGCGCCATCATCAGCCAGGACGACGGCAACGCCGTTGCTTATGCTCTGTGGAAGATTCAGGAAAGAGGACGTTTGTTCATCGGTCCGGGAGAACCTATTTATGAAGGCATGGTGATCGGTGTTCACTCTCGTGACAACGACATTGTCGTGACCCCGATTAAGGGAAAACAACTCACCAACATTCGTGCTTCAGGTACCGACGAAGCCATTCGTCTTGTTCCTCCGATTCAGCTGACACTGGAAAGTGCCGTTGAATTCATCAACGATGACGAACTGGCTGAAATCACACCGAAGAGCATTCGTATCCGTAAGCGCTGGCTGAAGGAATTCGAACGCCGCCGTGCTGCACGCGGAGACAGTCGCGTTGGCCCGGGAATCTAAATCCAAATGTCCGTGCGGCAGCGGCAAGCCTTATGAAGACTGCTGCGGGCCGCTTCTTGCCGGCGCCCCCGCACCCGATGCGAGGGCGCTTATGTGTTCTCGCTATACGGCTTTCGTGAAGGAAGACAAGGACTATCTTCTCAGAACCTGGCACGAGAGCACCCGTCCCAAAGAATTAGATTTTGAGCCGCTCCATTGGCGCAGTCTCAAGATTGAGGCCTTCATGTCTTTATCGGAGATAACGGCACGTGTGAAATTCGTTGCGAAAGCACGAGCCGATGCCGGAAATATGATCACTTTGAAAGAAAACAGCCGATTTGTAAAAGAAAACGGCCGTTGGTACTACATTGACGGAATCCTTTCATGACAGATAATGTTTACGACCCGATCGGGTGGCGCTTTTGTGTCGCACCGATGCTGGATCTGACAGATCGCCATTGCAGATACTTTCATCGTCTGCTTTCTCATCGTGCTCGACTTTACACCGAGATGGTGACGACCGGAGCGCTGGTTCACGGCGATGTTCCCCATCATCTTGATTTTTCCGAAGCGGAGCATCGGGTTGCTCTGCAGCTCGGAGGATCCGATCCGAAGGATCTGGCCCACGGCGCTAAGCTTGCTCAGCAATGGGGATATGACGAAGTTAATCTTAACTGCGGATGTCCGAGCGAACGTGTGCAGAAAGGCTCGTTCGGTGCTTGTTTAATGGCCGAACCCGGCTTGGTCGCGGATTGCGTTAAAGCCATGCAGGACGCAACTCATCTGCCAGTCACCATCAAACATCGCGTCGGTATTGATGCCAATAATGATTACGGTTTTGTGCGTGACTTTGTCGGTACGTTATTTAATGCCGGCGTTCGTGTTTTTATTGTTCATGCCCGTAATGCATGGCTGAAGGGATTGTCGCCAAAAGAAAACCGTGAAATCCCGCCGCTTCGCAGAGAAGTGGTTTATCAGCTTAAGAAAGATTTTCCGGAAGCGATCATTGTCATTAACGGCGCGCTTCAGGATCTAGGCGAATGTGAAGCCGAACTCAAACACGTGGACGGCGTTATGCTAGGTCGAGCCGCTTATTACACACCGTGGCTTCTCACTGATGTTGATGCCCGCCTTTACAACGACGAACACGCTCCCGTGACGCGCGATCGAGTGATCGACGCCATGGAAGAGTATGTTCGCTTCATTAAGCCGGATGATCATTCTCTGCGGGCCTGCTGCCGGCATATGCACGGACTGCTGACGGGCTTGGCAGGAGCGAAAGTTTGGCGAAGGACATTAAGCGATACGGCGCTGATCCGAGAGCAGGGTGCCGATATCTTCGGCTATGCCTACGGCAAAGCCGGTTGGGCGGATGTTGAATCCTTCCCGGATGAGGACAGAGAGTTCTTCTCGTAGAAACTAAAATTCAAAAACAAGAATCCTGAATTTCATTACTGAGTTCAGGATTTTTTCTTACTGAGTAGCGGCATAAATAAAACCCGTCTCCCACGACAGGAAACGGGCTTGAAAATCAGAAAACTCTGATTTTTTCTAACTACTTGGCTGCTTTAAGAATAGCTTCGGCAGCTGTTGTGTTGAAGAAGAAACGACGGCTTTCCAGAGTAGTTCCTTTAGCAAAGAATTTGCCCGGACGGAAAATCTTGTCGCCTTTGCCCGGGGCAACGAAAGCCATCTTAGAGACACCGCTTTCGTGCTCTTCAATACCGTATTCGGCAGGCGTGACTTCCTTCGGCATAGTCAGCACGACAGCCTGAGAGCGACCGTTGTTGACAACGTTCCATTTGCCGGTGGCGACGGCAGCTTCCCCGGTCGGAGTGCAGAACATGGTTTCTCTCTTAACCGGAGTAACGCGGAAAGTGCCGCTGACGGCTTTAGGAGTGGCGTTATCAAACATAATGCCGTAGGCGTGTCCGGAGACGCGTTTGAGGCAGAAAGGAATAGAGGAGAAATTCTTCAGGAGTTCTTCGCTGGTGGTTGCGCTGGTGAAGTTCTGGTTAACCGGAATGACCATTTCATTATTCAGGAAAGTCGTGTCGGCCTTGTAGGCAATTGAGCCGGCAGGGAAGACTGCATTGCCGACTTTTTCAGCTTCGGCAAGAGGCTGACCCTTGCGGTTCTTTAGGAATTCGGCCATTTTTAAGCCGCTGACATCAAAGGCGCGAAGTTTCAGGCCGATCTGAACCGGGGCTTTGCCTGCACCGAACTTAAGAAGAGCCGAGCCGTTCTTTTCAAATACGACGCTGGTCGGCTGGAAAAGAGAGATCTTTTCTGTCTTAGTGGCAACATATCCGGCGTCTGTCTGGGCCGGGATCAGCCCGAGGTCGCCTCTGTCTTGTTTCAGTAAAAGCGGTGCGGCCCCGCGGCGCGGTTTTTTCCCTTCAACGACAGACCAGGCGGAAGTGTCTTTACCGTCAATCACCCAAACCGGATGATTTTTCATGATCTCCTGAGTTGTCGCAGAAAGAGCAACGGGTTCTTTTGTTGAGCTCGAGAACAGGTTGTCAAAGAAGCTCGCATGGCTCAGGGAGCAGACGGAAACGAGAGACAAAGCAACAGCTGAATGAGCAGTAATAGATTTCAAATTCACAGTAACCTCTTTAGAAATTGCTCTTACAAATTTTGAACAAAGGAATGCTAACTCAAAAATGTATAGAGGTTGATACTAATACATAGAGTTTTGCATCCTCGGAAATGGTTACTTAACTCGCCTAGATTGGGGAGGTATTCCATGATAGTACTCATTATTTAGTCCGTTAATTAGATGTACGCTGAAGAATAGGGGAAATGCTGAGTTTTGTGTCATCCGCTCGTCACATTCACCCTCTAGAATCCGCCATTGTTTTTTTATAAAGATAACCATCTATCATGGATACATTTCTCACGTGCACGATGGTCTTTCTGATGCTCCTGGCAAGTTTTAACTTGTTCGTGGGCGTCAGCAACGACGCCGTGAACTTCCTGGGTTCTGCACTGGGCTCTAAAAGCGCCCGATATAACATCGTTATGGGTGTTGCTGCCGCGGGTGTGCTTTTAGGCTGCACCTTCTCAAGCGGAATGATGGAAATTGCGAGAAGCGGGATTTTTAATCCGCAGCTCTTTACCTATTGGGATGTCATGCTCATCTTTTTTGCGGTGATGCTGACAGATGTTCTTCTTTTGGATACCTTTAATTCTCTCGGTCTTCCTACTTCGACCACGGTATCTATCGTTTTCGAGCTTCTCGGTGCTTCTGTGGTTTCCGCCGCTTACAAGCTGTGGGTGTCGACCGGAACCATCGTCGGTCTCGGCGCCTACATCAACAACGAAAAAGCCCTTTCGATCATCATCGGTATCTTGGCCTCGGTAGTGATCGCTTTCACCTTCGGAACAATCATTCAATGGCTGATCCGTTACCTTTTCACGTTCCGTTATCAGAAAGTCTATCGTTACGTCGGCGGCGTTTACTCCGGCCTTTGCCTGACGGCAATTTTTTACTTCCTGATCGTCAAGGGGGCAAAGGGCGCATCTTTCATGACGCCGGAATTGATTGCCTGGCTGGATGCTAATACCGAAACTCTTATGTGGAGTTTCTTCCTGACAATCACCATCGTTTTCCAGATCCTGATCTGGTTCTGGAACTTTAATGCACTTCGCATCGTTATTTTGGCTGGTACCTTCGCTTTGGCCTTTGCTTTCGCAGGCAACGACTTAGTGAACTTCGTCGGTGTGCCTTTGGCTGCAATGCAAAGTGCCGGCATAGCTGCTTCTGCTGAAGCTGCGAATCCCGCTCTGACGCCTACCACGCTGTATATGGGCGCCCTCAAGGAGTCTGTTGTCACTCCGACGATTTGGCTCATCATCTCCGGTCTAATCATGGTTTGCACGCTTTGGTTTAGTCCGAAAGCTCAGCGTGTCGTCCAGACTGCAATTAATTTATCCGCCAGCGAACGCAGTGAAAAAGAACAATTCGGATCTACTGTCGGTGCTCGTGTTTTGGTTCGTTCCGGTCTCGGAATTAACCGAATCATCAATCAGATTCTTCCGCGCTCAGTACTGAATAGTATCGACAACCATTTTGAGAAACCTCGTCTTAAGAAAGGAGAGGTTCCTCTGCCGTTTGACCAAGTTCGTGCTTCCGTCAATCTCGTACTCGCCAGTATCTTGATTGCTACGGCTACCAGCATGAAACTTCCGCTTTCGACGACTTACGTTACTTTCATGGTTGCCATGGGTAGTTCTTTGGCAGACGGTGCGTGGGACAGAGAGACTGCTGTTTACCGAATTTCCGGTGTAATGGCGGTGATCAGCGGCTGGTTCCTGACCGCTTTTACGGCCTTTATTGCCGCCGGTATTGCGGTTCTCCTTTGCATTTGGTTCGGGCCGATCTTTATGGTGATCGGTGGTGTTTGTGTCGTTGCACTCCTGATCCGTTCCAACTTCTTCAGCAAAGACAAGAAAGTCGAAGCAATGGAAGATTTTGAAGCAGGCCTGTCCAAAGAAGAGCTGCGTAAGCGCTTTAACGCTGCGATTGACCGCAACTTGAAGCAGACAATTGACATCTTCTCGAACACCACAATGAACTTCCTTTCGGAAGACTATTCGGCGGTGAAGAAAGACAAACTCGAGGCCCAGGAGCTTTTAGACCATATCTCCCTGCTTCGAAGCCAGTACTATCTCATGATCAGTCACGGTCAGGGCGCCGGCAAAGACTACGACGCGCGTAACTACTATTACCGCACCTTCTCAAACGTCAAAGATGTTGCCCAAGACCTCCGTAACACGGTAAATCAGATGGAGCAGCATTTGGCAAACAGCCACTCGGTCTTCAAAGGTCAGCTCAGAGCCAATTTGCTGAAGGCAGTTGATGCGTTGTCGAATTTCCAAAAATCTCTGTCTGAGTACGTGATGAACGGTTCGACAACTGACGAAGTGCTTCTTCGCTTGTCTAATACGAACCTTGAGGAAGTCAATGCGTTCCAGCTTGAACTGATGAAAGAAATCGAAGTCAATAAGATGCCTCTTCATCGTTCGGAACTGTACTTGTCCATCCTCCAGCTTTATCGCGAAATCATCAATCGCTACACCGTTATTGTCCTTCTGCAGCGTGAACTGAACTTCATGCTTTCGGAAAAACAAGAGGACGAGCATGCAGCTGAGGCTCCTGCAGAGCCTCAGCATTAAGTGAACCGTTAATTGGCGCTAACAGCGGGTTGTTCTTCGGGACGCCCGCTAAATTTTTGCCTGCTGAACTCCTATCCGGAAGCGTTGACCGCCGTCTGTTCGGCTTGTACATTGAAAGTATCGTTTCCTTAGGAGCTGCGCTATGCCTTTCGTACGCATTTGTGTTACCGGCGATGAAGAACGCCCGACACCGGAACAAAAGAGAGAACTTATTTCCGGAGTGACAAAACTCGTCGGTGACGTGCTCGGTAAGAATACCTCAAACATGGTCGTCATCATCGACGAGATCCCGATGGAAAACTACGGGATCGGGGGCAAGACCGTCAGAGAACGCCGAAAAGAACAACAGAAATAAGCGACAAAAGAAAAACCGAACCGGTCGCAAGACCGATTCGGTTTTATTACATCCGATAAGTCGGATTACTCTTTCTTCCCGA
>OOCH01002564.1_pt1 | contig 11073 bp, 7 predicted proteins | sample 1671641 | NCBI WGS metagenome assembly OOCH01 (sample SAMN06348177, study PRJEB24527) | human gut metagenome | biome: human gut; feature: ankylosing spondylitis patient; material: feces | host: Homo sapiens | place: China | collected 2015-10
GTGTCCCTGCAAGTCGTCATTGGTTTGTGTAAACGCAAAGAAACGGCGGCTCTGATTTCTCAAAACCGCCGTTAGGGTAATAACTTAAAATGAGCGCGCAAAATCACCTGCCCCAACCAACGGTTTTTTTCTTTCCCCGGACGGGGCAGTATTTGATAGTAGTTTTGTTTCTCCTCAAATGGCAATTAAGCAGCCAATTAAACGTTTGTAATATTACTGTGCAAACTGACTCATATACAATGCTTCGTATTTTCCATGTTGTGCCATTAACTCTTCGTGGCTGCCATGCTCAAGAATATCACCATGTTCCATGTAAAGGATCATGTCAGCATCCCGAATCGTAGAAAGCCGGTGGGCAATCACAAAAGAAGTACGTCCGTGCATCAATTTTGCAAGTGCTTTTTGGATAAGCTGCTCCGTATGCGTGTCCACGTTGCTGGTGGCCTCGTCCAAGATCATGATTTCCGGGTCAGACGCCATCGCTCGGGCGATGGTCAGCAGTTGGCGTTGACCTTGTGAGATATTTTCCGCCCCTGTGGAAAGTTCAAAATCATAACCGCCTGGCAGGGTCTTGATGAAGCTGTCCACGCTGGCGGATTGTGCGGCGGCGATGATTTTTTCCTCCGGCAGATTGTCCTGCGCGTAAGCTATGTTGTCCCGGATGCTGCCTTCAAAGAGCCAGGCATCCTGGAGCACCATGCCAAAGCGATCCCGTAGCTCGTGACGGGTCATTTCCTTGGTGTCTACCCCGTCCACTAAAATACTACCGCCGTCCACATCGTAGAACCGCATGAGCAGATTGATGAGGGTGGTTTTGCCAGCCCCGGTGGGGCCCACGATGGCCACTTTCTGACCGGACTTCACCGTGATGTTCACATCATGCATCAGCTGGTGCTCCGGGGAGTAACCGAAGGACACATGGCGAAATTCCACCGCGCCCGTGCTGACCTGAGGCATCAGTCCGGGAACAGGGTCTGGTGTCTCTTCCGAGGCATCCAGCAGAGCGAAAATGCGCCCTGCGGCAGCGGACGCTGCGCTGAAACTGCCCGCCATCCCCGCAATGCTGGTGAAGGGCTGGGAGAACTGCTTGGTATACTGGAGCATGGCTTGCACGTCGCCGATCCGCATCTCACCACGCAATACGGACAGACATCCCAGCAGGGCGCTGACAGCGTAGCCAAGGTTATTTACCAGGTCGGTGATTGGAGTGACCTTACCAGATGCAATCTCGGCACTCTGAGCGGTACGCTGGAGTTCCCCATTGATTCGATCAAACTCCTCTTTTGCTCGATCCGTGTAGTTGAACACCGACACCAGCTCCTGCCCTTGGTACACCTCCTCGATGTAGCCGTTGAGCTGTCCCAGGAGTTCCTGCTGCCGGGCGTAGTGTATGGCTCCCGTTTTCATAACGCCTAGAGAGGCCAGCAGAGACACCGGCACCATAGCCACTGCGATGGCCGTCAGTATAGGACTGGTTGTGAACATCATCACCAGGATACCCACAGCGGTGACCACCTGGGTGACGATTTGGGTCAGGTTCTGGCTCAGGGCGTTGTTCACCGTGTCCACATCGTTGGTGATGGTGCTGAGGATTTCCCCCTGGGTATGAGAGTCGTAATAGTCCAGCTTCAGGTGGTGCATCTTCCGGTCAATATCACCCCGCAGAGTCTCCATAACGCAGGCGGTCAGCTTAGTCATGCTGAAGCTTTGGAGAATGGCGAAAAGCTGGGCCACAAGATAAAGGGCTATCAGCGTCACGAGCAGCCAGACGATCGTTTCCCAGTCGAAGGAGCTGCTTGCCACGCCATCGTACAGTTCCGAGGTGATGCCGCCCGTCACCGCTGGGGTCAAAACGGTAAACAGGGTACTCAGGACAGCGGCGATCATCACTAGAATCAGGCGGAGCTTGTACCGTCCCAGATAGTGGAACAGCCGTTTAAACGCATTCCAGTTCATGTTTCACTTCCTCCTCTCCCAGCTGCAATTCAGCAATCTCCCGGTAGAGCGGACATGTATGTAGCAGTTCCCGGTGCTTGCCTCTCCCCACGATCTGTCCGTCCTCCATCACCAAGATACGGTCAGCATCCAGGATAGAACCCACCCGCTGAGCCACAATGAGCATGGTGGAATCCCCCATGCTCTCCCGCAGGCGCATGCGGAGTGTTTTATCTGTTTTCACATCCAAGGCGGAAAAGCTGTCATCAAACAGGTAGATTTCTGGTTTTTTTACGACAGCCCGAGCAATAGCCATGCGTTGGCGCTGGCCGCCGGACAAATTGGTGCCGCCTTGAGCGATTTCGGCGTGGTAGCCGTCCGGCTTCTGTTCGATGAACTCGTCGGCGCAGGCGATGTAGGCCGCTTGCCGCCACTGTTCCTCACTGCTGTCCTGATCTCCAAAGCGCAGGTTGGAGGCCACGTCTCCGGAAAAGAGTACATTCTTCTGGGGGATATAGCCGATCAGATCCCGCAGCTCGTTCAATTTATATTGTTTTACATTCATATCGTCCACATAGACATGGCCTACCGTGGCGTCGTAAAGCCGCGGGATCAACTTGAGGATGCTGGACTTGCCGCAACCGGTGCGCCCGATAATGGCGGTGACCTCCCCGGCCCGGCACTCGAAGCTAACATCCTTCAGCACTGGTTCGTCCGCCCCAGGATAGGTAAAGGTCACATGGTCAAAGGCCACACAGGCGCGGCCTTTGCGCAAGGCGGCACTGTATCTGCCGTCCTTGATGGAACTCTCGGTATTCAGCACTTCTGCGATGCGCTTAGCGCAGGCATAGGACACAGGAAAGAGCATAATGACCAATGCCAGCATCATGATAGCGGCAAGGATCATGCTGATATACTGGCTGTTGGCCACCAGGTCACCCACTGCCATCTCCCCGGCGGACACATACCAGGAACCCATGCCCATGACCGCTGCTGTAGTCACACCAAAGATCACCTGAATCACCGGCATCAGCAGTGCGGTCACCCGCCCAGAGAGAATGGTCATGGAGGCCAGTTCTCCATTGGCTTGGGAAAACCTTTCCATTTCTTTCCCTTGCCGATTGAAAGCCCGAATCACCCGTACCCCCTCCAGTGTTTCCAGAAAGATCTTGTTCAGTCGGTCAATCCGCTGCCGGAGGGTCACCGAGTAGCGGGAAACAAAAATCAGAATGACACCTACGCCAATGATGAGGGCGGGAATGGCCAAGCTCAGCACGGAACTGAGTTCGCCGCCGGTCAGAGAAGAGAGTACCAGCCCAGCCACCGCCATCAGCGGTGCAGTCACCCCCAGCCGCAACAGCAATGAGAGAAACATTTGGATGTTGGTCACATCGGAGGTACTGCGGGTCACTAGACTAGCGGTGCCAAACCGCTCCATTTCAGCGGCGGAAAAATCTTGCACCTGATGGAATATCTCACGCCGCAAATCAGCGGCAAATTTAGTGGACACCTTGGCGGACAGCACCGTGGCTGCCATGTTGAAAAGACAGCCCAGAATGGCCAGGGTTGCCATCACCGCCGCAATGATTAGGATGGTGTTTCGGTTTTCTCCGGCCACTCCGATGTCAATCATACTGGCCAGGGCAGTAGGCAGCAGCATGGCTGTCACAGCGGAGAGCAGCATCAGCGCCAAGAGGGCGGCCACATGCTTTCCGCTGAGTTTTACACGGGAAAAAATCGTACCCATAGTTTTCCTTTCTGCTCGTCGTACTCGCATTTTAGCTTGACAGGGCAAATAACAAATGATAGTATAAATGAGGCGATAGTATCATAGATGCTAGAATATCACAGAAGCAGGCGTTGTCAATAGTCCGAGCGAAAGTGGAACAAATGACAATCCTTGTTTCAATGATACGCAATTAAAGGAGACGTTTCTTGTGCGAAGGACAACGGCTACAACAGACTATCTGAAAGAATGTATGGGTACAGCGTTGCTGGAACTAATGAAAGAAAAACCCATTGAAAAAATCAGTATTGAGGAGATGACTGCCAAGGCAGATGTAGGTCGCTCCACTTATTTCCGTTATTTCAAAAGTAAAGATGAAGTTCTGTCTTTCAAAATCACATGTCTGTGGAAGCGCTTTTCCGACGAACACGGTGCTACCAACTTCGCCACTGGTAGTTATGACGGCATCAGGCTGTTTTTTGAATTTTGCCTTTCCACTCGTCCTATTTGTGATCTGCTCTACTCAGCTGATCGCCAATATGTGATTCTAAACTTCTATTTACAAGAAGCGGCATCCATTGTCGCTAATGCCGATGCCAAAACGCACTACTTTATCCAATTTATTACATATGGATTGTTTGGGCTTATGAATGCGTGGGTATTACGAGGCTATAAAGAAACCCCACAGGAAATGGCACAAATAGTTTGCGATTGGGAAGCATCTTCGGAGGAGAAATAGCATAGAGGAGGGTAAACATATGGGGAAAATCATTCGACGCATTCTAACAATTATTCCAGCGGTGGCTTTACAATCGCTCTGGCTTTTGCTGTTGATGAAATGGCTGACCCCTTACGCACCGATTATTGTGTCACTGCTTTCCGTTGCAGCGTTTTTCTTGGTGGTATTTATTATTATAAAGAGAGATGAAACCGCTTATAAATTGCTTTGGCTGCTGGTTATTCTGTCACTACCTTTGGTAGGAGCGTTACTATATCTGCTCTTTGGAAATAAACGGACGGCCCGCCCTCTAAAAAGGCGCTTGCAGCAAGTTCAAAAGAGTTGCAATCCGCAGCCTCTTCCAATAAAAGAAGCGCCCTTTGACGGCGAAAAACGCATGGGGCAAACAGTGCGGTGGCTGGAAGAAAAAACGCAATATCCGATGTGTGCAGTTGAGCAGGTTCGTTACTATCCGTTGGGCGATAATATGTTCCCTGATATGCTTGCCGATTTGAAAAATGCAAGAAACTCGATTTACGTAGAATACTTCATTATTGAGCCGGGGCATATGTGGGACGCAATCGTGAACGAACTGGAAGTAAAAATGGAGCAGGGCGTTGATGTACGTGTGATATACGATGATCTTGGCAGTATTTCTTCGTTCAATTTCAGTAATGTCCGTGAACTGAAAAAGAAAGGCATTCCATGTATTCCTTTTAATCCTTTCCTTGCCTTAAAAGGAACTGCAAACTATCGCGATCATCGCAAAATGCTGATTATTGACAACGAAGTTGCTTATAGCGGAGGTATCAACTTATCAGATCGGTATATCAATTTGGAACATCCCTATGGACACTGGAAGGACACAGGCTTTCGGATTACTGGTGAGCCAGTAAAAAATTTTACCCATATGTTCTTGACCTTTTGGAACGCATTTTCGCTGGAAAAAGAAGCAGGACAGCTTGCAATGCCCACATATCCCAAAAGGTATCCTGCGCCGCCGCACACATTTGATGGTTATGTGCTTAGTTACTACGATTCGCCCCTTAACCATGAAGCTACCAGTAATCAGCTCTTTATTGACTTGCTTTCTCAAAGCACGGATTACGCATGGTTTTTTACACCGTATCTTATGCTTGGCGATGACTTGATGGATGCAATGATTTCCGCTGCTCAACGTGGTGTAGACGTGCGGATCATTATGCCCGGCATCCCTGATAAGAAGCTGATTTTCCGTATGTCTCGGAGCTTTTATCAGGTGTTGCTGACTGGCGGCATCAAGATTTATGAGTATACTCCCGGCTTCGTTCATGCAAAGAGCTTTGTATCAGACGACAAAGTTGCGACGATAGGAACTGTCAATCTGGACTACCGCAGTCTCTTTCTCCACTTTGAAAACAATTCGTTCTTTTATCGTTCCAGTATTATTGCAGCAATAAAGGACGATTTCATCGCTACACAGGCAAAATGTAAAGAGGTAAAGCCCTATGATATGAAACATTATTCGCGCCGCTGGGTCGTAGATGGTGTCCTTCGTATTTTCGCACCGCTATGTTGAGGTTTTTATGAAGCATTTTCTTATGTGTCTGCTATATATCGCGGCGTTAGGGGTTCTCTCCTTTGTAGTGGGGCGCTTGATCCCGAAGCATTGGTTTCACGCCGATCGTTTTCCTTGGGTCTGCCACCCGGCAGAGCAAAAACTATGGAAGCGGCTTCATGTTCGGAAATGGCAGGCAAAGATCCCCGATATGAGCCGCATATTCGTTAAAATCATGCCGGAAAAGAAACTGACAAAGGAAAACTATGAGAACTTGCCGCGCATGATAGAAGAAACTTGCGTGGCAGAGTGGACACATATTCTGTTGTCTATCGCCGGTCTTGGACTGCTGAAAATATGGTCCGGTGTTGGCGGGGTATGTATAACGATTATCTACATTGTGCTGGGTAATTTGCCGTTTATTGTTGTCCAGCGCTATAATCGCCCACGCCTGCAAAAGCTGTTTGCTATGCAGCAAAGGAAAAAATAGGAGATTCAAATGCAAACACTAATTCTAAGCTGCAACACTGGCGCAGGGCATAACTCCTGTGCGCAAGCAGTTCAGGAAGCCTACCACTCTCGCGGAGAAATCTGCAATATTACAGATTCTTTGCAGTTTATTTCAGAAAAAGCATCCACGTTTATTTCTAATTTGCATACCCGAATTTACCGCCATGCTCCAAGGCTTTTTGATGCTGGGTATCAGCGTGCGGAATCTCACGAAGATATTTTTTGTGAGGGAACGCCGATCTATAAGCTACTTTCCTCCGGCGCAGAGCGGATGTATCAATACATCCGCTCTGCAGGCTACGATAATATTATCTGTACTCATGTATTCCCAGCCTTGGCGTTGACAGAAATGCGCCGACAGCACCCATGCTTACAGCTTGTAACGAGCCACATTTCTACAGACTATACCTGCGCTCCCTGCACAGCGGATTCTGCGCTGGACTGGTATTTCATTCCGTCCACTTCGCTGTTAGGTGAGTTTGAACAATGTGGACTTCAACCTCAAAAGCTGATCGCCAGTGGAATCCCTGTGCGGCAGCAATTCTACCAGCGTGTGTCACAAGAAGCAGGAAAAGCCAACGCCGGAATCTCTCCTGCTCATCAGCATATTTTAATGATGTGCGGTAGCATGGGCTGCGGTCCAATGGAGGAGATTATATCGTATCTCTGCCCTTACCTCACAACAGAACAAGAACTTAGTGTTGTATGCGGCACAAATGATGATTTACGCAAAAAACTCCAAAAAAGAACAGAAAAGTATTCTCAAGTTCATGTTCTGGGAACCGTCAATAATGTGCCGCAGCTCATGCAAGCCTCAGACCTATTCCTGACAAAGCCCGGAGGTCTAAGTACATCTGAGGCAATGGCGGCAGAGTTACCAATGGTGCTTATCGATGCAGTGGCTGGCTGCGAGACACATAATCTGAATTTTTTTCTGCGTAATGGAATGGCCGTCACAGCCAATACGCCAAAAGCAATCGCAGACACCACAATAAAAACGCTAAATGCCCCAGTGCTTCTTTCTAAAATGCGCGCGGCAATGCGGTCGCAGACGGAATGTACGGCAGCCGATAAAATCTATGAATGGATATACAGTCATGCAAAGTAATCATATAAAGCCGGAAGTTAATTACCGTGAGTTCCGCATCCATAAACTTAATACACCTGAATTTTCTCACGTCAGGCTATTGCTTTACTGGCCAATTTTCGGCTTGCTGTTTTTGTTTCTTGAGCGGTTGCAACCGCAACGAAATTACTATCCCGTCTATTGTGGACTCGATGATATAATACCATTTTGTGAATGGGCGTTGATTCCGTATCTATTTTGGTTTGTCTTTCTAATCGGTACGTTGGTTTATACTTTTTTCGTCGATGTACCTGCATTTCGGCGTATGATGTATTTTGTGATAGTCACCTATACGATCACGGTTTTGATTTACCTGTTCTTTCCAACCTGCCAAAATTTGCGGCCAGAAGCATTTGTACGCAATAATCTACTTACACGCTTTATTGAATTATTCTATAGTTTCGATACCAATACAAATGTTTGCCCCTCACTTCATGTAATAGGCTCTGTTGCCGCGATGTTTGGGTTATGGGATTGCAAGGCGCTCCAAAGTGTCGGATGGAAAATCGCTGCTACATCAATCGCCGTGTGTATCAGTCTCTCCACCGTTTTTATGAAACAGCATTCTATCATGGATGTTCTCGCTGCATTGCCAGTCTGTTTCTTTGGTTGGTGGATTGCCTATAAGATACTCCCCAATAATAAAACAAACCGATTTCTTACGAGGATGTAATCATGGATAAATCCTACAAAAAACCGCTTCTACTAATCACGTTTGGGGTGATCTTATTTGCGGCATTCAACAATCTAAACTATGTTGCCAACTTTCTAAAATCGTGTATTGGCTTGCTCGCTCCGATTTTATCAGGCCTTTTGCTGGCCTTTGTTCTGAGTGTACCCATGCGCGGACTGGCAAAGAGGCTTCGACGAAAGTTGACTAAAGCTACAGATCGGCAAATAGACATGATAAGCCTGTTACTGACGCTGATATGTGTTATTGCGATTATTGCTCTTCTGTGTGTAATTGCGATTCCACAGCTCACTGCATCTGTAAAAAGCATTGCTGCTCTTGTTCAAGAAAAATGGCCTGACTGGGTCGGCTTATTGCAAAGATACGGCATTGACACAGAGAAACTGTCGGCACATTTTGCTGCGCTCGATTGGAAATCTATTCTGCAAAGCATTTCGAGCGAAATGAACACAGTGATTTCCTCAGTTGCCAATGTTGCTGGCTCTACGGTATCTGCGATTGCTGATGTTGCAATTTCACTTGTGATCACATTCTATGTGCTAATTGGATGGCGTGAATTGAGCAGTCAAAGCAAACGGGCACTGTATGCCTACTGTAAGGAATCCGTTGCAGATAGAATTTGCCATATTTCGAAACTTGCACATGACACCTATGCGAAGTTTCTTTCTGGTCAGTGTGTCGAGGTTATGATTCTTGGAACATTGATCTTTCTTTCGTTTTCTGTTGCAGGGATTCCATATGCGGGGCTAACAGCCGTTTTAACTGCCGCCTTTGCATTCGTTCCTTATATTGGAGCATTTCTCTCCTGCGCTTTCGGCATTTTATTTACTTTATTGGCGGCTCCGAACAAGGCGCTCCTATGCTTGATCGTCTATCAGGCAACTCAGTTTGTTGAAAATCAGTTCATCTATCCGCACGTCGTGGGAAACAGTGTAGGGCTATCCCCGTTCTGGACGTTGTTGGCGGTTTTGCTGGGCGGTAAACTGTTCGGTGTCCTTGGCATGATCTTCTTTATTCCGTTAATGGCTCTTGTATCTCAGCTTCTACACGAATCAATCGAACGGCGGCTGCATACCCGCAAACCGGAGCTGTCCAATGTACAAAGCAACTCAGACGAGAATGATAGTCCTCATAAATAAGTCAATTTTGCAGATAAAATTAGCAACTCAGGAAAAAATGATTTGCTTGGAGAAATCGAATCAAACATGAAAAAAACCTTTCGCATAAAATGCTTCAAACTAGTTTTAGGTGTGTCATTATGCTTTTTGATATATCTACTTGTTTCTTTAATTATTCCTCCGCTGATTGGAACACATGAAAAGAGTGATACGCAGGCAGAAGTATCCATAACAACGTCTGAACGAGTTTGCTTGATTGACAATAACGAGGATGCACTTCTTTGGAGGCTGAGGCTCATTCGTTCGGCACAGGAAGAAATCATTCTCTCAACCTTTGACTTCCGCGCCGACAGCAGTGGAACAGATGTGATCGCGGCGCTTTGGGGCGCGGCAGAGCGCGGCGTACAAGTACGGCTCATTATTGACGGAATCAATGCGCAACTGCATTTAAGCGGCAGTGATGTGTTTCAGGCATTGGCAGCGCACGACAATGTGGAGGTCAAATTCTACAACCCTATTCGGCTGACGCAACTTTGGACGGTCAATTATCGCTGCCACGATAAATACTTGATTATCGACCGATCTACATATCTTATGGGTGGGCGGAACACCAGCGACTTATTCCTTGGGAGTGGGGGTACGTCACGTCAGAACATAGATCGTGATATAGTCGTATACAACGGCGGTTTCACAACAGCGTCCGCTAATACCTTGTTAGAATATTTTGATAGGATATGGTTACTTGATACCAACCGTGCATTCCACGCAGAGGCTGAGAATCACAGGGTTAAAAAAGCTACTGCCATTCTTGCAAGACGTTGGACTGAGATCAATGACACAAAACAGTTAACAGCGATTAACTGGGAGACAGAAACGCTCCAGACAAATGAAGTCGCACTTTTAAGTGGTGATTGCACTGCGTGGAATAAGGAGCCGATGCTTCTGAATACCTTGACAACGCTGATGCAGAAGGGTGAACAAAATATTGTGTTGCAAACCCCATACATGATCTGCAACCAAGCTATGTATAATGCACTCAAAAAGGTCACCGACAATGTACAGGTACAGGTCATTACCAACGCGCCGCAGAGTGGAGCAAATCCGTGGGGCTGCGCTGATTATCTCAATCATAGGGATGATATTTTAGAAACGGGTGTTGATATATGTGAGTGGAACGGCAGCTTCTCCATGCACACTAAAACGATTCTGATTGATGATCGAATTAGCATCATCGGATCATTTAACTGGGATATGCGTAGTGCCTATCTGGATACGGAAATGATGCTGTTGATAGACTGTCCTGCACTAAATGCTATACTTCGGGATGAAGCACAGCAGATGATGTACGAGGGCAAAACCATATCACCAGACGGAGTGACAGTTACGGGAGAATTGTATATAACACCAAAAGTTTCAGCTACCAAACAAGTCCTTCAATCGCTGTTGCGTATTATTGTACGCCCGTTTCGATATGTTCTATAAAGTGCGCATTTCATGTATTCACATACGATACATGCTTCGTCAAAAAACGCCATCTCGTAATTTCACGAGATGGCGTTTTTGCATTATTCAGATATTTGCAAGAGGTCACGCCGCTTAGGGAAACCATAGCCAATCCACGCTCGTCAGCTCCACATCTGCCATGCGGAGCATGGGAACAGGCTGGGCGGTGGGCAGCTCTCGCAGCGTGATTGTCTCGGCTATGAATTTGC
>OOCH01002570.1_pt1 | contig 11035 bp, 9 predicted proteins | sample 1671641 | NCBI WGS metagenome assembly OOCH01 (sample SAMN06348177, study PRJEB24527) | human gut metagenome | biome: human gut; feature: ankylosing spondylitis patient; material: feces | host: Homo sapiens | place: China | collected 2015-10
AGAGATGACTTATGTTAATGCCTAGTATTTTTGGAGAAAACTTATTTGATGATTTCTTTACACCGTTCTATTACGATGACAAAGATGAGAAGAAAGCAGAGAAGAAACTGTACGGACACAGAGCACAGAACCTTCTGAGAACAGATATTAAAGAAACCAAAGAAGGTTATGAACTGGTGATTGATGTGCCTGGATTCAAGAAAGACGAAGTTAAGGTAGCTCTGAAAGATGGTTATCTTACCGTCAGCGCAGCTAAAGGTCTTGATGAAGAAGAGGATGACAAGAAGACAGGACGTTACATCAGACGTGAACGTTATGCAGGAGCATGCGAGAGAAGCTTTTATGTAGGTGAAGATGTTACACAGGAAGACATCAAAGGTGAATACAAACACGGTATCCTGAAACTGTTTGTTCCGAAGAAAGAAGCAAAACCAGTTTCCAATGATCCGAAATATATCACCATTGAATAATCAGCAATTGATTTGATCAAGATTCTTGTCAGACATATCTGACCGCTAAAAAGCAGGTGGTACTGCCCGGAGATTTCGGGCGGTGCCCTTAAATATAGATTTGCAGGCAACAGTCGAAAGACTTGTATATAGATTTTTATCATTAAAGGAGAGATGACTTATGTTAATGCCTAGTATTTTTGGAGAAAACTTATTTGATGATGATTGGATGAACTTCCCGTTTAACGATGAGTTTTGGGGCAAGAAGAATCCACTTTATGGTAAACATGCACAGAATATGATGAAAACAGATATCCGTGAGACAGATGGCAGCTATGAACTGGATATTGATCTTCCGGGATTTAAGAAAGATGAGATTAAAGTTCAGCTGAAAGATGGTTATCTGACACTGTCGGCAGCCAAAGGACTTGATAAGGATGCTAAGGACAAAGAAGGAAACTACATCAGACGTGAACGTTATGCAGGTTCCATGAGTCGAAGCTTCTATGTAGGTGATGGAGTAAAGGAAGAAGATATTCATGCAAAATATGAAGACGGTATTCTGAAACTTTCTCTTCCGAAGAAAGCACCAAAAGCTGTTGAAGAAAAAGACGGTTATATCGCAATCGAAGGTTAACCTTCCATTGCTTATTCTCCCTCTTATATATGGCCGGGATCCGAAAGGGTCCCGGCTTTTTTGTGTTGTATTCCAGATTTTGCATGTATCAGTGTTGTTTGATATATGTAGGATTTTGTGCTAAGATGATTTCCAGAAAGTGAGTAAATAAAAAATGAAAAAAGTTCGACTTTACGGGTGCTTTTTTATGTTACAGGACTTCTTGTCCTGGCATTGGGAATCATCTGTACCGGGAGTGGAGTATTGCTAAGGAGAGGAAAGATGAATCAGAAAGACTTTAAAAATAAGAGTGAGATGCAGATTTTTCTGTCGTATTTTAAACCTCACAGGAAATTATTTTTGCTGGATATGGTATGTGCATTAGCGATTGCGCTGATTGATCTGGCATTTCCGTTTATTTCCAGATGGTGTATGTACAAACTTTTGCCGGACAATGCGTGGAGAACATTCTGGACAGTAATGGCGGTTGTGTTCTGCGCTTATATTTTGCGGTCAGTTTTTACTTATATTATCACCTACTGGGGGCATACATTTGGCGTGCGGATAGAAACCGATTTCCGGCGTGATCTGTTTCAGCATATTCAGGAACTGAGTTATGCGTATTTTGATAATGCTCGAGTAGGACAGCTGATGAGCCAGCTCACATCGGAACTTTTTGATATTACAGAATTTGCACATCATGCACCGGAGGATATTTTTATTTCTACTGTGACGATCATTGGTGCACTGATCATTATGTTTACGATTCAGTGGAAATTGGCACTGGTAATCGCAATTACCATTCCGATTTTTCTGCTCATTGTGTGGAAATGCCGTTTTTCCATGCAGAATGCATCGCGCAATGTAAAAAAAGAGATGGCAGCGATCAATACCGATTTTGAATCCGGACTTTCCGGACTTCGAACTGCAAAAGCTTTTGCAAATGAGGACAAAGAACTCGATAAATTCGATTCTGCAAATTTGAGCTATCGCGATTCCAAAGCGGATTTTTACAGAGCCATGGGACGGTTCAATGCAGTGATGGAATTTTTTATGTGTATTCTTTCTGCGATTGTAATTGCAGTTGGTGGTGCACTGATCATGTCGGACCAGTTGAATATTATTGATCTGATCACATTCAGCCTGTATGTTTCCACTTTCGTGAATCCGGTACGAAAGCTTTCAACGACTGTGGAACTGATTGCGAATGGAACAGCCAGTCTGCACAGATATGTACAACTGATGCGGACGGAGGCGACGCTGAAAGACGCTCCGGATGCGACAGAACTTCAGGATGTAAAAGGCAGAATTGACATTGATCATGTTGGATTTGCTTATGAAGGAGATCATGATGTGCTTCAGGATGTTTCACTTCATATTGCACCGGGAGAGACGATTGCATTTGTCGGATCATCCGGTGGTGGTAAGACAACGCTGAGTCAGCTGATTCCGCGATTCTATGATGTAACATCAGGAAGTATTTCGATTGATGGCACCGATGTGCGAAAAGCAACACAGGAATCTCTGCATAAGAATATTGGAGTCGTACAGCAGGAGGTATTTCTTTTTGCGGACAGCATTGCAGAAAACATCCGATATGGAAAGCTGGATGCAACGATGGATGAGATCATCCGGGCGGCGAAGATGGCAGAAATTTATGATGACATTATGGAAATGCCGAAAGGGTTTGATACGAATGTTGGCGAGCGTGGGGCACTTCTTTCAGGAGGACAGAAGCAGAGAATCTCCATTGCACGTATTTTTCTGAAGAATCCGCCGATTTTGATTCTGGACGAAGCAACTTCTGCATTGGATAGTGTAACGGAAGCAAGGATTCAGGAAACTTTTGAGAAACTGGCAGTTGGAAGGACAACGATCATTATTGCACACAGACTTTCTACGATCAAAGATGCAGATCTGATCCTTGTTATGAAGGATGGCGATATCATCGAGCAGGGAAATCACAAAGAACTCCTGGCAGCAAATGGATTCTATGCGGATCTTTACAACAGCCAGTTTGACAAATAATTAATAGGACACCAGGCGGCTGCCGGACAGGAGACCTCTTGTCAGCAGTCGCCTTTTTCGGTATAATAATTTTTTACAGTTGGTAAAATAAGCTGGAAATAAACAGGTTACAGATGACTGTAGTGTATGTGATAAGATAAGCAGAATTACAGCAAAATAAATGATGATTGGTTGATGAGTTATGACAAATATGGAAAATGGCAGAGATTATCTGCAGCATGTGCTGAACTGTCTCTGTACAAGGCTTGCACAGATCGATCAGGCAATTCTCGAAGGTGAAAAAGAAGTCGAGGATATGCATGAATATTACTGGGAAAACTATACAGAGATGGACGAGTATGGTTATGAGAACTATGATAACCAGCAGGCACTGTTTCACCAGATGCATGCGAATGAAGAACAGTTTCTTCTAAGAAAACGTTTTAAGAAAATGCTGGATTCACCGTTCTTTGGGCGGGTAGATTTTGTGTATGATGGAGATGATGAGCCGGAAATCTTTTATATAGGAATTGGAAACCTGTCCGAGACAGCCGGACATCGTCCGTTGGTATATGACTGGAGAGCTCCGGTCAGCGGTCTGTTTTATGATTATGATAAAGGACCGGCGGCTTATGAGGCACCTTCCGGAACCTTTTCCGGGGAAGTGGTCTCCAAGTGGCAATACAAGATCCGACGCGGTAAGATGATCTACGAGTTCGAGAGTGATGTAAAGATCGATGATGAGATTCTTGGCGCGGAGCTTGGAAGTAAGGGAGAAGTCCAGCTGAAAAATATTGTACGCACGATTCAGAAGGAGCAGAATGCGATCATCCGTAATACCAAGGACCGGATCATGGTGATCCAGGGAGCTGCCGGAAGTGGTAAGACTTCCGTAGCACTTCACAGAATTGCATATCTTCTCTATCATGACAGAGAAAATCTGAAATCTTCCAATATACTGGTACTTTCACCAAACGGGGTATTTGCGGATTATATTTCACACATTCTGCCGGAGCTGGGAGAAGAAAACATTCGTGAAATGAGTTTTGACCTGTTTGCGTATAGAGAACTGAAGGGAATTGCTGCAGACTGTGAAGACCGCTATGATCAGATCGAACGGGTAATCATCTGTCCGGAATCGCAGGAACTGTGCAGGAAAAAACAGTCAGCAGAATTTGCCGGCAAGCTGGATGCTTTTATGCTTGGCATGGAAGATGACCTGATGAATTTCAAGGATGTAGAGTACAAAGGCTGCATTCTGAAAGAAAAAGAAATCATAGATCTTTTTTATTTCAAATTCCTGGATATCCCGCTTCTTTCCAGAATGGAAGCAGTAGCAGAATATTTCATTGACCAGGTGGAAACACTGAGGGCCAGAGATCTTGCAGATGAAGAAAAGGAAGAGCTGACCGAGCGTTTCCAGCGGATGTATGAGACAAGAGACTGCTATATACTGTACAGCCGTTTTCTGGAACAGGAAGGTTATAAAGCACTTCCACGGCTTCCGCTTGAAAAAAGAAAACTTCGTTATGAAGATGTATATCCGATACTTTATCTGAAATATTCTCTGTTCAGATGCAAGGGACATCACGGAATCAAGCATGTGGTAGTGGATGAAATGCAGGATTATTCCTGGATTCAGTTTGTGCTTCTGAAGAAACTGTTTCCATGTAAGATGACGATCCTGGGGGACAAGGCACAGACCATGGAAGAACAGCAGCAGGATGTGCTTAAGTTTCTGCCGAAAATCTTCGGAAGAGATATCCGTAAGATCGTGATGAACCGCAGTTACCGTAATACGATGGAAATTGCACAATATGCGAATCGTCTTATCGGTGTCTCGGATATAGAGCTGTTTGACCGACATGGTGATGCAGTGGAAGAGATGCAGTTCAAAAATCTGCATACAGCGTTGGACAGGGTTCTTGAGAAATGGGAACAGAAACGAGAGGATTATGAAACAGAAGCACTGGTTCTTTTTACAGAAAGAGAAGCAGAGCATGCGTTTCTTTATCTGGAAGAAAAACTCAGAACACTTGATCCAGATGGTGAATATCAGCTTACTTACATGAATCGTGACAGCCAGAATTTCAAAAAAGGACTGACAGTAACGACCTTTTATCTTGCCAAGGGACTTGAGTTTGACCAGGTTTTTGGGGTGTTTCATGCAGAGGACAACAGCGGTCTTGCGGCACAGGCCAGATACATCACAGCGACAAGAGCATTGCATGAACTGCATATGTATGATGTAGAAGACTAAATTTGAAATTTGTTGACAATTTTGTAATAAAAATGTAAAATATAGACTACTGTGAATGAAGTGCACAGGAATACAGATATGCACAGATGCGTGGTTACAGAGATAACCATATTAAGGAGGATACTATGAGAAATAAAAGATTACTTGCAATTTCGGCAATAGCGATATCTGCATCTGTTTTTATGACAGCATGCAGCTTTGGCGGAGACGGCAAAACAGATAAAACAGAAACTGTGGAGGTTACTGATACACCGACACCGGAGGTGACGCAAGCACCGACAGAGACACCGGTACCGACGATCGCACCAAATGTACAGAGTACAACTTATACATCAGCAGATAAGAGCATTGCAATCAATCTGCCGGATGCTACATGGGCAAATAAGACAGACGAAACAGATATGCTCAGCTTCGAATCACCAGAGCAGGGAAATATCCTGATTCTGCATGGACAGGGTGAGGATACGATGGCAGCAACGGTTGTCCCAAGTACACAGGATATGGCAGTATCTCTGGAACAGGCAGATGGAGACAAAGTCAACGGAACAGATTTTGAGATTCAGGAATACAGTGCCAATGATGTCAATGGAATCGGTGTATACAGCTATACAACAAAAATGCTGAATACAGACAAGAGCAACGGAAATCTTTATGTTGTTCATAAAGTATTCGCAAATGATACAGAGTACTATACGATCGACGCCGGAGTAAAAACAGAGGATGCACTTGCTTCTGTTAAAGCCGCAGTAGAATCTTTCCAGATCCTTGGGGATTCCACACTGAAGGAAGCAGCTCCACAGCAGGCTCCGATAGAGAATACAGCACAGACAGATGCAAATACCAGTGATGCAGCAGCTCAGCCGGCAGCAGATGCAAATACCGGTGATGCAGCAGCAAATGGTTCTACGGACGCAGCAGCAACAGATGGAACGGCAAATGCAGCAGCAACAGACAACAGTGATAGCTCCGGAACAGCAACAAATTCCGGTGGATTCACAGAGGAACAGCTGACCAATACAGATGAGACAAGAACCCTGTATCGTAACTCTGACGGACATCCGTTTGTTATCACACCGGATGGAAATGGAAACTGGGTTGATTCTGATGGAAATGTTTACAACTTCATCGATGAACAGGATGCATATGATGCAGAAGGCAACAGCTATTACTGGCACGGAGAAGCAGCAGACGTATATTATATGCCTGTACAGTAAGCGGGAAGCATAAACTGGCTGCTTGCAGAAATATGTATTAAAAAAGGCAGGTGAGAGATCATCTGCCTTTTTGGACACTACAGGAGTTTGGAAGAAACAGGTACAAAATTACGGATAAAGGAGAAAAACTATGAGTGCATATGAGAAGTTTGCACAGGTCTATGATCTGTTCATGGATAACATTGATTATGAAGGATGGGCGGAGTATGTTACAGATCGTCTCAGAGAATATGAGATTACAGATGGTCTGGTTCTGGAACTTGGATGTGGAACCGGGACAATGACAGGATTGCTTGCTGGCAAGGGTTATGATATGATTGGTGTGGATAATTCTGAGGAAATGCTTGCAGAAGCAATGGAAAAAAGAGTAGAATCCGGACAGGATATTCTGTATCTTCTGCAGGATATGCAGGAATTTGAACTGTATGGTACGGTGCGGGCTGTGGTAAGTGTCTGTGACAGTCTGAACTATATTACGGACAGAGATGAACTGCGTCATGTGTTTGAACTGGTAAATAATTATCTGGATCCGGAAGGCATTTTTCTGTTTGACATGAATACCGTACATAAATACCGGGATCTGCTGGGAGATACCACGATCGCAGAGAACCGTGATGAGGGAAGTTTCATCTGGGATAACAGTTATGATGAGGAAGAAGGGCTTAACTATTATGAACTGGCTGTATTTCTTCCGAGAGAAGACGGACTGTATGAGAAATCTGAAGAAGTCCATTGCCAGAAGGCATATCCGCAGGAAGAAATAGAGACTTTGATTAAAGAAGCAGGCATGGAGCTTCTTGCGGTGTATGACGCATATACATTAAATCCGGCAACAGAGGACAGTGAAAGACTATTTTTTGTGGCGCGGGAGAAAGGCAAGAAGAAACAATAAGAACTAAAGAAAGGTTAGTATTTTATGAAAGACTATATTGTAAGAGCAATTGCGGCAGACAGTCAGATTCGTGCGTTTGCAGCGGTTACAACAGAAACAGTAGAAACAGCGAGACAGGATCATAATACCAGTCCGGTTGCTACAGCGGCGCTTGGCCGTCTGCTCACAGCGGGAACCATGATGGGTGTAATGATGAAGGGAGATAAAGATATCCTGACACTTCAGGTAAAGGGTGACGGACCGATTCAGGGAATTACAGTTACTGCGGACTCCAAAGGCCGTGTAAAGGGATATGTCGGCAACCCGGAAGTTATTATCCCGGCAAATGCAAAGGGAAAACTGGATGTATCCGGAGCTGTCGGCAATGGATTTCTCCAGGTGATCAAAGATATGGGACTGAAAGAACCATATGTCGGACAGGTCGCACTGCAGACTGGTGAGATCGCGGAGGATCTGACCTATTATTTCGCAGCAAGTGAACAGGTTCCATCTGCAGTTGGCCTTGGTGTCCTGATGAATAAGGATAATACTGTACGTCAGGCTGGCGGATTTATTGTGCAGGTCATGCCGTTTGCAGAAGAAGCTACAATTGCAAAACTAGAAGAGAATGTACAGAAAATCCAGTCTGTTACAACGCTTCTTGAGCAGGGACATACACCGGAGAGTCTTCTTGAGCAGGTGCTTGACGGATTTGATATTGAGATCAATGATACGATTCCTACGGAGTTTTATTGTAACTGCAGCAAGAGCCGTGTTGAAAGAGCGTTGATCAGTATTGGACGTAAAGAACTGAATGAATTGATTCAGGAGGGAAAAGATGTAGAACTGAACTGTCATTTCTGTAATCAGAATTATGTGTTCAGCGTAGAAGAATTAAAAGAAATTCTCAGAAAGTGCAAATAGGAGGAAGAAGCTGTGAAGGATGGGTTTATCAAGGCTGCTGCCGGAACACCGGATGTTCGTGTAGCAGACTGTGAATTTAATGCAACAGAGATCATTCGCATGGTACATGAAATGGAAGAGCAGGGAGCCAAGGTCATGGTTTTTCCGGAACTCTGTATTACTGCTTATACCTGTGGAGATCTGTTCTGGCAGGAAAATCTTCTGGAAGAGGCAAAGGTGCAGCTGGTACGTATTGCAGAAGAAACTGCCCATGTGGACGCGCTTATTTTTGTAGGGCTGCCACTGGAATATAAAGGAAAACTCTATAATGTTGCTGCAGGACTGAATCATGGCGAAATTCTTGGATTTGTGCCGAAGATCAATCTGCCTAATTACAATGAGTTTTATGAAGCAAGATATTTTACTTCAGGAGAAAACCTTGACGGAACCGTGCATATTGATCGGGATGTGTACAGAGCTCGTTATGAATCAGATACAGAATCCGATGATGTGGAATTTGAGATTGAGATGGCTGAATTTGATGGCTTTGAAGAACTTGAAGAACTTGAAGAGGATGAAGAGCCGGATTATATAGACGAAAACGATGAGGAAGAGGATGAAGAACTGTATGAGGAAGATATCTGGATTTCTCCGAATATGATCTTTACCTGTGAGGAGATGCCGAAGCTTCAGATTGCAGCCGAAATCTGTGAGGATCTCTGGGTACCGAATCCACCGAGTGTTGCACATGCATATCATGGTGCGAATCTGATCGTCAATCTGTCTGCAAGCGATGAAGTTGTTGGCAAAGATTCTTACCGGAGGAGTCTTGTGAGTGCTCAGTCTGCGAGACTTCTCTGTGGATATATTTATGCGACGGCAGGGGAGGGCGAGTCCACGCAGGATGTGGTTTACGGTGGACAGAATCTGATTGCCGAGAATGGGACGATTCTCGCTGAGAGCAGAAGGTTTGTGAATGGCATCATCTATGCGGATCTTGATATTCATCGTCTGGATAATGAAAGAAGGAGAATGACAACCTGTCAGTTTGCACCGGATCTTGCTCCGGAAGGACAGGATATCAGTTATAATGAAGCTTTGTTTACTCTTGAAAGAGAAGAAACAAAACTTACCCGCAAATTTGATTCCAGACCATTTGTACCGGGCATAAAAGAAGAAAGAGAACGCCGTTGTGATGAGATCCTGAATATTAAGGCAATGGGACTTAAAAAACGTCTGGCACATATCCACTGTCAGAACGCAGTGATCGGTCTTTCTGGTGGACTGGATTCTACACTGGCACTTCTTGTGACCGTGCGGGCATTTGACATGCTTGGCATGGACCGGGGCAAGATTACGGCAGTGACGATGCCATGTTTTGGAACGACTGACAGAACCTATAACAATGCATGCAGTTTAAGTAAATGCCTTGGAGCAACACTTAAAGAAGTAAATATCCGTGAGGCTGTTAATCTGCATTTCCGTGATATCGGACATGATCCGGAAGTGCATGATGTAACCTATGAAAATGGACAGGCACGCGAACGTACGCAGATTTTGATGGATATTGCAAATCAGTCCGGTGGTATTGTGATCGGAACCGGAGATCTTTCAGAGCTTGCACTGGGATGGGCAACTTACAATGGAGATCACATGTCCATGTATGCGGTCAATGCATCCGTACCAAAGACGCTTGTCCGCCATCTGGTAAGATATTATGCAGATACCTGTGAGGATCAGAAGCTTGCAGAGATTTTGCTGGACATTCTGGATACGCCGGTCAGCCCGGAACTTCTGCCGCCGAAAGATGGTGTGATCTCTCAGAAAACAGAAGATCTGGTCGGACCATATGAATTGCATGATTTCTTCCTGTATTATATGCTTCGCTGGACATTTCCACCGAAAAAGATCTTCCGTCTGGCTCAGAATGCATTTGCAGGAGAATATGATGATGAAACGATCCTGAAATGGCTTAAAACATTTTATCGAAGATTCTTCATGCAGCAGTTCAAGCGTTCCTGTCTGCCGGATGGTCCGAAAGTCGGAAGCGTTGCAGTGTCACCGCGAGGGGACCTTCGCATGCCAAGTGATGCGAGCGCTGCATTGTGGATGAAAGAACTGGAACAGATTCGTATTTGACAGACACAAGTGCTGGTGTGGTCACGGGAAGACGTCAATCTGCTTCGGCTTTGGTGACTGCTTCATCGATCGCATGAATCAGCATCAGAGCAGTGTATTTCTGATCACTGGAGTATTCCAGATCATCCAGGGCCTGGCCGGAGTAGATCTGGCTGGACAGAGAGTCCAGTACAGGTTCAACCAGTGGAAACATGGCAGAAGTGCTTTCGCTTAAGTTGGCAAGATGAATGGATTGTATCTGATCCTGGTCTACCGTTACTTCTACATCGAACGTGTTGTTGTTCAATCGGATAGAAGTGCGGTAGATTCCGGGTGTATATTTTGAAACGGCATCGGAAGATGCCGTTTTTGATTTGCCGGAACCAAACATAAGGAACATCACCACACCTAAAATCACGAGGAGCAGCAGAAAGATTCCTGTATAGATCACTTCTATCATATGTAGAACTACAATTTTGGTCTTGGAACTCATGAATAAGCCTCCTGATTTCGGAAATATGGTTTGTTGCAGATGCAGATCTGATCTAACTCTGATTCTGTATATCTTATTACAATTTGAGTAGATTTATGTTAAAT
>OOCH01002577.1_pt1 | contig 11016 bp, 9 predicted proteins | sample 1671641 | NCBI WGS metagenome assembly OOCH01 (sample SAMN06348177, study PRJEB24527) | human gut metagenome | biome: human gut; feature: ankylosing spondylitis patient; material: feces | host: Homo sapiens | place: China | collected 2015-10
CGAGCGGATTGTCGTCGATTCCATCCCGAAGGACATGACCCCGTACTGGACCTACCTGTCTGAGATCGAGCAGATCCAGGTTCAGTAATTCCGGCTGTCCGCACGGCGGACACCAGAAAATGATGAGATAAACGAGCAGCCGTTTCCGGCGTCTGCGGACGCCGGAACGGTTGCTCGCCATCCCAAGAGTGTATTTTTCCAACTGCCAACGCACCCAAGCAGAACGTGGTTATCCGGGTTCCCCGCGCATACACGAGAGGAACCCGGATGTCCATATTCCGGCATCTATGCAAGGCTACGCATTGCAGAAAATCTATCGCGGCCCCGGCCGCGCAAGGAAGGAACGAATCAAGAAGTGCGAAATTATATCATCAAGCGAATCTTGCAGGCCATTTTGATCCTGTTCTGCGTAATGTTCATCATCTACGCATTGATCCGCTGTCTGCCAAGCTCGTTTGCGCAGACCATGGCCATTCAGCTCTCGCAGGCTCCGGGCGCCAAGCCCTATGAGGAGTGGCTGCAGCAACTGAATGCCTCCTACGGTCTGGATCTGGACATTGTGCCGGGCTTCTTTACGTGGCTGTCGAAGGCCATCGTGGGCAACTTCGGCGACAGCTGGAAGTGGAACGTGCCGGCGGTGGCGAAGTTCAACGAGGTCATCGGCCTGTCTGTCATCATGGGCGGCATTTCGTTCGTCGTTTCGCTTCTGATTGCTGTTCCGCTTGGCGTACTGGCCGCGACGAAGCAGTATTCACGTGCCGACTATACCATCACGGCGTTTGCGCTGGTTGGTATTTCACTGCCGACGTTCTTCTTTGCGACGCTTCTGAAGCTGTTCTTCTCGGTCAAGCTCGGGTGGTTCGATCTATTCGGCCTCGTCGGGCGAAATTACGCGCAGCTCGATCCGTGGCACCAGTTCCTCGATAAGGCGAACCATCTGGTGCTGCCGATCCTGACGCTCGTCATTGTCTCGATTGGCTCCTACATGCGCTATACGCGGACGAATATGCTGGAGGTACTGAACGCAGACTATATCCGCACGGCGCGGGCAAAGGGCCTGTCGGAAAAGAAGGTCATCTACAAGCATGCGTTCCGCAATACGCTGATCCCGTTGGTGACGATCATCGGCGGCTCGCTGCCGGGCCTGTTCTCCGGCGCGCTCATCACGGAGACGCTCTTCTCCATCCCCGGCATCGGCTATGTGTCGTATCAGTCGATGGTGGCGGGCGATATTCCGTTCTCGATGTTCTATCTGTCGTTCATGGCGGTGCTCACGCTGGCGAGCAACCTGCTGACCGACATTCTGTACGGCGTGGTCGATCCGCGCGTGCGCATCTCGTAAGAAAGGAGACTGCACGAATGAGTGAACATAAAAACGAAGCTCCGAAGCAGGAGCAGCAGTACTCCCTGAACGACGACCGCCGCGTCAAGGTTCTCTCGCCGGGCGCGCTCGTCGCACGTCGGTTCTTCCGCAACCGGCTGGCCGTGATCGGCCTGTCGATCCTGATCGCGATGTTCCTGTTCTCCTTCCTCGGCGGCGTCATCAGCCCTTACGGACAGGACGAGCAGTTCTACACCTACACCCAGATGTCCAAGGAATACGTCGGCTTTACGCGCAACGACGCGATGCGCTTCGTCGTGGCCGACGGACAGGAATTCGGCTCCATCGCGCAGAGCAAGGCGCTCGACGCGTTCAAGAAGGGGCAGGCAGAATTCAACTATAAGGACGTCGATTATACGATCGAGGTCGTCAGCGACGACACCTATGCCGTCTATCGGGACGGCGAGGTCATGGGCTACGCCAGCCGCGACCTCATCAACGCCGTCGACGGCGGCGAGGCCGTTCCGTTCGCGGTGAAGCTGGCCGCGCTGAAGGCCGAGGCGCTCGGCGAGCGCGTGTTCGAGGCGGACGGTGCGGACTATGAGCTCGACGACGCCGGGAACATCATGCAGAACGGCGCGGAGCTCGGCTATATCTCCCGAATCGTCGTGTCTGCGGCAGACCCCAGCATCGTGATCACGCGCGACTTCCGCGAGAAGCTCGAAGAAGCGGTCGACCGCGGGGACGAGAAGTTCAACTACACCGACGAAAACGGCGAGACCGCGGAATATGACATGGTCTTCGACGCAAGCACGAACGTCTGGTCGGTCAAGCAGATGAAGGACACCTATGTCTACGACCGCTATTCCGCACCGAGCAAGGAGCATCCGCTCGGCACGGACACGAACGGTATGGACATGCTGACGCGCCTGATGTACGGCGGCCGCGTGTCGCTGATCATCGGCTTCATCGTTGTGGCGATCGAGGCGTCGCTCGGCATTCTGCTGGGCGGTATCTCGGGCTATTTCGGCGGATGGGTCGACGGGCTGATCATGCGCATCGTCGACGTGTTCTACTGCATCCCGTCGATGCCGATCATCATCATCATCGGCTCGGCTATGGATGCGATGAAGGTCGATTCCTGGACACGTATGGTCTATCTGATGCTGATCCTGGGCTTCCTCGGCTGGCCGGGCATTGCCCGTCTGGTGCGCGGCCAGATCCTCTCGCTGCGCGAGCAGGAGTTCATGCTGGCGACGGAGGCCGGCGGCATCCGCGTCTGGCACCGCATCTTCCGGCACCTCATTCCGAACGTCATCCCGCAGCTGATCGTCATCTGCACGATGGGCCTCGGCTCGACGATCATGACGGAGGCGACGCTGTCGTTCCTCGGTCTTGGCGTCAAATATCCGTTCGCGTCGTGGGGCAACATCATCAACGATGTCAATAATGCCTACGTCATGACGAACTATCTGTTTATCTGGATTCCGGCGGGCGTGTGCCTGCTGCTCACCGTCCTCGGCTTCAACTTTGTCGGCGATGGTCTGCGCGACGCATTCGACCCGAAGATGAAGCGGTAAAGGAAGGAGGAACGCACGATGGCAAAGAAACAGGAAGGATACCTTTCCGGCAAAGAAGCACGGCGGATCTCCAAGGAAAACCGCAAAATTACAAACCAGTTTGAGAAAAAGCGCAAGCGCAGAAATGTCCCTGAGAGCGAATATCTGACCACAATGCACGACGCAAACAATGCTGTCGAGTTTGACAACCTGCACACCTACTTCTTCACCGATACCGGTGTGGTCAAATCGGTCGACGGCGTCTCGTTTGACGTGCCGGTCGGCAAGACGGTCGGTGTCGTGGGCGAGTCCGGCTGCGGCAAATCCGTCACGAGCCTGTCCTTGATGCAGCTGCTCCAGCGGCCGCAGGGTCAGGTCGTCGAGGGCGAGATCCGCCTGAATCTCGGCGACAAGGCGTATGACATCACGAAGACGCCGAACGAAAAGATGCAGGCCCTGCGCGGCAACTACGTCTCAATGATCTTCCAGGAACCGATGACGAGCCTGAACCCAGTGTTCCGCATCGGTGCGCAGATCGACGAGGTCATCGAGCTGCACGAGGGCGCGCACAAGACGAAGGAAGAGGTCAAGGCCAGGACGATCGAGATGCTTGAAACGGTCGGCATTGCGAACAGCGAGGGCGTCTATATGATGTACCCGCACGAGCTGTCCGGCGGCATGCGGCAGCGCGTGATGATCGCGATGGCGCTGGCCTGCAACCCGAAGATCATCATTGCCGACGAGCCGACCACCGCGCTGGACGTGACGATCCAGGCACAGATCCTCGACCTGCTGCGCAGCCTGAAGGACCGCATCAATTCGTCCATCATGCTCATCACGCATGACCTGGGCGTCATTGCCGAGATGGCCGACTATGTCGTCGTCATGTACGCGGGCCGTGTCGTCGAGAAGGGCACTGTCGAGGAGATCTTTGCCCACCCGAGCCACCCCTACACCATCGGCCTGATGGCGTCCAAGCCCGTTGTCGGCAAAAAAGTGGACCGCCTGTACTCCATCCCCGGCAAGGTCCCCAACCCCGTTGATATGCCGAACTACTGCTACTTCAAGGACCGCTGCGAGCTGCAGCTGCCCTGCTGCAGCGGCGAGTACCCCTGCGAGATCAGCCTGTCCCCGACGCACAAGGTCAGCTGCTACCGCTACTATGAAGAAAACAGAAAGGCGGGTGAGTGACGCATGGCAAACAAGGGTAAGCACCTGATTGAAAACGATTACACCCCCGTCACCTATGACCCTCAGTATATCCTGATGGTCAACCACCTCAAGAAATATTTCCCCATCAAGGGCGGCCTGCTGTCCCAGACCGTGGGCCACGTCAAGGCCGTGGACGGCGTGACGTTCAACCTGCGCCGCGGCTGCACGATGGGCCTTGTCGGCGAGTCCGGCTGCGGCAAGTCCACCACGGGCCGCACGATCCTGCGCCTGGGCGGCGAAAAGACCGGCGGCCAGGTGCTGTTCAACGGCAAGGAGGTCTACGACATGACCCCCGCCGAGATGCGTGAGCTGCGCACCAAGATGCAGATCATCTTCCAGGACCCGTTCTCCAGCCTGTCCCCGCGTCTGCCCGTCGGCGAGATCATCGGCGAGGCCGTGCGCGAGCACAACCTTGTGCCGAAGAACGAGTTCGACGACTATATTGACCAGGTCATGGACGACTGCGGCCTGCAGCCCTACCACAAGACCCGCTACCCGCACGAGTTCTCCGGCGGCCAGCGCCAGCGTATCTGCATTGCCCGTGCGCTGGCCCTGAACCCCGAGTTCGTCGTCTGCGATGAGCCGGTCTCCGCGCTGGACGTCTCCATTCAGGCGCAGATCATCAACCTGCTGAAATCCTTGCAGGAAAAGCGCAACCTGACGTATCTTTTCATCTCCCACGATCTGTCCGTCGTCGAGCATATCTCCGACACTGTCGGCGTTATGTACCTGGGCAATCTGGTGGAGTACGGCGAGACCGACGACATTTTTGCCCACCCGCTGCACCCCTACACCAAGGCGCTGTTCTCGGCCATTCCCATCCCGGACCCGACCGTCAAGCGCGAGCGCGTGGTGCTGCAGGGCTCCATCCCGTCCCCGGCCAACCCGCCGTCCGGCTGCAAGTTCCACACCCGCTGCCCCTATGCCACGGAGCGCTGCAAGACCGAAGCGCCGAAGCAGCGTGAGGTCGAGCCGGGCCATTACGTGGTCTGCCATCTGTACGAAAAATGAGGAAGCGCGACGACTTCGAGGACGATGGCCGCACCATCGCCGATATGAGCGGCATCGGCCCTGCGCCGACGCTGCGCCCCCACCGCCGCAAGGCGGACGCCCCGCCCCCGGAGCCGGCGAATGACCGCCCCTGGGAGCAGGCCCCCGACTGGACGCCCAAAGAAAAATTTTGGGCCGTCATGGGTGTGCTGAAGGCCACCCTGGCCATTGCCGGGGTGTATCTGGTGGGTTTAGGTGTGCTGCTGGCCGTGCTGTTCCTGCTGTGGAAATGAACACAAAATAAAAAGGCATGTACGATTGGATAGGTCGTACATGCCTTTTTTGCGGGCAGAGATATTCCGAAAAAACCATTGCTGCCATGCAGGGGCCGCACATGTGCGGCCCGCGGCCTGCCCGTAAGCAGCCGCCCGCCATACACGGCAGGGCCGGCCCCTACGCCCGCAGCAACGCAAAAACCGGTTGAAACCTTGCGGTTTCAACCGGTCTTGGTGCGCCTGCAGGAACTCGAATCCTGGGCCCTCTGATTAAAAGTCAGATGCTCTACCAACTGAGCTACAGGCACGTATACACTGTGGCGCTCACAGCTTTACTATTATAGCAGGCAAAAAGAAAATTGTCAATATGCTTTGCAAAACAAATTAGCCGGAAATCCGGCAAAATCCGCACGTGTTTGCCCGCCGCCCTCTTGCCAAATGCACAGCGGCGCGTTATAATAATACTTTAGTAAAAGATAAAACCGTAAAGGGGACAGGAAATATGGAAACTTTGGGCAGTCTGCGCCGCACAAACTATTGCGGCGAAGTCACGCTTGCCATGGCCGGTCAGGAAATGACCGTCTGCGGCTCCATCGCCCGCGCCCGCGACAAGGGCGGCATCATCTTTGCCGATCTGCGCGATACCACCGGCATTTTGCAGCTGGTGTTCGATGAGGATACGCCGAAGGACGTTTTCGCCAAGGCCGAGAGCCTGAAAAGCGAGTACGTTGTTATCTGCCGCGGCAAGCTGCGTGAGCGCGCCGCCAAGACCGATAAGATCGCAACCGGCGACGTAGAACTCTACGTCAGCGAGCTGCGCATCCTGAGCGAGGCTCAGACCACGCCGTTTGAGCTGCGCGACGAGATCAACGTCAACGACGACCTGCGCCTGCGCTACCGCTATCTGGACCTGCGCCGTCCGTCCATGCATGAGCCCATCGTGCTGCGCAGCAAGATCATGCAGATCATCCGCAACTATTTCTGCGAGAACCATTTCACCGAGATCGAGACGCCCACCCTCATCAAGTCCACGCCCGAGGGCGCGCGCGACTATCTCGTTCCCAGCCGTGTGCAGCCGGGCCACTTCTACGCGCTGCCCCAGAGCCCGCAGCTCTACAAGCAGATTTTGATGCTGTCCGGCTTTGACCGCTACTTCCAGCTGGCCCACTGCTACCGCGACGAGGATCTGCGCGCAGACCGCCAGCCCGAGTTTACCCAGGTGGACGAGGAGATGAGCTTTGTCTCCGAGGACGACATCATGACCCTGAACGAGGGCCTCATCAAGCGCCTGTGGAAGGAAATGCTGAACGTCGACGTCGAGACCCCGTTCTACCGTATGCCGTGGGACGAGGCCATGGGCCGTTTCGGCTCCGACAAGCCCGACACCCGCTTTGGCCTTGAGATTCAGGATGTGACCGAGGTATTCAGGGGCACCGAGTTCAAGCCCTTCGCCGCTGTGCTGGAGGCCGGCGGCACGATCCGCGCCATCAATGCCAAGGGTCTGGCCGACAAGCTTTCCCGCAAGAACATCGACAAGCTCGGCGAGGTCGCCAAGACCTACGGCGCCAAGGGTCTGGCCTACAGCCGCCTGACCGCCGACGGCACGTCCTCCAGCTTTGAAAAGTTCCTGACAGACGCCGAGAAGGCCGCCCTGTACGCCGCGCTGAACGCCGAGACCGGCGACGTGCTGCTGCTGGTCAGCGACACCGACTGGGTCAAGGCCTGCACCGCACTGGGGCAGGTCCGTCTGGACATCGCCCGCAAGCACGGCCTGATCGACCCCGACAAGTTCAACTTCCTGTGGGTCGTGGACTTCCCGCTGTTTGAGTACAGTGAGCAGGAGGGCCGCTGGATGGCGATGCACCACCCGTTCACCCTGCCCAAGGCCGAGGACCTGGACAAGGTCGAGAGCGACCCGGGTGCCTGCCATGCCGTGGCCTACGACATCGTACTGAACGGTGTCGAGATGGGCGGCGGCTCGATGCGTATCAATGATCCCGCATTGCAGGACCGCATGTTCCACGCCCTCGGCTTTACCGAGGAGAAGGCCCGCGAGAGCTTCGGCTTCCTGATGGACGCCTACAAGTTCGGTGCGCCGCCGCACGGCGGTATGGCCTACGGCCTGGACCGCATGGTCATGCTGATGCTCAAGAAGGACTCCATCCGCGACGTCATCGCCTTCCCGAAGGTGCAGAACGCCGGTGAGCCGATGAGCGGTGCCCCCGACGTCGTCGATGAGCAGCAGCTCAAGGATCTGAGCATCGCGCTGACGCTGAAGGACTAAGTCAGAAGTAATTGCGCTGTAGGGGCCGGACATGTCCGGCCCGCAACCTGCCCGCAGGATTCCCTTTTGCGGGTAGGTGCAGGGCGAGGCATGCCTCGCCCCTACCGCACACAAAGATAAAAACCTGCCCAACCGCATATCACGCGGCTGGGCAGGTTTTGTGTTTTCTGTCAATATTTCGGCTTCGGCTCGTCGCCCGGCTTCACCGGGTACTCGGCGGGCGGGGGCGTCTGCGCGGGCTTGGGCAGCTTTTCCTTCTGGGGCCGCTTTTTCCAGACCTTGCGCAGGATGAACACCACGGCCACTGCGATCAGCAGCACCGGCCACAGGTAGACCAGCGCGATGACCAGACCCTGCAGGAACCCGACAAAGGCATCCCAGCCGCCGCCGAAGGCGTCGGCGATCCGCTCACCGAAGGTCACGCCGGTGGGGGTCAGGGTGGCAACCTCGCTTAAGCGGATGTCCACGGTGGAATAGCTGACCTGCTGGTCCATGTTTTTCAGCTGCCGGGTGTAGTTTTCCAGCTGGTACTGCACGTCGGAGAGCTGACTCTCGATCTCCAATAGATCCGCCGTCGTCTCGGCCTGGTCAGCCAGCGCGTTCAGGCGGTCCCGCTGGGCCTCCAGCGCGGACAGCCGCGCCTGCACGTCTATGTAGCTGCTCGTGATGTTCTCGGCGCTCTCGCTGATGTTGAGCACGCTGCCCGCGTCGCCCACGGCGGCCAGAAACGCGCGGTAGCTGCCCACCGGCACACGCACGGTGTAGTCGGCGGTACGGTCATGGTCCTTCTCGGTGCCGTACAGGCTTGTGGATTCCAGCCATGCGCCGTTGGCCTCGACGGCGGCCATCAGGGCCTCGCGGGTCGTGTCAAAGTCGGTGGACTCCATCGAAAGACTGGCGTTGTAGATGATCTTCTGTGCGGTCTCGTCGGTGGCGGCCTCGGCGGCGTTCTCCGGCACAAGGCCGCTGTCCACACTGCCCGCGACGCTGTCGTAATTGGCGTAGCTCTCCTGCGCGGTGGCTTCGGCGGCGTAGTACCCGCCGTCTTTGCTGCCGATGCTGCTCCCGCAGCCCGCCAGCAGTGCGGCGGCGCATAGGGCGGCGGTGATACGGACGATGCGTTTTTTCATGGTTGGCTCCTTTCTATAGAGGCGGTGCGCTCTTGGCCCCTTCTGCGAGGGGGCTCCGCCCGCAGGCGGTGGGGGAGAGAACCTTGCGGCTATCCGAAACGCTTCGGGCAATGATGAGGTTCTCTCCCTCCGGCCCTGCGGGCCACCTCCCTCGCAGAGGGAGGTTTTATTTTCAATTTCCCTTTTCACCAATATAACACGGAAAACGCGCCCTGTGTGTTACAAAGCAAATACAAAAAAGTGGGATGTACCGTACTTTCGGCACATCCCACAAATTTTACAGCAATTATTCGGCCTTCTGCCCAAGCAGCTTCACGTCGTCGTTGTCTGCAAAGGCAACGGCGTTGTAGCCCGCGGCCTCCAGCGTGCCGAACTGCTTGCCCAGCTTCTTCGCCTGGGGCAGCACGGTCACGTCGTAGTCGGCGCGTAAGGATTCGGCCTTGGCCAGCACGGCGGCAAAGTCGGCGTCCTTCAGGTAGAGCAGCGCCATCTTCGGCTTCGCGCCGGGGATCTGGTAGCCCTGCTCCAGCAAAATGCCGCAGACGCGCTCGAATCCGATGGAGAAGCCCACGGCGGGCACCTGCTGGCCGATGAACTTGCCGACCATGTTGTCGTAGCGTCCGCCGCCGGCCACGGCCCCGCTGAACTGCGGGCAGGTGACCTCAAACACCATGCCGGTGTAGTAACCCTGCCCGCGCACGAGGCTGGGGGCGTAGGCGATGCCGTAGCGCCCGCCCGCGACCTTCTCGCTGGCGGCGATGACATAGCGCAGGTCGGCGGTCAGCGCCTCGTCGTCGACCCTGGCGGCGACGGTGTCCAGGCTGAAATCGCCCGCGCGCAGGAAGTCATCCAGCGCAGTGACGGCCTCGGCGGCAAAGCCCTTCTCGGTCAGCTCGGCCTTAACGCCGTCCGCACCGATCTTGTCCATCTTGTCAAAGCTGATGCAGACGGAGTCCAGCTGGTCAGCGGCAAAGCCCATCTTCTCGAGCATCGCGCGCAGGATGCGGCGGTCATTGATGTTGACGGTGAAGCCGGTGAAGCCGATCTTCAGCAGGGCGCGGGCTGTCACGTCGATCAGCTCGACCTCGAACTCCAGAGCCTCGTTGGGACCGATGTCACGGCCTGCGCCGCGCGCACCGTAAGCCAGGTCGGCGGGAATCCAGAGCGTGATCTTGCCGCCCTTGCCCACCAGCTGCAACCCTTCCGTCCATCCGGGAATCACACGGTTGAGCGGGAACTCGACGGGTTCGTCCTTGTCGAAATCATCGGGACGCTGCTTCTTGATCATCTCCTGCTGCTCCTTCGAACGGTTGGCGAACTTCGAGGTGTCGAACACCTTGCCTTCGCGGGTACGGCCCGTATAGTGCACCTTCACCACGTCGCGCGGGTCCTTGGGCATCACCGATGCGTCGCCGGCGTCGGTAACCTTATAGAGCAGGCCCGACTCGGTCTTCTTCACGCCCGACTTCTTCTCCGTCTTCTCCAGCCACGCCTTCGAAGCCTCGGCGTTCTCGGCCGGACGCTTCACCATGAAGTAGTACTGCAAGTACTGGTTCACCTCGTCCTCGGTCATCTTGGCGTTGTTGTCGCGCACGTTCTGCATGGCCTCGCCGATCCAGACCAGCTGAATGGGCATGCCGCTCTGTGCGATGTTGTAACCGATGTCGTTACCGAAGGCATAGGAGATCTCGGTACGCTCCTCCTCGCTCTCGAACATGTCGGGATCGGCCGCGGGATACTCCACCTTGGTCGTGTCGCCGCCGGCCAGGCGCACGCTGTCCGCCTCGGCGCGCTTCTGCGCCACGGCCTGCGCACGCTCGCCGCGCTTGGTCATAAAATATTCGCGCAGCATATCGAGCGACTTGTCGTGCTCCTGGGTGGCCTTGCCCAGAGCGCCTTCCCGGACACCCTTGTCCACAGCCTTGAAATCGAACGGAATATCCTTCATTTCGTAGCTCATGCCATAACCGATGTTGGCTCCGAGCGAATACGACAGAGAGTCGAACTCGGACAGACTGCCCAGCTGTACCCCGCCCTTGTTTCCTCCGCAGGAGGCGAGCATTGCGGCACCCGCGAGCGCCGCAGCAAAAAAGATTTTTTTCATTGTTGTTTTCACTATGTTTGATGTTTCCTTTATATTGTCGCCGTCGCACGCGCAAAGACAGTGCAAACCAGGAGCAGAGGCGAATTTATCCGGCTCTGCCGAGGCGCCGCCTATCAAAGCGCGGGCTTATTCCCCGCAAAG
>OOCH01002587.1_pt1 | contig 10997 bp, 9 predicted proteins | sample 1671641 | NCBI WGS metagenome assembly OOCH01 (sample SAMN06348177, study PRJEB24527) | human gut metagenome | biome: human gut; feature: ankylosing spondylitis patient; material: feces | host: Homo sapiens | place: China | collected 2015-10
CCTCCCGGCGGGAACGCTCGCTAATTAAGCAGCGAGAAGAACAGTTTCGTTGTTGTTCTTTAATTTATAAGATGCCCGTTTTATGGCGGTCAGGCGCCGCCGCCCGCTATTCCTGCCTCCACACCCCCGTCGAAACCGGTACATCCCCATGATGTTGGGTGCGCCGGCCGCCCGCACCGCTCTCGCGGCGCAGGCAGGAACGCATTCTGAAAGATCAGACGAAACTGTCGATGTTTTGTTTCCTCAGCAGGTCTCCGGCTCCGGATACTCGACGCCGAAGGTCTCGACCGTGACGGTCTTCATCTTCTGCTCGTGGGTGGGCTTGTCGTTGAACATGCTGCGCGGAGTGCGCGCGATGGCGTCGACCACGTCCTGACCCTTCACCACCTTGCCGAACACGGCGTAGCCCCAGCCCTGAAGGGTGGGAGCGGAGAAGTTCAGGAACTTGTTGTCGGCCACGTTGATGAAGAACTGGGCCGTGGCCGAATGCGGGTCGGAAGTACGAGCCATGGCGATGGTATACTTGCGGTTGCGCAGGCCGTTGTCGGCTTCGTTCTTGATGGGGGCGCGGGTGGTCTTTTCGCGCAGGCTGGCGGTCATGCCGCCGCCCTGGATCATGAAGTCCTTGATGACGCGGTGGAAGATGGTGCCGTCATACTGGCCGGCCTTGACGTATTCCAGAAAGTTGGCCGTGGTCATGGGAGCCTTGCGGGCATCCAGACGCACGAGGATGTCGCCCATGCTGGTCTCCAGCTTGACGACGGGGTCCGGGCCCTGGGCGCGGATGTCCTGGGGGGCGGCCAGCAGGGCGCAGGCCAGCAGCAGGACGGGCAGCAGACGGGTGAAGAGAGTGAATTTCTTCATGAAGGGTTCTCCTTGATGATCTGTCGCACTATGCCGGTGCGACAGGCGCACGGTAGCATGTGCCGGGGGGAGCGGCAAGGGAAGGGGAGGCCGGAAACCCGCAGACGGAGGGGCTCAGGATAGGGACGGCCCTTCTGCGATGGGGGAGGCCGGACGGTGCGGGAGCATCAGGTCCGGACGGAGCCCGTGCGGCAGGGACGGGAAACGGCCCTCATCCCGTCCGCCGGCGGCTCCTGCCGGCCCGTCAGGGGAGCGAGGGCTTCCTTCCCGGGATCATGGGGCCATGACCGGCAGCCTGGCCCGGCCGGGACTTGCTTTTGCGCGCCATATCCCTATATGTTAAGCAAGGAATGAAAGTACGGCCGTGCATGCCGCGCGGCCAAATCCCGGAGGAAAAACATGACTGCTCGTACCATTGCGCAAAGCGCTGTGAGCGCCGTTTCCATCTATATGCGCCAGGTCTACATGTGGATGACCGCCGGTCTGGCCATCACGGCCGTGACGGCCTTTGCCGTGGCGTCCAGCCCCGACCTGCAGATGGCCATCCTGGGCAACATGGTGATCATGATCGCCCTCATCGTGGCCCAGTTCGGCATGGTCATCGCCCTGGGCGCCGCCATCCACAAAATGTCGGCCACCACGGCCACGGCGGTGTTCATCGCCTATTCGGCCCTGACCGGCCTGACCCTGTCCAGCATCTTCGTGGTCTATCCCATCGGTTCCATCGCCAATGCCTTCCTGACGGCCACGGGCACCTTCCTGGCCATGTCGGTGTACGGCACGGTGACCAAGCGTGACCTGACCGGCATGGGCAACTTCCTGATGATGGGCCTGTTCGGCATCATCATCGCGTCCATCGTCAACATCTTCCTGGCCAGCAGCATGATGGACTTCGTCATCAGCTGCATCGGCGTGCTGATCTTCACCGGCCTCACCGCCTATGACACCCAGAAGCTGCGCGCCTTCGGCATGAACGCTCCTGTGGACGACGCCACGGCCATGCGCCGCGGTGCCCTGCTGGGTGCCCTGGAACTGTATCTGGACTTCATCAACCTGTTCCTGATGCTGCTGCGTCTGTTCGGCGGCAACCGCGACTAGCGGGAAAGGCTTTTTACGCTCTCCTTCTCCGCCCGCACATGAGGGGAAAGAGGGAAGATCCCGCGCCCTGTATTGGCGGGAAAGCTGCAGTAGCGGAAGGGGCGCAGGATGGATGGCCGCCTGTGGAGCGGCCACTCCGATGATATGACAGAGGGGCGGAAGGGTGACCTTCCGCCCCTCTTGTGTCTGCCGGCTTTGACAAGCGGGCCTGGGGCCCGTATGCAGGACGGACGGACATTTTGTGCAAACATCGTCGCCCTGTGCGGCGTACAAGGATCTATGAGCAAGAAAAACAACTACTTCGATCTCCCGGCCGGTCTTGATGACGCCGAGCTGCTGGAGATCTTCCATGAACAGAACCGTCCCCTGCGCCTGGATGCCCTGCTGCGGGTCACGGGCCTGCCGCGTGCGGCCCGCAAGATACTGGAAGACCAGCTCTATGCCCTGGCTGACGAAGGCCGGCTGGTGCGCCTGCAGGGCGGGCTCTGGGCCCGTGCCGACGGCCTGCGCCAGGTGCGCGGCCGCTACATGGCCCTGCGCAGCGGCGCGGGCGGTTTCGTGACGCCCCTGGGCGACAACGGGCAGGTGACCGGCCCGGACATCTTCATCCACCCCCTGCAGGCGGGCGATGCCTGGCATCAGGACATGGTGCGTGTGGCCCTGTCGCCGCGTTCGCATGCCCGCGGCAAGAGCCAGGAAGGTCGCATCGTGGAGGTGCTGGAGCGCGGCTGCCGCGAGGTGCCCGTGCACGTGATCCATGTGACCGGACGCCGCGCCCTGTGCCGTCCGGCGGACAGCCGCATGCCCTTCGATGTCAGCGTGGAGCTTCCCGGGGACATGGAGCGCCCCTCCGGCGGCTCGCTGCTGCTGGTGGCGCCGGAAAAACGTCTGGCTGCCGACCTCTGGCAGGCCCGTCTTTTGCAGGCCGTGGGCCGGGAAGACGACATCGCCGTGCAGGAGGATCTGGTCAAACTCAATCACGAGGTGCCGCGGGAGTTCCCGCCCCGGGTCCAGGCCGAGGCCGACGCCCTGCCGTCCGCGCCCCAGCATGCCGACATGGCCGGGCGCGAGGACGTGCGCGCATTGCCGCTGGTGACCATCGACGGCGCCGATGCCCGTGACTTCGACGATGCCGTGCAGGTGGAGGCCCGTCCCGGCGGGGGCTGGCTCCTGCGTGTGGCCATCGCCGACGTGAGCCATTATGTGCGCCCGCGCTCGGCGCTGGATACCGAAGCCCTGGCACGCGGCAATTCCTGGTATTTCCCCACGTCGGTGGAGCCCATGCTGCCGCCCGCCCTGTGCGACGGCCTGTGCAGCCTGCGTCCTGACGAAGACCGGCTGGCCATGCTGGCCGAGATCCCCTTTTCCGCCACCGGACAGCCGGGCAGGCCGCGCTTCGCGGCGGTGGTCATGCGTTCGGCGGCCCGCCTGACCTACGATCAGGTCAAGGCCTGCCTGCTGGACAGGGACGAGCAGGCCCGTGCCGCGCTGGCCGCCGGACCGCGCGGGCAGGAAGTGCTGGACATGCTGGAGACGGCTTTCGAACTGTACCGTTGCCTGCGTGAGGCCCGGCAGCGCCGGGGCAGCCTGGATTTCGACCTGCCGGAACCGGAATACGGCTTTGACGACAAGGGCCGCCTGCTGCGCGTGTCCCGCCGTGTACGCCACGACGCCCACCGCCTCATCGAAGAATTCATGATCGCGGCCAACGAGGCCGTGGCCCGTCATCTGGGCGGCCTGAAAGCCGACGGCAGTCTTGAGGGGGCCCCGAAGGAGCCTTTCCTCTATCGCGTGCATCCCCAGCCCGATCCCGAGCGGCTGGAGAGCCTGTTCGACTCCCTGGAAGCCATCGATCCCGAACTGGTTCCCGTGAAGCCCGCGGCCTCGGCCCTGCAGGGCATCCTGCGGGACGTGCAGGGTTCGGACAGGGAGTTCCTGGTGGGGCGTTTGTGCCTGCGGGCCATGCCCCAGGCCCGCTATCAGCCGGAGAACGAAGGGCACTTTGGTCTGGCGTCCCGTGCGTACTGCCACTTCACCTCGCCCATCCGCCGTTATGCCGACCTGCTGGTGCACCGGGCGCTCAAGGCCAGCCTGGGGCTGTACGACGGCGCCCTGCCTGCCGGGCAGAAGCTGTTGCGCGTGGCTGACCAGCTCAACCGGCGCGAGCGGGACGCCCTGGACTGCGAGCGCGAGATGGCCCGGCGTCTGGCCTGCATGGCCCTTGAGGGCCGCGTGGGCGAGCGCTTCCGGGGCGTGGTGGCCGGTGTCAATGATTTCGGCCTGTTCGTGGAACTGAGCGAGATGCCCGTGGAGGGCATGATCCGCGTGGAGGATCTGGGCGACGACTGGTACGACTTCGATGCCCGTCGCCAGTGTCTGGTGGGGCAGCGCTCGGGCCTGTGCTGGAGCATGGGCCAGTCCCTCGAGGTGGTGCTGGCCGAAGTGCACAGCGGCCGTCTGGAGATCCGCCTGCTGCCCACGGAGCTGGGCGTGGCGGCCCGCCGCGGCGGACGTGTGTCGCGCGGGCGGCAGGGACGGCCGGGCAAGGCTCCGGCCCGTCATGCCAAATTGCCGCATCAGCGCAAGGGCCGTGACCGCGACGGGCAGCGTCCCGTGCGCGGCAAAGGACAGGCCCGCCGGGATGGAGGGCGCGGGGCACGCCGTCCCGCAGGACGGGGGAGACGCGGATGAGCTTTTTCTCGCAAAAACAGCGCATGGGCGCGGCGGCCCTGATCCTGGCCGCCAGCACCATCCTGTCCCGCCTCATGGGACTGGTGCGCGACAAGGTCATCTCCTGGCAGTTCGGCGCGGGCAGTGAAGCGGACATGTACTTCGCGGCCTTCGTGGTGCCGGACATCATCAACCACCTGCTGGCCGGGGGCATCATGGCCATCACCATCATCCCCCTGCTGTCCCGGCGCTTCCAGGAGGACGAGGACGACGGCTGGCGCTTTTTCTCCTGCATCTTCTGCTGGATGGTGGTGGCCTCGCTGCTGGTGACGGGGGCGGGCATGCTGGGCGCCGAGGAGCTGGCCCGCATCACGGCCCCGGGCTTCGACGCCGCCCAGACGGCACGGCTGGCCTTTTTCATGCGCATCATCCTGCCCGCGCAGGTCTTCTTCCTGTGCGGGGCCTGCGTCACGGCCCTGCTCTACATGCGGCGGCAGTTTCGCGTGCCCGCGCTGGCGCCCCTGATCTACAACGGCTGCATCATCGCGGGCGGCCTGCTGCTGCCCTGGCTGACGCAGGGCATGGATCTGCCTGCCGAATGGGAACTGGGCGGCATGACCGGTTATTGTGTGGGCGTGACCGTGGGGGCCTGTCTGGGGGCCTTTTTTCTGCCCTTCCGGGTGGCCGCCGCCGGGGGGCTGCGCCTGTCGCCGGTCTTCCGGCATCCGCTGCTCAAGCGCTTCCTGATCATGGCCCTGCCCCTTATGCTGGGCCAGACCGTCATCTTTCTGGATGAGCAGTTCATGCGCGTGTTCGGCTCGCTGGTGGGCGACGGCGCCGTGAGCCTGCTCAACTATGCCCGGCGCATCATGCAGGTGCCGGTGGGCCTCATGGGACAGGCGGCCGCCGTGGCTTCCTATCCCTTCCTGGTCTCCCTGCTGACCAATGGCGAGAAGGAACGCTTCGACCAGACCCTGAGTGCGGCCCTGCGGGCCAGCGTGGGCCTCATCATCCCCTGTGCCCTCTGGATGGGCGTGGCCGCCCAGCCCATCATGGGCGTCATCTTCCAGGGCGGCCGCTTCGGTCTGGCCGAGACCGTGGCCAGCACGCCCCTGTTGCAGATCATGCTGGCCGCCACGCCGCTGTGGATTCTGTACATGGTGCTGGTGCGCGCCTTCTATGCCGACGGCGATACCCTGACCCCGGCCACCACGGGCACGGTCATGACCCTGCTGGCCCTGCCGGTCTATTACTGGTGGGCCGTGCCCCTGGGCGCGTGGGCCATCGCCCTGACCTCGGCGGTGAGCGTCAGCGCCTATGTGCTCTGGCTGGTGGCCATCTGGGCACGACGGCAGGGCACGGGGGCCTTTGCGGGCCTGCTTTCCCTGTCCGGCCGGGCCCTGTTGTGTTCCCTGCCCGCCGGTGCGGCCTCCTGGGCGGCCCAGTACGGGCTGGACGGCCTGCGTGCCTCCGGGACGCTGGCGCTGCCCGCCGTGGCTCAGGCCTGCCTGACCTGCGCTGCCAGCGGTCTGGCCTTTGCCGTGATCTTCCTGCCCTTGAGCTACAGGCTGGCACCCGGCATACTGGAACCTGTCTGGCGGCGGCTGCGGCGCGGCCGTCCGCAGGGACAGGCCTAGGGAAGACGGCGGGACAGCGGTCGTCCACGCCTGGCTTGGGACGGCGGTCTGTCGCCGACAAAAGGCCGTGCCCCGGACGAGACGTTGTGAGCCATGCCCGGAGCCCTGTGGCCGGCGCAAGGCTTTTCCATCATCATCGAGGAGACGAAGATGCAAAAAATACTGCTGACAGGCCTGCTGATCCTGTTGCTGGCCGTTCCTGCGCCGGCCGCGGAAAAGGAAGTGGCCGGTGTCTTTTTCCCTCTGCCTGAGGGCTGGAGCGTCGTGGAGGAAAATACGTCCGGGACGACTTCCACCTTGCTGCTCCGGCAGGAAGGCCGCCGGACGGCCATCGCCGTGATGGTGGCCGCCGATGCGGGCCTCGCTCCGGCCCGGATAGCGGCGGAACTGGCCTCCGTGACCGGAGCCACGGCCGATCCTGTGGAGCGGGAGGGACAGTACAGCTTCCCCATCAGGAAAGACGGTCAGGATGGCGTCTGTTTTCTGGCGCAGTCCAACGGACGATTCATCCTGGTCAGCGTGCTGGGCGAGCTGCCCCCGGCCGTGCCCCTGCTGGAAGGCATGCGCTGCCCGGCCGATCCCGGCCTTGTGCTGCGCTGATCTTTCCCTGCCCTGAAAATGGAAAACGTCCCTGTGCTGCCACAGGGACGTTTTTTTATGGTTCGTTGCCGGAGCTGGCCCCTTCAGGAAGAGGAGGGCAGTCTCCCCGGTCATCCTTGCTAGAACAGTTCCCGCACCAGCGCACCGGCCAGCACGCGGCCCTGCTCGTCGTAGATGGCGGCCACCTGTCCGGGGGCGCTGGGGAATTGCGGTTCCGCCAGCGTGATGCGCAGGCCGCCGTCCGTGATCTCCACCCGGGCGGGGGTGGGCCGCTGGCGATGGCGCAGGCGGGCCAGCAAGGTGTCCGGCCACTGTTCGGGCGGGCAGAGCAGGTTGGCGGGGCCGGTGAGGCAGCCGCGCATGCCCAGGCGGGCCCTGCCGCCCACCACGAGGGTATTGTCCTCTCCCTGCTTGCGCAGCACGTAAAGGGGCTCGCTGTGGGCGATGCCCAGGCCCCGGCGCTGGCCTTCGGTATAGCGCCACAGGCCTTCATGCCGGGCCAGCGGGCGCAGCACGGGGCGGCCGTCGCTGTCCGCCTCTTCCAGCAGGACGGGGCCGCTGCCGGGCAGGGACAGGCCTTCCGCCTGCCAGCGCCGCTCCAGGAAGGCCCGGTAGGCGTCCTCTCCGGCGGGGATGAAGCATATCTCCTGGCTTTCCTGCGGTACGGGCACTGCCAGCCCCGCGTCCTTCACCTGGGCGATGCTGGCGGCCTTGTCCTGCCGGGCAAGGGGGAACACGGCCCGGCGCAGGCGCTCCAGCGGCACGAGGGAAAGGAAATAGCTCTGATCCTTGGCCAGGTCGTCCGCTGCGGCCAGCACGGGCCCGGCGGGGCCGTCCAGCAGGCGGGCGTAATGGCCGGTGGCGATGCGGTCCGCGCCCAGGCTCAGGGCGGCGTCCAGCAGGGCCCCGAACTTGATGGCCCGGTTGCAGAGCGCACAGGGGTTGGGCGTCCGGCCCCGGGCATAGGCCCGCACAAAGGGCGTGACGACCTCCCTGTCGAAGACCGCGCGCATGTCGGCCACATGCAGGGGGATGCCCAGCTGCCCGCAGGCTGTTTGCAGGCCTTCCACCGCCTGACGGCTGGCGGGGGGCAGAGGCGCGGCCAGGGCCTCCGCTGCCGTGAGCAGACGGGGGCCTTCAGGGGCCGGGCGCAGGCCGGAAGACGCGGCATCGGGCAGGAAGAGCCCGTGCAGGGCCAGGACGTCGTGTCCCTGTTCGCGCAGGCGCAGGAGGGCGCAGAGGCTGTCCACGCCGCCGCTGACGGCAACGGCCAGTTGTGTCATCAAAAAGTCTCCTTGGCGTCCGGCCGGGCCGGAGGGAAGATGCGAAAACAGCCCGCCAGAAAAGCTGACGGGCTGCGGAAAACCTTGGGCCGGGAAACGGCTTACAGGATCTGCGTCAGGAACTGGCGCAGGCGCGGATGGCGCGGCGAGTTGAACAGGGTATCGGGTTTGCCCATTTCCAGGATCTGGCCGTGGTCCATGAAGATCAGGCGGTCGGCCACGGTACGGGCAAAGCCCATTTCGTGGGTCACGCAGATCATGGTCATACCTTCTTCGGCCAGGCTCACCATAACGTCCAGCACTTCGCCCACCATTTCGGGGTCAAGGGCGGAGGTGGGCTCGTCGAAGAGCATGATGTCCGGCTGCATGGCCAGGGCGCGGGCGATGGCCACGCGCTGCTGCTGGCCGCCGGAGAGCATGGCGGGGTAGACGTTGGCCTTGTCGCTGATGCCCACTTTCTTGAGCAGCTTCAGGGCCATGGTCTCGGCTTCGGCCTTGGGGATGTTCAACAGCTTGCGCGGGGCCAGGGTCAGGTTCTGCAGCACCGTCTTGTGCGGGAAGAGGTTGAACTGCTGGAAGACCATGCCGAGGTTGCGGCGCATCTCGTTGATGTTGTTGGCCTTGTCGTTGATGTCCTGCCCGTTGACGATGATGCTGCCGCCGTCGATCTCTTCAAGACGGTTGATGGAGCGCAGCAGGGTGGACTTGCCGGAACCGGAAGGCCCGATGATGACCACGCGCTCGCCGGGAGCGATATCGAGGCTCACATCCTGCAGGGCCGGGAGCTGTCCGAAGTACTTCCAGACGTGGCGGATGCTGATGATGGGCTCGGTGCTATTTTTTTCTGTCATAGTGATTGAGCCTCGCTTCGATGATGCTGACGATCTTGGAGAGGATGAGGGTGATGATGAGGTACACCAGGGCGACCACGGTGTAGGACTCGAAATAGCAGTAGCTCTTGGAGGCAAAACTGCGGGCGCGCTGCATCAGGTCGGGCATGCCGATGACGGAGACCAGGGCCGTATCCTTGAGCATGGCGATGCATTCGTTGCCGACGGGCGGGATGATGGTGCGCCAGGCCTGGGGCAGCACCACATAGAACATGGTCTGCACGCGGTTGAAGCCCAGGGAGCGGGCCGCTTCGGTCTGCCCGTGGGGGATGGCCAGGATGCCCGCGCGGAACACTTCGCCCATGTAGGCGCCGTAGCAGAAGCTCAGGGCGATGACGGCGGAGGTCACGCCTTCCATCTTCACCAGCATGGAGATGGCGAAGTAGATGTAGAAGATCTGCACCAGCAGGGGGATGCCGCGGATGACTTCCACATAGGTGGAGGCCAGCAGGTTGAAAAAGCGGTTGCGCGAGATGCGCCCCAGGCCGGTCAGCAGGCCCAGAGGCACGGCGCCGCAGATGGAGTAGGCCGTCACCTTGAAGGTGAGCAGCAGGCCGTCAGGCAGGAAGATGATGGCATCACGGTAGACCTGCGGCCCGGTGGTGCAGAGCAGCACCAGGGTGATGATGGCACCACACAGGGCGATGGACCATGCGTTGATGAGCCGCCATTCGCGAGGGTTCGGGATGGACGGGCCGTCCGTCACCATGATGATGTTGCCTTTGCTTTGCCCTTCGTCTTTCATTGTACAGGTTGCCCCTTGTATGCGGGAACGCCGGAAGGGCCCGGAGGCCCTTCCGAACAGTTGTCACAAAATGGGGACCGGCGGTGCCGGTCGCGGCGGCTGCCCTAGTCGGCAGTGCCCATCCACTCGACCTTCAGCTTGTTTTCGGTGCCGTCGGCCTTGATCTCGGCAATGGCCTTGTTGAGGCGGTTCAGCATCTCGGTACGGCCCTTGCGCACGCAGAAGCCGAAGTATTCGGGATTGTTGTGCTGGTAGGCGATGCCGAACTTGCCGGCGAAATCGGTACGCTTGTTGGCGTAGTACTTGGCGACGGGGTCGTCACAGATGACGGCGTCCACACGACCGGCGGCCAGGTCTTCGAAGGCCAGACCGATGTCGTCGTATTCGCGGATCTTGGCGCCCACGTTGGCTTCCTGCAGCACGAGCACGCCGGTGATGCCGATCTGGCTGCCCACGGTCAGGCCCTTGAGGTCGGCCAGGCTGTTGATCTTCTTGCCCTTGGGCATGACCACGGCCTGCACCACGCCGTAGTAAGGTTCGGTGAAGTCGAAGGCCTTCTGGCGTTCGGGAGTGATGGTGGTGGAAGCGGCCAGCAGGTCGTAGTTGCCGGCGGCCAGACCGGCGAAGATGCCGTCCCAGGCCACGTCGCGCAGTTCCATCTCATAACCGGCACGCTTGAGCACTTCCGTGGCGTAGGCGATGGAATAGCCGTTGGGCACCTTTTTGTCGTTCAGGAATTCCATGGGCGGATAGGTGCAGTTGGTGGCGACCACCAGGGTCTCGGCGGCCACGGACGTGCACATCATCATGAGAGCACACAGGGTAAGCGTGAGTTTGCGGAACATAATGCTGCCTCCAAAGGTTGATGAAGATGTCTGGCCTGAGGCTCGCGCCCGCATGCCAAAACCGGCCAAACTGGGTTTTATTAGCCGCGCAGGCCCCTGTCGTCAATACCCGGCGGGCGCCGGAGCCGCAGTTTTCCTGCCTGCGGGGCCCGGCCGCCTGTCAGCGGGCCAAAAATAAGGGAAGGGCCCGTGGGCCCTTCCCTGGGATGACGGAAGGATGGCCGGGACGTCCGGCCGGAGTGTCCGGGCTAGTCGGCAGCGCCCATCCACTTGATCTTCAGCTTGGCTTCGGTGCCGTCGGCCTGCATGCTGGCGATGGCCTTGTTGAGGCGTTCCAGCAGCTCGGTATCGCCCTTGCGCAGGCA
>OOCH01002609.1_pt1 | contig 10927 bp, 5 predicted proteins | sample 1671641 | NCBI WGS metagenome assembly OOCH01 (sample SAMN06348177, study PRJEB24527) | human gut metagenome | biome: human gut; feature: ankylosing spondylitis patient; material: feces | host: Homo sapiens | place: China | collected 2015-10
CACTCTGGCCGCAGGACACGGTGACGGATCAGCGCATCGCGGAGCTGGACGACTACTACGCGTCCCACCCGAAGGAGGCGGCCGATACGCCCATGACCGGCGCGTTTGCGGGCAAGAACCTGATCTTCATCATGATGGAGTCCATGGACGACTGGCTTGTGACACCGGAGTATATGCCGAACACCTGGCAACTGGAGCAGGATGGCCTGTATTTCCCGAATTACTACGCGCCGATGTTCCTCTCAGCCGGCACGTTTAACTCGGAGTTTACGGCGAACACCGGCCTCATCGCGCCGGAGTATCATGTGCGCAACTCGTATTACGCCGAGCATGCGCTTCCGTACTCGCTGGCGAACCTGTTTCGTGACGCGGGCTACCGCGCCCGGTCCTATCACGCGGCCAATCCGAACATTTATAACCGCGGGCAGATCCATCTGAACTTCGGCTATGAATCCTATAGTGACTACGGCGATCTCGGCATGGACGACTACATGCTCGATTCGCAACTCCTGCGCGGTTATGACCAGATCGTCTCGGACGAGCCGTTTTTCAGCTTCATCATCACGTATTCCGGCCACGGGCCGTACACCACGGAGCAGCAGAACATCTCGGGCCCGCACCTGGAGCAGGCCCGTGCGGCGATCGACTACAGCACCGTGCCGTACACGACTGAGGCGCAGAAAGAGGAGTACACCCGCGCCGTGGCGCAGGCCATGGAGACGGACGCTTTCATCGGCGGCCTGCGCAAGCAGCTGGAGGCTGATGGCCACGCCAAGGACACGGTGCTCGTGCTGTTCACGGATCACTACTGCAAGTATTTCTCCGACACGGAGCTCATCGAGGCCATCAAGGGCACCAGCGATCACAACCTGCTCTCGAACGTGCCGTTCGTGATCTGGACGGAGGGCATCACGCCGCAGGTCTCCGAAAAATACGTCAGCACGATGGACATCGCGCCGACGATCGTGGACCTGTTCTCGCTGGACGCCGACCTGCGCTATTATATCGGCAACGATATGTTCGGCCCGGACGGCGGCGTGGTCTACTTCCGCGGCAATCCCGGCTCCTATGCCGAAAACGACGTGGCCGTGCAGGATCTCGACGAAGCCGACATCGCCTTCCTTTCCGACGGTCTCAAGGCCTTCCTGGCCGCGGTGAAGCGCGAAGACGCCCTGAAGACTCTCAGCAGCTGGAGCGAATGGCGCAAGCTCGTGCCCGTCAAGGCCGGCGCCAAGAAGACCCGCATGAGCGTTTCGGCCTACCATGCCTCGAACTGGGTGAAGGGCGGCATCTTCAGCGACGTGGTCAAGGACGATTTCCGCGTGAACGGCCTTGTGGAGCGCGGCGACTTCCGTCTGCGCGTGCCCGTCTGGGACAACGCCGCCACGGCCGCTCCCTGCGAATACGCCTGCCCGGCCCACATTCCCACGCAGAAACGCTACAACCTGCTGCGCGAAGGCCGCACGGAAGAGGCGCTGCGCCTCGTGCTCGACTACTCTCCCTTCCCCGGCTCGGTGTGCGGCAGCGTATGCCCCAATCCCTGCATGGACGCCTGCACGCGCGGATGCCGCATCGACTCGCCCATCCAGATAGGCCCCCTCGGCCTTTCCTCCGCCTCCATCACCCTGGAGAAGCCCTCCGCGCGCACCGGAAAGAAGGTGGCCGTCATAGGCTCCGGCGTGGCCGGTCTTTCCGCCGCCTGGCAGCTGGCCAGAAAGGGCCACGACGTCACCGTGTACGAGGCCGACTCCGTGGTGGGCGGCAAGATCGAGCAGGTCATTCCCCGCGAGCGCCTGAACCACGACCTTCTCACCTCGGAAATCGCCCGCATCGAAAAGATGGGCGTCTCCTTCGTGACCTCCTGCCGCGTGGACGGTGAAAAGTTCGCCGCCCTGCGCAGGGACAACGACGCGGTCATCGTGGCCGTGGGCGGCACGAAGGCCAGAATGTTCAACTGGCCCGGCAAGGAACGCATCATAGGCGGCATCGACTACCTGAAGGCCGTGAACAAGGGCGAACATCCCGCCACGGGCAAGAACGTCATCGTCATAGGCTGCGGCAACGCGGGCATGGACGCCGCGGCCGGCGCCTACGCCGAAGGCGCGGAACACGTCACGTGCGTGGACGTGCAGAAGCCTGCGGCCTTTGAAAAGGAGATCGCTCACATCGAATCCCTGGGCGGCAAGCTCGTGTGGCCCTTCATGACCAGCAAGATCACGGAAGAAGGCATCTGGGACGACAAGGGCCGTTTTGTTCCCGGCGACATGGTCATCATCACCATCGGCGACGAGCCGGAAATCGACTTTCTGCCCGAGGGCGTGCGCACCTTCCGCGGCAGCTGGGTGGTGCCGGACGAGGACATGAGCATACTTCCCGGCGTGTTCGCCGCGGGCGACGTGGTGAAGCCCGGCCTTCTGGTCTCGGCCATCGGCTCCGGCGCCCGCGCGGCCGAGGCGGCCCATGCCTACATGACGGGCAGAAGCCTGCGTCCCGCCGACAGCCGCGACAAGGCCTCCCGCCTCAGCCTCGAGTACTTCTCCCGCGTGCACAAGGAAGAGGTTCCCGCCCCGGTCGACGACTACTACCGCTGCGTGAGCTGCGGTTCCTGCCGCGACTGCGGCATGTGCCGGGAATCCTGCCCTGAAAAGGCCATCTCCCGCGTGGAGATCGACGGACATTTCGCCTACGTGTCCGATCCCGAGCTCTGCATAGGCTGCGGCGTGTGCGCGGGCGTGTGCCCCTGCGGCGTGTGGACCATGCAGAAGAACAAGGAAATGACCTTCCCCGTGCCTTCCCTCACGGCCTGAAGCCTTTCGTTTACAACCGTCCGGCCGCGCCGGACAAACTGGAGAACATAATGCGCAGCATCAACAGCGCCTACGCGGGCCTTTCCGGCAGCTACCTGTTCAGCGAGGTCGCGCGCAGGGTCCGCGTATACAAGGAAAACCATCCCGAGGCCGACGTCATCAGCCTCGGCATAGGCGACGTGTCCCAGCCTCTGGTGCCCGCCGTCATCGAAGCTTTGCACAAGGCCGTGGACGAAATGGGCCGCGCCGAGACCTTCCGCGGCTACGGTCCGGAACAGGGATACGCCTTCCTCCGCGAAGCCATACTCAAGCACGACTACCTCTCCCGCGGCGTGTCGCTCGATGCCGACGAGATCTTCATCAGCGACGGCGCGAAGAGCGACGTGGGCAACTTCCAGGAGCTCTTCGGAAGCGACGCCGTCATCGCCCTCACCGACCCCGTCTATCCCGTGTACGAGGATTCCAACGCCATGGCCGGACGCGGCGGCGTCTATGAAAACGGCCGCTGGAGCTCCATCGTGTACCTGCCCTGCACGAAGGAAAACAACTTCCATCCCTCTCTTCCCGAAAAGCGGGTGGACGTGGTGTACCTGTGCAGCCCCAACAATCCCACCGGCACGGTGCTGAACCGCGAGGAGCTGACCAAGTGGGTGAACTACGCCCGCGAAAACGACGCGCTCATCATGTTCGACGCGGCCTACGAGGCCTTCATCCGTGACGAGTCCATCCCCCGCAGCATCTACGAGATCCCCGGCGCGGACGAAGTGGCCGTGGAATTCCGCTCCCTGTCCAAGACCGCGGGCTTCACCGGACTTCGCTGCGGCTACGCCGTGGTTCCCAAGAAGCTTACGGCCAGAGCCGCCGACGGCACCGTGCTGCATCTGCACGACATGTGGCTGCGCCGTCAGTGCACCAAGTACAACGGCTGCCCCTACATCGTGCAGAGAGCCGCCGAAGCCGCGTTCAAGGAACCGGCCAGAACCCAGATGAAGGAAGTTCTCGCCATCTACCAAGGCAACGCGGACATGATGCTTGAAACCTGCGCCAAGATAGGCCTCGAAGCCTTCGGCGGCGTCCATTCTCCCTACGTGTGGCTCAGGACCCCGGGCGGCATGGATTCGTGGTCCTTCTTCGACCTGCTGCTCGAAAAGGCCGCCGTGGTCTGCACGCCGGGCGTCGGCTTCGGCGCCAGCGGCGAAGGCTACGTGCGTCTCACGGCCTTCAACACTCCTTCCCTTACGCGCGCCGCGCTTGAACGCCTCGAGCGCGTGCTCGCGGACGTCAGAAGCTGACGTTCCGTCGCCGGACGCGGGAGCGGCCTCCGCGTCCGGCGCTCCGGCAGTGAAATTTCCTCCTGCCGGCAACTTCTTTCACGGGCGGCCAACGCCCCACGGATCACTCCCATGTCCGACCCCGACTTTTCCCCCTCCTCATTCGAACCCTATCTGGACTGTCTGCGTCACATCGTGCACTGCCTCGAACCGGGACTTCCCTTCCGCGAAGTGCTGCACCGCGTCCTCGGCGTCCTTGCCGGCGACATGCCCTTCGAGCGTCCCCACATCGTGGTACAGAATCCGGAAAACGGCAGCCTGCACCTGTCCATGGCCGAAGGACAGACCTCGGTTCCCCATCTCACCTACGCGCCCGGCAAGGGCATAACCGGTCAGGTGTTCGCTTCCGGCAAGCCCATCATCGTGGACTGCATGAAGGATCACCCCGACTTTCTGAACCGTCTCTTCGAGCGCAACGACGAACAGCTGCGCACCCTCGCCTTCATCTGCGTGCCCGTCACCACGCAGAAGCGTTCCGGCGAACCCGATTCCGGCCGCGTGACCGTGGGCACGCTCAGCGTGGATACGCCCATGGCCGACCACGAAGTGCTGGTGCTGCGCTGCCGCGTGCTCGAGGTCGTGGCCTCCCTTGTGGGGCATCAGGTGGCCTGTCTCCAGGAAGACATGGTGCGCCAGGCCACGCATTACACGAGGCAGGACGACAGACCGCTTCCTTCCGTGCTCCAGGCCATGCCCTCCATCGTGGTGCTTTCCAAGTCCATGAACCATGTGCTCCATCATGTGGCGCAGGTGGCTCCGAGTCAGACCACCGTGCTTCTGCGCGGCGAATCGGGGTCCGGCAAGGAGCTCATGGCCTCGGCCATCCATCAGTGCAGCACGCGCGCGTCCCGCCCCTTCATACGCCTCAACTGCGCCGCCCTTCCCGCCGACCTCGTGGAAGGCGAGCTCTTCGGCTGGCAGAAGGGCGCCTTCACCGGAGCCCAGCAGGCCAGACGCGGCGTGTTCGAACAGGCCGACACGGGCACCCTTTTCCTCGACGAAATTGGCGACCTCTCCCTGCCGGCTCAGGCCAAGGTGCTGCGCGCCATCCAGGAGCGCGAGATCGTGCGCCTCGGCAGCGAGCGCCCCGTCAAGGTGGACGTGCGTCTCATCTGCGCCACGCATCAGCCTCTGGAAAAGCTGGTGGAAAAGGGACTGTTCCGCGAGGACCTCTACTACCGCATCAACGTGTTCCCGCTCTTCCTGCCGCCGCTTCGCGAAAGAAAGGACGACATCCTGCCCCTTGCGGAACATTTCCTGCATCTTTTCTCCCGCAGCTACGGCCGCCCGGCAAGACGCCTTTCCCCGCAGGCCGCCGACGCCCTGCTCGCCTGGCACTGGCCCGGCAACGTGCGCGAACTGCAGAACGCCATGGAACGCGCCGTGCTTCTCTGCGAAGGCGACCTTGTGTGCCCCTGCCATCTGCCCCCGGCCATGCGTCCCTCCGACGACGACTCTCCCCGCGAACCGGGGCGTCACCCCATGGGCTTCCACGAGGAAGTCGGACAGCTCGAAAAAAAGCGTCTGGAAGAGGCGCTCGTGCGCAGTCACGGCAACATCCATCAGGCCGCGCGCGACATCGACATCACCTACCGCATCTTCTATTACAAAATGAAGAAATACGGCATCGACTACCGGCGCTACCTCTCCCGGTAACGCCGGGCGGCGGCACGGTCGCTTTCCCGCACGAAAACGGCTCCCCACATCTGCCTGTTCTCCTCTTCTCTTCTTCACGGCGGCGGCTCTCTCCCTCATTCGGAGCCGCCGCCTTTTCGTCGCCTCAAAAAGGCGCGGCCGCAATCCGTGACGAAAGAATAGAGGCGCGTCCCGCCGGTCCCGTCCAGGGCGGCCCTCCGGCAGGATCTCCCCGAACATTGAAAAAGCCCGTGCTCCGGGGTATAGGGGAACCGTACGGCAAGGGAGGACAGCATGGCGGAAAATTTCCTGCATTTCATGGCGTTTCAGGCCGAGCGCCGCATCCGGGCGGCCCAGGAGGAAGGCGCCTTCGACCATCTTCCCGGCGAAGGCAGGCCGCTTGAGCTCGAGGACGACAGCGCCGTGCCCGGCGAACTGCGCATGGCGTACAAGGTGCTCAAGAACGCGGGCTATCTGCCGCCGGAACTTGCCGACCGCAAGGAAATAAACACCATCCTCGACCTGCTCGAACACTGCGAGGAAGGCGCGGAAAAGGTGCGTCAGATGCAGAAGCTCGACGTCATCCTCATGCGCATGAAAAATCGCGGCAAACGTTCCGTTGCCATCGACGAGCACGATCCCTATTATGAAAACGTGGTGCGCCGCGTCACGATCCTGAAAAAGGGCCGGCGCTGAACCGACCTTTTCCCCGGGCGCATCCCGCCCGTCACGAACAACAAGGACAACCATGACACCCCAGAAGACAAAGGGCCCCTGCATCCATATCGAGGGCGCCCGTCAGCATAATCTCAAGAACGTCAGCGTGGACATCCCGCGCGACAAGCTCGTGGTCGTGTGCGGCCCTTCAGGCTCGGGCAAGTCCACGCTCGCCTTCGACATCGTCTACGCCGAAGGTCAGCGCCGCTATGTGGAATCGCTTTCCACCTATGCAAGGATGTTCCTGCCCAAGATGGACAAGCCTCTCGTCGACAAGATAGAGGGCCTCTCCCCGGCCATTTCCCTGGAGCAGCAGACCACCGCGCACAACCCCCGCTCCACCGTGGGCACGGTGACGGAGGTCTACGACTTTCTGCGCGTGTTCTTCGCCAGACTCGGCAAGGTGTACTGTCCGCACTGCGGCGCGCCCATCGAGGCCCGCGCCTCGGACGAGATCATTGCCGACATCATGAGCATGCCCGAAGGCGAGCGCATCATGCTCATGGCTCCCCTCGTGGAGCTCCAGAAGGGCACCCATGCCGACAGGTTCAAGAAGCTGCGCGCCGAAGGCTTCGTGCGCGTGCGCATCGCCACGCTCGGCGAGGAGGCGCAGATATATAATCTGGACGAAGTGCCCGCCCTCGACAAGAACAAGAAGCACAGCATAGATCTCGTGGTGGACCGCCTCGTCATCAAGGACGACATGCGCACGCGCCTTGCCGACTCCGTGGAACTCGCGCTGCGCTACGGCAAGGGCCGCGTCATCGTGAGCGTGCCGGGCAAGCCCGACATCATCCATTCCACGGAATCGGTGTGCCCGAAGTGCCATGTGAGCGCGCCCATCCCCTCGCCGCAGCTCTTTTCCTTCAACAGTCCGCAGGGCGCGTGTCCCCAGTGCCTCGGCATAGGCACGGTGGTGGCCTTCGACGAAGGCCTCATCGCCCCGGACGACTCGCTCTCCCTCCGAAAGGGCGCCCTCGCCCCCTTCTCCTCGCCCTACTTCATGGCCAAGATAGGCAAGGCCCTCGAAGCCCTCGGCGAGCGGCAGGGCTTTACCCTGGACACCCCTCTCAGGGACTTTTCCGACAAGGCCAGAAAGGCGCTCTTCAACGGCGAGGCCGGAGGCATCACCCGCACGGGGAGCCTGCGGCGCAACTTCATGGGCGGCACGAGCCTCAACCACGACGAGAACGCGGAGCCTCTTTCCACCTCGCACTGGCCGGGCGTCATGTATCTTCTTGAGCAGCGCATGAAGAGAGGCGACGCCTGGAGCGACATCCTTAGCCGCTACAGCTACGAGGTGGAGTGCCCCACCTGCCACGGCACGCGCCTTCGCAAGGAAGCGCTTTCCGTGCGCGTGAACGGCCTCAACATCGAGGAATTCTGCAATCTTTCCATAGAGCGCGCCCTCGAATGGGTGAAGGGGCTCTCCTTTACCGGACGGCATGCGCTCATCGCCGAGCCGCTCATCAAGGAACTTACCTTCCGTCTCGGCTTCATGGTGAACGTGGGCCTCGAATATCTCACGCTCGGCCGTTCCATGGTCACGCTCTCCGGCGGCGAGGCCCAGCGCATCCGTCTCGCCTCCCAGCTCGGCTCAGGCCTCGTGGGCGTGACGTACGTGCTCGACGAGCCTTCCATCGGTCTGCATCCGCGCGACAACGAGCGGCTCATACGCACCCTGCGCAGCCTTCAGAGCCGCGGCAACACCGTGCTTGTGGTGGAACACGACGAGGCCACCATCTGCGAGGCCGACACCGTGCTCGAAATGGGCCCGGGCTCGGGCTCCCAGGGCGGCGAACTCGTCTTCGCAGGCACGGTGAAGGAGCTCATCAAGAACGCCGACACCCTCACCGCCCGCTACCTGCGCGGCGATCTCACCATTCCCGTGCCGGAGACGAGAAGAACGTCCGACAAGTTCCTCACCCTGCGCGGCGTGACCACCAACAACCTCAAGAACATCGACTGCACCATTCCCCTCGGCGTGCTCACCTGCGTGACCGGCGTCTCGGGCTCGGGCAAGAGCTCTCTTGTCATCGACACGCTCTACCGTCGCGTGGCGCGTCACTGCGGTCTGCGCACCGAGCAGCCCGGCCCCATGAAGGGCATCGAAGGGCTCGATCAGATAGAGCGCATCGTCTCCATAGATCAGACGCCCATCGGCCGCACGCCGCGCTCCAACCCCGCCACCTACACCAAGGTGTTCGACGACATCCGAAAGATCTTCGCCATGACGCCCGACGCCAAGAAGCGCGGCTACACCGCGAGCCGCTTCAGCTTCAACGTGCCCGGCGGCCGCTGCGAGACCTGCAAGGGCGACGGCCAGATACGCGTGGAGATGCACTTTCTGCCCGACATCTTCGTGACCTGCGACGTGTGCAAGGGCCGCCGCTTCAACAGAGAGACGCTGGAAGTGCGCTACAAGGACCTCAACATCTCCGAAGTGCTCGACCTCACCGTGCACGAGGCCCGGGACTTCTTCTCGAGCTATCCGGCCCTCGAGCGCAGACTCGGCGTGCTCGAAGACGTGGGACTCGGCTACATACGCCTCGGACAGGCGGCCACCACGCTTTCCGGCGGCGAGGCCCAGCGCATCAAGATCTCCCGCGAACTCGGCAAGAAATCCCTGCCGCGCACCCTGTACATTCTCGACGAGCCCACCACGGGCCTGCACATGCACGAAGTGGGCAAGCTCATCAGCGTGCTGCACCGCCTTGTGGACCGCGGCGCCACGGTGGTGGTCATCGAGCACAATACCGACGTCATCCTTGCCGCCGACCACATTCTGGACCTCGGTCCCGGCGGCGGCGAGAACGGCGGCACCATCATCGCCTCCGGCACGCCCGAGGAGATCATGCGGAATCCTGCATCCATCACCGGCGCGTTCCTTGTGGAAGAGCGGAAGAAACGCCGCGACTTTCTGAAGTCCATCCAAAACGAGGAGTGACCATGAAACTGCGTCTCCTTCTTCTTGCGGCGCTTCTTCTGAGCAGCCCCGCGCCCGTGCAGGCGCGACCCGTTTCCGTCGTCCTGTATCCGTCAGGAGCCCTCGTCACGGAAGAGGAGACCTTGCCCGCGGCGCATGACGCCGTTCTCACCCTGCCTGCGGACGCGGATGCGGAGAGCCTGTCCGTCACCCTGTCCTCGGGAACGGTGCTGGAATCGCGCCTCCGCACGGAACACGCGCCCTCCCCGGCCATGAAGGCGCTGCAAAAGGAGCTTGAAGAGGTGCGTGCCTCTCTCTCCCGTGCGGCCGCCGAGCGCGAAAGCGTTTCCCTGGAGCGTCTCTTCTGGGCCGATCCGCCCGTGACCGTCGCTTCCGGGGACGCGGAGGCTCTGAAGAGGCAGGCGCAGGAAACGCAGCGCCGCCTTGCGGAGCTTGCGCAGCGGGACACGGAGCTGGACGCCCGGGAAAGGGCGCTGGAAAGGAACGTGCGCGCGCTCGAGGCACGCATGGAGGACATGGGCAGGAACAACGACGCCGTGCAGACATGCACGCTCGTCATCGACGGCAAGGGACCGGTCACGGCGCGCTGGACCTATGTCCTGCCCGGCGCTTCCTGGCAGCCCGTCTATCGCGTGGATGCCGGGGAGAGCCGCGGCACGGTGCGCATCAGCATGAACGCCGTCCTTTCTCAACGCAGCGGCGAAGACTGGAAGGACGTGGACGTGACGCTCTCCTCCGCCGAAGATCTGCACAGCGTGGAGCCTCCCGCGCTGCCCGTCTGGACGGAAGGAGAGGCGCGGCCCGTTCTGCGTTCCGCCAATCTCATGGCCGCAAAAGCTGCGGACGCGAAAAGCGCCGTGAGCGTGCAGAGCCATGCCACCGGCCTCTGCTGGTCCCTCGGACGCATGGACGTGCCCGCCGAAGGAAGGATCACGCGTCCCGTCGCCGTCCATGAACTTCCGGCCGCCTTCTGCCGCGTCCTGCGGCCTCTTCAGGACGACCGGGCCTACGTGGCGGCCGTTCTCACCGGGGAAACGCCGCCGCTTCTGCCTTCGGGACAGGCCGTCTTCTCCATCGACGGCAGGGAAAACGCGCGCGGCCTCTTCCGTCTGGACGAGGGCGGAAAGGAGATCTTCTTCGGCGTGGACCAGCTCGTCACCGCAAGGACCAGGCAGCTTCCCGCGAAGGAGACCGACCTTCCCTCCGACGTGAAGGCCAGAATGTGGCACTGGAGAACGGACATCACGAGCGGCCACGACAGCGCCGTGTCCGTGCGCGTGGAAGCTCCTGCGCCCGTCCTTCGCGACGCGCGCATGACCGTAAGGACAAAAAGCCGTCCCGCCGCCGAGTTCAACGAGGAAAAAGCCTGCTTCGAATGGATCCTGGACGTGCCCGCCAGAGGTACGGCGGACATCATGCACGAGGTGACCGTCACCTCGGCTCCCGAGTCATCCGGCGACAGAAGCTGAAGCTTTCCCGAAAGGCTGCGG
>OOCH01002611.1_pt1 | contig 10924 bp, 7 predicted proteins | sample 1671641 | NCBI WGS metagenome assembly OOCH01 (sample SAMN06348177, study PRJEB24527) | human gut metagenome | biome: human gut; feature: ankylosing spondylitis patient; material: feces | host: Homo sapiens | place: China | collected 2015-10
GAAATACTAGAAAGTCAAATCTTTCAAGTTCATCTTGAATGATTACTTACTGATATGTTGTATGATGTTCCTGTGAAGTTCTGAAAGACTTAATCCTCTTTCAGGACTTCATTATTTTCTTTTCAGGGTGGAAGGCTGTGATAGCCTCAAGCTACTGACGATAGCTGCCACAACGGCAAACCCACTCCCTACCATCAGGCAAACAGCCGTGCTCCGGCTATGAGTGACAAAGCTGAAAAGCAAGGCAACCAATGTTGTTCCGGTGGTCTGTCCCAACAGGCGGGCCATTCCCAGCATCCCACTGGCCCCTCCCGAACGCTGCGTAGGAGCGGAAGAGATAATTGTACTGTTGTTTGGCGTCTGAAACAATCCGAAGCCTGCACCGCATAACATCAAACGCAGGATAATACTTATATCAGATGATTCGGCAGTCAGACTGGAAAGCGAGAAAAGCCCGATGGCAAACAAAACCATCCCGATACTTCCCAGTATACCGGGGTGAATACGCTCCACGAGATACCCTGCCAATGGAGCCGTGACCAGCGTAGCCAACGGCCACGGAGTAAGCAAAAGTCCGGTCATCACCTCACTGTGTCCTAAAGTGTTCTGCAGGAAAAAAGGCAGGGAAACCATTGCCGACATTTGAGCGATAAAGGAACAAATGGAAGTCAGGATGGATAACCGGAAAATCGGAATCCGCAACAGGTCGAGCGGCAATAGCGGAGTAGTCTGCGTGAGTTGCCGGCGCACATAGTACGTGCCTACCACTGCCAATACAACCAGTTGGATGAAAAGGAAATCCATTTCCTCGTGATGGGCGAATCCGTCCAGCGTATATATAAGCAGGCCGAAGGTAACCGCATTCGCTATGGCGCTGATATAATCAAACTTGCGTTTCGAGCGTTCCTCCTGCCTTGGCAGATGTTTGATGCCGAGGAACAATGCGGTAAGTCCTAACGGAACATTAATAGCAAATAACCAGTGCCAACTGGCAATGAAAAGAATCCCGCTCGCCACAGAAGGCCCGGCGGCAGCCGATATGGCAACGACCATCGCATTAATCCCCATTCCCCGCCCAATCTGGCTCTTCGGATAGATGTAACGTAGCTGTGCCGTATTCACGCTGGTGATGGCAGAGGCACTGAACCCCTGAAAAATACGGGCGACGGTTAGCGTCCAAAACGAATCGGACAAGGCACAAATCAACGAAGTGATGCAAAACAGACCGATACCTGAAAGAAAGACTTTCCGGTAACCGATGATTTCACCCAAAGCGGAAAAAGACAGTAGCGATATGACGATAGCCAGCTGATAGCCGTTGATAATCCAGGTTGTTACAGCGGGAGAAGTCCCAAAATCATGCGAAAGCGTGGGTAGTACGATATTGACGATGTTAATATCCAATACGGACATACAAAGAGCGAATCCGACGGACACCACCGCCCAAATACGCTTAGGCATCGGCAATCCGTCGGTTTCCTCTATTTTTTGAGTTGAATTTATCGATTGTACCATAAAAACTTATTCTTGTAAGTAGTCATTCTTTTTTCACCATAAAGCAACGCAGGGATGCAAACACAAACACCACCGACTACAAAAAAAGCACCGCGTTACTCTGTGATGAAAAATGATTCACTTGGTTTCGTAAAGGTAAACAAAACAATGGTACAGGTGTTTTTGTTTCCTTTGAAAAATAAGTTTTTTTAGTGGAGAAAAGTCGTTACTTCAACTTCAAGATCCGTTGATTACTGCTTCCCCTGAACGCCAGATACGGAGAGAAAAGAGCCTGCTCGAAGCGTCCGTCCACCAACACATCTATATAATCAAGGGCAGCACTCAAGCGGGGCTGTGCCTTGATTTCTTCGTAGCTATATCCTGTATAGCACCACACATTCATCCCCGTCTCCTCTTTCACCCGTTTCAGTAAAAGCAGAAACTCCTCCGGATGGAAGAACGGATCACCACCGGAAAAAGTAACACCGTCCAGCAAAGGATTTGCCTTGATTTCACGGATGATGGACTGTATTTTTTCTTCCGTCAACTCTTCCCCCGCCCTCGGATTCCAGCTCTCCGGGTTGTGGCAACCAGGACAGTGATGGGAACATCCGGCAAGATAAATGGAATACCGTATCCCTTCACCGTCAACGATTGTTTCCGGATAAGTTCCTAACAAGCGGAGAGTTGAAAGTTGAGAGTCAAGAGTTGTCATTGTAAATTAGGATATGAAAATATAAGTAAAGTTCTCAACTCTCAATTTTTACAAGTGTTTTACGCGGTCTTTTTCTTCCGCCCGTTTAGCGGAGTTCCACGAACTTAAGTCACCTGTCAGGTAGCCGGTGATGCGGCGGATACGCTCGAACTTGACATTGGAACCGACGAGAATCTGATCGGTGGTAGCAGCCACATCGGACTTGCAATGGATCATGAGAACGCTCCTTAAAGTTTGATATTCGCAATTTTGTCAGGGGCTTCGCTTTTTTCGTCGCTGGTGCGGCTGTCGCGGATGTAGCCCTTGAGCTGTTTCAGTACGGAAAGAGGAATACCTTCACCGTCGTGTCTGCCGCAGCGGGGGCAGACGTCGCCGATGATGCCGGTATAGCCGCATACGGGGTCACGATCAACGGGGTGGTTGATGGAGCCGTAGCCTATGCCCATTTCCTTCATGGCCTTGACGATGTCTTCAAAGGCCTGGAGGTTGTTGAGCGGATCGCCGTCCACTTCCACATAGCTTATGTGGCCGCCGTTGGTAAGGGCGTGGTAGGGCGCTTCAAGACGGATCTTGTTGAAGGCATTGATGGGGAAGTACACCGGAATGTGGAAGGAGTTGGTGTAGTAGTCCCTGTCGGTGATGCCGGGAATGTCTCCGAATATCTTGCGGTCGTACTTGACGAAGCGGCCGGCGAGGCCTTCGGCGGGCGTGGCGATGACGGTGAAGTTGAGTCTGGTTTCCTCGCCCTTGGCGTCGGAGCGCTCGCGGATGGTGCGCACGATGCGCAGGCCGAGTTCCTGAGCTTCCTCGGATTCGCCGTGATGGACGCCGATAAGAGCCTTCAGACATTCGGCAAGACCGATGAAGCCCGTGGTCAGCGTGCCGTGCTTGAGCACTTCGCCCACTTCGTCGTTGGGCGCGAGCTCGTCGGAATCCAGCCAGATGCCCTGTCCCATGAGGAAGGGATAGTTGCGGCAGCGCTTGTGGCTCTGGATCTCGAAGCGTTCAAGCAGCTGACCGAACACGAGGTCGATCTTTTCGTTGAGCTCTTCGAAGAACCCTTCCACGTCGCCGCGGTGCTTGAGGCCGAGACGGGGCAGGTTGATGGACGTGAACGACAGGTTGCCGCGGCCGAAGGTGGTTTCACGCTCGGGATCGTAGCGGTTGGCCATGACGCGGGTACGGCAGCCCATGTAGGCCACTTCATGGTTGGGGTCGTTGCCCTTGAGATAGGGGGCATTGAACGGCGCATCCATGAAGGAGAAGTTCGGGAACAGGCGCTTGGCCGATACGCGGCAGGCCAGCTTGAACATGTCGTAGTTGGGGTCTTCGGGGTTGAAGCTGTAGCCTTCGCGCACCTTGAAGATGTGGATGGGGAAAATGGGCGTTTCGCCGTTTCCGAGACCGGCATCTTCGGCAAGGAGCGTGTTCTTGATGACCATGCGGCCTTCGGGCGTGGTGTCCGTGCCGTAGTTGATGGAGCTGAAGGGCACCTGGGCGCCTGCACGGCTGTGCATGGTGTTCAGGTTGTGGATGAGCCCTTCCATGGCCTGATAGGTGTCCTTGTCGGTCTTGGCGACGGCCTTGTCGATGACGTGGGCGGCTTCCTTCTCGGAAAGCTTCGTCATGAGCTGTTCCTTCACGAAGGCGAGGCCGTCCTTGTCGAGGATGGACCGGAAGGAGGCATACTCGCCGGTGGGGAAGGAATACTTGCGCAGCGCAGCCTTCACGTCCTTGCGGAAATCTTCCGGAGCATCGCGCATGTCGAGGGCGAGATCGACGTTCTTGATGAAGCTGCGGGCTACGCCCGGGGCGAGACCGTACTCGAAGTTCGGGATGCTCTGACCGCCGTGCTGGTCGTTCTGGTTGGACTGGATGGCGATGCAGGCAAGGGCGCTCGCGCACTGGATGCTGTTGGGTTCGCGCAAAAAGCCGTGACCGGTGTTGAAGCCGCCGGTGAAGAGCTTCTTGATGTCGATCTGACAGCAGGTCGTGGTGAGGGAAAGAAAGTCCAGGTCATGAATGTGGATGTCGCCTTCTTCGTGAGCGCGGCTGTACTCGGGAGAAAGCAGATAGTTCTTGTAGAACGCCTTGGCGGCTTCGCTGCCGTAGCGGAGCATGGTGCCCATGGGCGTGTCGCCGTCGATGTTGGCGTTTTCACGCTTGAGGTCGAGCTCCTTGGCGTCGGTGAAGGAAAGATCCTTCAGGGTGTTCATGAGCCGGGTCTTCATTTCCCGCACGCGGGTGCGCTCGTTGCGATAGAGGATATAGGCCTTGGCCGTACGGGCATGGCCGGCTTCGATGAGAACCTTTTCCACCAGATCCTGCACATGTTCCACGTCAGGGGTGTCGTCGCCTTCGGCCTCGAGCATGTCGAGCACCTGGTCGGCAAGGTTGCGGGACATGGCACGGTCAGTGCCTCCCTGGGCCTTTGCCGCACGGAAGATCGCCTCGTCTATCTTGGCGATGTCGAAGGGGACTATTCTAGAGTCGCGTTTCTTGATGAAGCGAATCATAAACTCTGCAACCTCTGATGAACTTGAAATTCCTGGGGACCCAGGGATGTGCGCCGTATGCTCGGCTTTGTGGCAACAGCGCGATTATACAGACAAAAATACTCGGGCGTCCTGCAATTGAACAGCGTATTTCCGAGCTGTCCCAAGCCATGCGCAGGCATTCCTTTCCGACCCGAGAAGAAGAGCCTAGCCTGCCGGAAGAAGTGGGTCAAGTATCGTTCCGAAAAGAACTGAGGCTTGAGATTCGTCTGAGGGCGCGGCTCCGGAGCGGCTCAAAAAATTTTTTGTGCAGGAAGCGCCCTCGGAGGAGCTCTTGACAACGCCTGGAGTCGCGGGTAAAACATTCTCACGCAGTGGAAGGCAAGATCCATTTTTTTCGGCTCCTGCCTTTCTACATCCTGATGCACCGCGCAAGGCGGTTCTGGTAGGGTGGCCTGACGACGGCCTCCCTTTTTTATTATATAAGGTATGATACATGGGAAAAGGTCTTTCTCCTGAGCAGCTCGTCCGTCGCGTGCGCGAGGCGGCCGAGCCTGTCGTAGCGTCGTTTGGTCTCATGCTCTGGGGCATCGAGGTCGTGGCCGGCGGGCGCACGGTGGTGCGCGTATATGTGGATGCTCCGGCCAGCGGCGAAGCCGCGGAAGGCGGCAGCGGTGAGGACGGTGTGCTGGAAGGCGTGTCCGTGGATCAGTGCGCGGAGATCTCGCGCATGGTGGGACTTGCGCTCGACGTGGACGAGGTGTTTGCCGACGCGTGGGTGCTGGAAGTTTCGTCCCCCGGCATGGACCGGCTGTTTTTCGAGCCCTCTCAGCTTGCTCCCTATGCCGGGCGCGAGATTGAGGTCATGCTCACCGATCCCCATCCCGACATCGCCGGAAGGCGCAAGTTCAGAGGTCCGCTCGTGAGTGTTTCGGGCGACTCTTTCGTCATGGAGGTGCTCTGTGCGCCCTCCGAGGGTGAAAAACCCGCTCCTTCCAATGTTTCCATCCGATGGGACTGGGTAAGAAAGGCACGCCTCGTCCCTGTTTTTCCTGACACCAGCAAGCCCGGAGCCGGAAAGAACGCGAAAAAGGCGGCCGGCAAAGGCGGAGGTAAGCAAGCATGAGCCTGGAACTGAAGAAAGCCATTGAACAGATCAGCAAGGACAGAGGGCTGGACCGTGATATGCTCATCAGCACGCTTGAAGAAGCCGTGCGCACGTCCGTGACCCGCAAGTACGGCGACGATCTGGACGTGGAAGTGCATTACAGCGACGACACCGGCGACATCGAGGTGTTCCAGTTCAAGTTCGTCGTGGACGAGGTGGAAGATCCCCTCACCCAGATCTCCCTGGAGGATGCCCGTCAGCATGATCCCTCCATCCAGATCGACGATGAAATGGGTTTCCGTCTCAAGGTGGAGGATCTCGGCCGTATTGCCGCCCAGTCCGCCAAGCAGGTCATCATCCAGCGCATGCGCGACGCCGAGCAGGAACTCATCTATGAAGAGTTCAAGGACCGTGTGGGCGAGATCGTGAGCGGCATGGTGCAGCGTCGCGACAAGGGCGGCTGGGTCGTCAATCTCGGACGCACCGAGGCGCTTCTGCCCCGCGAGGAGCAGATCCCCAGAGAACATTACAAGCGCAACGACCGCATTCAGGCGCTCATCATCGACGTGCGCCGTGAAGGTCGCGGCCCTCAGGTCATCATTTCCCGCGCGCATCGCGACTACATGGCCGCGCTGTTCCGTCGCGAAGTTCCCGAAGTGGACGACGGCAGCGTGCAGATCATGGGCGTGGCCCGCGATCCCGGTTCCCGCGCCAAGGTGGCCGTGCTCTCCCGTGAGCGCGACATCGACGCCGTGGGCGCCTGCGTGGGCGTGCGCGGTTCCCGTATTCAGAACATCGTGCAGGAGCTGCACGGCGAGCGCATAGACATCGTGGTGTGGAGTCCCGACATCGCCACCTACGCGCGCAACGCTCTGGCTCCCGCCATCGTTTCCCGCATCAACGTGGACGAGGCTTCCAACCTTCTGGAAGTCACCGTGCCGGACGATCAGCTCACCAACGCCATCGGCCGCAAGGGGCAGAACGTCAAGCTGGCCGCCAAGCTTCTCGGCTGGAAGATCGATATCTTCACCGAGTCCCGTTATCACGAAGCCAATGCCGCCGGTCGCGGACTGGAACAGGTGGCCAGCGTGGCCGAGATTCCCGTGGACAAACTCATGGAAGCCGGTTTCCGTTCTCTCGACGCCCTGCGCGCCGCTTCGGACGAGGAACTGGCCGAAAAGCTTGAGCTCACTTCCGCACGCATTGCCGATCTGCGTGCCGCCGTGAATTTCCTCAGCCCCGTGGTGGAAGGCGAAGCCGCTGCCGAGGAAAAAACGGAATCCGGCGAGGAATAGGGCATGGAGGACTGGCAGGGACCCGTACGCATGTGTGTCGTATGCAGACGGCGCTTTGCCAAGTCTCGGCTCCTGCGTCATGTATCTGCCCCAGAAGGCGCCGCCGCCGGGAACGGGCTTGAAGCAGATGAAGCCCAGACAAGGCCGGGCAGAGGCTGGTATGTATGCGACGACCCGGCTTGCCGGGCGCGTTTTTCGGGCATGAAATTCAGGCGCAAATCTCACAAGGGGAGAAAGAATGGATAAGATAAAGATAAAGGATGCCGCGCTCGAGCAGGGCATGAAGCCCGAAGAGCTGGTGGCGCGTCTGCGCGAGGCCGGGATAGAAAAGACGGTCAAAGGGTCCATCTCCCCGGAAGAATACGAAAAAGTCAAGGTTAAAAAGTCGGAGGCCTCTGTGGAAGTTGTCCGCAAAGACGTTATTATACGTCGTCGTTCCAAGCCGGCGGCGGCAGAAGCTCCTGCCGCTTCCGTAGTCGAAGAAAAGACCGCGGCTCCCGCCGCCGCGGCGGAAGAAGCCGCCGCTCCCGAAACCGGAGCCGCGGAGCAGAAGAGCGCTCCCGCTGCGGAGAAGGCCCCCAAAAAGGCCAGAGCCGCCCGCGAGACCGCTCCTGTGGCGCGAATCGTGCGCCCCGCGCATGTCGTGACGCCGGAACCGGCTCCCGCTGCCGCCAAGGTGGTGGAAAAGCCGGCCGCTGAGAAGCCTGCTGCTGCGGAAAATCCCGTTGCGGCAAAGAAGGTCGAGGCCGAGCCTGCCGCCGAAGTGAAGGCTGCGGAAAAGCCTGTCGTCGCCGAGAAGCCCGCGACGGAGAAGGAGGCCGACAAGGCTCCCCGTGCCCGCAAGGTGGAAGCTCCTTCGGCGCGTATCGTTACTCCCCGTCCTGCAACGGTGGTTGCGCCTGCCGCCCAGGAAGCGAAGCCCGAACCCCGGGCGGCCGCGGCCTCCGAGGCTCCCAGGACCGAGCGTCCCCGCAGGGCGCCTGCCGCTTCCGCCGAGCCGGAAGGCTCTTCGCAGCCCAGCCTGCTGCCTCCCGTTCAGGAGCGCCGTCACGTCGCTGAGGAGAATGAAGGCGAAGATGCCCGCAAAAAGGCTCAGCCTGCCGCCGACAGCACTCCCCGCGTGCGCGTGATTTCCCGTCCCGATCCCACGCAGGCCCGCATCATTCGTCCCGCGACGCCTTCCGAGAGCCGTCCTTCCCGTGACGGGGATTCCCGTCGTGACGGCGCCCGCCGCGACAACCGCAGCCCCCGTCCCGATGCCCGTGACGGTCGCGACAACGACGGCCGCGACAATCGTCGTTCCGGCAACCGTCCTTCCGGCAATCGTCCGGCAGGTCGTTCTTCCGGCGGCGCCTCCTTCACGCCTCCTTTCGGTCAGCAGCCGCCCATGGATAATGAGCAGAGCCGCAAGAAGCGCAACAGCAAGAACCGCCGCACGACCGACTTTCCTCAGGATTCCGATGACTTCAGCCGTCGCCACGGAGGAGCCGACATGGATGACGACGAGGGCATGGTCCGCACCCGCCGCTCGCACAAGCCCAAGAAGCAGCAGCATCAGGTGACGAGCCAGTCCACGCAGCCCATGAAGGCCGCCAAGCGCAAGATACGCATCGAGGAGTCCATCCGCGTGGCCGATCTGGCCCATCAGATGGGCGTGAAGTCCAGCGAGATCATCAAGGTCCTGTTCGGGCTCGGCGTGATGGCCACCATCAACAACGCCCTCGACATCGACACCGCCACGCTCGTGGCCTCGGAGTTCGGCTATGAAGTGGAAAAGGTGGGCTTCTCCGAAGAAGACTACCTGGTGCCCACCGTGGTGGATACCCCAGAGATGCTCAAGCCCCGTCCTCCGGTCGTGACCATCATGGGCCACGTCGACCACGGCAAGACCTCGCTGCTCGACGCCATCCGCAAGACCAGCGTGACGAGCGGTGAAGCGGGCGGCATCACGCAGCACATCGGCGCCTACCTCGTCAAGACCAAGCGCGGCGACATCGTGTTCCTCGACACGCCCGGCCATGCGGCCTTCACCGCCATGCGTGCCCGCGGCGCACAGGTCACCGACCTCGTGGTGCTCGTCGTGGCCGCCGACGACGGTGTCATGGAACAGACCCGTGAAGCCATCAACCACTCCCGCGCCGCCGGTGTGCCCATTCTGGTGGCCGTGAACAAGATAGACAAGGAAACCGCCAATCCCGACCGCGTGCTTCGCGAGCTTTCCGAACTCGGTCTGCAGCCTGAAGCCTGGGGCGGCGACACCGTGGTGGCCATGGTTTCCGCCAAGACCGGCAAGGGCCTCGACGACCTTCTGGAACTCATTGCTCTGCAGGCGGAAATACTGGAACTCAAGGCCAATCCCAACAAGCCCGCCCGCGGTCACGTGGTGGAAGCCAAGCTCGACAAGGGCCGCGGTCCTGTGGCTACCGTTCTGGTGCAGGAAGGCACGCTTCATCAGGGCGACGTGTTCGTGTGCGGCGTGTTCGCCGGTCGTGTGCGCGCCCTGTTCAACGACCAGGGCCGCAAGATCAAGGAAGCCGGTCCTTCCATGCCTGTGGAGATCCAGGGCTTTGAAGGCGTGCCGGAAGCCGGTGACGAGTTCGTGTGCCTCGAAGACGAAAAGCTGGCCCGTCGCATCGCCGAATCCCGTGCCACCAAGCTCAGGGAGAAGGAACTGGCCAAGGTGTCCCGCGTGACCCTTGAGAACTTCCTCAAGCAGAGCGCGGACGCGCAGGAGGCCCAGGTGCTCAACGTGGTGCTCAAGGCCGACGTGCAGGGCTCTTTGGAAGCCATCACCGAATCTCTGCGCAAGCTCAGCACCGACAAGGTCCGCATCGACATCATCCACGGCGGTGCAGGCGCCATTTCGGAATCCGACGTCATGCTGGCGGCGGCCTCCAACGCCATCATCATCGGCTTCAACGTGCGTCCTACCGCCAAGGTCAAGGAAGTGGCCGAGCAGGAGCAGGTGGACATCCGCTTCTACGACATCATCTACAAGCTTGTGGATGAGATCAAGAGCGCCATGGCCGGTCTGCTGGCTCCCGTGTCCAAGGAAGTCTACCTCGGTCAGGCCGAGGTCCGTCAGACCTTCTCCGTGCCCAAGGTCGGCCTCATTGCCGGCTGCATGGTCACTGACGGCAAGATCACCCGTACCGCCAACGTGCGCCTCCTGCGCGACGGCGTGGTGGTGTACACCGGCAAGGTCGCCTCTCTCAAGCGGCTCAAGGACGACGCCCGCGAAGTGGTGCGCAACCTTGAGTGCGGCGTGGGCCTCGAGAACTTCCACGACATCAAGATCGGCGACATCATCGAAGCCTTCGAAGTGGTGGAGGAAGCGGCTTCCCTCGACTAACGGAGTTTTCCGGGAAAGCGGTTTCCCGGAAGATGTTCCGGCGGTCGTTCCCGGCTTTTCCGGGAAGAATGCCGGAAGAGCATGATATGAACAGGGCCGGAAGAGCGGAGGATATCCGTTCTTCCGGCCCTGATGTTAATGGACTGTTGAAAGTGTCCGAAGAAGCCTTTCCGGCGGAGCTTTCGTGTCCAGGTCTGTTTTTTGCGGCAGTCCCGAAAGGTCGGAGGACGCTGTTCAAGGCCCGGAAAACGGCGTCGGGAGGGCTGACGCCGGATGGCGGACCTGAGCTCGCCGCGTGCGTGCAGGGGCTTGGACGGCTTTTTCATGGGCAGTTCCTTTCAAGGCTGAGTGCATTATCGGTTTTTAAATTATATCCGAAGAAGGAGGAAAATGCAAACCAAAAATAGCCTGTCCGGAACCGCAAAAAACCATACGCCCTGCAAGCATCTCAGGCGGACTTTTTGC
>OOCH01002612.1_pt1 | contig 10912 bp, 7 predicted proteins | sample 1671641 | NCBI WGS metagenome assembly OOCH01 (sample SAMN06348177, study PRJEB24527) | human gut metagenome | biome: human gut; feature: ankylosing spondylitis patient; material: feces | host: Homo sapiens | place: China | collected 2015-10
GTTGAAGAGCTGCGGACTTCTGCTTTTGTGAAAGAGCTGCTTGCAGATATCCATGCTACCCGTTATACATTCTGGCGTTATCCGCACTGGAGGCTTTGGCAATTTCTCGCAAGTGCGGGTAAGTAAGGCGGAATCATAAGCTCTCTTTTTTCCACAGCTTTAATGCCGCTGCCACTGTATCGTCCATGTCTGCATACGTATATTGCGCCAGTCTGCCGCCGAAAAGCACTCTTTCCTGTTGCTGTGCCAGTTCTTGATACTGCTTGAAAATCAGGTTGTTTTTTTCGTCATTTACCGGATAATAAGGCTCTTTCCCCTGTTCAAAATCATCGGGATATTCATAGGTGATGACGGTAGAATGTTGTTTGCCGAACTCAAAGTGCTTGTGTTCGATGACACGGGTATAAGGAGTTTCGCGGTCGGTATAGTTCACGACTGCATTGCCTTGAAAGTCTTCTATATCCGTGAGGTGCCTGTGTTCGAATCGCAGGCTGCGATATTCCAGGTGTCCGCATGCATAATCGAAGTATTCGTCTATGCAGCCGGTGTAGAGCACCTTCTCCGCCAAAGCGTCCAGCTCTTTGCGGTGCGCCATGTAATCGGTTTCGGTGCGCACCTCGATGTTCTCCAGCAAGGCACCGGTTAAACGGTTATATCCTCCCATGGGAATGCCCTGGTACGGGTCGTTGAAGTAGTTGTTGTCGAAGATAAACCGGAACGGAATGCGCCGGATGATAAATGCCGGAAGCTCTGTTGCCGGGCGTCCCCACTGTTTCTCCGTGTATCCTTTTATCAGTTGCCGGTAGATGTCCTCTCCGCAAAGTTTCAGTGCCTGTTCTTCCAGGTTTTGCGGGTGGGTTATATGCTCGTATTCCCTGCACTGCTCCTGTATCTTTGCCCGGGCCTCTGCCGGAGTACGTACTCCCCACAATTGGTAGAAAGTGTTCATATTAAAAGGCAGGTTATACAGCTTTCCTTTATAATTGGCAATCGGAGAGTTGGTGTATCTGTTGAACTCTACAAGCCGGTTCACATAATTCCATACTTCCCTGTTGTCTGTATGAAAAATATGCGCACCGTATTTATGCACATTAATGCCGGATACATTTTCACAATAAATGTTACCTGCAATGTGGTCTCTCTTATCAATCACCAGACAGGTCTTTCCCTTCTTTTTTGCTTCATATGCAAAAACCGCACCGTAAAGACCTGCACCTACTACTAAATAATCATACTTCATTTTTTAATCCTCCTTGTTTTACGAAGCAAAATGCCATGTGAGTTTACTCACATTCTGCCCCAAGCAGGAGCAGGGGATTTTACCTCCTATTTCTCATATGCCATCATAGCACTTTGTTTTTTTACACTATTTCCCAATCGTGTTCAAATGTACACGGTCCAAATTCATTGTGGACATAATCGCGTACCGTAATCTGCATAATGTTGCGGACATTGTCGTAGAGTTCTCCGTGTTCGCCGTTGATACCGATATCCAGATAATACTTGCCCGGAAGCAGCATCAGCTTTTCAATCGTAAATGTAACGGTTCCCTCTTTCTCTAATACCGGAAGATTATCTCCCGGCTTTGCAAAGCAGCTGCCGTAGCAGTACTGCCAGTTATCGCGGACAAAATCCATATTGAAATTGACGGCAATGCCTTTTAAGGCTGTCGCATATGAAAACTTTAAAACAACCTTATCGCCTGTACTAAAGGTCTGGCATGGATTTCCGTCTTTGTCGTATAAATCCACTTTGGTAAACCGCACCTCATGGCTTCCGTCCCGGCGCGCTTCCGGGTGGACATTCTGTGTCAGTTCAAGAATCGAGCGTCCTCTTTCATCGGAAAGCTTTTCTTTGCTCTCCTCTGCCAGCCTTGCAATACGCTCATCTTCCATCGAATCCAGATAATGCATGCCAATCAGCTTCGGACTGCCGTCCTCTTTGATTTTGCCTTCCTCCAGCCAGATTAAACGGTCACAGATGCTGTATAACTGCTCCATGGAATGTGATACAATAACAATGGTCGTTCCCTGCTCTTTAATCTCTTTTAAGCGTTCAAAACACTTCTTCTGGAAGCTGACGTCACCAACGGCAAGGATTTCATCAATCAGCAGTACATCGGCATTGACGTTAATCGCAACAGCAAACGCAAGACGCATATACATACCGGACGAATAAGTACGCACCGGATTGTCAATATATTCCTCCAGTTCAGAAAAGCGGATAATTTCTTCAAGCCGCTCGTCAATTTCTTCTTTTTTCAGACCGAAAATAGTTGCGTTGATATAAATGTTTTCCCTGCCGGACATATCCGGGTGAAATCCCGCGCCCAGTTCAATCAGGCTCGATACCCTGCCCTCTACTTTTACAATGCCGGAATTCGGCTTTAAAATCTTTGTGAGCAGCTTTAATGTTGTACTTTTGCCGCAGCCATTGCGCCCAATCAGCCCTACTGCCTGTCCCTTTGGAATCTCAAAGGAAATGCCGTCTAAAATCTGTCTGTTTTCGTGGCGGCTGCGGTTATGGAAAATCGCGCGTTCCTTGAGCGTGCTTCCCTTGTCCATATAGACCTTAAAATGCTTTTCAACATCTTTTACTTCTACGGAATACTGTATTTCACTCATTATAATTCCTCCGCAAAATTATCATCCAGCTTTGCAAATACCAGTTCCCCGATAATCACCATGACAATGGCAAATACTGCTGAATACAATACTTCTTTTCCCGATGGCAGTGCTTTCCAGTAAAGAATCTTGTGATAAGATTCAATTACAGAAGTCATCGGATTGGCTTTAAACAGCCACTTGATATTCGCCGGAATCATTTCCATTGAATACATAATCGGTGTTCCGTAAATCCATGCCATTAAGACAACGGTTGTAATATGCTCCAAATCCTTAAAAAATACGGTTCCTGCCGATACAAGCAGGGCAAAGCCCAGTGACAGCAGATATTCGATTGCCATAATAAGCGGCAGGTAAAGCAGTGCCTCTATGCGCACACCGATTCCTGAAATAAATAATACGGCAAATACAATGACAAAACAAAACAGCATATTGATAAAATTAGAGGTCACACAGGAAACCGGAAGGACTTCCCTCGGAAAATAGATTTTTTTAATCATATCCCCCTGATACCGTACACAGCCGGACCCCTGCCGGAGTGACATATCAAAAAACAGCCACGGAATCATGCCCACAATCATGTAAACATAAAACTTGTCCAGGTTGCTTCGGACAATCACTGAAAACACAATTGTATATACTATAATCTGACAAAGCGGATTGATAAACGTCCATAAAAATCCTAATACGGAACCCTTATATTTCCCTCTTAAATCCTTTTTCACAAGACTTCCTATCATATCGCTGTAGGAAATAATGTCTTTGATTCGTTCTTTCATGAAGATTCTATCCTTTCATATTGCAAGAATTTTAATTCTTTGTAATAAACCATTCCTAATCGTAACACATTTGTAATATCTACACAATACAAATCTTTGATAACCCTTTGCATGTTTATAGGATATCTCTTTATTTTTAATAGTATCCCTTTATTTTGTATTTTAAAGTATAATAAAGAATGTCCAGATTCATCAGTACTACACTTATTTTTTGCCGTTTACTTCCATTTTGTTTTAGCTTTGATTTTAACGCATAGCGGCGGCGCAGAATCTGTATTTTCTTTTTATCATATCCGTCTGTCTGTTCCAGAAATTCGCAGACGGCATAAAAAGAACGCTCCATTGCCTCATACGATGATGAATAACTGTTTACGGTATCATTGTGGATATAAATTTTATCCTCTATGGCACAGAAGCTTCTTTTTTCGTGAAACATCAGCAGCCACAGCAGAAAATCGTCACAGCCGTTTACGGTAAGACGGCGTTTGCACCAGTCCCTGGGTATCACAGCTTTACGTATCATATCTGTGCCATACAGATACATTTTTTCATGCCCCACTTCTTTTAGTACCGCCTTTTTGGCATAAATCGGAATCTGTTTTTCTAAAATATGCTCCGGCGTAAAAAATAAGCGGCAGCCATTGCCCGCCACAACATCTGCGTGGGTCTGCTCTGCCGCTGTAAGTAATGTCCATACCGCACTGTCTGAAATGGCATCGTCCTGGTCTAAAAATAAGATGTACTCTCCCTGTGCTTTTGAAAGCCCTGTCAGTCTTGCCGCATGAATCCCTTGATTTTCCGTGTGGTTGACAGCAGTCAGTTCAAAAGCCTGGTCAGGTACATAATTTCGTATCAGTTCTTCTTCCTTCAAAAGGCCGTCTGCCGGACTGTCATTGACCAGAATAAATTCCAGTTTTGCCTTCGGGGCTTCTTTTCCTGCATTTTTTCGTATCATCGCCATCAGACCCGGAATATAGTCTGTTCCTTTATATAACGGAGTAATAATGCTTACTTTGATTTCATTCATATTTACAGACACTCCCTGAATAATTCCATATACTGCGCCGCGATTTTCTGGTAATCATACATTTTCAGCATTTCCTTGCTTTTATCTTCAAGCGCCTCACCGTTTTCCGGTTCTTTAAAAAAATCCAGAATCGCTGCGGCAAGTGCTTCCACATCATCCGCCGGTTCATAATAATGGCACAGTCCCTTTGTCACCTCATAATTTGCGGATACTCTGGACAGCAATGTCGGCACCTTTAAAATCATCGCTTCCACCGCCGTCATGCCAAAGCCCTCAAACAGGGATGGATTAATATACAGGCAGCTGTTTACCAAAAGCTCTCTTTTTTTCTTTCCGTCCACAAAACCCGTAAAAATGACACGCCCGGACAGGTTATGCTGCTCTACATACTCCTTTAAATACGCTACGCGCTTTGGCACATTGCCCACCAGCACCAGATTCCTGTCAATGCAGTCTGCAATCATTTCAAATGCTTTAATCAGCGTAATAATATTTTTATGGTGAAACTGCAGATTAATTGCAACAATATCACCTTTTTTTGGTGTCGGCGGAATCACGTCATTGACATGTACCTTAATCGGATTATAAATCTGCACAATCTTATCTTTATACCGCGCATAATAATTCTGGATTTCTGAGCGGTCTGCTTTACTGATAGCAATAATTTTATCTGCGTGCTTAAAATCCACTGCATACATGATTTTGTATAACAGATATTTATACCATGCCACCTTCACACTGCCCATCACCCGGTGCGATACCGCTTTAATATCGTGTGGAATCATGACGGTCGGTACCTTCAGTTTTCTCAGTCCGTTGGTACAGCTGGCATGAAAAACAACACCGATATTGTATTTACGGATGACCTTCGGCACAATCCATGTATTTACCCGCTCAATATCCAGCAGACGTACCAGCTCTGACTCTTTTTTCGGCGGTTTTACCGTTATTACCGTAACTCCGGGTGCAATCTGCTCCAGATAAGCCTTTGCATAGTCATAGCACAGCACAACGCACGCACCCATGTCTTTATTTTTACAAATGCCTTCCAGCAGATTTATCGCAACCTGGTCTTTTCCCCCGGCATGCTGACGGCTCAAATATATATAATTAAGCAGTATTTTTTTTTGTTCATCCTCTTTCATCATTCTCACCACATTCATATTTTTAATGCCGTTTATTCGGACGGCTCATCGTAATAATGTTTAAAATATACCCTGTAGAAAATCGCCCACGTATCCCGGAATGCCTTTACAATATCGGACATCCCGATTCTTCGGGTATTCTTATCCCGCACATAGACAACCTTCACCGGCATCTGCTCGATTTTAAACCCTCTGCGGTGAACCGCTACTAAAAGTTCAATATCGTATGCAAAACCGGACGTCCGCACCAGATGTGCCACCGGCTTTACAGCCTCTGCCTTAAAAACCTTTAATCCGGTCTGCGTATCACGCACATTCAGATGAAACAGCACAAGAAGCATCATATAGTAGCCAAGGCTTATCACCTTGCGTACAAACGGATAGTGAAGTTCAGAATCCTTGTGGAACTTACATCCAATCACAACATCGCTTCCGCTTTCCTGCATTTTCTTTAAATAGCCCTCAAGCTGTGCGGGATTTAACTCTAAATCCGCATCCACAAACGCAATATAATTGCCCTCTGCCTGACTGATTCCTGAAATAATGGCATTGCCCTTGCCACGGTTTTTATTGGATGTCACCAGCTTTATGCGTGTACCGGACACCCGCATGCCCGGCACAACCGGGTGCGGCTGTTTCGCATCATCGCGTATGGCACGCTCAATTTCCTGCTTTGTCTTATCCTTACTGCCGTCATTGACGGCAATAATCTCCAAATCCGGTGCAAACTGCTCCACGATGGATAGTGTCTGCATAATACTGTTATAAATCAGTGCCTCCTCATTATAGGCCGGCATGACAATTGATAATTTTCCCCTTAACTGATACATACTTCTCCAATACCCTGTTATTCAGATATATATTCATATACCGCCACCGGCTGTATGCTGCTTACAAATTCCTGTGCATACGGAATCCACGCTGCAATACCGTCCAGTTCTTCCGGCATCTTTACATCCATCTGTATTTTATTATCTTTATGATAAACGGTGTCCATCCCGCTATCCGCTACCGCTCCGGATTCAGGTTCTCCGCTGATTACATAGACATGGCTGTAACGGTCTTTTAACCCTGCACACTGCACTGCTGCCGCTTCTTTATCTTCCTTTAACGGATATACCGGACAATCTGTCATATATTTTAACGAAACCATCAGCTGTGGAACGACTTCTTCCCCAAGTACCACCACACTGTCTTTTTCATCTACGGTTTCTGCAAGCTCTGTAAGAATTTTCCACTGCAGCTGGGTCTGATCCTGACCGTTCACTACAATCCCCGCATACGGAATCAGAACTGCTGCCACCGCAAACGCCGCCGCTGCACAGAGCATACCGTATCCGTCCCTTAAAATCCGGATATGAGCCATACTTTCCGCCGTCCGTGACAATATATACGCCCCCAGTACAACGATTACTGCTATATATGGCACAATATATCTTCCATAGTAATAATAATGTAGTATTTCTTTCTTAAATACGGCTGAATAAATGATAACACAATAATAAAACATTGCCGTCAAAAGTACAATAGAATCCTTCTTTTTAAACCATGACGGACGTAAAAAAGCCGCGATAAAAATCACCGGCATGAGTATTATACCACTGCTTAACAGATACGCATAGCTTGTCATATAGGCTGACGGATACGCACTTTTTTTCATTACCAGCAGGCATGCTGCGAGTCCTGCCGCTACAAATACCCATACAAAAATCCGCCAGCAGGTATTCTTGAACCGATTCTGCTCTTTCCGCATAGATTGTGCATTTACGGATACCGCTTTTGTGTTTTTCTTTACCGGAAGAAGTCCAAGCACCAGCGAAAACACGATTCCTGCCACGGACACCGCCGTTACAAAGGCTTTGAGGTTTGACGGGCCTACCGGTCCGATATATAAACGGTCATAGTTGCCATACACATACGTAAGCGAACTTGCATGCATCATGAAAAAACCTGCAAGATATCCGGCAAGCATGACAACTGCCCCGGCAATATAGCTTTTCCTGCCTGTTTTAAAATATAATCCGTATGCCATCAGCACAAATAACGGCATAAATACATAAATTGTAATATGTAAAAATGCAAATACAACGACCGGTATGCAAAAGAGCCAGCGGTATTCTTCATGCTTTTTGTCTGTTAAAAGATAAAGCATTGCTAAAATGACAAATGCCAGCGTTGTTTCCACAAGAGAGGTTTTTGCCTGCCACAAAACCTGTGGTGACAACACATATAAAAAGAGTGCAATCGCTTTATACAGTGTCTTTATTTCCAGATTTTCAAGCACAAGCCATAAAAGAAATACAGATAATGCCAGAATCCATGTTCCCAGCTGCATCATATGCTCCACGCCGCAAACTCTTGCATATACGGCAAGCAGCGCACTGAATGTATGTACCCCATGCAGACTGCCGGTTGTATCATTTTGTGCCACGCCCTGCACCTGTTCTTCATCCAGCGTAAAATTATATCCCTCCAGATGATTTCCGATTGCCGCCATGTAATCACTTTTATCCGATGCTGATACACAATCCCCGTACTCGTCAAATGTCATAAAATTATTATTATAACCATAGACATATCCGATTGCCTTTGCCTGATAAACGCCTTCGTCCTGTCCCATGCCAAACATTCCGAATGTCGTCCCCACAAGCGGTATCACCGCCAGCAAAAAGCCAATCCCTATAAGATTTTTCTTCCACTGGAATGTGCAGGACGGCTTTGTCTTTTTATATGCATAAGCCGCTCCCGCCACCGCCACTGTAAATCCCAGTGTCAACGCTGCCGCTCTTTCCAGTGAAAAAATATTCAATCCGATTAAAATGCCCGCTGAAAGCAGATATACAAGCACTGTTTCCGATACACCAAGCAGGACAAGTTCTGCAAAATCTCTCTGCTGATAAAGCATCGAAAGTCCCACGCCTGCTGCCCCGGCTGCCACAAGCAGCAACACCGCCGTCAAAATGCCTGCTATTCCGCTGTGCACGCCTGCCTCAATAACGATGCCTGCTGCCGTTATAACCATTCCTGCCACGAAAAGTTCCGGCAAAATCTTCTGTGCCGTTTTTTCTGCTTTTATATACCCCATGCAGTGTATCAGGATATCCGCCACACACACAAGCACAAGCACAATGCCGGATACCAGCCACAGATACTGTGTAAACCCTTTGCCTGCATTAATCATGACGTCATCTTCCGGTTGGAAATGCATTGTAACCACATACACCAGACCTGCCAGACATAATAAAATGAGTGTACGCAAAAAGGGTCTGACGATACTTTCCGTTTGCTTTAAACAGACATTTGGTTTTCCTCCCGCAATCCGGCAGATTACCGCCGCCACAACAGACAATAGCCATAAAACCGCCAGTGTCTTATTGAGCGAAAATCCGCCGAAAAGGGCAAGAATTCCTCCTGACATGCCAAAGCCTGCAAGCAGCACTGCAAAAGAAACGGTGACTGCATCCATCAGCTCCATCCTTTTTCCGATACATACAATTCCATACGTAAGCACTGTTATTATCATCAGTACCACTGCTGTACTATTCACGTCAAACCCTCCAATATTCTCTTAAATTTATCTTAATTTATAGAAAACCAGTCTTTCATCATTACTTACAACCGGTGTCACACCGGTATATTCCTGCACACTCTTTTCCAGCGCCGTCCACTCCGGTTCTTCATAGGCATCGCGGTTAATATACAGACCGTCAAAACCCTTTGATAAAATTTCCTGAATCATCTTATCAACCGGCAGGGAAGCCGTTTGTTCATACCAGATATCCGTGTCACTTCCGTCTGTTGTACCAAAACTCCATTTTAACTTATCAGAATGAAGATATCCGATATAATGTGATAAATGTCCCATATCATTCTGAATATCCCCTTCCGGATACTCTGCATACGGAAGCTGGAATATACTGTCATCTTCATCCATGACTGCATCCACCCGTGCAAAGAAATCCGCATCACTTATCCATTCTTCTTTATTACTTTCAAAATTAAAAGATACGGACGGATTCTGCTCCCAGATGGCAAACAGCATCACAAGGGCAACTCCGCCCATGTATACACATTTCCATACGGTTTTCGCAATCTTTCCTTCCCACTCATTTAAAAGCAGGCAAACCGCGGTTATGGCAAAAAATCCGATAAATACGGAGATTCTGTTATATCCTCTGATAATTTCAATGCCCGTCATAAATATGATAGAACCGAAACCACCCATTGTTGCCAGCAGAATCCCGCAGATATTGAGGTCTGCAAGTACTGTCAGGCGCTTTGTAAGCGTGCTTTCGTTCTTTCTTCTTGTAAAAAGCCATACCAGCAGGAATAAAAATCCGACCGCACCGACAATGCCGATGTATGCCGTCCAGTTTTCATTGACACACGGTACATATTCATTATACGCATAAATCAGCTTTTCAAGCGGTCTGATACCGTGTCCGTTTACCGGAAGCAGCAGCTGGATAATCTTTAAACAGTACGTTTCAGAATCGGCAATACTGCGGATTCTGCCTTCCAGTCCTGTTCCACCATGTACAATCCTGTAAAAAATTTCCGGGATAATGGAAATCACAACGCATACAATCACACTGAGGATACTGATACAGCCGCGCTTCAAATAATTCCAGTCTTTCGTGCGGAGCAGTGCCGTAAGCATTGCCACCATCAGAAAGAAGCATGCAAATATCTGCCAGTAACCAATGCCTTCGCTGGCAATTAAAAATGCCATGATAAAGCCCGCATAGTTGCGTTTATACTTAAAAAAGCCCTTGCCCGGCAGCATAAAGCGTTCATCTTCATACAGCCAGATACACATTAATACCGCAAGCGGAACAAAATAGTAGCAGGACAATACAATGTGCCCGATGCCGCGGATAAAGATAAACGGCAGGAAAGCATATACGAGCGCCCCGCCTATTGACAGCCACTCTTTAATGCGGAGCTGTCTGAGAACAAAATATGCCACATAGGCAATCATATAAAATGCGGATAAATAGACAAGATTGACCGTTTTGGCAACCTGTCCGCCCGTAATCCATAAAAATAATTTCTCAAAAAATACATCTGCATTATGCAGACCTGCAATGACATCCGAGGTATTATAATAATACCCATCCAATGCTGTCAGTTTTTCCGTCCCGATATTCCATCCGGTTTCCTGCACCAGCCTTACCGATACAAGCGCTGACATTTCATCACCACCCTTGTATTCAAGCGGATATGTTAAATCCTGTCCTCGAAGTCCCAGAAAATGCACTACCAAAACAGTAACTGCCAACGTAATAAATACGAGTGCAGCCGCATCTTTATACCATTTTTTCACAAATTCCCATA
>OOCH01002614.1_pt1 | contig 10905 bp, 12 predicted proteins | sample 1671641 | NCBI WGS metagenome assembly OOCH01 (sample SAMN06348177, study PRJEB24527) | human gut metagenome | biome: human gut; feature: ankylosing spondylitis patient; material: feces | host: Homo sapiens | place: China | collected 2015-10
ATGGCAGACTTATTTAGTGAAAGTAGGCCAGCAGAGGAATGCTGGCGAATGTACATAGAAAGCCGAGAGAAAAGAAAGATTGAGGCTGTATACAATTACGTATCTATTAACGGCGAATATGCTTACACAAAAATACGCCTTGAAGGTAAGAAAATGCTTTTCGGAATACTTAAGGATGGGCGGTTTGAATATGGCTTGAAAGGAAGGAACAAAAAGGAATTCAATGCAATATTCGGAAGTGTTCCACGAATAAAAGAAGCTATTGAAAGAAACGAACCGATTTTTATACCTGAGGGTGAAAAGGACGTTAATACACTGGTAAAGAAAGGCTATACTGCTTTTTCATGTGGCGGGGCTAATGATTGGAATAAGAACGTATCAGAACTGTGTGCGGGTGCTGAAGTTGTCATTCTGGCTGATAATGATGCTCCAGGGAAGAAACTGGCAGCTGCTATTGAAAAAGATTTAAAAGGAATTTCTAAGAGTGTAAAGATAATTGTTCCGATGCCCGATACGCCAAAAGCAGATATAACTGATTATTTTGAAGAGGGACATACTGTTGAAGAATTTGAAAATTTAATAAGGAATGTTGATGATACAGAGAAGATTTGTGTAGATGTTCAGCAAGATCAGAAGCAGGATACAGGTAAAAAACGATCTGTAATACAAAAAAGCAAGGACGAAGTAGCTGGATGTCCGGCATTAGTCTTTAAATTCCTCGACTGCAACTATGATGAAGATGGAAATGTAAAAAGCGTAAAACAGCTTGTACATAATTTTGAAGTCGTTATGGATAAAGACAGTCGTTTCGCCGGAAAAATCCGCCTTAATGAGTTTGCACAACAACCTTACCTATATGGTAGCGTACCATGGGAAAATGAGAATAATTGCAGAGCATGGAGCAGTCATGATGATTCAGCTCTGTTTTCAGTGATACAAGCTGATTATGGGCTTAAAAGCCGACAGGACTTTGCAGATGCATTGAAAAACGTTTCTATGCGCAATAAGTTCCACCCGGTAAGAGAATTGCTGGATTCCCTTACATGGGATGGAGAAGCACATATACGAAAACTATTACCGGAATATCTGGGTGCAGAGGATTCTGATTATACATATCAGGTCATGCGTCTTTGGATGCTGGGAGCTGTTTCAAGGGTATATAAACCTGGAAACAAATTTGATTATACGATTATTTTACAGGGTTCGCAGGGCATTGGCAAGAGTACATTTCTGAAATTAATGGCTTTAGACGATTCCTGGTTCAATGATTCGTTGGATAGTCTGGATTCAGACAAAGCGGTACAGTCCCTTACCGGATCATGGATTATTGAGTTGGCGGAGCTTAAATCATTAGCAAGGACTGCGGGCGGAGTAGAAAGTGTAAAGCGTTTCCTGACAGCCACACAAGACAAATACAGGATCCCTTATGAGCGTAGGGCTGATACATTTTACAGGCAGTGTGTATTTGCTGGAACCACTAATAAAGATGATTTTTTGCAGGATGAAACAGGAAACAGGCGTTTTCTTATTGTTCAGACAGGCCTTAAGAAACCATCAAAAAGTCTTTTTGTACCAGGAATTATGGATGTGATTAAACAAGCCTGGGCGGAGGCTGTGTATATTTGGAAAAACGAAGATCCACAGTTGATACTTCCGGAATCGTGCATGCAGGAGGCTAAAGAGTTTCAAGAAGCAAATATGGCGGATGATGGTAAAAGGGGAATTATTCAGGAATACTTGGAAGGCAAAACAGAGGTATGTGCCAGGCAGATCTGGTTTGAAGCTTTAAAGGAGACTATACCACCGAGAAACTGGCAGGCATCAGAAATAAATAATATCGTTGCTAAAGTACCGGGATGGGAAAGGCTTAAAACCCCACGCAAATTTAATGGATATGGACAACAACGAGGCTTCAGAAAGGTTGCAATACAAACTACAGAAGGGAAAGCAGAGTCTCCGGAGTTTGTCGTTGTTTCAGATCAAGAACAAGTGGAACTTCCATTTGACTAAGCGCTTTTATGATTCATTTTGCATATTGTAGTGAAGCTTGTAGAATTAATGTAGTACGCTCAAACCCAGTGTTTACAAGCGTTTCTACTTATTCTACAAAGACTACATTATTTAAAAAGAAATATATATAAGATAAATATAGAGGGAATATAGCAGTATATAAAGAGAACTTTAAACTCTTTGGAACGATTGTAGTTGTAGTCTGTAGTTGGATATTGTAATGGATTTTATAGGTGGATTACCGCCGGAAAGGACAATAATCATGAAAATAATGACACAGGATAAAACACGAGTTTTAAATTTTAAAATGACGTATATCAGTTATGTAAGCAAGAATCGTATTTGTGAGGGTGATTTTGGTATTGCGGAATATGCAAGTCCAGAACGAGCAAAAGAAGTGTTGAATGATATGTTTCAAAAGTATGCAGCAGGAGAAAAAGTATACATCATGCCAGAGGAGTAACCAGTGAACGATAAAGAAGAATTAAAGCAGATATACGATACCTTCACGGCCTGCTGGAGGTTATACAAAAAACTGTATCCTCCAGGCAGACCTGAAGACGATGCATACTGGCAGGGAATGATGAAAGAATTAGAAGTGTTACGGAAGAATTATCATCATTCTCGGTTGTGTGAGGACCTTCTTTGTGCTGTTGTCAGGGATTTAGAAACAAAATCTAAAAGAAGTAATCCTGCTGCCAGTATGAAAGAATAATGAGGGCGGTCACCCTTGTAATGCATCATATCATGCCAGACTGGACGATGCAAGATGGGGCAAACATGTACCACAACTGTGGTCAGGTTTGATGGTAAAATATATTCATTGTTGCGGAGGTGATATTGGTGGTAGTTATTGCACTTTTGTTATTTGTGATTGTATGTGAGCTGGCGGCGATTTATGACAGACAGAATGGAGGTAAGTGACATGGGAAGAAAGAAACAGATTTCAGATCAGAGACGTTTATACACGGAAAGAATGAGGTTGCAGAAGGGGGTATTTAGTTCTCTGGCTAATGCGGCTGGACATATCGGAGCGCTTTATGCAGATTTCGTTCAAAGTGATGAGGTACGCAATTCCATGAAAGCTACAGCGGATAAAGCAATTGAATGCATGGATAATATCAAAGAACTTAACGAGCTGGAAGAACAGCTGAAAGCAGAAGAACAGGAAAGCGAGGGTGAGGATTAATGGAAAAAGTAGTGGTTCAGACCGGTGCGAAGACATACCAGATTACTGATCAAGACGGAAATGATCTGGGCGTGTTCAGATTTATTCCTTCAGATGCCGGCATTTTAAAGAGGTATAAAGAGGCAGCAGCTTTCTTTACTGGAATTAACGAAAGGATTAAGGACAAAGATTTTGAGGAAATTCTTCCAGATCTGGAAAAGGAAGCCGGGGAGAAGATTGACCTGTTGTTTGGTGCTCCTGTATCAGAGAGCTTCTTCAAGATTACCAGTCCGTTTACCATCCTTGACAGCGGTGAGATGTTTGCAGAGCAGATTATTGCAGTTATTGGTGGAATTATTGAAAAAGAGCTGAATGCCAGGGAAAAGGCGCAGCAGGAGCGGGTGAAAAAGTACACTGAAAAATATACTGGATGAGAGCTTATGAACTGCCCACCTCATTAAATATTAATGGGGTGGCTTACACTATCAGAACAGATTTTAGAGCAATTATTGACATTCTTATTGCTATGAATGATCCAGATTTAGATCAACAGGCAAAAACATTTATTATGTTACAGATCTTGTATGAAGAGTGGCAGAATATTCCTTTTGAAGATCTGACAGAAGCATGTCAGAAAGCCTGTGACTTTATCGACTGCGGACAGGTCGATGACCCGAACAAACCGAAGCCCCGTTTAATGGACTGGGAACAGGACGGGGACATGATTGTTCCGGCTGTAAATAAGGTTGCTGGCAAAGAAATCAGAGCAGTGCCATATATGCACTGGTGGACGTTTTTTGGCTACTTTATGGAATCTGGGGAATGTCTATTTAATACAGTTGTCGGGATCCGGTCAAAAAAGGCAAAAGGTGAACGCCTGGATAAATGGGAAAAGAAATTCTATCAGGAAAATAAGAATATTATTGACATAAAAACACGTCTCAGCGAAGAGGAGCAAGCTTATAAAGATAAGTTGAATGAGATGTTGAACCTCAAATAGTTTGGAGGCAGATATAACATGGCAGATGGTTCAATTATCATTGATACCAGAATAGATACCGGCGGTGTGTCGAAAGGAATGAACGCTGTAAAGGCTGGAATGACCAGAATATCCGCACAGGTATCGAAGATGGGCGATTCAGCAAAAAGTTCTTTCCAGAGGCAGATAACAGCGATAACAGACCTGTATCAGAATTACGAGAAGCAGGAACGTAAAGTATCAGAGCTGAAATCAAAGCTCGAAGAACTGAGCAAGGTCAGAATCGAGACAGAAGAATATAAAAAACTCAAAGACGATATAAAAGCTCTGGAAGATGAGTTTGAAAAGGTTGAAACGAAACAGCGTGAATGGCTTGATATGGGCTTTTCGATAGATTCTGCACCGCTTAAGGAACTTGACAAACAGATGGACGGTATCTGGGCAGATATTGACCGGTTACAGCGGAAACAGAAAGAGATGCAGGCAACTGGAAGGGCCTATGTGGATCCTAAATCTACAGATGCGTACAAGGGGACAGCCGAGAAGTACAATACGGAATCGCAGAAGCTGGAACGCATAAACGGAAGGTTGTATTCATCATACAATAATCTGAAGAACAAGGTTGAGGAATACCGACAGAAAAACAACCGGCTGGCACAGGTCATGCAGAATCTTCAAAAGGCTGCTGCCCGTGTAGGTATGGTTGTAAAGAACATGGGTTCAGCATTAGGAAGTGCCGGTTCCTCGATTAAGAGCATGGGCTCAGCAATGAAAAAAGCTGTAGAGAACATGTTTAATCTGAACAAACAGACAAATCGGTCGAGAATGAGTCTTTCCCGAATGCTGGGAATGTCGTTGCTGTTTTCAGGGGTATTCCGGGCGATAAGTGCTGTCAGTGATGGTGTGAAGACCGGATTTGAAAATCTGGCACAGTATTCCAACAGTACCAATTCAGCAATATCTTCTTTGATGTCCAGCATGACGAGGCTGAAAAACTCATTTGCTACAGCCTTTGCACCTGTTCTCACCGTGGTAGCTCCGATCATGTCAAGATTTATTGATATGATTTCCAGAGCGATCACTTATGTTGGAATGTTCGTTGCGGCACTGACCGGACAGAACAGCTTCGTAAAGGCAGTTGGTGTTCAGGAAGATTATGCTGCAAGTCTTGATAAGACCTCGAAGAATGCGAAAAAGGCATCGAAGCAGACAAAAGACTATCTTTCTTCGTTGGACGAGGTGCATAAAGTTTCAGCTAGTGGAAGCACGGGAACAGATGATTCTGGTGGATACAAAGCACCTACACCGGGACAGATGTTTGAAACGGTTCCGATTGCAAACAGTATTAAAGGGATTGCAGACAAGATCAAGAAGCTTATTAAAGCTGAAGACTGGGAAGGTCTTGGAGCTTATATAGCCAGCGGAATCAATAAAGGACTTCAAAAAGTCTATGATGCTATCAGCTGGAAAAAGGTTGGTCCTAAGATAACGAAATTCTGTAATGCGTTTACCAGAACATTCAACAGCCTGGTAGATCACATTGACTGGGATTTGATGGGGCGGACCGTTGGTGCCGGTATCAACACGATTGTAAATACGCTGAATCTTTTGATTACAGGAATTGACTGGAAAAACCTTGGTAAGAAATTTGCAACTGGAATCGCCGGCTTTGTTCGGGAAGTCAACTGGAACAATCTTGGACAGCTCATAGGAAACAGGTTCATGATTGCCTGGAATATCTTTAACGGAATGGTCCACAACCTTCCGTATAAGGAAATTGGACAGGCGGTTGCGGATGGATTGAATGGTGCTGTATCAAGATTTTCTCTTTCGGAAATCGGAGATACACTGGCAACCGGATTAAATGGTGCATTCACATCATTATACAGCTTTACAGAGCGTTTTGACTGGTCAGAGCTGGTAAATAACATTGCCGGTGGTATCAATACCTTTGTATCGGAATGACTGGAAAGCGAATGGACGTAAGTTGGAAGCCTTTCTGGATAATCTGTGCGGATCCCTAGTGGATATGGCAGAAAAGACAGACTGGGAGGCTTTTGGAAAAGGTGTCGGAGATATGCTGACACAAGTTGACTGGCTTGGACACCTGAAGCAGGTGATAAAAGCTGTTGTCGAATCGCTTGGAGGCCTGTTTGATGGCATGGAGGCGAGCGGAACAGCCGGTAAGATAGCTGCTTTTCTTGGTAAAGCGTTTATTGCAGTGAAGATTGCAGATATAACGGGAATCAGTGACCTCGTAAAATTACTACTAAAGGCAATCGGAAAGAAACTGATCGGATCCGAAGCAATCGGAGAATTGTCCGGTAATCTGACTACTCTTTTAGGCAATGCAGTAAAAGGTGCGGCAGGAAGCTTTACTTCCCTTGCATCAGCTATTACCCCACTGGTAGGCACTGCAGGATTGATTGCCGGTGTGGGTGTTGCGGCGGCCGCAGCTACTTCTGAATTGGCAAAAATGGTAGAGACCATGCAGGGCGGCAATGGTGTCGGTGATACATTTGGAAATACTATGGACAATTTTATCCAGATATTACAGCGGCGTGGCGATATCATATCCGGTTCTGCAACAGAAATCTGGAATCTGAAAGAGTCTCTTGAGAAAGAGGGAATGACTGTAGAAGAAAAGTCCAGTGCAACGCAGAAACTCATTGATAAGCTGGGCGAAATGGGAGTGACATCTGAACAGGCAACACAGGCATTCGAGACATTGAGACAGAAAGGACTTATCACAGATGATATGTTCGACATTCTCTCAGAATCCATTAAAACACTTGGCAATGATACAACTAATATGGCAAGCCAGATCAATCTTGGAAGCCAGAGTGCTCAGAAATCTTACGATGATCTGAAACTTGTCATTGGAAATCTGACAAATCAGATGCATCTTGGAACGGATGAACAGGGACAGTTATTGAACGCACTGGAAAGAACAGTGGATTCTGGTGGTACTGCACAGGATGCATATAACAACGTCATGGCAGCAGTTAAGAATATGGGTGGAAATACTGAGACTGCTGCAAGAATTTTCTCAGAGGTCTTCCCAAATGCAGTACAGGCAACAAAGACCAGCGTAGATAAAAATATTGTTGGTGCGCAGCAGACAGTAACGACTTCTACGGGAAAGATGAAGACGGATGCAGAAACGAATCTGGCAGGACTCCAGAAAGCAGCAGAGGACGCTTCCGGCGGTGTGAACACAGCGACAGTGACAAACTGGGGTAATTCAACAGCGGAGGTGGATAAGAACCTTGATCAGATGAAGCAGCATGCAAATCTGAAGCTTGGAGAGATGCAGAAGACAGTAGATAGCCATTTCTCCGGTCAGTACAATACCATGACCAATAAATGGAAATGGGCCGGTGAACGTATTGCACAGATAATTTCTGAGATGATCCGGAATACAGAAAGAAGCCTGAAAGGTCTGGCGCGAGAGATGAAGTCTATCGGAACGAGGATGGGGAACAATCTGGCAAACGGAATTTCAAATGCAACCAGTGGAATCACAAGGACATTGAATAATGTTGTTGGAAAAGTGAACAGCACGATAGGAAATATCAACAGTGCTTTGTCTGGAATAGAGAGTGCATTCAGTTTTTCTTATGATGTAACGGGTCCTACAGGTAACCGGAGATGGGGCTATTACAATATGAGCTTGCCAAGGGTGAATACAATTCCATATCTGGCTAAAGGTGCAGTTATTCCACCAAGAAGTGAATTTCTGGCTGTTCTCGGTGACCAGAAACAGGGTAATAACATTGAAACACCAGAAGCTCTGCTCAGAAAAATTGTTCGTGAGGAATCTGGTGGACAGCAGAGTAATGGAAATTATCGTTTTACTGCTCAAATCAATCGTAGAACAGTATTTGACGAAATTATCGAAGAAGCAAAATTAAGACGCAGTACGAGTGGAAGAAATCCGTTTGAGCTGGCATAAAACAATTCCCTGTCATGCAGAAAGCGTGGCAGGGAGAATGCAGGGAGTGATTGAATGCTTACAAGAGAAGCAACTTATGAGGATTATGGATTTTCAGAAGATGAAGATAAGAAATTTAATGAGTTTTGTCGAAAGCTTGAAATGAGGGACAAGATATTGTTGTTACAGTGCGCAGCAGAAGTGTATCCGAACGTTTGTGATGAACTTTATTGTTGTATTGTAATTGGAATGAGCTATGACAAGATGAACAAAAAGAAGTTTGTTGCGCTTGATCGTAAAGATTTTTATGCGTACCGGAAGAAAACGTTGGCTGTGTTCCGGGCGGCATTACAGGCATGTAATAGATATCCGTTTTAAAGGTTAGAGTAGAACCTGACAAAACCCCACATATCACTCTATATAGGGGAAAACTTACGGAAACCTACGATTTCAGCATATATAGCCGAAAATATTAGCGTCTTCTCGGATTGGTAACCTGTCAAAACCGTCTGTTTCTCTGTATAGGGAATACATCTTGGAAAAACGTGGAGTTTCAGAGGATATAGTAAGGAAGTAGATTGATAAGAAATGATAAGGTTTCTGCATATATATCCGAAATCTTAGTATTTTTTAGTACTTTGATTGCCTAGTAAAACTTAGTATTTTGGCTCATATAGGCGGAGGCTTTCTATGAAAACTTCAGAAAACCTCATGATTTTTCTGTATAGGATCATGGAACCTAACAAAAGCTAACATTTTTGTATGTATAGGTAAAACCTAAAAAAAACTTATATTTTTCGGATATAGAGGTGCAGAACTTAACAAAACTTAACATTTATCGGCATATAGATGAAAAATGTAGGGAATTCATGGACACGATAACGCGCGGGTGACTATTCAGAGATTTCGGAGTCCCTAAAAGTCTGGCGCATGATTCCAAAATGAACTTCGAACGAACTTCGAGAAAATGCACTCAGATGTTATCGAACTCCGAGCGAACCCCGAGAAATGACCTTTTAATGAGTTAGTAAACAAAGAGCGAACAGAGAGAACATGAACAATACACGAACAAAACAAAAAAGGAGATTTTTATGAATGGATGTAACGAAAATGCAATTGAATTTATGACTAATGGTACTAAAGCAACATTAACATTCTCTCAGGGCCGGTATAAGTCAGTAATCCGCAAGCTGTCAGAGAAACATCCTGATGATTGTCAGATTATTGCGGATAATGAGGACGGAAGTATTTGTGCTCATGTTCCAGTAGCTTGGATACGGATTTCACCACCGAAACAGTATACAGAGGAACAGCGTCAGCAGATGGGAGAACGGATGAGACGTAATGTGTCTGAAAATAAAGGAGTACAGGAATAAAACAGAGTAAAAATCAATTGTAATGCAACTAAGGTAAAGTTGTAGGGGTAAGGGAATAAAAAGGCTAAATGAGCCGATAAAATAGAGAGAAGAGATGATGCCGGTATTTAATAAAAATCCTGCTGCCGAACCTACGGCCCAATAAAAGACCTATTATGAGATAAGGTCATGCGTTATTACTGATTTTTGGGTATTGATCTGATTGAAGCGGTGAGGAAGCGGTGAAAAGTTATAAAAAGGGATATCCACTATTTTGAGGATCCCTGTTATTGATAATGAAGCCGCAGGAAAGCCGCACAAAGCCGTGACGAACCCGTGAGAAATGGAATTAAAGCGGCGAGAACTTGGAGTGTTCGAACAGGCGAGAAACAGGCGAGAATATCAGATTGAATCGTGATCTTTGCGAAAGGTCAGTTGCCTTTGAACTGTCGATGAACAGTCGAAATAACAAAAACGCCCAAAAGTGGTAGAGAGCTGTTCTCGCAAAATGTGAGATAATATATGTATCACGATAGGACAGGAGATGATGTATGTGATTTTACTTAACATGTTGATGTTGGTTACAGTCTTGGAATTAGCAGCTATTTATGATGCGGTAAGGGGGAAAGACAATGAGACGTATCAGAATGAAGAAAAGTAGAAAATATGAACAGGACAAGCTTCAGGCGGCAATAAATGCTTCTGCCAGACGGGCTCTTGATGATTTGAAGAAGTCATCGGGAATGCTTTCTGTAACGATTGAAGCATTAAGACAGAGTCTTCCAGAGATGGCAGAAAAATGTAGAAAACTTGCACAGGATTACAAAGAACTTCGGAAACTTGAAAAAGAACTTCAAAAATATGAGGGAGAGGGCGATAAGTAATGGCAGAGAAGATAACATTTAATACAGGTGCTAAGAACTATGAGATTGTAGATCAGGATGGAAATAATCTGGGAGTATTCCGGTTTATTCCTACAGATGTTGGAATCTTAAACAGATATAAAGAGACAGCGGCGTTTTTCGCAAGTGTAGGTGACAAAATAAAAGGGGAGGACTTGGAAGAGATTCTTCCTGAGCTGGAGAAAGAAGCCGGGGAAAAGATAGATTTCTTGTTTGGTGCTCCTGTATCGGAGAACTTCTTTAAAATTACTCATCCGTTTACAATTCTGGAAGATGGACAGACATTTGCCGAACAGATTATCACTGTGATTGGCGGAATCATTGAAAAGGAATTAGCTGAAAGAGAAAAGAAGCAGCAGGAACAAATTGACAAATATGTTGCTAAATACACAAAAAAAGACGAAGAAAAATAAAAACGGCGGGCTGTTCTGGAAACAGGATAGCCCTAATTTATAACTCGGTACTGGTAATTTGAAACTGGTACCCTGACCTCAAATAGTCGGGAGGTAGATAATATGGCAGCTGATGGCTCAATCATCATTGATACCAGGATTCAG
>OOCH01002616.1_pt1 | contig 10901 bp, 8 predicted proteins | sample 1671641 | NCBI WGS metagenome assembly OOCH01 (sample SAMN06348177, study PRJEB24527) | human gut metagenome | biome: human gut; feature: ankylosing spondylitis patient; material: feces | host: Homo sapiens | place: China | collected 2015-10
ATGGTTTTCCAGTTCCGGGCCGCAAATTCGGCTACCCGTTCGCCGCCCTCGGCCGCCAGCTTTGTTACCCGGAAACCGTTCTCTGCGGTGGCGGCTGCACCCTGCGCGGCGGCTTGGCCGGCCTGCCGTGCAGCTTTGGCATACTGCTGTTTGATACGCCGTTTCTGCCACATCCGGGAAATGGGGTTGCTGGCCGCCTGTGCAATTTGCGGATTGTCCCGCAAGGATTTCTGGTAAAAGTATTCTGCATTGGCAGACATGAGCTGACGCTCTGCCTTTTCCACGGCCTTGTAGGGCTTCATCTTGTGGTGCCGGATGCCGCTGCGGATGGCTTTGGCGGTCTGACGCTCCACCAGTTCTTCACCTTTGTGGCCGCCCTCCACACCCACATTTTCGTGTTCGACTTCATGGATTTTTCCGTGAGCGAACAGCAACGCTTCTGATAGCGGGCGGCTGGCCGGGTTTGGTTTCAGGCTGGGCGGGCCTTTGTCCTGCTGCTCAAAGCGCAGGGTGGATTTTGCCTTGCCGCTGGCGGCATCGTAGACTTTTTCCTTGACCGGGACACGCTTTTTGGGCAGAGCAGCGCGGGCCGCATCCAGCTTGTCAGCCTTTGCTTCCGCTTTTTGAATAAACGGCTGCAATGCCGGGTCTGTCCGTTCTTCTTCGGTCAGTTCCAGACGGGCGGCGGAACGGTGCAGACCATCTTCACTTTCGGCGGTGGCTGCGGTTTCTGCCGCCTTTTTCGCTTTCTTTTTATTTTCATGCCCGTCCTTGATGTCCTCGGCCCGTTCCAGAATTTTTTCGGCCTTGCCCTCGGCATCCGTGGAGTAATCCCGTTCTGCTTCACGAGTAGAAACGTTCTCAACAGTACCAGTGTCCTGATTTTCCATCACCAGACCATCACGGGTCATGGTCTGGGTGACTTTGGCTTTCGCCTGCAATTCTTTCAAAGTTCTTCACCTCCCATCGGACAGCGGCCCGTTTCAATGTCCGCAATGTATTTGAGAATCGGGAATACCTGCGGCGGCGAAACTGCATTGCCCAGTGTTTTCATCCGCTTGCTGCGGTTCGGCACATCTTCGGTCAGACGCGGGATGTCGGCGGGTTCTTCGGCCCAAAGGGAATGTCCGTCCATTTGCGCGGGAAACCCATCAGCCACTCTACCCAGTCCGGGTTGAGGTAGGGCTTTTCCAGCGTGGTGGGGGTCATACGGTAAATCACATGAGAGAGCCGCGCCGTCCATGCTTTGCCATCCTTGTTCATCTTGCGGTAGCTGCCATTTGCAGAAATTTGGATGTCCAGCCCCTTGCCCACATCCCCGGTGTCGCTGGCAAGGGGCGTGGGAAACAGCGGAGCCGATGATGAATACCCGTTTCCGTTCGTGCCATGCGCCAACGGCAGCAGCAGGTAATACGAAAACCCGAACATCGTAACCTGCCTGCTCCAAGTCAATGAGCGTTTTGTCGAGCCCCATACGGAGGAAGCCAGCAACATTTTCTCCAAGCACCCAACGGGGCTGCAATTCCCGGATGACCCGCAGCATTTCGGGCCACAGGTAGCGTTCATCGTGGAAGCCGCGCTGCCGCCCTGCGGTGGAGAACGGCTGGCACGGGAAGCCACCTGAAATGAGGGTGACGGTGCGAAGTCCTGTTTTTTCAAAGAAAGCCTCCTTTGTTACAGTGGTGATGTCCTGAAAACGGGGCACTTCCGGCCAGTGGCTTGCCAGCACAGCGGCGGGAAATGCCGCCCACTCGCATTGACAGACAGAGGTGAAACCCGCTGCTTCCGCGGCAAGGTCGATGCCGCCGATGCCGGAAAACAAGCTGAAATGTGTTAAGCTCATAGCTCCACCACCTCGCTGAGCCGGGTGGTCATGATCTTATAGAGCTGTGTGTTTTTCGGGATGGGGTTGGAAAACGGAAGCACCACGTTTTCAAAAATCAGCAGTCCTTCGCCCGGTTCCGAATTGTCGATGTACTTCTGCTGGTCTGCGGAGAGGTTCAGCCGTTCCGAAAGGATTTTGCGGTCGCCGGATGCCTGATTCAGCAGCGTGATGAAGTCGCTGTTTTCCAAAATATTCTCGATCTCCGGGGAAGAAAGAAGGTCCTTCACATTTTGGGTGGCACCTGTGGGCACGCCGCCCCATTTGCGGAAGCGCTTCCAAATCTCGGCACTGTACGCGGCGGTCTGTTCCTCTTTCAGCAAAAGGTGGAACTCGTCTGCAAAATACCATGTGGCCCGGCCTTGGCTGCGGTTCTGGGTGACGCGGCCCCATATCTGGTCTTGGATAATGAGCATCCCCAATTTTTTTAACTGTTTTCCTAACTCTTTGATGTCAAAGGCCACAAGCCGGTTGTGGATGTCCACATTCGTTTTGTGGTTAAACACATTCAGCGAGCCGGACACATACAGGTCCAATGCCTGCGCTACTCGGTCCGCTTCCGGCAAGTGTTGGTCGAGCAGGGCTTGGTGCAAATCGGAGAGGATGGGCATATTCTCCGGGCAGGGGCTCGCCAGATAGGGGCGGTAGATGGCTTTCACGGCACGGTCTATCACGGTGCGCTCAATCGCTTCCAGACCTGTTTTGCCGCCCATGACCAGCTCACAGAACGACAGCACAAAATCCGATTTCAGGGCAAGCGGACTATCATCCTCGGAGTAGTTGAGGTTGATGTCCAGAGGATTCACATAGTCCTTGCTGGTGGGCGAAAGTTTGATGACCTGCCCATGCAGCCGCTTGACCAGCGGATAATACTCGGCCTCTGGGTCTGAAATAAAAATATCGTCAGCAGTCGTTAAAAACACACTGACGATTTCGGACTTGCAGCTCATGGATTTACCGCTGCCGGGCGTGCCCAGCTTCAAGCCGTTGGGACACCGGGCCTGCTTGCGGTCCAGCATGATCATGTTGTGGGATTTTGCGTTGATGCCGTAATACATGGCCGTACCGCTCTGGAAAAGCTCCTGCGTCACAAAGGGCACGAACACCGCCACGTTGGAGGTGGTAAGGCTGCGCTGAATCTTTATCTGGTTGATGCCCAGCGGCAGGCTGGACACAAGGCCCTGTTCCTGCTGGTAGTCCAGCCGGACAAGCGAGCAGTTATACTTCTGTGCCACACCTGCGGCTTGAAACACATCGTTGCCCAGCTTTTGCTTGGTGCCGGCCACATTCAGCACAAGAAAGGTCAGCATGAAAAGCCGTTCGTTCCGGGTCTGCAATTTGTTCAGCAGCTTTTTGGCGTCCTCGCCGTAAGTGGCAAGGTCGCTGGGCAGGATGTCCATGTCGTACCCGGAACGGACAGCCTTTTTCTGCTCCTGAATCTTCATGGCGTCAAGGTCTGTGATCTTCCGCTTGATGGTTTTGATGGCCTCGGTCTGGTCGATGGCCTGCACATGGAGATTGACGAGAATGCCGCTTTCCGTTTTGAGAAAATCGGCCAGCATTTCATCCGAAAGTTCCGGCGCAAGGATTTGTAAAAAGCTCACAGCTCCATATTTGCCGCCCAGTCCAAAAGTCTTGGCCGTGCCGAAGCAGAGGGAGGACGGGGCCACAAAATCCTTAGTGGACAGGCCGGAGGGCGCCAGCCAGTCCCAGTCAAAGCGGAACGGTTCCCCGTCCGGGTGGAAGATGCCGTGCAGCACCTCCAAACGCTCCTGCCCGTCCATGACGTGCGCCATGCAGCCCATGGTCTTGAAATAGCCCAGCAGGTCAAGGCCAATGCGCGTCAGCCGCGCCCGTGCCGTTTTCAGGCTGTCGGCCTCGATGGTGAACGTCAGATATTTCGTTTTGACGATGCCGTTGTTGCCGCTGGCAAGCTGCTTTTGCAGGATGGCGGTGTACTCGGCGCGGATGTCGTCAAAATCATCCCCCTGCGGTGCGATCTCAAAACTTTTTGCGTACTGCACCGGGTCAACCTTGCGATTCAAAAACGAAAGCTGCACATGGATGGAAGCATCCACATAGTTGTACAGGTCGCACAGGTGTTCAAAGATGGCGGTTCTTGTTTCCGGCTGGGCCAGCTGATAACTGATGTCCTCAAAGGCAATGCACTTGGAGAATGTGCGTCGGTCAATGCGGCACACACCGTCCGGGTAGATGGCCTCATACGGGATGGTGGCCTGTGCCGTGCGGGGCTTGCCGTCACCCTTGTACTTGCGGATAACGGCATCAATTTCTTTTTTCTGGGCGCGGGTGAGCTTTTTGGGCTTTTCGGTTTCGCGGGGTATCGTTTTTCTGGACAATGGCCTTTACCTCCTGTTCCATTTGGTATTGCCGCACAAGGGCGGCGTAAGCATTGTTGGTCTGATAGGGCCTTTCCTTGGGACGAATAAAGCAGCACTGAATCATTTGCTGAATCACTACTTCAAGGGGCTGGCCGTGCCGCTCGAACAGCGCGAACAGCAGCCCCGGTAGCATGGCAAAAATCATCAGCAGGGCCGCTGCACTGTTGGAAAGATAGTCCCGGGCCAAAAAATAAAGCGGTCCGCCCGTGAGGAGCGCACCGCCGAAGCAGACCAGCTGCCGCTTGGTCAGCCCGAATAAGACTTTGGATTTTACATGGGTCAAATCTTTGGGAACGGTTACATACGCCATTCAAACGCTCCTTTCTCAATGGGCACCGAATACGGACTTGCTGATGCTGCCGGTCTTGAACAGACAGAAACAGAGTAGCACGGTGTAGCCCATGCAACCCCAGATAGCCCCAGCAATGTCCGCCGCGCCCGAAATGTTGCGTATCAGCACCGCATAGATACCCACGACAATCATAATCAGGAACGCTTGGAAACCCAGTGCCAGCAAAGACTTCAAGTAGTTCTGCCCGGTGCTGCGCCACTCGCTGCTGCCCATGGTCGCCAGCGGGATAGGGCCTAACGCTGTGACCAGTAGGGTAAGAACCCGGTGCCTTGCCATATTGCTATGGTAGGTTTCCAAGAACTCCCCTCCGAACCGGACTTACACCTCTCGATGTATCCGGCTCTCCAGATATCAGTCTAATTTCCCGGCGTGCAACTTATCGTGGCAGCCAACGCAGAGTGCCATTGTTTTGCGCTTGCGCCCAATCATGGCGATTTCCCATTGTTTTCTGCCACTCAAATCCTTGAGTTTTCGTACATGGTGTATTTCAAGAGGCACATTTTCTGTGCCGCACCACTCGCATTTATTCGCTTGCAGTCTTTTAATCAGGCTGTTGCGCCCATAGTTCTCAACTGCTCTTGCCACTACGTCCGGGTTTCCGCTTTCGACTTTGGTATTCCGGCGGAATCCTTCATTGTAGAACAGTACTTTACCCACTTTGCCGTTATTCTTCGGATATTCCACAACAAAATCTTTTCCTTGACGGTACTTGCGGATAATTCTGCTGATTCTTGTCCGATATTTGCCGGCGAAAGTTTTGAGCATACTGTATCTCATGACATAGTAGAAGTTGTTGAGTACAGACACGTTGTTTGCGAGCCGATAGTAGTTATACAATCCACGGATTTCTGCGTTGTACTGGTTCAGGATTTCCAAATCATCCAAGTGCAGCAGGCGGGTGCGCCGGACAGGTTCCCAAACCTCTTTGTGTCCATTTTGTTTGTCGTATTTGATTTTGAGGGAATTATAGGAGAGCAGGCGTTTTACCCATTTATCATGGGGGACATAGAGCAGAACTTTTCCGTTGTTCACCCGTCTGGCAGCCCCTGTTTTGGTCTTTTTATTGTGTTCGCCTTTGGCGATTGTGACCTCATATCCTAGGAACTTCGCAGGGTCATGTCCATGAGTAATCAATGTCTTTTCCTCGGACATTTCCAGATGAAGTTTCTCCCGGATAAAGCAACCTACATCTTGTTTAATCTGCTCTGCCTCCTCTTTGCTACCGATAACTCCGATTAAGAAATCATCGGCGTATCTGATGTAGCAAAGCCTTTTATAGCTATCATCCATCTGGTCGCTATACGGCATAGATTTTAGACTGCGCCGCAGTTCCCGGATTTCTGCAATCAGACCCTCTCTTTCTTCCTCGTTCATTTTAGAGAGATTTCTTTTAAGCCTTTGTTCTTTTCCCCGACAGACATCCAACTTCTTCTTGAACGCAGGATTGATTTTACGGCGGTTTCCGCAGTTGAATTTTTCTGCGTACTCTGTCATATAGCTGTCCAGTTCGTTCATATAGATGTTTGAAAGGATAGGGCTGATGATGGAGCCTTGCGGAGTGCCGGAGTAAGTGTTGTGATAATTCCAATCCTCCATATATCCGGCTTTCAAGAACTTCCAGAGCAGGCCGATGAAATGTTCGTCTGCAATCCGCTTTCGCAAAATAGCAATCAACACCTGATGATCTACATTGTCAAAACAGCCCTTTATATCCCCCTCAACGAACCACTTTGTTCCCGTAAAGTATTTCCGTACATATTTGAGCGCTGTATGACAGCTTCTGTTTATACGGAAACCGTGGGAATGGTCGCTAAAGGTTGGCTCATAAATGCTCTCTAAGATGAGCCGCACCACCTCCTGTATCAGTTTATCATCGAATGACGGTATCCCCAGAGGACGCATTTTCCCATTGGATTTCGGAATATACGTTCTCCTTGCCGGGTTAGGCTGATAACTAAAATCCCGCATCTTTTCAATGAGGGAGTTTATCCTCGCCATTCCCATTCCGTCAATGGTTTTGCCGTCTGTTCCGGCTGTCATGTTGCCTGGTTTCGCCTGTACCCGCTGGTATGCCAGCAGATAGAATTGTGGATTGTACAGGTTGCGGTATAACCGCTCGTACTTGTAACTCTTGTTACACGCCTTGGATTTTAGGCTTTCCAACACATTTTTAGGACTTCTCATGATGCCTCACGCACCTTTCCTTTTTATGAATTGGTTGATATCCTGCCTCCCTTCGCCATGTAGACGGCGTTCCCGCCCTCGGACTACTACGGAGGCTCCGTTGCCATGCTGGATATTCAGCGTCATCTTTCTTGGGTTTTTATCCCTTGAAATTTATCACCTTGCGGTATTACGCATAGCCGGATAGTTCCGGCGTTCCAGTTTAGGCAATCTCCAGTTAGACACTTTGGAAAAAGCGTATTGTGATGTCGGTAGTGGGTTTTCGTCCTTTTCCGCTTACTGCGGCTGGCTGTCATAAATATCATGCGGTCTGTGTTTACATGTCACATTCCGCTATGACATACGGCGAATACAACCATCCTGCGCCGTCGGGTCGAGTATCCCGCCTCGGACTGCCCTTAAAGCAGTTTAGCCTTGTTCCTCATTCACAATGTTGCGTCTTGCTGCTCAGTCGTGGGTAGATGGTTTCCCCAACTCGCAACGTTTCCGATACGCTATTGTCCCCCTTGTGGTTTCCCTCCGGGGTAAACCGGATGACGCTAAAGTGACGTTTTTCACGTCTTTGATACTTTTCTTTACCGGCTTGCTAAAGCCGAATTCCCAAAATGTCCGCGCACCGCCTTTAGATGAAAAGCGGCGCTTCTGGACGCGCCATAAATTTCGATCATGCGGCCGTAGGTCACAAGGAAGATGCAGATGGAAAGGATGTTCATGGTCAGGCCCACCACAAGGGTCTGGAACCATAAGCTGAGCAGACTGCCAATGGTCATGCTTTCCAGCTGAAATTCCAGTCCGGGTATCAGGCGGTCAAAGTGGATGGATGTTTCACCGATGATAACGCCGGAACTTTGGTTGACAACGCTCTGGGTGGCATCGAACACACCCATAACGATATTCCATGTGTTGCTGACTATGAGGATGGCAAAAGCAGACTTGAAAATCCAGCGGAAGAACATGGAGGTGTCAAAGTCGTGCATATTGTTCTTTTCGGTAATCATCTGGATAAGCTCATGGCACATCACAAGGGCAAGGATGGCCGCTGCAATGGGCAGCACCACCGTTTCGGAAAGACTGCGCAGCATATTGAAAATGCCGCTGTTCCATGCCTGCGGGGTAGAGCCGACATCCGAAGCGATTTCGCCCACCTTGGCATTTACGTTATCGAACAGGCCGGAGAGGTTGCCCGTGATGCCATCGATCAAAATGCCTTTTATCCATTTCTCGATGATTTCACTAATCAAGCAAAGATACCTCCTTTCCCGCGCCCTCCCACTTTTCTGGGAGAGCGCGGAGTAGGATTTTAGGTGTTAGTTGTTCGGAAAATTGTGGGCAGCGATGCAGGACTTAGCCCAGCAGCCCGGAAAGCAGCGGGACAAGGGTCACGCCGATCAGGGCAACGCCGCCGCCCGCGACCAGCTGCTTGACGCCCTGGCTCTTGCTGCCGGGGTTATCCTGTCCATAGCCCTCCAACAGGTTGATGCCGCCCCAGACACACAGGGCACCGCCCAGACCGACCACGATGGTCTGCAAAGTATCGACTGCGCTGTTGAAAAATTCCATAAGGTCCTCACTTTCTGCCGCTTGTTCTGCGGCACTCAAAAATTTTTTCAAAAAATGCCGCCTCATTCGGCGGCTGCATCTTCATCCGACAGGTCGATTTCGTACAGGTCAAAACTTTCGTCCTGTGCGACTACCTGCTGCCGCTTCCGGCGCAGAGTGGATAAAAACCTGTCTACATCAAAGGTGTTTTTCTTGTCCGCGTCCGCAAGGTATTTGTAGTGTGGGTGCTTGGTGATGTCGAACTTCTCCGAGAAGAACGGCCTCACACCCCGCAGCTGCAAAATACATCTGCCGCCGTCCATGATTGCGATTTCGTCCTCTGACATCAACGCCTTTCCTAATTTTTGATAGTTCAGTCCGTGGGAGGTTTGAGAACCCCGGTTTTCGCTGGTGTTGAAACTGTCGATAGTCTCTTTCCCCAGCGCATCGGAGATCTCTTTGGCATTTTTGCCCCGCCCACTTAAAAAGAGAACAGAATCGCAGTTGTCCGAAATGATTTCGGCCGCATCCTTGTAGATGGCTTTCAGCTGCGACTGGCTCTGCAAAATGATGGATGCCGAGATTTCCCGGCTGCGGATGGTGGCGATCAGCTTGTCGAAGTTGGGAATCTGCCCGATGTTGGCGAACTCGTCCAGAATCAGCCGCACATGGACAGGCAGCCGACCGCCGTATTTATCATCTGCACGGTCACACAGCAGGTTGATAAGCTGGCTTTGGAGCATGGCAAGAATGAAGTTGAAGGTGGTGTCCGTGTCGCTCATAATCAAAAACAGCACGGTCTTTTCATCCCCGATGGTGTCCAGCTCCATTTCATCATCCTCCATCAGCTCCCGCACCTCCCGGATGTCAAATGGGGCTAAACGGGCACCGCAGCTTATCAGGATGGAGGAACGGGTCTTGCCCGCCGACAGCAGAAACTTTTTGTACTGCCGGACAGCGAAGTGGTCCGGGTCTTTCTGTTCCAGCCGCTCAAACATGAGGTCCACTGGGCTTTGAAACTCCGGGTCGTCCTCGCGGGCTTCACTGGCATTTATCATTTCCAGCAGGGTGGTGAAGTTCATTTCTTCTGCCGGGGCCTCGTACCAGATGTAACCGATAAGCGCGGTGTAGAACAGCCGTTCCGACTTCACCCAAAAATCTTCTGCTGATTTTTCACCCTCGCCCTTGGTGTTGGCAATAAGGGTATTCACCAGCTTCAGCACGTCCTTTTCCGAGTGGATGTAGACAAAGGGGTTGTACCTCATGGACTTGGAAAAGTTTATCGTGTTCAGGATTTTTACACGATAGCCTGCCCGCTGGAACATTTGGCCTGTTTCGAGAACCAGTGTGCCTTTCGGGTCTGTGACTACGAATGAGGTGGGATAATCAGACGTGGGAAAGCATTGCATGAGGTTGGGCTTGACGTAAAACCGCGTCTTGCCGCTGCCGGAGCCGCCAATCACCAGCACATTCTTGTTCCGGGCCGTCTTGGGGTCTTTGGGCCGCCCGGTCATGGTCAGGCGTTCGGTCTGGGTCAGCAGGATGTTGTTTTCAAACTTGGGGTCGATGTAGGGGGCAATATCCTTGGCGGTGCCCCACCGGGCAGAGCCGTATTCTTCACCCTTGCGGTACTTCTTGGCGTTCTTGCCCTTGCTGTACACAATGAGACGGACAGCCACCGCCCCAACAACGCCCACACACAGGTCAAACGGGTGCAGGCTGGGCAGCGGGCTTGCAAAGGCGGCGGAGATGCCGCTCGTTAGGTGCAGCAGCTTGGCCGAAGCATCTGCGCCCGCCGACAGACGGTACGTCTGCCCGCATTTGGCAAACAGGTACACGAACAGCAGATATGGCAGATTCAGCACCAGCAGTTTTTTTAGTTCAGGCTTCATCGTTCCAGCCCCCTTTGCTTGATTTTTTCCTTGGCGCGTTTCGGCTGCTGGGCCGCTTTCTGCTTGGCTGCGGTCAGCACCTTGCGGATGGAGGGCCGCTGCTCCTTGGAGAGCGTTTTGGCTGTGAACTCCCGGAACGCCTGTTCCAGATTGTCCGTATCCTTGGCCTTGAAGATCACGATGTAGTGGGGCGGCTGGGTGGTCTTGTCCTTACGCAAGGTGAAGTCCACGCCGTACTTCTTGGCGCAGGGCTTGAACGCCCCGATGTTCGCTTCCGTGACTTCAATGTTGGTCAGGGACGCGCCGTGGGCTTTCAGCTGTTTCAGGCTTTGCCTGCCGTGGTGCAGTTTTGGCCCCTTGGCCCGGTGTTGCAAATATTTTTTCAGGGCAGCTTGCAACGCTTGGGCAGTGAGCTTGCCCGTTTTCATGGACAGGGCAATAGTTTTCTGGGTGACTTCTTCCTGCAATATGAATCCCTCCTTGTTGCAGAAAATTCAGAGCGGCAGCTAGGGTGGAACCACCAGCCGCCGCAGGTAAAGGGTTCTCATGGGTGGACGCTCCTTTCGGTCAGTTGTTGGGCGGGCGGCCCCAATCAGGCTGCGCCATATCGTGCGCCACAAGGGACGCATAGTAGCTGTTGATGGTGCTGG
>OOCH01002618.1_pt1 | contig 10893 bp, 10 predicted proteins | sample 1671641 | NCBI WGS metagenome assembly OOCH01 (sample SAMN06348177, study PRJEB24527) | human gut metagenome | biome: human gut; feature: ankylosing spondylitis patient; material: feces | host: Homo sapiens | place: China | collected 2015-10
TTATTAATAGATCACAAATAGCGTAAAATGCTAAAAAAACCTTTAGAAATATCAAAAGTGTCTGTGCGAAATGACGTTGAAAAAGGTTGTTTTTTTATGATATAATAAAATGGTAACTATTATATTATGGAGATGTTTTTATGACAGACCTGACGGTGGGAAAACCGTGGACAGTGCTGTGGAAATTTTCCCTGCCTATGTTCGTGAGCGTGATATTTCAGCAGATGTATTCCATTTTTGACAGTATCATAGCAGGAAAATTCGCAGGCGAGGACGCTCTGGCGGCAGTTGGTGCGTCTTATCCTATAACAATGATATTTATGGCGTTTGCAGTGGGAAGCAATGTTGGCTGTTGTGTGGTGATATCTCAATTTTTTGGTGGAAAAGAGTTCTCAAAGGTAAAAACTGCGTCAACTACTACTATAATTTCATGTACGATACTTGCGGCAGTGCTTACAGTTTTTGGACTTGCGTTTTCTACTCCTCTTATGAGAATGATAAACACGCCCGATAACATCTTCCGTGACGGTGAGCTTTATCTGAAGATCTATATCGCAGGTCTTATCTTCCTGTTTCTTTATAACGTGGGTACAGGTATTTATAACGCAATGGGCGACTCGAAAACACCATTGTATCTCCTTATCGGCTCATCAGTTGGAAACGTTGTTCTCGACTATGTGTTCGTGAAGTTCTTTAAATGGGGTGTGGCAGGCGTTGCATGGGCTACTTTTATCGCTCAGGGAGTGGCTTGCGTGTTCTCACTGCTTATTCTGGTGAAGAAAACCGCAGAAATTAAAACAGAGGATAAACCACCGCTGTTTTCAGGAAAAATACTTAAAAAGATAACCCTTTATTCTATACCTAGTATTTTACAGCAAAGCTTTATCTCAGTGGGAAATATCTTTGTGCAGTATCTTGTAAACAGCTTCGGCTCGTCTTGTATCGCAGGATATTCTTCTGCAATAAAGCTAAATACCTTTGCTATAACAAGCTTTACAACACTTTCAAACGGGCTTTCAAGCTTTGTTGCACAGAATTACGGTGCAGGAAGGAACGATAGGATAAAAAGCGGATATAAAGCAGGACTTGTTATCTCGGCTATCGTGGCAGTGCCTTTTATACTCTGTTTTTTCTGTATGCCAAAAACTATGATAAATCTGTTTCTTGACGACGGCGGAACAAAAGCCGTTGAGATAGGTACAACATTTTTGAGAATAATATCGCCTTTCTATGTGTTTGTGGGCATAAAAATAATGTCAGACGGAGCACTCCGTGGTAAAGGTGCAATGCAGTATTTTATGATATCAACTTTTACGGACTTGATACTCAGAGTAGTGCTTGCGTTCGTGTTGGCAAGACCATATGGGTCAACGGGAATATGGCTGTCATGGCCGATAGGTTGGCTTGTGTCAACAGTGCTGTCAGTGGTGTTTGCGAGAGTGAAAGTGATGAAAAACGAATTGAATGAGGAATGAGGAGTGAGGAGTGAGGAATTGGCAAAGCCAACCTAACAAATTACAAGTATAAAGTAAAATCCGCAAAGAGCGCAGCGATTTTGCGGCACTGCAAACCATGGCTAAAACAACGTAACTCCGATTAGCAAAGACTAAATTAAAAAAAAGTTCTCAATAATGATGTTGACAAGTTTAATTAAATGTTGTATGATTATAAGAATAATAAATTAAGAAATCAAAATGTTTGCGGGAGGTTAATTTATGCTGGATACTAATGTAAACAATAAGTTTGGTAAAGAGGGTCTTACCTTTGATGACGTTCTCCTTATCCCAGGCGAGTCGGATTGTACACCTGATATGGTGGATATCCATACACACCTTACTAAGGATATAGTCCTCAATACACCTATAATGACATCTGCTATGGATACAGTCACAGAGTCAAAAATGGCTATCGCTATCGCAAGAGAGGGCGGTATCGGTATTATCCATAAGAATATGACTATCGCTCAGCAGGCAGAAGAGGTGGATAAGGTAAAGCGTTCTGAAAACGGCGTTATCGTTAATCCTTTCTCTCTTACAGCGGATAAAACTGTTGCTGAAGCTGATAAGCTCATGGGCAAGTATAAGATCTCCGGCGTGCCTATAGTCGATAAGGATGGCAAGCTCGAGGGTATCCTCACTAACAGAGATCTTAGATTTATCACTGATTTTGAAAATATCAAGATCGGTGACGTTATGACTAAGGAAAACCTCGTTACTGCTCCTGTTGATACGGATCTTGAAGGCGCTCAGAAAATACTTATGAAGCATAAGATCGAGAAGCTTCCTCTTGTTGATGCAAACGGCGTTCTTAAGGGTCTTATCACTATCAAGGATATTGAAAAGGCTGTTCAGTATCCAAATTCCGCAAGAGATAAAAAGGGCAGACTTCTTTGCGGTGCTACTATTGGCATGACTAACGATATTCTTGAAAGAGTTGCCGCTCTCGTTGAAGCTCAGGTAGACGTCCTCGTTCTTGACTCTGCTCACGGCCATTCTATGAACGTTATAAATTGTCTTAAAAAAGTTAAGGCCGCTTTCCCTGATACACCGGTTATTGCAGGTAATATCGCTACTGCCGAAGCTGCCAGAGCGCTCTGCGAAGCAGGTGCTGACGCTATAAAGGTCGGTATCGGCCCTGGTTCTATCTGTACTACCCGTGTAGTTGCTGGTATAGGTGTTCCTCAGGTCACTGCAGTTTATGACGCTGCTTGCGCTGCTGCTGAGTATGGCATTCCTGTTATTGCTGACGGCGGTATCAAGTATTCAGGCGATATCGTTAAGGCTCTTGCTGCCGGTGCAAACGTTGTAATGCTTGGTTCACTCCTCGCAGGCTGTGACGAAGCTCCAGGCGAAACTGAGATCTATCAGGGCAGACAGTTCAAGGTATACAGAGGCATGGGTTCTCTTGCCGCTATGAATAAAGGCTCAAAGGACAGATATTTCCAGACAAACTCAAAGAAGCTCGTTCCAGAGGGCGTTGAGGGTCGTGTGGCTTATAAGGGTCCGGTTTCAGATACTATCTTCCAGCTCGTTGGCGGTATCCGTTCAGGTATGGGCTATTGCGGTTGTCATACTATTGCAGAGCTTGGCGAAAAGGCTAAGTTCATCAGAATAACAGGCGCAGGTCTTAAGGAGTCACACCCACACGATATTTATATCACAAAGGAAGCTCCAAACTATTCCGCAGGTATCTAACAGAATTTTATATACAAAAAGAGCAGAGATCTCGTTTCTCTGCTCTTTTTTTGCCTTATTTTGTAGGGGAAAACAGCGTTCGCCCACAGTTTCAAAGTTTTTTTCTGAAAAAACTACTCCATAAATTCTCCCAAAAGACCACTTGCAATAGCAACAGTTTCAGGACATGGACGCTTCTGATAGTATTCTTTTGTGCGCTTTGCAGGGTCAGGGTCACTAGGTCCGCTCAGACCAAGAAGCTCACGGCAGATGATAGTGTCAGAGCCAAGCTCTTCCTTGAAACGCTTTGCAAAAAGCTGAACACGCTCATAATCCTTGCCCTTTGCCGCCCTGTCACTGCCTATGGTGTTGCCAAATTTCAATCCAAGCACCATGACTGCACCTGTAAATGCTCCGCAGACCTCTCTCATTCTGCCTATTCCGCCGCCAAAGCCCGAGGCTATCTTGTATGCAGTTTCGCTGTCAAGTCCGATATCCTCAGCCCATGCGCCTACTACCGCCTGTGAACAGTTGTAGCCCTCCATGAAAAGAGCCTTTGCTGCCGCTGCTTTTTCCTTATTCATTTTAAAAACTCCTTTTTTGTCATATATTGATTTTTAGTATAGCACAGCTTTAAGTTTTTTTCAAGACGTATTATTGGTTAGTATAGTCTACGTCAAATTGCACAAATTATTGTCATAAATTTTTGCAATATTTTTATATTGTTAGACAAAACTAACCTATTGACAAATGTACACTAATGTGGTATACTTTAATCACAGCAAGGGAAAAGCTGCAAAGAATAACGCAGATAAAGCGAAAACGCTGGTCTGTGGAAAAGTAAAAAAATGATATCTAAATAAGGAGGACAAAGATTATGTCAAAGTTTGTATGTTCAGTATGCGGTTACGTTTATGAGGGCGAGGCTGCTCCTAAGGAGTGTCCAATCTGCCACGCACCAGCAGAAAAGTTCAATAAAGTAGAAGAAACAGCTATCACATGGGCTGACGAGCATAAGGTAGGCGTTGCAGAGGGTCTTGATGAGGAAGTTGTTGCAGGTCTTAGAGAGAACTTCAACGGCGAGTGCTCTGAAGTAGGTATGTATCTTGCAATGGCAAGAGTTGCTTACAGAGAAGGCTATCCTGAGGTCGGTATGTACTATGAGAAGGCTGCTTATGAAGAGGCTGAGCACGCTGCTAAGTTCGCAGAGCTTCTGGGCGAGGTAGTAACACCTTCTACAAAGAAAAATCTCGAGATGAGATATATGGCTGAGAATGGTGCTTGCGAGGGCAAGATGAAGCTTGCTAAGAGAGCAAAGGAGCTTGGCTATGACGCTATCCATGACACTGTTCATGAAATGGCTAAGGACGAAGCAAGACATGGATGCGGCTTCAAGGGTCTGCTTGACAGATATTTCGCTAACAAGTAATTTATCTTAAAACTGTATAAATTAAAGATTACGACGAATTTTTCCCGAAAAAGGCAGAGGTATTTGAAAAAATACTTCTGCCTTTTTATTTTATAAGGCCGTTATAAAGGCTCAAATCTATTGCAAATGACGTAAAACTGTGGTATAATATTTTAGTATGATAAAATAATGCTTTAGGAGATGATAGTGTGATAGAAACACTGGCGGCGGAAACTGCGACCTTGCAGAACGTTTATGCCCCCTTGCCTTTCAAGGTGCATATGATATTCTGCGTTATCGCTACGCTTTTATATATAACTCAGTTCATAAGGAAAGGCTCTTGTCATTATCTTACATTAATGATAGCTATTGACCTTACTATAGTTACTCAGTTTACCACAAAAAGCTTTGTTATCGGTATGCTTTTCGGTGCAGAGGTAGCGCTTCTTGCGGCAACAGCTTTTATTTCCCATAGGTTTGCTAAAAAGCAGAAAGCTTTGGAGAATGCCGAGGAAAAGTCGGAAACTGCTCAAAAGGAAGATGAAGAATGAAAATAGTTATACTTGACTCTGAAACAGTTTCAAGAAACGATGTGTCGCTGGAGGGAATAACAGTCCTTGGTGAAAGCATTGTTTATGGTTTTACACCAAATGAACAGGTCGCAGAAAAGATAGGTGACGCAGACGCTGTTATATGTAACAAGTGCCTTATAACAGAGGAGGTATTCTCAAAGTGCAAAAACCTGAAATACGTCGGTCTTTTTGCAACGGGATATAATAATGTTGACCTCTCCGCCGCAGACAGGCATGACGCAGTGGTCTGCAATGTGCCTGCATATTCAACAAATGCGGTGGCACAGCATACTTTTGCGCTTATCCTCAACTATTTCAGCAAGATAAGAGAATATGCCGAGAAAGTTGACGAGGGCGGCTGGGTGAACTATAAGCTGTTTTCATATTTTGGTATTCCTACCTATGAGCTTGCTGGAAAAACCATTGGTATAGTAGGCTATGGCGACATAGGAAAGAAAGTTGCTGAGATAGCAAGAGCGTTCGGCATGAAGGTCATCACCTTTACACGCTCACCGCAGAAAATTATTGACGGCACGCCTGCGGTAAGCCTTGAAGAACTTCTAAAGACCTCTGATATAGTGACGCTCCATTGTCCTCTTACAAAGGATAATGAGAAAATGATAAATGCGGAAAGCCTTGGCATGATGAAAAAGTCAGCATTTTTCGTCAACACTGCAAGGGGTGGTCTTGTGGACGAAAAGGCTCTTGCACAGGCTCTTGAAAATGAAGTCATTGCAGGGGCAGGAATTGATGTTCTCACAAACGAGCCAATGAGTGAGAACTGCCCTCTCAGAAATGCAAAGAACTGCACTGTTACCCCACATATAGCGTGGGCGCCAAAGCAGACGAGAGAAAGGCTTCTTGAAACTGTTGCGCAGAACTTGAAAATGTGGATAGAGGGTACGCCACAGAATATTGTCAACGGAAAATAACAATAAGGACATGATAAAAATGATAGATATGACAAAAAAGAAAAGAGTTGTGGTAAAGGTAGGAACTTCTACTCTTACTCACAGCACGGGGCTTCTTAATATACGCCGTGTGGAACAGCTCGTTAAAACTCTTGCCGACCTTCAAAATGCAGGACATGAGATAATCCTTGTATCAAGCGGTGCGGTGGGTCTTGGCAGAGCAAAGCTGGGCATAAAGGAAAGACCCAAGGACACTCCCACAAGACAGGCTTGTGCGGCGGTGGGTCAGTGTGAGCTTATGTATCTTTACGATAATCTTTTCTCTGAATACAGTCTTAATGTGGCTCAGCTTCTGCTTACAAAGTATATTCTTCTGGAAGACAGAAAGATAAACGTGCAGAATGCCCTTAACCGCATCATAGAGCTTGGTTCTATCCCTATTGTGAACGAGAACGATACGGTGTCTATTGATGAGCTGGAGCTTGAAATGGGCGAGAACGATTCTCTTGCGGCAAATGTTGCGGTGCTTGCTAATGCAGATCTGCTTATAATAATGTCTGATATCGAGGGACTTTTTGACAAAGACCCTCATAAGTATGATGACGCTGAGCTTATTCCTGTTGTGCCTGAGATAACGGAGGAGATAAAGGCTATTGCAGGGGGTGCAGGTTCTTCACTTGGCACAGGCGGAATGGCGACAAAGATAAAAGCCGCTGAGATATGCAAAAATGGCGGAATAGATCTTATCATAATGAATGGCAGAGATCCAAGACATTTGTATAAGGTATTTGAAAATAAACCTATAGGAACACTTTTTACAGCTAATGGGGAGGTATAGTAAAAATGAGTTACATCGATATTTTGGGACAGAAAGCAAAAGCTTGCAAAAAGGATATCGCCTTCGCTTCAACAACACAGAAAAATGACGCACTTCTTGAGATCGCACATATCCTGAGAGTTTGCAAGGACGATATTATCGAAGCAAACAAGGTTGACCTTGAAAATGGCAGAATGAGAAAAATGTCGGAAGCAATGCTTGACAGACTTGCACTTAATGACAGCCGTATAGAGGGCATGGCAAAGGCTTGCGAGGAGCTTGCACAGCTTGACGACCCTGTGGGCGAAGTTGTTTCAGGCTCAACAAGACCTAACGGCATGAAGATCGAGAAAGTAAGAGTTCCAATGGGCGTTATAGGCATTATTTTTGAAGCCAGACCTAACGTTACTGTAGACGGCGCTATACTTTGCCTTAAAAGTGGAAACGCTGTTATACTCAGGGGCGGAAAGGAAGCAATAAACTCAAACAAAATGCTTGCCGACCTAATGAGAAAGGCTGTCGAAAGGGCAGGCTTCAGTCCTGATATCATTCAGCTTGTGGAGGATACTGACAGAGGCATCGCTCTTGATATGATGAAAGCCAATGATTATATTGATGTCCTTATCCCAAGGGGAGGCGCACAGCTTATAAAGGCTGTTGTACAGTCTGCCACTGTGCCTGTTATCGAGACCGGCACAGGAAACTGTCACGTTTATGTTGACGCAAGTGCGGATATAAAAATGGCTGTGAACATTGTTGATAACGGCAAGACCTCACGTCCGTCTGTATGCAACGCAGTTGAAAGCTGTCTTGTTCACAGGGATATTGCGGAGGATTTTCTCCCGAAGCTTAAAGAAAGACTTGACAAGCACCACGTTGAGATAAGAGGCTGTGAGCTTACAAGGCAGATACTTGGTCCTGAGAACGTTACTCCTGCTGATGATGACGATTATGCAACAGAGTTTCTTGACTATATAATCTCTATCAAGGTCGTTGACGACATGGCGGAAGCCCTTGAACATATCGACAGATTTTCCACAGGACATTCTGAGTGTATCGTTACGGAAAGTCTTTTTGCCGCACAGGAATTTCAAAAGCGTGTTGACTCAGCGGCAGTATATGTAAACTGCTCCACAAGATTTACAGACGGCGGAATGTTCGGTCTGGGTGCTGAGATAGGCATTTCCACTCAGAAGCTTCATGCAAGAGGTCCTATGGGTCTTAGAGAAATGACCACCACAAAGTATCTTATCTCTGGAAACGGACAGATAAGAGAATAGATATTAATGAGGAGTGAGGAATGAGGAATGAAGGTATCGCCTGCGGCGATGATTTCTCTGTATGGGCGACCTTTGGTCGCCTGTCTGCTCTGATACTTTGATATATTACAAAAAAAGAGGTAATTATAATGATAAAAGCTATGAATATTTCTTATGAGATAGGCGATAAGCTTTATCTCAACATCACAAACAAGTGCCCATGCAACTGCACATTCTGTATTCGTCACAACGGCGACGGTGCATACGGCTCTGACCCACTGTGGCTGGAACATCAGCCTACTGCCGAAGAGGTAATAGACAACATCAAAAAGCGTGACCTTGACAGCTACAAGGAAATTATTTTCTGTGGTTATGGCGAGCCTACCTGTGAGCTTGAAATACTCAAAGAAACTGCAAAGTATATAAAGTCTGTTACAAAGACGCCTATAAGGATCAATACAAATGGTCTTAGCGATCTTATCAACAAGCGTGAAACTCCTGCTGAGTTCAAGGGACTTGTTGATATAATCTCAATAAGTCTTAACGCTTCTGACGCAAAGGCTTATGACGAGGTAACAAGACCGTCATTCAAGGGCGTGAACTGCTTTGAAGAAATGCTCTCTTTTGCAAAAAGAGTGAAAGAGTTCGTGCCGGAGGTAATGCTCACTGTTGTGGATATAATCGGCGAAGAAGAGATAAAGAAATCTCAGGCGGTTGCTGACAGCGTGGGTATACATCTCAGAGTCAGAGAATATGTTGATTAATATTTTGTAAACAATATATTAAATTTTATATTTGCTCAATATTCCGTTTTCAGCAAACATCTAAGTGATGTCGGAACAATAACCGAGTGCTGAAAACGGATTTTTTTGTTCGATAATAAAAAGAAAGCTTGGTAGAAAAGATCATGGAAAAGGAAAAGATAAGACGTCTTGTTTTGCAGGCAGGACAGGGTGACAGAGCGGCGTTCGGCGAGCTTTACGAAGAAACGGGCAGGTCGGTATATTTTAACTGTCTGAAACTTCTTGGAAATGCTCAGCAGGCAGAGGATATAACTCAGGACACTTTCATGAAAGCTCTTGAAAAGCTTGACAGCCTTAAAGAGCCTGAGAATTTCTCAGCATGGGTAAACCGCATTGCAATAAACAACTGCAAAATGTATTTCAGGAAAAATCCCCGCATTGCGGAGGAGGAGTCGGAAAAGATAATCGACGATACGCCCGACAGCGAGCTTATCCCTGACGATTATGCCGACAGCGAAGAAAAACGCAGGATAATAATGAACATTATCGACACCGCTCTCACTGACGAACAGCGTCAGACCATAGTACTTTACTATTTTGATATGATGAGCGTGGCTGAGATAGCAGAGATAATGGATTGTTCCGTTGGCACTGTCACTTCCCGTCTTAGCGCTGCAAGAAAGAAGATAAGGGAGGCGGTGCTTATTTACGAAAAGAAAAACAATGACAGGCTTCATGCTGTTATGCCTATACCTGTTCTGTCAAAGATATTTATGCAGGAATGTCAGCATTTGAAGCTGCCTGAATTATCCGTTTTCAGCAAGGCGTCAGCCACGGAAGTTGTTCCCGATAAAAATACTATAATAAGTAAATCGGGAGGAAAAGGTATGTTTTCAACAGTAAAGTCAAAGGTAATAGCAGGTGTGGTCGCAGTGGCAGTTGTGGGCGGAGGTATCACAGCGGCAGTGCTTGCAAACAGAGATAGGACGGCAGATACTGATAAGCCAAACACAGCCGTTCAGACAGACGCACAAGGTGACGTGAATGAGCAGGAGATAGAGAATAAGCTAAACGAACTTGATGAAAATGCTGATAATAAAGATGATGTTACTGGCGATGCTGCAAGCGGTGTAGATTCTGACGGAGAGCCTGAAATGGCTGTTTACACTGTTTCTGACGAGATAAAAAATGCTGATCTTTCGTCAGGTCTTGTTCAGCTCAACGGTGATATCATGCAGGTTGGCGGATATGAAAAGACCTCTGACTTCTGTGCAAAATATGCCGATGAATATGACATTATGTACAGCGACGGCACATACGAAGAGAAAAAGGACGAGATGCTTAATTATTTTGTGGGCAAAGACGGTCTTTTAACTGGCGAGTGGTGGGATATATATTCCCTTACTCTTATCCCAAAGGTCGAGCCGCAGGGAGATGAGATAACGGTCTATGTTGCAAATCTAACAAACCCTGACGGACAGGTATCTCTTGCAGACAGCTATGTGGTATGGGCAGAGGAAACTCCAATGTCAAATGATATTTACACCCCTGCTTGGATACCGACCGGTATGCCAACAAGGCTTTGCTATGATGTCACAAGCACAAAGAAGCTCGATGAGATATATGACAACATAGACGATTATTCAGCACAATCAGTACAGGATATGCTTGCTTCTCAGGGCATCTCAAAGGGCGAGAACAGCATTTCAGGAAACTATCTTTCCTATGTTTACTCACAGGGCGATATGTCAATGGACGGAACATACTGTGTGAACAGCGACACTGATCCTGATGTTTTCGTTGCATATGTTGCAGGTGAGAAAAATGCCGCAGGGCTTACACCTCTCTACAGATATCATTTTGCCTTCGATACAAATTCAAAAAAGCTTTATGAAAGCAGAATGTATCTTGCAGGTATGTTCTGAAAAACCTATCCCTCACATTTGTGGGGGATAGTTTTTGCTTGTTGACAGGCATTTTGTTATGTGATATAATTATTTTCGCACTATT
>OOCH01002637.1_pt1 | contig 10814 bp, 4 predicted proteins | sample 1671641 | NCBI WGS metagenome assembly OOCH01 (sample SAMN06348177, study PRJEB24527) | human gut metagenome | biome: human gut; feature: ankylosing spondylitis patient; material: feces | host: Homo sapiens | place: China | collected 2015-10
CCATGTATGGGTTAAGGTTTTAAAGTTTCTTTGCCTACTTTCTTTTCAAAGAAAGTAGGTCACAGGTTCGTATATCCCATCAGCTTTTCATCCACGACGGCGGCGGTGTCGCGGCCCTCGCGCAGCGCCCAGACTACGAGGCTCTGGCCGCGGCGCATATCGCCGCAGGCGAACACCTTCGGGTCGGCAGTGGCGTACTTCACATCGGCCACGGTGCCGCGCTTCGTGCGCTCGACGCCGAACGCATCGGCCACATAGGGCTCGCAGCCCGTAAAGCCTGCCGCGATCAGCACAAGGTCGCAGTCCACGGTGAACTCCTCGCCGGTGGGCACCATCTGGCGGCGTCCGTCCACGACCTCGCTTTTCAGCTTGGAGATCAGCGCGCCGCAGACCTGCCCGGCCTCGTTCTTGTAGAACTCCTTGACCGTCGTCTGGTAGACGCGGGGGTCAAAGCCGAATTTGGCGATGGCCTCCTGCTGGCCGTAGTCGGTTTTCAGCACGCGGGGCCACTCGGGCCAGTCGTTGCCGGGGGCGCGGGCCGCGGGCGGGCAGGGCATCATTTCCAGCTGCATGACGCTCTCGCAGCCTTGGCGGATGGCCGTGCCGACGCAGTCGTTGCCGGTGTCGCCGCCGCCGATGACCAGCACGCGCTTGCCCGCGGCGGAAACCGCCTTGCCGTCCGCAAAGTTGGAATCCAGCAGACTGCGGGTCACGCTGGTCAGGTAATCCACCGCAAAGAAGATGCCCTGCGCGTCGCGGCCCGGGGCTTGGATGTCGCGGGCCTGCTTCGCGCCGCAGCACAGCACCACGGCGTCATAGCGGGCCTTCAGCTCCTCGGCGCTGACCGTATTGCCGACGTCGGCGTTAAAAACAAACTCAATGCCCTCGTCCTGCAAAATTTTCACGCGGCGGTCAATGACCCACTTTTCCAGCTTCATGTTGGGGATGCCGTACATCAGCAGGCCGCCTGCGCGATCCTCGCGCTCATAGATGGTCACGCGATGGCCGCGCTTGTTGAGCAGGTCGGCCACGGACAGGCCCGCGGGACCTGCGCCGATGACCGCCACGGTCTTGCCCGTGCGGGCCGGGGGCGGCACGGCATGAATGGCGCCGCTCTCGTAACCGTATTCCACGATAGCGCGCTCGTTTTCCTTGACCGTGACCGGGTCACCCGTGACGTTGCCGCAGGTGCAGGCCGCCTCGCACAGGGCGGGGCAGACCCGGCTCGTGAACTCCGGGTATCGGTTCGTGGCGATCAGCCGGTGCACGGCCAGATCCCACTTGCCCTGATAGACCAGGTCGTTCCACTCGGGGATCAGGTTGTTCAGCGGGCAGCCGCTGAACATGCCGCCCAGCTGAACGCCGCTCTGGCAGAAGGGGACGCCGCAGTCCATGCAGCGTGCGCCCTGGGCCTGCTGCTCGTCGGTGTGCAGCGGGACGTGAAACTCGTTAAAATTCCGGATGCGCTCCTCGGGCGGCAGCTCTAAACTGGTCTGCCGCGTAATTTCCATAAATCCTGTCGGTTTGCCCATGGTACTCTGCCTCCCTTACTTTGCGCTTTTCATGGCGTAGAACGCCTCGATCTGGGCCTGCTCGCTGTCCTCGCCCTTTTCCTCCATCTGGGCGATCAGGCGCAGCATCTTGTCGTAGTCGTGGGGCAGGACCTTCTTGAACTTGGGCAGATACTCGCCGAAGTTGTCAAGGATTTCCTTGCCGCGCGGCGACCCGGTCAGCTCCACATGCTCACGGATCAGGTCTTTCAACAGCGATACATCGTACTTGTGCTCCACAGGCTCCAGGCTGACCATGTCCTTGTTGACGCGCTGGTAGAAGTCCCAGTCCTCGTCCAGCACGTAGGCGATGCCGCCGCTCATGCCGGCTGCAAAGTTCTTGCCGGTCTTGCCAAGCACGACCACCGTGCCGCCGGTCATGTACTCGCAGCCATGGTCGCCCACGCCCTCCACAACGGCAGTTGCGCCGGAGTTGCGCACGCAGAAGCGCTCACCGGCCACGCCGTTGATGAACGCCGTGCCGCCCGTAGCACCGTACAGTGCCACGTTGCCGATGACGATGTTCTCGCTGCGGTCAAAGGCGGCGTCCTTCGGCGGGTAGACGACGAGCTTGCCGCCGGACAGACCCTTGCCGATGTAGTCATTCGCGTCGCCGACCAGCTCGAGCGTCAGGCCCTTGGGGATGAACGCGCCGAAGCTCTGGCCGCCGTAGCCGTGGCAGACGACATGGAACGTGTCGTCGGGCAGCGTGTTGCCGAACCTGGCGGTGATCTCGCTGCCAATGATCGTGCCGAACGCGCGGTCCGTGTTGCCGACGTCCAGCGTGACGGTGCTGGGCTTCGGCTCGGCGGAGTCGAAGCTCTTTTTAAACTTCTTCATCAGGATGCGCATGTCGGGGGTCTTTTCCAGCTGGAAGTTGTAAACATCCTTCGCGTTGAAGTGTACGTTGGAGTTCTCGACCAGCGGGTTCTGCAAAAGCGCGGTCAGGTCCATCTCACCGGCGCGGGAGCCTGCGGGCGCGGCTTTGACCTTGAGCAGGTCGGTGCGGCCCACCAGCTCATCGACGGTGCGCACGCCGAGCTTTGCCATGTACTCGCGCAGGTCCTCGGCCATGAAGCGCATAAAGTTCATGATGTACTCGGGCTTGCCCTTGAACCGCTTGCGCAGCTCGGGGTTCTGGGTGCAGATGCCCATGGGGCAGGTGTCAAGGTTGCAGACGCGCATCATGACGCAGCCCATGGCCACCAGCGGGCCGGTGCCGAAGCCGAATTCCTCGGCACCCAGCAGGGCGGCAATGGCAACGTCGCGGCCACTCATCAGTTTGCTGTCTGCCTCGATGCGGACGCGGCTGCGCAGACCGTTCATGATCAGGCACTGGTGTGCCTCGGCAATGCCCAGCTCCCACGGCAGACCTGCGTTGTGGATGGAGTTGCGGGGGGCTGCGCCCGTGCCGCCGTCAAAGCCGGAAATCAGGATGACCTCCGCACCGGCCTTGGCAACGCCCGCGGCAATCGTGCCGACACCGGCCTCGCTGACGAGCTTGACGTTGATGGCTGCCTTGCGGTTGGAGCACTTCAAATCGTAGATCAGCTGCGCCAGGTCCTCGATCGAGTAAATATCGTGGTGGGGCGGGGGAGAGATCAGGCCGACGCCGGTGGTCGAGTTGCGGGTCTTGGCGACCCACGGGTAGACCTTGCCGCCGGGCAGCTGGCCGCCCTCGCCGGGCTTCGCGCCCTGCGCCATCTTGATCTGGATCTCACTGGCGGAGACCAGATACTTGCTGGTCACGCCGAAGCGGGCGGATGCCACCTGCTTGATGGCGGAGTTGCGTTCGGTGCCGTAGCGGTCCTCGGCCTCGCCGCCCTCGCCGGTGTTGGACTTGCCTCCCAGACGGTTCATGGCGATAGCCATGCACTCGTGGGCCTCCTCGGACAGCGCGCCGTAGCTCATCGCCGCGGTCTTGAAGCGCTTGACGATGGAGTCAACGCTCTCGACCTCGTCGAGGGGCACGCCCTGCTCGGGATAATTGAAGTCCAGCAGGCTGCGCAGGTGCATCGCGTCGCCGTTCTCATTGGCAGCGGCGGCGGTGTACTGCTTGAAGGTATCGTAATTGCCGGTCCAGCAGGCCTGCTGCAAAAGGTGGATGGTCTGCGGGTTGTAGAGGTGCTGCTCGGCAGCGGGGCCGCCGCGAAATTTGTGCGCACCCAGGCTCGGCAGCTCGCGGTTGATGTCCAGACCCAGCGGGTCGAATGCTTCCTGATGGCGGGCTTCCAGATCATTCTGGATGTCCTGGATCGTGATGCCGCCCACGCGGGAGACGGTGTTCGTAAAGTATTTGTCGATGACCTCTTTCGAGATGCCCAGCGCCTCAAAGATCTGGCTGCCCGCGTAGGACTGGATCGTGGAAATGCCCATCTTGGACGCGATTTTGACAATGCCCGCCAGCACGGCCTTGTTGTAGTCGCTGACAGCGGCGTAGTAGTCCTTGTCGAGAAGGCCGTCGGAAATCAGCTCACCGATAGTCTCCTGCGCCAGATACGGGTTGATGGCAGCTGCGCCGTAGCCCAGCAGCGTGGCGAAGTCGTGCACCAGGCGCGGCTCGCCGCTTTCCAGAATCAGCGCCATGGCGGTGCGCTTGCGGGTGCGGACCAGATACTTGCTGACCGCGCCCACAGCCAGCAGGCTGGGAATGGCGACGTGGTACTCGTCAATGTCACGGTCCGACAAAATCAGGATGTTCGCGCCGTCGCGGTAGGCGCGGTCCACATCGACAAACAGGCGCTCAATGGCCTTTTCCAGGTCGGTGTTCTTGTAGTAGCAGATGGACAGCGTCACGACCTTGAAGCCAGGCACGTCCATGGCCTTGATCTTGAGCAGGTCGGTCTCGGTCAGGATCGGGTTCTCGATTTTCAGGACCTTGCAGTTGTCGGCGTCCTCCTCCAGAAGATTGCCCTGCGCACCGACGTAGACGGTGGTCGAGGTGACGATCTTCTCGCGCAGCGCGTCGATGGGCGGGTTCGTGACCTGCGCAAACATCTGCTTGAAATACTCGCTCAGATTCGGGCGGGTGTGGCTCAAAACGGCCAGCGGAGTATCGCTGCCCATGGCCCCGGCGGGCTCGCCGCCGTTCTTGGCCATTGGCAGAATGATCGTGGAGACGTCCTCATACCGGTAGCCGAACGCCTTCTGCAGCTGGACAAGCTGATCCTTCGTGTAGCTGGGCACCTTCTTGTTGGGCACCTTCAGGCTGGATAGGTTGACAAGGTTGCGGTCCAGCCACTCGCCGTAGGGCTGGCGGCTGGCGTAGTCGGCCTTCAGCTTTTCGTCGTCCACCAGTTCGCCCCTGACGGTATCCACCAGCAGCATCTTGCCGGGGCGCAGACGGTCCTTGCGCACGACCTCGTCAGCGGGAATGTCGAGCACGCCGACCTCGCTGGAAAGGATCAGGCGGCCATCCTTCGTGATGTAGTAGCGGCTCGGGCGCAGACCGTTGCGGTCCAGCACAGCGCCCATCACGTCGCCGTCGCTGAACAGGATGCTGGCGGGGCCGTCCCACGGCTCCAGCATCGTGGCATAGTACTGGTAGAAGTCGCGCTTCTTCGGGTCCATCGACTTGTTGTTGTCCCACGGCTCGGGGATCGTGACCATGACGGCCAGCGGCAGATCCATGCCGTTCATGACCATGAATTCCAGCGTGTTATCCAGCTGGGCAGAGTCGGAGCCGCCCTGGTTGACGATGGGCAGAACCTTCGTCATATCGTCCTTTAAATAGTTGGAACCGATGGTTTCCTCGCGGGCAAGCATCGTGTCCACGTTGCCGCGGATCGTGTTGATCTCGCCGTTGTGCAGGATGAAGCGGTTGGGGTGGGCGCGGTTCCAGCTCGGGGATGTGTTCGTCGAGAAGCGGCTGTGCACCATGCCGATGGCGGATTCATAGTCGGCGTCCTGCAGATCGGGATAGAACAGGCGCAGCTCCTTGACGAGGAACATACCTTTATAGACAATGGTGCGGCTGGACAGGCTGCAAACGTAGGTGTCGGGGCTGGACTGCTCAAACACGCGGCGCGCCACATAGAGGCGGCGGTCAAAGGCAATGCCTGCCTCGACGCGCTGCGGCTTGCCCACAAAGCCCTGCCAGATGCTGGGCATGCAGGCAATGGCCTTGTGGCCGAGCACCTCGGGGCAGGTGGGAACCTCGCGCCAGCCTAAGAAGGGCAGACCCTCCTTTTTGCAGACGATCTCAAACAGCTTCTTGGCCTGGTTGCGCTTGAGCTCATCCTGCGGGAAAAAGAACATGCCAATGCCATATTCCCGCTCTGCGCCCAGGGTCAGCCCCTGCTCGGCAGCGGCCTTCTGGAAGAATTTGTCGCTGATCTGCGTCAGAATGCCGACGCCGTCGCCGGTCTTGCCCTCGGCGTCCTTGCCCGCGCGGTGCTCCAGATGCTCCACGATCTGCAGCGCGTCGTCAATGGTTTTGTGGCTCTTGCGCCCCTTGATGTCCACCACAGCGCCGATGCCGCAGTTGTCATGCTCAAACCGGGGGCTGTACAGCCCGGCGGGGGTCTTGCGCTCGGTAAAGTTTTCCATACCTCGTTTGCTCCTTTCCCGATCCCGTTAAACCGCGCAGCGTCGCACATTTGCCGCGCGGGCGGGATAAACAAAAAAGACGCTCCCAACAGGGCACATAGGCCCCTTGTGGGAACGTCTTTGTTCTTGTCTGCATCATACCATAGATGCCGCCGCTTTACAATCCCGAAGCAGAAGATTTTACGGAAATTAAGCGAAAAACGTTTAGAAATTTGGTTTAGCAAGCGTAAACTTAATAAAATTAAGCGGCGTGGACTTTCTGCCGCTTTGTAGGGGCGGCATATATGCCGCCCGCAACCTACCGCGGCAACCCATCAACGGGCAACCACCCGCCCACTGCAAAGGGGCGGGCTGCCGCCCTCCCTTGCCCCTCTCGTGAACCACCCATTTGTGTCACCCCGTAGGGGCCGGGCATGCCCGGCCCGCAGCCTTGCCATTACCGCCCATGTATCTATTGCTCCGTAGGGAGGGGTCTTGACCCCTCCGTAACTTCACGTCAAATCCCGTCAACGTTCCGCCTGTAGGGGAGGGATTCATCCCTCCCGGGTTGTTCGCGCCGCCGCTCATTCCGCGGGGCGTCGGGGACGCCGCCCCCTACAACATTCACCGCCGCCCTTCCTTAACAACCATCCTACCCCCACCTCAAGGAGCCACCCATGCAGGATCTGCGCAAAATCTTCCGTTATGCCCGCCCGTACCGGCGCGATCTGTTCGCGGCGGTGGGGCTGATCTTTATTGAATGTATCTTTGAAATGGTCATCCCCGTCCTGATGTCCACCCTCGTGGATGACGGCGTGCCCGCCCATAATATGGCCGTCATCTTTCGGCAGGGCGGGCTGATGATTTTGTGCGCGGTGCTCGCGCTCATCACGGGGCTGCTGTATGCGCGGTACGCGGCGCGGTTCGCAAACGGGTTCGCGGCACAGCTGCGCATGGCGGAGTATGCCGCTGTGCAGAAATTCGACTTCGCCAACCTTGACCGCTTCTCCGATGCGTCCCTCGTCACCCGCATGACCACCGACGTCACGGTCATGCTCAACGCCGTCAACGCCGGTCTGCGTCCGCTGGTGCGCAGCCCGGTCATGCTCTGCATGGGGCTGGCGATGGCCTGCGTGCTCAGCCCGCGGCTGACGATTGTATTCCTCGTCACAACGCCGATCCTGGCCGCCGTCCTCGCCTGGATCGTCACAAAGGTCGGTCCGCTCTATGGCCGCCAGCAGAGCGCCGTGGATCACCTGAATGGCCGCATCCAAGAGTCCCTGACCGCCATCCGTGCCATCAAGGCGTTCGTCCGCGGCGGCTACGAGAACGCCCAGTTCGACACCGTCAACACGGAATTGAGCGATGCTTCGACGGAAACCTTCCGCTATGCCGTCCTCAACCTGCCAGCGTTCCAGACCGTCATGTATACGGCCATCGTCTGCATCCTTTGGTTCGGCGGCAATTATATCCTCGTCGGCACGATGTCCGTCGGCCAGCTGACGGCGTTTTTGAGCTATGTTTTGCAGGTGCTCAACTCGGTCATGATGTTCTCCGGCGTCTTTCTGCAGATGTCCCGCTCGCTGGCCAGCGCCCGCCGCATCCGTGAGGTCTTGACCGAGACGCCCGACCTTGCGAATGCCGCCGCACCGGTGGACACCATCCCCGACGGCCAAATCGACTTTGACCACGTCAGCTTCAAATACAACGCCAAGGCGGAGAAAAATGCCCTCTCCGACATCACGCTCCACATCCCGGCAGGTGCGACGGTGGGCATCATCGGCGGCACGGGCGCGGCCAAAACGACGCTCGTCCAGCTGATTCCGCGCCTGTACGACGCCACCGAGGGCACGGTCCGGGTCGGCGGGCGCGACGTCCGCGGCTACGACGTGAACGCCCTGCGGGACGCCGTCGGCATCGTGCTGCAAAAGAACCTGCTGTTCTCCGGCACGATCCGCGACAACCTGAAATGGGGCGATCCCGACGCGACGGACGACGACCTCTGGGCCGCCTGCCGCGCCGCCCGTGCGGACGAATTTTTGTCCCGTATGCCCGACGGCCTTGACACCGACCTGGGCCAGGGCGGGTGCAACGTCTCGGGCGGGCAGAAGCAGCGCCTCTGCATCGCGCGGACGCTGCTCAAGCACCCGAAGGTGCTGATTTTTGACGACTCCACCAGCGCCGTGGATACTGCCACCGAGTCCGGCATCCGCCGCGCCCTGGCCGAACTGACCGACGTGACCAAGCTGATTATCGCCCAGCGCATTTCCTCGGTGCAGAGCGCCGACCTCATCGTAATCTTGGAGGATGGCCGCCTGCACGCCGTGGGCACCCACGCCGAGCTTCTGAAAAAAGATACGATCTATCAGGAAATCTACTATTCCCAGATGAAGGGAGGTGACCCCGATGGCGAGTAAAAAGAAAGTCACCGGCGGCAAGCGCCCGCAGAACCTGCGCCGCACGCTGGGACAGTTCAGCGCCTATCTGGGCCGCCACCGCATCATGATCGGCCTGGTGGCGCTGCTGGCGGCCATCAGCGCCCTGGCCGCACTGTTTGGCACCTACATGATCCGCCCGGTAGTCAACGGCCTGCTGGAAAACGGCAGCAAAGCCTACCTGGCCGGGGCCGTGGGTCTTACCGCCTGTATTTATATCATTGGTGCGCTGTCCACCCTGGGCTATACCCAGCTGATGGTGCGCGCCGCGCAAAAAGTACTGCAGGAGATCCGCCAGGATCTGTTTGCCCACCTGCAGACCCAGCCGCTGCAGTACTTTGATACCCACCGCAACGGCGATTTGATGAGCCTTTTCACCAACGATGTGGACACCATCTCCGATGCACTGAACAACAGCTTCGCAATGGTGATCCAGAGCTTTATCCAGATGGTGGGAACCCTGACCATTCTTTATGTGCTGAACTGGCGGCTATCTATTATTGTGACTGCGTGTTACGGCATTATGCTGTGGTATATTCGGTTCAGCGGAGGCAGGAGCAAGGTTTATTACGCCAAGCAGCAGAATAGCCTTGGTGCGTTAAACAGCTATATTGAGGAGATGATCAGCGGGCAGAAGGTGGTAAAGGTGTTTAACCACGAGGAAGCCAGCTTCCAGGAATTCTGTGAGAAAAACGAAGCTCTCCGCCAGGCAGGAACAGGTGCCCAAGGTTATGCGGCGACTATGGTTCCGGTGGTGGTAAGTATTTCTTATATCAACTGTGCCATTGTGGCAGTGCTTGGCGGTATTCTGGCCCTGCAGGGAAAAGCAGACTTAGGAAGCCTTGCCAGCTATCTGGTGTTTGTCCGCCAGGCAGCCCTTCCGATCAACCAGTTTACTCAGCAGAGCAATTTCCTTCTGGCTGCGCTGGCAGGCGCGGAGCGTGTGTTTAAGGTGATGGATCTGGAGCCGGAAGTAGATGAGGGCAAGGTAGAGCTGGTGCAGATGGAAGTTCCGAATAAAATCGAAAGTGGCTGTTTGGACTCCAAATATGAGAAAAAAGCCATGGAAAAAGAAATTGGAAGTACAGTTCCAGCATGGGAAAATGGTACATTCGGGAAGGAAAAAACTGGAGAGAATGACGCAGAAAGGGGGAAAAATCCTCTGCGAAATGTGTCAGGAAATGCCTGGGCGTGGAAGAAGCCAGGTGGGGAGTTGGTGCCTCTTCGAGGGGATGTACGGTTTGAGCATGTGGACTTCGGTTATGATGAGAATCGGATGATTCTGAAGGATATCAGCCTGTATGCGAAGCCAGGACAGAAGATTGCCTTTGTAGGCTCCACGGGAGCAGGAAAAACCACCATTACCAATCTGATCAACCGTTTCTATGATGTGCAGGGTGGATCGGTTGTTTATGACGGAATTGACGTGCGGGACATCAGCAAGACATCCCTGCGCCATTCTCTTGGAATTGTATTGCAGGACACCCATCTGTTTACAGGAACGGTGGCGGACAATATCCGGTTTGGAAAACTGGATGCTACCCAGGAGGAAATTGAACGGGCGGCGAAGATTGCCAACGCAGATTCTTTTATCCGCCGTTTGCCACAGGGATATGACACAATGGTAACCTCTGACGGTGCCCATCTCTCCCAGGGACAGAGACAGCTTCTTGCCATTGCCAGGGCGGCTGTGGCAGATCCGCCTGTGCTGATTCTGGATGAGGCCACCTCGTCGGTAGATACTCGTACAGAGGCGTTGATCGAGAAAGGAATGGATCAGTTGATGGAGGGCAGGACGGTATTCGTTATCGCTCACAGATTGAGTACGGTACGCAATTCCAATGCGATTATGGTGCTGGAGCAGGGAAAAATTGTGGAACGTGGGGACCATGAGGACCTGCTGCGGCAGAAGGGAAAATATTATCAGTTGTATCATGGGATGTTTGAATTGAGTTGATGAGAGTGAAAGTTTGTGATTTGGTTCAAAAGAACCAGAAGCAAAAGTCCCACGATATTAAAACTGGAAAATTGACTTGTGGGGTTCTGATAGTGATATAGGAATACTTGCAGAAAGCGAAACCAGAAGAGGGGCAAGAAAAAGCTGGTACTTTTTCCTGTCCCTCTTCTAAAACTTTCGTCCCCCTGAGCTTCCGAAAGTGATATTGACAATAATAAAAAATTCTATATTATTTTAGTGATTAATGAGGACATTTAGCGTAGGTAGTGGTTTCAAGTAATTCCTCAAGAACAAGGTGATTACACTTGGTACATATTTTTGCTTTAAAAAGATTATTAACACAAC
>OOCH01002638.1_pt1 | contig 10804 bp, 9 predicted proteins | sample 1671641 | NCBI WGS metagenome assembly OOCH01 (sample SAMN06348177, study PRJEB24527) | human gut metagenome | biome: human gut; feature: ankylosing spondylitis patient; material: feces | host: Homo sapiens | place: China | collected 2015-10
GTCTCCCAGTTCCAAACGTAGTAATAGCTGGCAGTTTGTGGTAGTCGATGATAAAGAAAAGTTGAAAGAACTGTCTCACTGCAAAGAACAGGCTTCTTCTTTCATTGCAGACGCTGCTTTGGCGATTGTCGTGATGGCAGATCCATTGGCGAGCGATGTCTGGATTGAAGATGCTTCTATTGCTTCCATCATGATACAGTTGCAGGCGGAAGATTTGGGGCTGGGAAGCTGTTGGGTACAGGTTCGCGAACGTTTCACTGCAACCGGAATGCCGTCTGACGAGTTTGTTCATGGAATTTTGGATATTCCTTTGCAACTGCAGATTCTTTCCGTGATTGCCATTGGACATAAGGGAATGGAACGTAAGCCTTTCAACGAAGAACACCTCCAGTGGGAGAAAATTCATATTAATAAGTTCGGAGGAAAATAACGATGGGAGCTGCCAAAGCAAATAACGGCAAAGATACCTATATGGCTACTGCTGTTTCTTTTATAGTAATAGGAGCACTCTTTTTGATCGATAAACTGATTCATTTTTCTTCTCTTGGTTTGCCTTGGGTGATGAATAAGGATAATTTTCTATTGTATACCGCAGTGATTTTTCTGCTGTTCAAGCATGACAAGTCAGTGGGATTGGTATTGATAGGTTTGTGGCTGATATTGAACTTCGGGTTGATAACTGCCTTACTCGGTACGATGTCCGCTTATCTGCTGCCGTTGGCGTTGCTGGCATTAGGGGCTATTCTGTATTGGTTGGCAACAAGATAAGCGTATGGCAGGAAGAAGTATAGAAGATATGTCCATTGCCTTTATCGGTGCCGGAAATCTAGCTACTAATCTGGCAAAAGCTCTTTATCGGAAAGGGTTTCGTATTGTGCAGGTCTACAGCCGTACAAAAGAATCGGCGCAGGGATTGGCACAGACGGTGGAAGCTGCATATACCACGGAGCTGCAGGCGGTTACGAAGGAGGCGCAGCTTTATATCGTTTCGCTGAAGGACGCGGCTTTTGTAGAATTATTACCCCAGATTGTTTCTGGAAAGGAGAATGCTTTATGGGTGCATACAGCCGGCAGTATTCCTATGAATATTTGGCAGGGGCATGTTGCGCGTTATGGAGTGCTTTATCCGATGCAGACTTTCAGTAAGCAGCGTGAAGTGGATTTTGGACAGATACCGTGTTTTGTGGAAAGCAACTCGGAAGAGGATGTGCAGCTTCTGAAGGACATTGCTTCCGCCCTATCGGAAAAAGTGTATGAAGCAAGTTCTGAGCAGCGCAAAAGTTTGCATCTGGCGGCTGTGTTTACGTGCAATTTTACCAATCACATGTATGTGTTGGCTGCTGAACTGCTGAAAAAGTACGGGTTGCCGTTCGAGGCAATGCTCCCCTTGATAGACGAGACGGCCCGCAAGGTGCATGAGCTGGAACCGCTTGCCGCACAGACAGGACCGGCTGTGCGCTATGATGAGAATGTCATTGACGAGCATCTGCGGATGCTTGCCGATGAGCCGCAAATGCTGGAACTATATCGGGAGATTAGCGAGAATATACATCGGTTGGCAATAAGATAACCGGATGCCGATGCTTGCCTCTTTTGAACTAATGTTTTGCTGCATATAGGTATATTATAATGAACAAGAAAAAAGTGCAATGAGTACCATAAACTATGATTTGAAAAAGATAAAAGCCCTTGTTTTTGATGTGGACGGTGTGCTGAGTGCCAATGTTATCCCTATGAGTTCGGAGGGTGAACCTCTGCGTACGGTCAACATAAAGGATGGTTATTCCCTGCATCTGGCCGCTAAGCAAGGTGTGTTGCTGGGTATAATTACGGGTGGACGTACAGAAGCAGTCCGCAAGCGTTTTACTTCTTTAGGTTTTGAGGATGGAAATATCTATATGGGTTCTTCTGTTAAAATCCATGATTACCATGACTTCCGTGACCGTCATGGCTTGAAGGACGAGGAAATATTGTATGTAGGTGATGATATTCCCGACTTGGAGGTGATGCGTGAGTGTGGTTTGCCGTGTTGTCCTAAGGATGCTGTGCCTGAGGTAAAGGCTGTGGCTCGCTATATTTCGTATGCAGAAGGCGGTTATGGCTGTGGTCGCGACATTGTGGAACAGGTATTGAAAGTGCAAGGGCTTTGGATGGCAGATGAAAAAGCTTTTGGTTGGTAGTTGTTTCAATCGTTAAATTGTAAATCGTCAAATCGTAAATGATATGATGTTAGATAATCTGAAGAAATATAAGGTGATTCTTGCCTCTAACTCTCCGCGAAGGAAAGAATTGCTGGCTGGTTTGGGAGTGGAATATGAAGTAAGAACTTTGCCCGATGTGGACGAGTCTTATCCCGAAACGTTGCGGGGAGCGGATATTCCTCTCTACATATCCAGGGAAAAGGCAGATGCCTACCGTGATATGATGCATCCGGACGAATTGATGATTACAGCAGATACCATTGTCTGGCTGGATGGACAAGTTCTCGGAAAACCCAAGAATAGGGAAGAAGCTATGCAGATGTTGCGCGACATGTCCGGACGTACCCATGAAGTGTTTACCGGTGTATGCATCACTACCACTGAGTGGCAACGCAGTTTTGCGGCGGCAACAGAAGTGCGTTTTGCCAAACTGAACGAAGAGGAAATTGCCTATTATGTGGACAAATACCACCCCATGGATAAAGCCGGAGCTTATGGTGTACAAGAGTGGATTGGATTCATCGGGGTGGAAAACATATCCGGGAGTTACTATAATATAATGGGGCTCCCCGTACAGAGGCTGTACAGGGAGTTGTTGGAGGTCTAAACCAGATCCATCATTAGAGGGATATCTTTTTCACTGATTCCTTGTCTGACAAGTGTTTCTTTGTCTTTACCGAACATTTCTCTAAAAATCTCCTGCCCGCCATATTCCAAAGCTGCTTTACTGTAAAGTTCTGCAGCTTTTTCTATTTTGCCCGTTCTCCAAGCAACATGTCCGGCATTGAGATAGTCTGCTGCGAGTGGTTTGGAGGCGAGTATCTTTTCGTAATACTTCATTGCTTGCTCATACTTGCCGTTGACAAACGAACACCAGCCTATAGCACGCCATGCTTTGATACAATTGCTTTCGATGAAATCAAGCTTGAAGAAATATTGCAGAGCCTCTTCATATCTTTCCAGTTCGGCAAGGCAGCTTCCGGCGTAGAAAAGGATATTATGGTTTTCCGGCTGGATTGCCTCCACTTTCTTGTAGTATTCCAGTGCAGAGGCAAAGTCCCTTATCTGCCTGTAGCACGTAGCGAGATGGCGGATTGTCCAGACATGGTCGGGCTTTAGTACATCGGCTTTCAGGTAGGCGTCTATCGCTTCCTTATACCTCTTTTCCTTTTGCAGGCAATAGCCAGCCTTTTGGAAAATGTCTGCATTTGCATGGTTCAAGGCTATCAATTCCTTATAAAGCTCCAATGCTTCTGCCGGGTGTTCTTTGCGGAAGTGGAAATCGGCGATGGTAATCAGCAGCTCGGGTTTGCACAGAATATCTTTGAGTGCCGGGATACGGTGCAGGGCAATCTCTTCCTTGAAGATGTCACGGAACTCGTGTCTGCGCTGGCTTAACTTGAAGAAACGGTATAAGTCGTGGACATACTGGTTGCTGATGACATCCGGTCGTTCGGCATACTGCCGTAAAGCGGAAGATTTGCTTTCGTCCATGAGTGCATCCAAATCCTGGGAAGTCATCTGGCTGAGCATCATCGTACGCTGTGACTGTGGTATATGTGCCATTGTAAAGCAAAGGGAATACTTGTCACTATTGCAGAAGAAACCGGATTGGAGGATAAGGGAGAGGATGGCATTGTCTCCGGTAGGCTTGAATCCGAATTCCTTGATGATGCTGGAGTGATGCATGTCGAACGGATAGAACCAGTTGTACGGTTCCTTAAAGAACGGATAAGTCTTGAGTTGTGCAAACGTACTCATATAGACGTCAGCGCCTTCCAGCTGTAATTCGTTCATCTCCCGTATCTTGTCTCCCAGTCCGGAACTTTCAAAAGCTTTCTCCCAATCCGGATTAAGATCGTTTTCCTCAGGGTTCTCTTCAAAACCGAACTTCATGTTGCGCATGATGTTCACATTCCTCATCATCTCCGGAATGATTTCTTCACGCATCTTCTTGTCTATCTTTTCCGTTTCCTGGCTACGGAGCAGCTCGATGTAAATACGGTTCAGTTGCTTGCCGAAACTGCCGTCTTCGTTGAGCAGGGAAAGGCGGGCTGTCAATTCGGGATAAAGCGACAGACGGGTGGGATGAAAAAGAAGTGCGAAAGCGATACCTACCAAAGCCCGTTGGTTTACTTGCGTATTTGCATGCGTTACGGCGTCTAGCAACCATGAGAATTTGCGGGTATCGAAGCATTCCATCAGACTGAGCATGACGGCACTGGTGAACAGGCACAAATCATTGACGGGAAGCATTTCTGATTCCAGTAATCCTTTGGCTTGCTGTTCGTCTTCTGCAGACCAGTCACTGTTACTCCATGTGGAAAGGAAAAGAACCTGGGCGGTTTGTTCGTGCCGTTGCAGTACGGCGTCCATGCCTTGGTTATCCGGCATCAGCTGACAAACGGCCAGGTCATCAGGGAAAGATTCCAATACCTTCTGCAGTGCGGCAATATTGTATTCTTTGGGGAGGCGTTCCCGGTTATTGCGCAGGGAATGGTAATAGTGCGTGGAAACTCCGTCAAGGAGAGACAGACGTGCCTGGTCAGCGACTTCCCAAGTTTCGGTCAGAATCTGGCGATATAGTTTCTGTCGTTCAGGATCGTCGATTCCCTGGCGCATGTATTGCAGCATGTACTGATAGGATGTCTGAGCTTGTTCCAAGCGGTTGCGGAGTGTCCAGTCACCGCTGTTCCAAAGAAAGGCTTCCAGTTGGGATTGTGCTTCCTTCAGCCGTTGCTGCTTGAGTAGAGTAACGATATGCTGATATTGTTCTTGTATGGCTTGTTCGTTCATAAATCAGTCTCTTTTTGGGTATGTATCTTATAAAACTACAAAAAGGATGCCAAAAAGTTCATAAATTTCCATTTCCCCAGCTCAGAAACGAACTTGCAACTGTGCTTGAAGCAGGTTTGAGTTTTCTCCTTTATGGCGGTTACAGTATGTATACTGGGCTTGCAGACGGCATTTGGGATAGAACCAATACTGTACACCTGCTACATAATTGGTCTGTTTATCGGAAATAGTTTTATTTTTGTTGAAATAGTCATAAGAGGCTATTACGTCAAATTTGGGAAGCACATGGGCAGATACGGTTGCATAGTAACCGTCACTTTTAACGTGTCCGTCTTTTCCGGCCAAGTATTCTGTACGTACATCTACGGATTTTGTTTTGATGGTGGCACCTGCCGACCAGCGGTTTCGGGTGTAATTCTCTCCTATGGCTATGTCTGGATTAATGGAAGAAACGGCTACGGCGCATCCTTTCCCTTTAACAAAGGAACCGCCGACGGACAACCATTTCAATGGATGTACCATAAGGCTGCCTACAATATCTTTCTGATTGTTTTTATCTTTTAGGTTGATGCCTTGTCCGTTCATGATGGCAAGGTTATAAGTCATCAAAGAGTCGAACAAGTCTCCATAAATTAACAATCCCATATCACGACCGCTTGCAGAGCCATACAACGGATCACTGCCATTGATACCGGCCAGGTAATTGACGGCTTGAGAATAACAGTTTATTAATTCGACAAAGCAGGGAGACATCGGGTTCTCAATGGTATACATGGTTTTGAACTGTCCGATACGTGCTGTGAGTTGAGGGAGAAAGCGGTATTCCGTGTAGGCTTCCAGAATTTTTCCGGTATTGGCAAAGCTGTACATGAAGTAAGCCGACCATTTATCGGTGATTTTACCGCGCGCCATAAAGATAACTCTCTTTATATCGAAAGTATTGCTGGTACCTTCGCCCGCATCATCGTATGTATATCCCACTTGGGCATAGCCGGAGAGTGAAATGCGGTCTTTTAAAGTGTTGACTACATCATTCAGACAAGCATCTTGTGCTTTCAGGATGCATGTGGCTGATAAAAGGATGCAGGATAGTAGAATTCGTCTCATTATAGGGATGGATAGTAGTAAAAAAGGCAACCCTTTTTTCAAAGAGCTGCCTTTGGGTGTTATTTTGCTTGTTTTTATTCGTTGATAGCAGCGATACCCGGAAGGATTTTTCCTTCGATTGCTTCAAGCAATGCACCGCCACCGGTAGATACGTAAGACACGCCGCTTGCCAAGCCGAACTTGTTGACACAAGCTACAGAGTCACCGCCACCTACGAGTGAGAAAGCACCGTTCTTGGTAGCTTCTACGATAGCTTCGCCTACAGCGCGTGAACCGTGAGTGAAGTTCTCGAATTCGAATACACCCGTCGGACCGTTCCAAAGGATAGTCTTGGAGTTCTTGATGACATCTGCAAAGATCTTTTCAGTCTCAGGACCGATATCAAGACCTTCCCAGCCATCAGGAATTTCGTCAACCGGGCAGAACTTGGTGTTGGCATCGTTGGAGAAAGAATCGGCAATCTTGGCATCAACAGCCAAAACAAGGTTTACGCCTTTTTCTTTTGCTTTCTTCACCAGGTCAAGAGCCAAATCCAGTTTGTCATCTTCGCAGATAGAAATACCGATTTTGCCGCCCATGGCTTTGGTGAAAGTATAAGTCATACCGCCGGCAATAATCAGGTTGTCTACCTTGTTCAGCAGGTTTTCAATGATTTCAATCTTGGAAGAAACTTTGGAACCACCCATGATGGCAGTAAACGGACGTTGGATATCGTTCAAAACTTTATCAACAGCCTTTACTTCTTTTTCCATCAGGTAACCGAACATTTTGTTGTCCTTGTCGAAATATTTAGCGATCAATGCAGTAGAAGCGTGTGCACGGTGAGCGGTACCGAAAGCGTCGTTTACATAGCAATCTGCATAAGAAGCCAATTTCTTGGTGAATTCTTTCTGGCTTTCCTTAACAGCAGCTTTGGCAGCCTTCTTTTCTTCGTCTGTAGCATCTTCAGCCAAACCGCGGGGTTTGCCTTCCTCTTCAGCGTAGAAACGGAGGTTCTCGAGCAACAACACTTCACCCGGTTGCAGAGCAGCAGCCTTTACGGCAGCTTCTTCGCCCATACAGTCGTTAGCAAATTGCACCTCAACACCCAACAACTCTTCGAGATGCTTCAGAATGTGCTTCAAGGAGAACTTGTCAGCCGGGCCTTTCGGACGACCGAGGTGAGAACCGATAATTACACTACCGCCATCGGCCAAAATCTTCTTCAATGTAGGAAGAGCGGCACGCATACGGGTATCATCTGTAATGTTGAAGTTTTCGTCCAAGGGTACGTTGAAGTCCACACGAACGAATGCCTTTTTTCCGGCAAAGTTAAATTGATCAATTGTCATAATACTCTATTTTATTTAAAAGTGTTACTAATTTCTTTTTAGTGAGCGCAAAGTTAGCATTTATTTCTTTTTTTTGCTATGAAACCGTTGTTTATTCTTTGTCTTTGCCGCTCTCTTTGCTAACTTTATATTTCTGGCAGTAATATTTGCACATTAATTGCAAACCGCAGGTATCACATTGTGGAGTACGTGCCTGGCATACATAGCGACCGTGCAGGATAAGCCAGTGGTGAGCTATGGGGATGTCTGTTTCCGGTATATGTTTTACCAATTCTTTTTCGACACTGAACGGAGTTGTACATTTATCTGATACGAGACCCAGGCGATGGCTGACGCGGAACACGTGTGTGTCTACTGCCATAGCCGCTTTATTGAAAACAACGGATTGGATGACATTGGCTGTTTTGCGGCCTACGCCGGGCAGTTTTACCAGTTCTTCAAGGGTATCGGGTACCTCACTGTTGAATTCTTTCACCAACATCTGTGCCATGCCTACAAGATGTTTAGCTTTGTTGTTGGGATAGGAGACGCTGCGGATATACTCGTATACCACGTCGGGAGTAGTAGCGGCGAGTGCTTCGGGAGTAGGGAAGTCCCGGTAAAGGGCGGGGGTAATCATATTGACGCGTTTGTCCGTACATTGTGCAGAGAGAATAACTGCTATCAACAGCTCGAACGGATTGTCATAATGCAACTCTGTTTCGGCTACGGGAACGTTCTCCCTAAACCAAGCAAGGATTTTTTCATAACGCTCTTTCTTTCTCATCTTAATTTGTTTTTATGATAGTGAGGAGATACTTTCAGATTGAAATAGAAGATGGAGATAACCGTGAGGCAGGCTCCGAAAAAATATGCCATATCGAATGAGGTAATCTGTGCGATATAACCTCCTGCTGTCAGACCTATACCAATGCCTACATCCCATGAAGTCAGGTAGGTAGAGGTGGCTGTTCCGCGCTGGTTGTTGGGGGCCAGGTTTACGAACAGCGTATTGAAGGCGGGGAACATCGTCCCGAAGCCTACTCCCAATAGGAGGGCAACCATAAAAAACAATATGTTTGTCAGTTCCGGGACGGTCTTCATCAGTAGTCCGCAAGCGGACAATATGAAGAAACAGCTACATACCAGATATAGTCCTAAAGTTATGACTTGGGTGATACGTCCTTTATCCACTTGTTTGCCGGAGAACATACGGGACACTGCCATGCCGACGGCCATAAAAGTAAAAAACAATCCGGAATTCAAGGTAATTCCTATTTCTTTGGCATACATGGCTACATAAGTGCTTGTCATGCCATATGGTATGGAGAGCAATAGCAGTGCGATTCCTGCCGGGATACCTTTCAGCAGCACAAAGCGGTCCAATGAGATAGGTTCTCGTTTGACTGGTTGTTTGGGTGGGGTCTTGACGAGGCATGCGGCAACAAAACCGATAGTTCCTGATATGAGCGAGCAGGCAAAAATCGTTTCAAAGGAATATATGTCATGCATGAAAAGACCAATCATCGGGCCGAAGCTCATGGCTGTATTGTTCATCAGTCCATAATATCCTACGGCTTCGCCGCGACGGGACGAAGGGGTAATGTCAATCACAATTGTATTTCCCGCTACGGTCACCATTCCAAATGCAAGGCCGTGGACAACCCGCAACATGATGAATAAAGATAGGACTCCCGCTAACATGTAACCTGCGAAAATGGTGATAAAGATGAAGTATGCCACCAGATAAAGAGGCTTGCGGGCTAGCGTGTCGAGCAGGTATCCCGAAAACGGGCGTATGCAGAGCGAGGCAATGGTGTAGCATGACAAGATGACACCTACTGCTGCATTTCCGGTATGGAATACCTCAGTCAGGTAGAATGGAAGAACCGGTAGTATCAGATAAAAGGCAAAATACAAAAGGAAATTGGCAGCCAGGATAAGGCAATAGCCGGAAGTTACAAGTTTGTCTTTTGCCATAGCGAAAAATAGTGGTTAGCGATGAGTGGTTAGCGATGAGTGATTAATGATATGCTGAAAATGCGCAACTTATTAATCACTAATCACTAGCCGTTATTCACTATATTTAGTAAGCGCTCTCGAATTCTTTCAGGAAGCGTGTGTCATTTTCAGAGAACATACGAAGGTCTTTCACCTGGTATTTCAAGTTGGTGATGCGTTCTATACCCATACCCAGGGCATACCCGCTATACACTTTACTGTCTATTCCGTTCAGCTCCAATACATTCGGATCTACCATACCGCATCCCAGAATTTCTACCCAACCCGTATGTTTGCAGAAAGGACAACCCTTGCCGCCGCAGATGTTACAGCTGATGTCCATTTCGGCACTCGGCTCGGTGAAGGGGAAGTAGGAAGGACGCAGACGAATCTTGGTGTCACTGCCGAACATCTCTTGAGCAAAGAGCAATAAGGCCTGCTTCAAGTCAGTGAAAGACACATTGCGGTCTACGTATAAGGCTTCTACCTGATGGAAGAATGCGTGTGCACGGTAGCTGATGGCTTCATTACGGTATACACGTCCCGGACAAAGCACGCGGATAGGAGGCTGTGTAGTCTCCATAACACGGCTTTGCACGCTGGATGTGTGTGTGCGAAGAATGATGCTGTGCGATACGTTTTCTGTATCATTTTCGATGAAGAATGTATCCTGCATGTCGCGTGCCGGATGGTCTTCGGCAAAATTCATGGAGGAGAATACGTGCCAGTCGTCTTCCATTTCCGGTCCATCGGCGATATTGAATCCCATACGGGCAAATATATCGATGATTTCGTTTCTCACGATGGAGAGCGGATGGCGGGTTCCTAATTCTATCGGGTAGGCTGAACGGGTCAAGTCAATATCGTCACAGCCGGTATCTTGGCTTTCGAACTGTTCTTTCAAAGCGGCAATCTTTTCTTGTGCTTTGTTTTTCAGTTCGTTCAAGCGCATACCCACCTCTTTTTTCTGTTCGGCGGCTACATTGCGGAAATCTGCCATCAAGTCATTGATGGCTCCTTTTTTACTGAGGTACTTGATGCGGAGTGCCTCTAATTCCTCGGCGTTAGCGGCTTTCAGCGCCTCTACTTCCTGCAGAAGCTGATTGATTTTAGCTATCATATCGTTGTTATCTTATTTATTTTCTAAGTTAAAAACGGTGCAAAGATACAATATTATCATTGTTTTGCCTCCACTTGGGGAAGATAATTTGGTATCAGTGGTACAAAATTTTATGTGAAGAAGAAATGATAGAGGATGGGAGAAAAAATGATATATATGTAAAAGTCTTCATATTGTTTATGGAAAAAACATAAATGAGCGTTGTTTAGTGACTTTTAAAATAAACACATAGCGAAAAAGTAAATTTGGGCAAAGCGTAGCGAATTAGC
>OOCH01002653.1_pt1 | contig 10767 bp, 11 predicted proteins | sample 1671641 | NCBI WGS metagenome assembly OOCH01 (sample SAMN06348177, study PRJEB24527) | human gut metagenome | biome: human gut; feature: ankylosing spondylitis patient; material: feces | host: Homo sapiens | place: China | collected 2015-10
TGGATCATGATCTCCGCGTTGGGCAGGGCAATGCGCTTGCCCCGGGCACCGGAGGACAGCAGGAACGCGCCCATGCTGGCAGCCATGCCGATGCAGATGGTGGACACGTCGCACTTGATATACTGCATGGTATCGTAGATGGCCATACCCGCGGTAACGGAACCGCCGGGGCTGTTGATGTACATCTGGATATCCTTGTCGGGGTCCTGGGCCTCCAGATACAGCAGCTGGGCCACCACCAGGCTGGCGGTGGTATCATTGACCTCTTCGCCCAGGAAGATGATGCGGTCGTTCAGCAGCCGGGAAAAGATGTCATAAGAACGCTCGCCCCGGTTGGTCTGCTCCACAACATAAGGGACTAAACTCATAGAAAATACCTCCTGTACAAATAGATGAAACTCTACCCAATTATACCCGCCCGCGTGGTATCTCAAGCAGGGAACGCCGGATAATTATTCCGCGTCCTTCTTTTCCTCTTCCTGCTTGGCTTCTTCCTGGGACTCCTCCACCACGGGAGCCACGGCCACAGCGGCGTCGGCCACGGCCTTGATAGCCTTGCTGCGCAGGACCTGCTCGCGGACGTCGGCCTCGGGCAGATACTTCTTGATGGTATCCAGGTCCATGCCGTACTTATCGGCCACGGACTTCATCTCGGCCTCGATCTCCTCGGCGGTGGCCTCCAGCTCCTCGGCCTTCACCAGGGCGGCCACGGCCAGATCCATGCGGACCTGCTGCAGGGCGGGCTCATGGGCCTGCTTCTTGAAATCGTCCTCGGTGGTGTTGGTCATCTTCAGATACTGGTCAAAGGGGATGCCCTGGGCGGCCAGCTGCTGCTGGAAGTTCTCCATCATCTGCTGGGCCTGAACGTCCACCATCTCATCGGGGATGTCGGCCTGGATGCCGTCGGCCACCTTCTGCATCAGGGCGTCCTCAAAGGCGCGCTGGGCAGCGGCCTCGCGGTCCTCCACCAGCTTCTTGCGGGTGTCGGCCTTCAGCTCCTCCAGGGTGTCGAATTCGGACACGTCCTTAGCGAACTCGTCGTCAATGGCGGGGACTTCCTTGTGCTTGACCTCGTTGACCTTCACATGGAACACCACGGGCTTGCCGGCCAGCTCAGGGGTGTAGTTCTCGGGGAAGGTGATGTCGATGTCCTTCTCCTCGCCGGCCTTCATGCCCACCAGCTGATCCTCAAATCCGGGGACGAAACTGCCGGAGCCGATCTCCAGGTCGAAGTTCTCGCCCTTGCCGCCGTCGAAGGCCACGCCGTTGTCGAAGCCCTCGAAGTCGATGTCGGCGGTGTCGCCCTTCTGGATCTCGCGCTCCACGCTGACCAGACGGCTGTTGCGGTCGGCCATCTCGTTCAGGCGGTTGTCCACGTCCTCGTCGGTGACGTTGACCTCGGCCTTGGGGGCCTCCAGGCCCTTATACTGGCCCAGGGTCACCTCGGGATACACGGCCACGGTGCACTTGAACACCACGCCGTCCTTGCCGCAGGACTCCAGCTCCACCTCGGGATAGCCGACGACCTTCAGCTCCTGCTCCTTCACGGCGGCCTCATAGGCGTCGGGCAGCAGGATGTTCACTGCTTCTTCATAGAAGACCTCTGCGCCGTACATGCTCTCGATCATCTTGCGGGGAGCCTTGCCGGGGCGGAAGCCGGGAACGCTGATCTTGGACCGCTGCTGCAGGTACGCCTTGTTGATGGCGGCCTCAAAGGCGGCGGCATCTGCTTCGATGGTCAGTGCGACCTTGCTCTTGTCCAGTTTTTCACAGGATTTTACACTCATTTTGATTTTTCCTCCGTTCAGCATTAAATCGTATCAATGCAATTCTATATAATAGCAGAAAACAATTTCAATTTCCACACTTTTTTGCTCTAATCACAAATTTTTTTGGGATGAAAGCTCAAATAGTCCCCGGACACCATGAAAAACGAGGTTCCGCCCCGTTCTCCCTGCAGGGCCCGGCGGTGAGAAGCACCGTGGAGATGGCCATAGCAGCACACCTTCACCTCATATTCCCGCAGCAGCCGCAGAATCTCCGGGCACTGATACCCCTGGTACAGAGGCGGGTAGTGAAGAAAGCACAGCTTCTCGTGATCTCCCGCCGCCTTCAGGGACGTCTCCAGCCGTCCGATCTCCCGCAGCAGGACCTTTTCGTTGTGGGTGCCCTGGTTGTCCAGCTCATAGAACCAGCCCCGGGTACCGCACAGGGCCGTGTCCCCGTAGAACCGGCAATTGTTGTGGAGGATCTCCATGGTGGTCAGGCCGTTTTCGGCGAAAAAGCGCTCCATTTTGGCGGCGGTGTTCCACCAATAGTCGTGGTTGCCCTTGAGCAGGTACTTCTTCCCCGGCAGGGCGTCGATGAACCGGAAATCCTCCAGCGATTCCACCAGGCTCATGCCCCAGGACAGGTCGCCGCACAGCACGGTGACGTCATCCTCCGTCAGCACGGAGAATCCCTCCCGGATGCGGGCCACATAGTCCTTCCAACCGTCCCCGAAGATCTCCATGGGCTTGTCGGACCCCAGGGACAGATGCAGATCGCCAATGGCATACAGCGCCATACGGCACCTCCTTCCTTATTATAGTATATCGTTATATCATCCTCCGCAGATTGTTCCAGAACAGGTCCTCCAGCAGGGCCTGGGGATAGCCCCGGGCTGCCAGGGCCTGCCACAGGCGGGGCATGTCCTGGACGCCCTGCATTCCGGCGGCCAGGGTCCCGCAGCCATCCAGATCGCCGCCCAGGCACAGAGCTTTCTCCCCACCCAGCTCCAGAAAATGCTCCACATGGGCCACCAGCTCCTCCATGGTGCCCGCCGGACCCACAAACGGCCGGTACAGATTCAGCCCCACCACGCCGCCGCTGTCCCGGATGGCCCGGAACATATCATCGGTAAGGTTGCGTCGGTGGGGGCACAGGGCCCGGCTGTTGGAGTGGGTGGCCACCACCGGCCCCCGGGCCAGGCGCACCACATCCCAGAAGCCGGGATCACTGATGTGGGACACGTCGGGATAAATATGAAACGCCTCCAGCTGCCGCAGGAAGTCGGCGCCAAGAGGGGAGAGGCCCCGATCCGTGTCCCGGCAGTTGGCGCCGGACAGGACATTGGGCCAGTTCCACACGGGGTTGAGAAACCGCACACCCCATTCCGCCGCCGTCTCCACCTGTCCCGGGTCGCAGCCTATGAGCTCGGCCCCCTCTATGGAGAGAATCGCCGCCATTTTCCCGTCTGCCGCGGCACGGTCCACCTCTGCGCCGGTGCGGCAGGGGACGATGACGTCCCGGTTCTGCACCATCTCCTGTAAAAACCGCCGGTGAAGCAGGCGGCCCTCCCGGACCATGGTGCTGCCCCGGGGAAGCTCCTCCGGGTCCTGATACAGGGCGAACACCTGGGCGAACCGCCCGAAGCTCGACGCCCGGTGCAGATCCAGATGGCCATCGTTTTCCCGCAGCTGCGCTCCGGTCCGCAGGCACCGGTAAATGGTATCGCAATGTGCGTCGAAATAGGGAATATGTTCCATACGTCACCTCAGAATGCGTTCTCAATGTACTCTATGCGGCTGGCCTTTTGGGGATGTGGACCCTCGGCGTACACCTCCGCCACGTCGAAGCGGGCGGGGCAGTCCAGGTCCTTCACCATCAGGTACCAGGCCGCCGTTTTCCGCAGCCGCTCCTGCTTTTTTGGGGTCACATACTCCCGGGGCAGGCCGCAGGACAGATTCGTCCGGGTCTTGACCTCCACGAAGCACAGCACGCCGTCCTTTCGGGCGATCAGGTCGATCTCCCCGAACCGGCAGTGAAACCCGTGGGCCAGCAGGGTGTAGCCCCGGCGGCGCAGATAGTTGGCCACCTCCGCCTCGCCCCAGGTGCCCTCGGCCCGGCTCATGACTGCCGCTCCTTCCACTTTTTCAGAAACGACTGCCGGTGCTCCGGGCAGGGACCGTATTGGTCCAGCATGGCGTAGTGCAGCTTCGTGCCGTAGCCCTTGTGCTGGGCAAACAGATACTGGGGATATTCCCGGTCCAGCACCTGCGTCACGTACCGGTCCCGGGTGACCTTGGCCAGGATGGACGCCGCCGCAATGGATACGCTGCGTCCGTCGCCGCCGACGACCGTCTCGTGGGGGAGGGTAATGGCGGCGGTTTTGCCGTGATCCCGGTTGCCGTCGATGAGGGCATAGTCCGGGGACAGGGAAAGGGCCTCGATGGCCAGTTCCATGGCCTTGATGCGGGCGCTTAAAATGTCCGTGGCATCGATCTGCGCCGCACTGACGGAGGCCACGGCCCAGGCAATGGCCCTTTCGGTGATGATACCGTACAGGGCCTCGCGCTTTTTCTCCGTCAGCTTCTTGGAGTCGTCCAGCCCCGGGATATCGCACCCCTCCGGCAGGATCACAGCGCCTGCGCACACCGGCCCCATCAGGGGCCCGGCTCCCGCCTCGTCGCAGCCGCACACCAGGGCATAGCCCCGCTTTCGGGTCGCCTGTTCCAGGGAATCATCCGGTCTCATTGGGCATCCTCCACCGTTTCCAGGGTGAACCGCCCCAGCTTGCCGCCCCGGAACTCGTCCAGCAGGACCCGGGCCATGCGCTGGGTGTCCACCTGGGCTCCCCGCATGAGAAAGCCCCGCTTCCGCCCGGCCTTTTCCAGCAGGTCATATCCGCTGTCCTCCGGCTCCACCTCAATTTTATACCGCTCCTCCAGCACCGGCGCATACCGCCGGCCCAGATAGTCCATGAGATAGCAGGCCAGTTCCTCCATGTCCACCACGTCGTCCTTGATGGCGCCGGTGAAGGCCAGGCGCTTGCCCACCTCCGGGTCGTCAAACCGGGGCCACAGAATGCCCGGGGTGTCCAGCAGCTCCAGAGTGCTGTCCACCGGCACCCACTGCTTGCTGCGGGTAACGCCGGGCCGGTCCTCGGCACGGGCGGTTTTGCGGCGGGCTACCTTATTAATAAAGGTGGACTTACCCACGTTGGGGATCCCCAGCACCATGACCCGCACGGTGCGGCCCGCCTGGCCCCGCTGGGCCCAGGCGGCCAGCTTGTCCCGCAGCAGCTCCCGGACAGCGGCGGCAAACTGGGCGGTGCCTGCGCCGCCCTTGGCATTGGCCTCCAGCACAGCATAGCCCTTTTCCCGGAAATAAGCCGTCCAGCGCCGGGTCTCGCCGGGGTCCGCCTGGTCCACCCGGTTCAGGACCACCAGCCGGGGCTTGCCCGCCGTCAGCTCGTCCACATCCGGGTTCCGGCTGGACAGGGGAATGCGCGCGTCCAGAATCTCGCACACGGCGTCCATATTTTTGATCTCCGCCGTGATCATCCGCCGGGTCTTGGTCATGTGCCCGGGGAACCAGCTCAGATTATCAACCTGCATATCCATCACCTCTTACGCATACTTCATAACCATATGATTATATCATAATCCAGGCTCCTTGGCAAAAGAAAAAACGCCCGCTGTCTGCGGGCGTTCGTTCTTTTTTCGGGGGATACAGCTTACAGCTTCTCCTTGACCTTGGCAGCCTTACCAACGCGGTCACGCAGATAGTACAGCTTGGCGCGGCGCACGAAGCCGTGGCGGACCACTTCGATGGTGGCGATGGAGGGGGAGTGCACGGGGAACACCTTTTCCACGCCCACGCCGTAGGAGATACGACGGACGGTGAAGGTCTCCTCAATGCCGCCGTGCTTCTTGGCAATGACGGTGCCCTCGAAGACCTGGATACGCTCGCGGGCGCCTTCCTTGACCTTCACGTGCACGCGGACGGTATCGCCCACCTGCACCTGGGGGACTTCCTTCTCCAGCTGCTCTTTGTTCAGTGCTTTGATCAGATCCATGGATATTTCCTCCTGTTTATATAGGCGTTCGTGCCGTCATGTATGCGGCGTCCGACTCGTTCCGGACACCGGCGGCAGAGGACCGCCCTTTTTACGCCATGATAGGATATCACATCCGAGCCGGTTTTGCAAGCATTTTTTGAGCTTTCCCTGAAAAAAAGAGTCGTCGTCAGGGAAGCAGGTGCATCTTGACGGGGCGGCGTTTTTCCTGTAAAATGGGTAAAATAAAAGCGTATTCTTTCAGATGAGGTAACGATATGGCAAATGGATTCATTGATAAGGCCCGCATCACCGTCCGGGCCGGAAACGGCGGCAACGGAGCCGTTGCCTTTCACCGGGAAAAATACATCGCCGCAGGCGGCCCCGACGGCGGCGACGGCGGCGACGGCGGCAGCATCATCGTCCGGGTGGACGACAATATGTCCACGCTGATGGACTTCCGCTATAAGCGCAAATATGTGGCGGCCAACGGCGTAGACGGCCAGGGCGGCCGCAAAAGCGGCAAGGACGGCCAGAGTCTGACCATCCGCGTGCCCCGGGGCACCCTGATCCGGGACGCCGAAACCGGCGAGATCATCAAGGATATGTCCGACGACCAGCCCTTTGTGCTGTGCAAGGGCGGCCGGGGCGGCTGGGGCAACCAGCATTTCGCCACCCCCACTCGTCAGGTGCCCCGCTTTGCCAAGGCGGGCCTGCCCGGCGAGAGTCACGACGTGGTGCTGGAGCTGAAGCTGCTGGCGGACGTGGGACTGGTGGGCTTCCCCAACGTGGGAAAGAGCACCCTGCTGAGCGTGGTGTCCAAGGCCCACCCCAAAATCGCCAACTACCACTTCACCACCCTGTACCCCAACCTGGGCGTGGTGTATGTGGACGAGGGCGTGTCCTTCGTCATGGCCGATATCCCCGGCATCATCGAGGGGGCCAGCGAGGGCGCGGGCCTGGGCCACGACTTCCTGCGGCACATCGACCGCTGCCGCCTGCTGGTCCACCTGGTGGACGTGTCCGGCAGCGAGGGCCGGGACCCCATCGCCGACCTTGACGCCATCAACCAGGAGCTGCGGCAGTACAGTCCGGAGCTGGCGGACCGGCCCCAGATCGTGGTGGCCAACAAGACGGACCTGCTGGCGGACCCCGCCCAGCTGGACGCCTTCCGTGCCCATGTGGAGGAGGCGGGCTACACGTTCATGGCCATGTCCGCCGCCACCCACCAGGGTACCCGGGAGCTGGTGCAGGCCATTGCCGCCCGGCTGGCGGAGCTGCCGCCGGTGGCGGTGTACGAGCCGGAGTATGTCCCCCGCCCGCCCCAGATCGACACCTCCGAGCCTCTCAACATCCAGCAGGAGGACAACACCTGGCTGGTGGAGGGCCCGTGGCTGCAGCGGCTGATGGCCAACATCAACTTCTCCGACTACGAAAGCCGTATGTACTTCGACAAGATGCTGCGCCAGTCCGGCCTGTTTGACCAGCTGGAGCGCATGGGCATCCAGGACGGCGACATTGTGTCCATGTACAACCTGGAATTTGAATATCAGCGCTGAAAAAAGCCGCCGGTTCCTGAACCGGCGGCTTTTTTGGGGCCTCTGATGTTATTTTTGCGATGAAGCGGGATCATTATGCGCCATATGAACGAAACGACTTCATCTCGCTACCTTGTGCGAAATGCGGCAAAAGCCGGAAAATCACCGGAGGGGAATTGTTTCGGTTGCACAACGGAGCGGGATATGTTATACTGACAAAACACGGAAAGGGGGGAATTCCATGAAAAAATTGACGGCGCTTCTGCTGGCGCTGGTGATGGCGCTGTCCCTGACGGCGTGCAGCTTTGTGATGCTGCCGGAGGAGCAGGACCCGCCGGCCGACCCGAAGCAGGAGCAGCAGCTGGCCCGGGAGGATACATACACCACAAAAGAGGATTTAGCGCTGTATATCCACCTGTATGGCCGCCTGCCGGACAATTTCATCACAAAAAAAGAGGCCCAGCAGCTGGGCTGGACCGGAGGCTCCCTGGAGCCTTATGCCCCGGGCTGCTGCATCGGCGGCAGCCGGTTCGGCAATTATGAGGGCCTGCTGCCGGAGGCCGACGGCCGCACCTGGACCGAGTGCGACATCAACACCCTGGGGGCCGATTCCCGGGGAGCGGAGCGCATCGTGTTTTCCAACGACGGCCTGATCTACTACACCGGCGACCACTACAAGACCTTTGAACTGCTGTATGGAGGAGAATGACTATGCAGATCCACCTGAACGGAAATGACATCACCAACCGGGAACAGCTGCACGACGCCCTGTCAGAGGCGCTGGAGCTGCCGGAATGGTACGGCCGCAGCCTGGACGCCCTGTATGACTGCCTGACGGACCTGTCCATGCCCACCACCATCCATATGGAGAACTGGCCGGAGGAGGACTATATGCAGCGGGCGCTGGCGGTGCTGCGGGACGCAGCGGAGGAGAACGAGCTGCTTCAGGTGCGCTTGGAGGACTGACCCAGCTTGTGCCGGGTGTACCACAGGGCGCCCAGAATCAGCAGACCGTCCGCAATCAGCAGGGCCCAGAACACCGGATTGCGGAAATCCAGGTTGTTGCCCAGAATGCAGAAGCACACCATGCCCGGCATGATGGCCAGCCACGACGAGGCCAGATACGACCAGTAATTCAGCCGCATCATGCCGAACAGCACCCCCAGCACCTCCATGTTCAGCCCCAGCATATGGATGGCGAAGCAGGAGACGAAGCCGTATTCCTGGGTGGCGGCGAAATATTTCTGGAGCTTGGGGTGCTTGTTCAGCAGGCCCTCCAGGCTCTCGGTGCGGGTGGAGCGGCCGATCCAATAGGAGATGGACAGGCACAGGGCCGTGCCCACGGCGTTGATGGCCAGGGCCGCCGGAAGCGGGAAGATCAGCGACACAACCACCACCAGCGCGTTGTATACCACCACGCCGGAGATGCCCTTCACCGCAAACAGGGCCAGGATCACCGCCACCGCCAGACCGGGCCGGTGGTCCACCAGCTGGGGAATGGTGTTCAGGTCCAGCACGCCTGTCAGCAGCAGGATGCCGAAGCCTGCCGTGCACAGCAGCATCAGCAGGATGGGCAGATAGTCCCGCAGGGTCTTTTTCATGAATGGCACAGCCTCCTTGGATAAAATATAGAAGGATTTATACCATAATTTTGTGAACAAATCAAGTATGCGGCGGGATTTTGAACAAATTCTGAATCCCGGGCAAAGGAATGGTTGACAATTTTCCGGGAATGGTGTAAAATGCCCACATATTGAAAACGGCTGTGATGGGAAGCAGTAGGCGGTCTGCGGATGCTGAGAGAGGGAGCGGTTGGTGGAAGCTCCCGTGACGCGCCGCCCAAGTCGTCCCGGAGTCTTGGGCTGAACTGACAGTAGGCTGCAACGGTGTGTCCTCCGTTATCGGGACAGGGCGTTTTCTGCGCCCATGAGTGCGGGATTTCCCGAATACAGGTGGTACCACGGACTTTTTACGGTTCGCCCTGTTTTGCCATGGCAAAACGGAGCGGGCCTTTTTGTTTTGCCAAATACTCAGACAAGGAGAATAGCTATGCGCAAAGAATTACCCAAGGTGTACGATCCCCGGCAGGTGGAGCCCCGGATCTACCAGATGTGGATGGACGGCGGCTGCTTCAAGGCGGAGCCGAATCCCGACAAGAAGCCCTTTTCCATCGTGATGCCGCCCCCCAACGTCACCGGCCAGCTGCACATGGGCCACGCCATGGACGCCACCCTGCAGGACATCCTCATCCGCTTCAAGCGGATGCAGGGGTATGAGGCCCTGTGGCTGCCCGGCACGGACCACGCCGGTATCGCCACCCAGATCAAGGTGGAGGAGAACCTGCGCCAGGAGGGCCTGACCCGCTATGACCTGGGCCGGGAGAAGTTCCTGGAGCGCGTGTGGGCCTGGAAGGAGAAGTACGGCAACCGCATTGTGGAGCAGCAGAAGAAGATGGGCTCCTCCTGCGACTGGGACCGGTCCCGCTTCACCATGGACGAGGGCTGCTCCAGGGCCGTCCGGGAGACCTTCTGCGAGCTGTATGACAAGGGCCTGATCTATAAGGGCAGCCGCATCATCAACTGGTGCCCCCACTGCCTGACGGCTCTGTCCGACGCCGAGGTGGAGTACACCGACAAGCCCGGCCACCTGTGGTATATTCGTTACCCCCTGGCCGACGGCAGCGGCGACATCGTGGTGGCCACCACCCGCCCGGAGACCATGATGGGCGACACCGGCGTGGCCGTGAACCCCGAGGACGAGAAGTTCAAGCACCTCATCGGCAAGACCTGCATCCTGCCCATTATGAACCGGGAGATCCCCATCGTGGGCGACGAATACTGCGAGATCGGCTTCGGCACCGGCGCGGTGAAGATGACCCCGGCCCACGACCCCAACGACTTTGAGGTGGGCCTGCGGCACAACCTGGAGGTGATCCGGGTCATCGCCGACGATGGCACCATCAACGAAAACGGCGGCAAGTACAACGGCATGGACCGCTACGAGTGCCGCAAGGCCATCGTCAAGGACCTGGAGGAGCAGGGCTACCTCATCAAGACCGAGGATTATTCCCACAACGTGGGCACCTGCTACCGCTGCCACAACGATGTGGAGCCTCTGATCTCCGCCCAGTGGTTCGTGAAGATGGAGCCCCTGGCCAAGGAGGCCATCCGGGTGGTGAAGGACGGCACCATCAAGTTTGTGCCGGAGCGCTTTACCAAGACCTATACCAACTGGATGGAGAATGTCCATGACTGGTGCATCTCCCGCCAGCTGTGGTGGGGCCACCAGATCCCCGCCTGGACCTGCGACGACTGCGGCCACATCAACGTCAGCCGGGAGGACCCCACCCGCTGCGAAAAGTGCGGCAGCACCCATCTGACCCGGGAGGAGGACGTGCTGGACACCTGGTTC
>OOCH01002659.1_pt1 | contig 10749 bp, 7 predicted proteins | sample 1671641 | NCBI WGS metagenome assembly OOCH01 (sample SAMN06348177, study PRJEB24527) | human gut metagenome | biome: human gut; feature: ankylosing spondylitis patient; material: feces | host: Homo sapiens | place: China | collected 2015-10
CGGCAACGTGGCGCTGTACGGCGCTACCAGCGGCAAGGCGTTCATCTCCGGCGTGGCCGGCGAGCGCTTCTGCGTGCGCAACAGCGGCGCGACCGCCGTTGTAGAGGGCGTGGGCGACCACGGCTGCGAGTACATGACCGGCGGCACCGTGGTGGTGCTGGGACAGACCGGCAAAAACTTTGCAGCCGGTATGACCGGTGGCATTGCCTATGTGCTGGACGAAAACTGGGACTTCTACCAGCGGGTGAACAAGGAGACCGTCAGCCTGGAGCCGGTGGAGCACAAGTACGATGTTGCCACCCTGAAGGAGCTGATCCGCGCCCATGTGGAGGCCACCGGCTCTCCGCGCGGCAAGGAGATTCTGGACAATTTCAGTGCGTTCCTGCCCAAATTCAAAAAGGTGCTGCCTTACGATTACGACCGCATGCTGCGGGTCATCGCCTCGGTGGAGGAGCGTGGTCTGGACGGCGAGCAGGCACAGATCGAAGCATTTTATGCAGTGCAGAAGCATAAGTAAGGAGGGGCAGCAGCATGGGTAAGACAACAGGATTTATGGATTATGCGCGCAAGACCAGCACGGACGTTGCGCCGCTGGAGCGCCTTGAAAATTTTAACGAGTTCCACATCTGGCTCTCGCGGGAGCAGCAGCAGACGCAGGCCGCCCGCTGCATGGACTGCGGCGTGCCCTTCTGTCAGGCAGGCATGATGATCGGCGGCATGGCCTCCGGCTGTCCGCTGAACAATCTCATCCCGGAGTGGAACGATCTGGTGTACCACGGCAAGTGGGAACTGGCGCTCCACCGCCTGATGGCCACCAACCGCTTCCCGGAGTTTACCAGCCGGGTGTGCCCCGCCCTGTGTGAGGCCGCCTGCACCTGCGGGGATGTAACCGGCAGCAGCGTCACCGTGCGCGAAAACGAGCACGCCATCATCGAGACGGCCTACGCCAAAAACTGGCTGACCGCCACCCCGCCGCCGACCCGCACCGGCAAGAGCGTTGCCGTGGTGGGCAGCGGCCCTGCGGGGCTTTCGGTGGCAGAGTACCTGAACAAGCGCGGCCACGCCGTTACGGTGTTTGAGCGCGCCGACCGTGTGGGCGGCCTTTTGATGTACGGCATTCCCAACATGAAGCTGGATAAGGCGGTCATCGAGCGCCGGGTCAAGCTGATGCAGGCCGAAGGTGTTGTGTTCCGCACCGGCATGGATGTGGGCGGTGCCGTGCCCGCCGAGCAGCTGCTGGCAGATTTTGATGCCGTAGTGCTGTGCTGCGGCGCAAAAAAGCCCCGCGACCTGAACGTGCCCGGCCGGGACGCCAAGGGCGTGCACTTTGCGGTGGACTACCTGACCAGCGTGACCAAGAGCCTGCTGGACTCGGGTTTTGCAGACGGCAAGGCCATCAACGCAGCCGGCAAAAATGTGCTGGTCATCGGCGGCGGCGACACCGGCAACGACTGTCAGGGCACTGCTCTGCGGCAGGGCTGCACCGACCTGATGGCACTGGAAATGATGCCGCAGCCCCCTGTCGAGCGCACCGCCGCAAACCCGTGGCCGGAGTGGCCCCGGGTGCTGAAGGTGGACTACGGCCAGACCGAGTGCATTGCCAAGTTCGGCAAGGACCCGCGCGTGTACCAGACCACCGTCAAGGAGTTTTTGAAGGACGAGGCCGGTAACCTGACCGGTGCCGTCATCAGCTGCCTGAAGCCGGAGCGCGACCCCGAGACCGGCCGCACCAGCATGGTGCCCACCGGCAAGGAATTTACCTACGACTGCCAGCTGGCGTTTATCGCCGCAGGCTTTACCGGCTGCGAAAACTACACAGCCGATGCCTTTGGGGTGGAGCTGACCGCCCGGGGCAATGTAGCCGACCACAGCTTTAAGACCAACGTGGACAAGGTGTTCGTCTGCGGCGATATGCGCCGCAGCCAGAGCCTTGTGGTGTGGGGTCTGCGCGAGGGCCGCGATTGCGCCGCCGAGGTGGACCGCTGCCTAATGGGCTACTCGAACCTTTAATTTGCCATTCTCTTTCCTATCCTAAACAAGCAGAAGCGGGAGCCCGTTCAAGGCTCCCGCTTCTGCTTTTGTTGTATGCTGTTTAATTGGTATCGTATTCCGGCTCTGTACTGCCCTCCGGGGGCGTTTCCGGGGTGGTAGGCTCGGTAGCGGCAGGCTCCTCCGGGGTGGCAGTGATCTGCACACTGGGGTCTGCGGCGATATACACAGTGATCACCGTGCCCACCGTGACCATGGCGCCCTCTTCCTCGCTGGCAGAGACCACACAGCCCGTAGCGTAGGAGCCATCATTCACCACCATAAAGCAGCTGGCCACAAGCCCCCGGCTGCTCAGGATCTCAATAGCCTTATCCTGCGATGCACCGACGATCTTGGGCATCTCCACCTTCTCCGGGCCCTGACTGACCACGATCTGGATCACCTCGCCGTTCTCCATCACCTCGCCGGCCTCCGGCTCCTGCCGGATGATCTGCCCGGAAGGCACGGTATCGCTGTACTCCAGCACCGCCCGGAACAGGTACATACTGGTGTACTCGCGGTTATTCTTGATTTGTTCGTAGTCGATGCCCACAAAGTTGGGCACAAGGTTCTGGGGCTTCATTTCCTCGCTGCTGGCAGCTTCCGAGCTCGGCTCCGAAGAGGGAGTTTGTTCCTCCTTGCTGCTCACGATGCCCCACAGGGTGAGCAAGATCAAAACGGAAAGCAGGATCAGAATGCCCGCCAGCAGCCCTTTCAAACTGAGCAGGTGTTCCCTGCCCTGCCCGCTCTGCTCTGTCCGCGCCGGATGCATCGGGGTCTCCGGCTTCATGGTGCGGGTCAGCTCGGCGGTATATTCCTTGGAAGAAAGCGCCTGATACAGCTGCGGCACGGTCTGGATGCGCTCCATGACCTTGAGCCGCAGCCCCAGCTGCAATACATCGGAAACATAGGCCGGTACGGCAGGCTCTACGGTGCGTGCCCGGGGGTTAGAGTCCGACACCACACGCTGGGCAGCGGGCATGGGTGCCTGCCCGCACACCATGCGGTAAAAGACGGCGGCAAGGCTGTATTCGTCGGTGTAGCGCCCCTCAAACTCGGCGGTAGTATACTGCTCCGGCGCGGAGTAACCCTCGTACAGCTGCTCGTGCAGACCGCTGCCTGCGGTGCGCAGACCCACGGTGGCGTACCCGGCCAGACGACAGCGTCCATCCGACATTACCCGGATATTCTCCGGGCAGATGCCGCGGTGCACCAGCCCTGCCTTGTGCATGGCCGCCACGCCCTCAAACACCGGCCGCAGCATGGTGCAGGCCTCCTCTGCCTGCACCGGAGCGGGACGATTTTCCAGCCATTGCTCCAGCGGGGTGCCGCCTAAGTTTTCCAGCACCGCATACACGGTGTTGTTGGCTTCCACCACATCCAGCACGGCCTCCAGACCGCTGGCGGGGGTAATGCGTTGGATGGCGCGGTACAGGTCTGCAAAGTCCATGCGGGTGGTCTTGAACAGCACTTCACTGCCCTGCTTGGGGCGCAGGACGCAGTCCGCACCCCGCTCCGCAGAAAGGGTGACGGGCAGGTACTCCTTGATGGTCACCCGGAAAGCGCCCAGATTCTCCACGCCGCTGTACAGCACGCCCTCGCCGTCCAGACTGCGCATCTCGCCCACCGTGTAGCGCCCGGCCAGCACCGTACCCACCGGCAGACAGCCCGCCGGGTTGCATCCCTCTAAGATCTTCCCGCAATGGGGGCAGACGGTCGCCGCAGGCGGCAGTTCCCCCATGCAGAACGGACACAGGCGTTTTTGCTCCATAGTGTTCTCTCCCCTTCCAAACTTCTATACATTTTATTGTATCATAGTGTTCCCCGCCGTGCAAGCTGTCCGCATTTTGGTGCACACGCAAAAAAGACCGGGGCCCGCAGCCCAAAGGGCTGACAGGCTCCGGTCTTAAAGATGCAAGGGGTTTCCCTTATGCTGCGCTTAGTGGATGAACACAGGGCCCAGCGGGTTTGCAATGGGACTTACATAGCCGCCCAGCAGCTTGGGGATAGCAAGACTGATGTCGGGGATGTAGGTCAGCAGCAGCAGTGCAATGAACATGCACAGGTAGAACGGCAGGGTTGCCTTGACTACCTTCTCCATGGGACGCTTTGCAACGGCAGAGCCGATGAACAGAACGGAGCCAACGGGAGGAGTCAGCAGACCGATGCCGCAGTTCAGAACCACGATGATACCGAACTGGATGGGATCGATGCCGATGGAGGTGGCGATGGGCAGCAGGATGGGGGTAGCGATCAGGATGATGGGAGCCATATCCATGATCATGCCCAGCACCAGCAGGATCAGATCGATGAGCAGTGCAATGATGTAGGGGTTATCGGTGAGGTCGGTGATGGCGGTTGCTGCCAGATCAGGCACATGCAGCATGGTCAGGCAGTTGCCGAACACTGCAGAGGTAGCGATCAGGATCAGCACGATGGACAGGGTGTTGACGCACTCGTCCAGAGCGTGCCACACGCCCTTCCAGTCCAGACCCTTATAGACGAACACAGAAACGAGCAGAGAGTAGATAACGGCGATAGCAGCGGACTCGGTAGCGGTAAACACACCGCCGACAACGCCGAACACCACGATGATGACAGCGGCCAGTGCCCAGATGGAAGTGCCCAGCTGCTTGACAAAAGCCTTGATGCTGAAGGGATCACCCTTGGGGTAGTTGCGCTTGACCGAGATGATGTAGGAGCCGATCATCAGCACGATAGCCAGCAGAGCGCCGGGCAGGTAACCGGCCAGGAACAGGCTGCCCACGGAGATACCACCGGCGGTGGTAGCGTAGATGACCATGTTGTGGCTGGGAGGAACCAGCAGGCCCTCGCAGGAGGAGGTGATGGTAACAGCGGTGGAGAAGTCGGCACCGTAGCCCTGGTCCACCATCATGGGGATCATGATGGAACCGATGGAAGCGGTATCGGCAGAGGCGGAACCGGAGATGCCGCCAAAGAAGTAGGAAGCCACGATGTTGACCATGGCCATGCCGCCGCGCATCCAGCCCACGCAGGCGTCAGCCAGAGCGATGAGCTTTTCAGAGATGCCGCCGGAGCCCATGAGCACGCCCATGGTGATGAAGAAGGGAACTGCCATCAGGCTGAAGGAAGAAATGCCCTTGACCATCAGGCGGCAGACGTCGGTCAGTGCCTGACCCTGCACCAGCATGCACAGCACGCTGGACAGACCAACGGCGTATGCAATGGGGAAGCGCAGGAAGATCATAACGAAGAAGCTGACAAGAAGGACAATGATTGCCAGTGTCTGAACTGTCATATTACATTTCCTCCTTTACAAAAAAGCTCTTGATATGGTTATACAGCGACTCGATCTCGAAGATGATCATGGCAACACCGGCCAGCGGCACCGGGAAGTACATCCAGAAGCGGCTCAGCCAAGGCATGGAAACATAGAAGCCACGGCCGCCCAGCGTGGTGGCGTAGTTCCAGCCGACCGCCATCATCACCACACCAAGGATCATCACGGCCACGTCAGACAGGATGTCCAGCGCCTTGACCACTTTCTTGGGCAGGTACATATCAAAGGCAGTCATGCGGATGTGTGCGCCGCGGCGGATGGCCAGCGCAGCGCTCAGCACAGCCATGTAGCTCATGCAGGTCAAAACGACCTCCTCAGACCAGGAGGGGTCCGGAATAAAGGGGACGTAACGGCCAATGACCGACATCGTGGTAATGAGGATATCTGCGATCAGCAGGATCTTGCAGATGAACAGAACCACCTTGTAGGTAAAGTCGTACGCCGGTCTGATCTTATCCAGAGTGGTAAAGATTTTCGGCATAGAAATTCCTCCATATAAAAGCCCGGCGAAGCCTGCGGGCGTATTCCCGTGGGCCCCCGCCGGGCAATGTACTACTTAGATTGGATGGAAAGCCAGCTTATGCCTTCATGTCCAGCAGCTTCTGGTACAGCTCAGCCTGATCAGAGGTGTTGTCCTTGATGACCTTAGCGCAAGCTTCCTGCCAGGGAGTCTTGTCGTCCACATCCACAACGTTGCAGCCGGAGGAACGCAGCTCTTCCAGAACCTTGTTCTCAGCGGTCTCAGACAGATCAGCGTTGAACTTCTGGGTGTCGGCAGCAGCAGCCATAACAGCAGCCTGCTGGTTAGCGGTCAGCTTGCCCCATGCGTTGTCGGTGATAACAGCCTGCACAGCGCCCAGAGTGTGGCCGTCCAGGATCAGGTTGTTAGCAACCTCGGGGAAGGCATTGGACTTGTAGTTTGCGATGGGCTGCTCAGCGCCATCCACAACGCCGGTCTGCAGTGCGCTGTACAGCTCACCGAAGGAAACGACGGTGGGGTTAGCGCCCAGACCCTCGACCATGCCGTTCATAACGGGGTCGTTGGACACACGCAGCTTCATGCCCTTCAGGTCGCCGATAGCAGCAACGGGCTTGACGGTGAAGAAGTGACGGAAGCCCTCCTCGCCGTAGAACAGGCCGCGAACGGGCAGGCCCAGTTCCTGGGGCTCGTTCAGGAACTCAGGAGCCAGATCGCTGTTGGCGAAGTTCCAGAAGTGAGCGCGGTTGTTGAAAGTGAAGGGGATGGACAGGAGCTTAGACTTGTTGCAGCCGTAGCTGGTCAGAGCGAAAGCAGAGATACGGCTGATGTCGATGGAAGTAGAGCCGCCCAGAATAGCGTCCAGAACGTCGTTCTCAGAGCCCAGAACACCGGAAGCCTGCACATCGACGACCACAGAACCGCCGCTCAGCTCCTCGACCTTCTCCTTGAAGTGAGAACCGGTCTGGCCAACGATGGTATCCAGCGGGTTGACCTCGGCGTAGACCAGAGTCACCTTGGGATCGCTGGCAGCGGCAGCTGCATCACCGGCAGCAGCAGAAGAAGCTGCGGTAGAGGTGGAAGCAGCGGTAGAAGTGGAGCCGCTCTTGGAACCACCGCAGGCGGTCAGAGCAACAGCAGCGGTAGCCGCACCGGCAACGGCCATAAAGCTACGACGAGAGATCATTTTCATAGGAATCGTCCTCCTTAAAATAATTGTGAACTTCTCCGGGCGCACAGGTGCCGGAGCTTTCGTTCATTGACTGTACACACTTTAGCAAATTTTCCGAAACGAAACAAGGGCTTTCAAAAAATGTCCTGTTTTTCGAAAGAATGTCAAGATTGTTTTTGCTATTTTGCACAACCGTTTTCCGTTTTATTTGTGCAACACTAACGTACAGATGGATACAACTTGCGGTCCAAGTGGCTCCGAAACTGCTCTGGCCCCGGCCGATCCGCTGTGGGGCAGACCAGCCGGGGCCTATGAGCAGGCAGAAAACCGACAGGATCACGCCACGGTGATCTTAACGGTCTTGCTTACGGGGATGACGCCGTCGTCCAGGGTAAAGGTGACCTTGTAGGTGCCCTTGGCCTTGGGGGTAAAGGTGAGGGTGTGAGAACCGGCGTCAAAGGATGCGCCCAGAGGCAGCAGGCCGGCGGTGCCGTAGGTCAGGCCGCCGTCCAGAGCCTCGATGACGGCAGCAGGCTGGGGCTGGGTGGTGCGGACGCCGTTGGCCGGGTTCCGGCCCGAGACCGTCAGGGTCAGGGTCTGGCCCAGTTGGACGGTCTGGTCTCCGATGTGGCTGAAGTAGGGGCGGTGCACCGTCAGAGGCAGGGGGTACTCCTGGGTCGGAATGGCGAACTGATAGCCGTTTTCCGGGATGGGCAGGCGGATGTCGCCATAGAGGCTGTCTGCCGGGGTGCCGGGGGCCGGGGTATCCACGGTGACCTGTTCACGGCTCAGCAGGCCCAGCTTCAGGTTCTCGCAGGTGGTGGTGAAATAGGGCTCCTCAGGCACATACTCGTTGCCCACATGGCGCTTGTAGTGGTTGGTCACGGTGACTACCGTCTTGACGCCCATGGCAGTCTTGGCGGCCACGGTACGCAGGTCAGCGTTGGAAACGTCATCCAGCACGATGGCCGGACGCTTATCCTGGATCACATAGTTCAGGGCCACATTCTGCAGCACCAGACCCTCTATATGACGGGCGTAGATGCCGTAGGCCGGCAGGATGCCCAGGATGGAGGGCTCCGGGTACTCGGCTACCATCTCCGGCACATTGTAGGGGTCGTCTACCCAGGTGCCGTTCTTCCAGGCCACACGGGGCAGCAGACCCTCGCACTTGCTGAAGAAGGTGTTCACCAGCCAGGGCAGCTTCTGCACAGTGGGGGCAGAGCCGCTCTGGGAGTAGACCCAGTAGGTGCCCAGCTGCCGCTGCTCCACAGCCTCCTGGAGGGACAGGCCGCCCCGGTACTGCACCGAGATGTTCCGCAGGATCACGTTCTTCACCTTGCTGTCCACCAGGCCCTCCAGCAGGATGGGGTACCGGGGATCTACGTTGGTGATGCGGATGTTGCTGATCTCCACGTTGCTGACGCTGGCCAGGTCCTTGGCAGCGGTAGCGTTGGCGTAGTAGACAGCGTCCTTCCGGCTGATCTCCCGGGTCATATCCGGCACATACTGGTGCTGGGCGTCATCCCAGCGGTAGAGGTACAGCTTGCCGTCGATCTCTGCCAGGTTGGCGTTGTTGATGCGAGTGGGGTTGGCAGGGTCTACCACCTTAAAGGAGGAAACGCCGTCGATGGAGACGGTCTTGCTCTTATTATAGGAGGGGCTGTAGCGGGCCACGGGGTACAGCTGATACTCGGCACGGTTGGGCAGCACCCAGCCGGAATTGTCCAGACGCACATCGTTGGCGGCGTTGATGGCCTGCTCAGTGGTGTGGCCGGTGACAGGGTACCGGGCACGATCGCCTACCCGGATAAAGATGGGGGAGGAGGAGACGGTGTCCATGGTGCAGTCGGTCATCACGATGTTGGTGAGGGAGCTGCCGTCCACGGCCTCCATGCAGAAGCCACGGGAACGCTCGAACCGCACCCGGGTGATGGTGACGGTGTGATAGCCGCAGGTGGACTCAGTGCCAAACTTGACACGGGCGGTGGGGCCGCAGGCGTCGGTGGCCACGATCTTATCGGTGGTGCAGGCTCCGGTGATCACAGAACCGGCATCGTAGCCGCTGACCACACAGTCCTCGATCAGAACGTTCTGGGTGGGCATGAACACGCCGGCACCGTAGGAGGCCTTCATGACGATGGCGTCGTCCGTGAGGGAGTTGAAGTGGCTGTTGCGGACGGTAACGTCCTGGGTGCAGTCGATGTTATAGGCGTCCCGGTTGGTGTCCACGATCAGGTCGTTGACGGTCATGTTCCGGGTGCCCTCAGCGATGATGGCAAAGTGGCCGCCGTTCAGGATGCGGATGCCGTCCAGCACCACATTCTCGCAGCGCACCAGTGCAATGGCCTTGTTGCCGTACCAGGTGGAGCTGTAGCCCCGGTCGGTGCGGTTTTTGGGGTTGGAGGGGTCGTTGCCGGACAGCACATTGATGAGGGTGCCGGTGTCGTCCATGTAGCTGCCGTCGATGAGGCCCTCGCCGTAGATCATGATGTCGTGCTTGTCGGCGGCGTAGAACAGGCTGTTGGCAAAATAGGTGTGGCCGTGGTCCTGGAGACCGGCGTAGAGGTTCACTTCCGGCTCATCGTAGTTTCCGCCCTCGCCTACCATGGTCTGGTTGCCATACCAGTCGTACAGGTCTGCCCGGGCAGCCCGGATGATGCCGTTGGCGTCGATGCGGAGGTTGACGCCGCTCTGGAGACGGATGGTGTAGCTCTTAAAGTCACCTGCCGGCACCACCACGGTGCCGCCGCCGGCCTCACTGGCAGCCTGGATGGCGGCGTTGATGGCTTTAGTGTTCTGGACGGGGTCTCCCTCCGAAACAGCCCCAAAATCCGTGATGAGGTACAGGCGGCTCTCGTTCAGCAGGACGCTTTTGTCCACGGTGCTGCCGGTGGCCCGGGGGATGTTCAGGGTCTGGAAGCAGTTTTCCTCTGCCGTATCCTCTGCGGCAAAGGCAGGCAGGCCCATGGCGGCCATGGCGGTGGTCACAGCACTGACCTTCAGAAAGCTGCGGCGCGAGATCTTTTTGGAAAACATAACCAAATTTCCTCCTTTTTTGCTTTGCACGATCTGAATCCCGACGGGGTACATTTCAGGCGTTTTTGTATGGCACGATTGCTTGGTGACTTCATTGTAGTGCAAAAAAATTTAGCCAGCAAGGGGATTGATAAAATGTCCTGTTTTTTACAAAAAAGTGAAAATGCGGCTGTGCATATTCAACAAGCGCACTCGGGGGACATTGTCGATTATGCCGAAAAATGTTCGCAAAAAAACTCGTCTCTAAACTGATATATCACATAGAGACGAGCTATTTCGTATATTCTGTTCTTCAGCTCTCCCGGATCCGCTGGATCAGGTCTGCATGGCTGTGGAACCGGTCGTACATGGGCTGTACCGCTGCGCGGAAGCGGGCTTTTTCGGCCTCGTCCAGTTCGGTGACGCAGATGCCCCGCTTGCGCATATTCTGCTCTGCGTTCGCCTCCCGCCGTGCCCAGAGCTCCCGCTCTGTCTGTGCGCTCTCCCGGGCGCAGGCACGGATCACCTCCGGGAAGCTCTCGTCCAGCGCGGCAAGCTTTTCCATCACCGCCGGGCTGGCCAGCTGCACCTCCGGCACCCGGGTGTGCTCGTCCTTCAGGAAAAAGGGTGCCACCTCGTAGTGTCCCATCACTTCGTAGCTGGGCCAGTTGTTCTCTGCCCCGTCGATCTCGGCATTATGCAGGGCGGCATACACCTTGCTGTACACCACCT
>OOCH01002666.1_pt1 | contig 10701 bp, 8 predicted proteins | sample 1671641 | NCBI WGS metagenome assembly OOCH01 (sample SAMN06348177, study PRJEB24527) | human gut metagenome | biome: human gut; feature: ankylosing spondylitis patient; material: feces | host: Homo sapiens | place: China | collected 2015-10
TGGCAACCCCTTTTTTGCGAAACTTCTCCACAACTGCTACGTTTGTGATATCAGCCTCATCAAAAGACTGCAACAGTCCGCAATATCCTGCCAGTATTTCCTTTTCATATGCAACCAGATAGATCGTCTCTTTCTGACGCAGTGCATCTTCAAATCCTTTTCTGCTCCATGGCCGGGAAAAAATCTGACTTTCTGTTCTTACAACTGCCTCCAGATCTTCTGCCTGCATTGCACGTATTTCAAGCACGATTCTGTTCTTCCCTTTCTTTTCGCTCTCTCTCTGCCTGAGAAAGACGCAGATAATCCGGTTTATGTTCCATTGCACTTTCTGCTCGTCCCTGTACATAGTACTGTGCTCCAAGAACTGCAACCGCAGATGCACGCTGTCTGTTCATATGTGCCGGAGCAAACGAATACGGAATTTTCATCACTTCCGCCAGCGTTTTGCGGTAAACCGGAACGCCGTCGCCAAGAAAAATAACTTCTCTTCCAAGTGCATTAAGTTTTTCTGCAATCTCTGTGACAGAAACCGCCATCTGATTTTCCAGTATCTGGAGTTTTCCATCGCAGAATTCGTAAATGCCGGTATAGACCTGGTTTCTTCTTGCATCCATGATCGGGCAGACGATTTTATCTGTTCCCCATAAATCATAGGCCAGTCCGTCTACCGTTGGAACCGGTATGATCGGTTTGTCAAGTGCCAGCCCCAGACCTTTTGCCGTGGCAGAACCAATACGCAGACCGGTAAAGGATCCCGGCCCGGCAGCGATTGCGATCGCATCCAGGCTGTTTAAGTCCAGATTTATCATATCTCCGATTTCTTTCAGCATCGGAAGCAAGGTCTGAGAGTGTGTTTTTTTATAATTTACCGTGTATTCTGCAAGTAAAATATCATCTTCTACAACAGCAACCGATGCCACCAGCCCTGAGCTGTCTATTCCCAAAACTTTCATGTTTTCCTCCTAAAGCTGTGCTTTCTTTTCCTCCGGATCTGAAATCGTGATCTTGCGGTAATCAAATCCTTTTTCCAGGTCTTTCTCAATTGTTACATGAATACTGTTTTCCGGAATCAGTTCTTCGATCAGTTCCGCCCATTCGATCATACACACACCATTTCCGAAGAAATAATCATCATATCCGATTTCTTCCATCTCTTCGATATCTCCAATTCGGTACACATCAAAATGATAGAAAGGAAGACGCCCCTCTTCATACACCTGTACAATTGTAAATGTCGGGCTGCTTACCGGTTCTGTAATACCAAGTCCCGCTGCCACCCCCTGTGTAAAAACCGTTTTACCTACCCCCAGATCTCCGGTCAGGGTATAAATCTGTCCAGGCTGGGCTGCTTTTCCTATTTTCTCACCCAGAGCATATGTTTCTTCAGGGCTTCTTGTCTCTGTTACCATCTGTTGAATCACCTTTTTCCTTGCAGAATTGTTCTTTGCATATTATAATAGAGCGCACAGAGAAAAACAATACTTTTTGCAAAAGGAGACTATGATTATGGCAAATACAAATCCGGTTGTAACTATCACTATGGAGAACGGTGATGTTATGAAAGCAGAACTGTATCCGGAAATTGCACCGAATACAGTAAATAATTTTATCAGTCTTGTCAAAAAAGGTTTCTACGACGGACTTATCTTTCATCGTGTCATCAATGGATTTATGATTCAGGGCGGATGCCCGGACGGAACCGGAATGGGTGGTCCGGGATATAGCATCAAAGGAGAATTTGCTCAAAATGGCATTGCAAATAATCTTGCTCATACCCCAGGAGTTCTTTCCATGGCAAGAGCCATGCATCCAAATTCCGGTGGAAGCCAGTTCTTCATTATGCACAAAGCTGCTCCACATCTGGACGGAAGCTATGCTGCATTTGGCAAAGTGATCGAGGGCATGGATGTTGTAAACAAAATTGCTGAAACCGAAACAGATTTCAGAGACAGACCGTTGGATGATCAGCAGATCAAATCTATGACTGTCGAAACCTTTGGTGTAGATTATCCAGAACCAGAGAAGTGCTGATTCAGCAAGCTCTTCAAGTAAATGAAGAGAAGCCTGATGGTGCGATATCTATCTTTTTCAGATAGAACCCGTTACCTTCCGGCTTCTTTTTTATTCGCATATTCTAATGATCAAATGTTATAACTTTTCCGTCGATCACTGCATAATACAGTTCCTGATCTTTTTCGATTCCGGCTCTTCCATTCGTTCCTTCTGTAATTGCCTTCTGTACGCTTCCTACATCCTGCACTGGAACCAGCAGTTTCATGACCACTTTGTCCGTATATTCACTATCCAGCACTGGAATGTTTCTTTCTCCTGCAATGTACTGTATCTTGCCGAGTCCTGTATAATCTGTCGTAATCTTAAGTGCGATTCCCTTTTGTTTAAGAATCACCTTGCTTGCAGCAAGGCCTTCCTGCACTGCTTTGGAATACGCTCTTACAAGTCCACCTGTTCCAAGCAGCACGCCTCCAAAATATCTTGTTACTACAACCGCCACATTGTAAATATCTTCTCCAAGGATCACATCAAGCATTGGCCTTCCAGCAGTTCCGGAAGGTTCTCCATCATCACTGCATCTGGTAAATTCACGGTTCATCCCAATCGAATACACATAGCAATTGTGTCTTGCATCCCAGTATTTTTTTTTCATCTCTTCCAGAAAAGCCAACGCTTCTTCTTCACTTTCCACTGGATGAACTGTCGCGATGAAGCGTGATTTTTTTTCAGTGATCTCGCCTTCTCCACCTTCATATACTGTTCTGTACTGTTCCAGCATAAGTACTCCTTCCTAAAACACAGGCTGCAACCGTCCAGGACGATCACAGCCTATATTCAGATACTATTCTTCTGTATAACCGGCATCTCCGCCGCCAGTATCGCCACCGGTATCTCCTCCACCAGTATCTCCGCCACCGGCATCTCCACCGCCGGTATCTCCAGTGTTATCTCCGGTATTATCTCCCGTATTATCTCCCGTATTACCACCGGTGTTATCTCCGGTATTATCTCCCGTATTATCACCCGTGTTATCTCCGGTATTGTCGCCCGTATTATCACCGGTATTATCACCATTCGGATTATTCGGATCCGGTGTCGGTTCTGGATTGTATATTTCTTCTTCCGTTGTGTATTCCTGCATACCGCTTTCGTCATCTCCGTAGAAATGCTGATCACAATAATCAGTCGGTATATCACCAATATCAAAGTATTCTGTAATAACCGGACAGCCAGCTCTTGGAAGAAGTCCCGTCTCTTCACAAACACTTATCTTGTCAACACTTGCAGGCATATCAAAATCTCTGTCCTCAAGGCCTTCATGAATTCGTGTCATTACTTTCTTCCAAAGGTTCTTATGGAAGTTTCGGGCGTCCTCCGGAAGTTTTTCATTATTGTCATATCCTGACCAAACTGCACATGTATAATATGGTGTATATCCTACAAACCAGAGGTCATTGTACGCATCTGTTGTACCTGTCTTTCCTGCAACTGTCATATTATCAAGCTGGCAGGCTGTGCCTGTACCCTGTGTTACAACATCTTCCATAGCACTCGTCAACAGCCATGCTGTACTCTCTTTTATCACAGATCTTCCTGCAGAGTTCTTTTCAATCAGGACATTTCCATTATGATCCAGAATCTTTGTATAATAGATTGGTTCAATATAATTACCACTGTTGGCAATCGCCGCATATGCTGCACAAAGCTCTACGTTCGTTACACCATGTGTCAGACCACCGAGTGCAAGTGGAAGGTTCGCATCTGTCCAGACCGTTCCATTGGCATCTCTGTCCGCTTCTGTTCCATGAGCCAGTGTTGTAAATCCAAAATTATCCAGATACTGCAGACCAAGCTGTGGAGTAACCTCTTCCAGACATTTTACTGCCACAACGTTAACGGAATTCTGAATTGCCTTTCGGATCGTCGTTGTTCCACCATAACTCTTGGAAGCATTATTGACCGGAGATCCATCCGGATAGTTGTAAGGTTCATCTTCAAACGTTGTTGCAAGTGTCATTCCCTTCTCATTGAGAGCTGGTGCATACGTGGAAAGAATCTTAAATGTAGAACCTGGCTGTCTGGTCGTATCTGTCGCTCGGTTCAGAGTCAGACTGGCTGTCTTTTCTCCACGACCACCAATAATGGCCTTAACATAACCAGTATGCTGATCAATAACACTCATTGAAGACTGCGGCTGTGGTGCAAAGCTTACACGCTCAGCTACAACTGTGCTGCCATCCGCAAGAATACTTGCTTTATAACGATCCACATATTCCTGTCCTTCTTCCTGTGAATCAAACAGAAGGTCAAATTCCGGATCCTCATTCTGAAAATAAAGTTTCAGCATTTCTTTACTGTAGTTTACTTCTTCACCCTGTGGATTCTTGACTGTCAGTGCATAATCCAGTGCATACTGTACATAATCAGGATAATTGGATGGATCTGCATATTCTTCATCGAGGATGCTCTGGATTCGTGCATCCTGTGTTGTATAAATACTCAATCCACCGCTGTACACAAGATTCTGTGCCTGTGTGCGGGTATAACCTTTAATATTCATCAGGTCATTGACCACCTGATCGATCAGTTCATCCTCGAAGTAAGAATAAACCGTATTTTCTGTTTCGGAGTTCAAAACCTGTGCTGCCTGAATACCCGAATATACGTCATCATTGATCACCTGATCATACTGTTCCTGTGTAATGTATCCCTGATCCAGCATATGGTCCAGAACTTCTTTACGTCTTTTGGCGTTTGCTTCTGGATGCTCAATTGGATTATACTGTGTCGGATTCTGTGTGATTCCTGCCAGAGTCGCACATTCTGAAAGATTCAGATCCCAGACATCTTTGTCAAAATATTTGTGTGCCGCTGCCTGAACGCCATAAGTGCCGGCTCCCAGGTTGATTGTATTCAGATAGTTTTCAAGAATTACATTTTTGTTATTGATGTTCTTCTCGACCTCAACAGCAAGATACTGTTCCTGGATCTTACGCGTAAAACGCTCCAGCCAGGTTGATTCCTGTGTCCAGTTCGTAAATACATTATTTTTAAGCAGCTGCTGTGTAATAGTACTGGCACCTTCTGAAAGGTCTCCAGATGTGATATTCTTTACAAACGCACGGAGAATACCTCTTACGTCAATTCCATTATGCTCATAAAAACGCTCATCTTCAATTGCCACGACTGCATGCTGAAGATCCAGCGGGATCTGGTCTATGGAAACCGGAAGTCGGTTGGAACTTGGTGCTGTCAGTTTACGAAGCTGATTGCCGTCCCCGTCGTACAAAAAAGTCGCATATCCCAGAGGTGATATATCAATATCATTCGCATCCGGTGCATTGTCTATTATTCCTCGAAAAGCCCCGATTCCTGTACATCCTATAACCACGCAAATTGTGATCAAAGCAACAAACAGGACTCTGATCAACGAAACATGCGCTCTTTTTCCCATCATGGCAGTACGGGAAATCAGCGAATTTCGCTTCTTTGAGACTGATTTTTTTCCGTAATTCATGGTTTTCCTCCTTAATAGTCCGTTTTATTATAACAAATAAGAATTCGTAAATAAAGCCCTAAATAAAAACTTCACATTTTTGACATTAAAAAAGAAGCTTCCCTTTTATAGAAAGCTTCTTCTATGTATTATTCTTAAAGAACCATTTTAGCTGCGCCGCAGATACCAGCGTCATTTCCAAGTGTTGCAAGAACAATCTGTGTATCTTTGCAGGATGGAAATGCATATTTCATATAATATTTCTGAATGCAGTCAATCAGTGGCTGTCCGGCCTTGGATACCCCTCCACCGATTACGATTGCTTCCGGATCAACAACTGCTGCAAAACCAGCAAGTGCTCCACCAAGAAGATCTCCTACATATTCCATGATACGCACTGCAAGTGCATCACCTTCCTTGAATGCATCAAGGACATCTTTTGCTGTGATGTTCTGGAGTCCGCGAAGAGTACTGTCTTCTTCAGATGCAGCAAGCATTCTTCCTGCCACACGTACGATTCCGGTAGCAGATGCATACTGTTCCAGACATCCATGATTGCCGCAGTTACATTTTTCTGCTTCGCCACGTACAACCAGCACATGGCCGATTTCACCACCGGCACCATGTGTTCCGGCAACGATTTTGCCATCTACAATGATTCCGCCACCCACACCTGTACCAAGTGTCACCATGATAACATTATCAGAGCCGGCAGCTGCACCTTTCCACGCTTCTCCCAGAGCAGCAACATTGGCATCATTTCCTGCACATGCTTTAAGTCCTGTCAGATCATGAAGGATCTGTGCTACCGGTGTAAATCCCCAGTAAAGATTTACCGCACATGCAGCTTCCCCTTTAGAATTGATCGGTCCCGGAATTCCGATTCCAACGCCTTCCACATCAGCTTTCTCAATACCTTTTTCTGCCATTTTGTCTTGAATAGCCTTTGCCACATCCGGAAGAATGTTTTCGCCTTTATTTTCTGTTCTTGTTGGAATCTCCCATTTGTCAACAAGATTACCGTCTGTCTGGAAAAGACCGCATTTTACGGTTGTCCCCCCTACATCAATCCCAAAACAATATGAACCCATTTTCATCCACCTTTCCCTGTTTGCCAGTCGTTTTTATAAAACAATATTTTATCAGCTTTCACGCTTACGTGCAATATTAGCCTGTACACGTTTGTACAGTTCTTCTGCCGCATTGTATCCCATCTTCTTCTGTCGGTGGTTGACAGCCGCTGATTCTACAATAACCGCCAGATTACGTCCTGGTCTGATCGGCAGAGAATGGCAGACAATCTTGTTTCCAAGATACTCTGTATATTCTTCATGAAGTCCGAGACGATCATATTCTTTATCGCGGTCCCACTCTTCAAGTTTGATGACAAGATCAACAGACTGCGTATCTTTAACACTTTCTACACCAAACAGTGTCTTGACATCAATAATACCAATGCCGCGAAGTTCGATAAAATGACGGGTAATATCCGGCGCCGAGCCTACCAGAGTGACATCACTGACTTTACGCAGCTCTACAACATCATCGCTTACAAGACGATGTCCTCGTTTGATCAGCTCCAGTGCAGCTTCACTCTTACCAATACCGCTCTCTCCTGTGATCAGAATTCCTTCGCCATAAACATCTACAAGCACACCATGAATGGAAATACATGGAGCCAGCTGAACACCAAGCCAGCGGATAATCTCTGCCATCAGACTGGAAGTGGTTCTCTCTGTAACAAATGTCGGCACATTGTATTTGATTGCCATATCGATCATGTCCTGTGAGGGCTTGGTCATCGTACTGAAGATAACGCATGGAATCTTACTTGAAATAAAACGTTCATATTTCATCATTCTCTTTTCATCACTGAGCTGCATCAGATATGTGTACTCTACATAACCAATGATCTGAACACGTTCATTTGCAAAATGCTCCAGATAACCGGTCAGCTGCAGTGCCGGACGGTTGATTTCCGCCGTCATGATCCGCATCTCGGACAGATCAATTTCAGGAGTCAGATTTGTAAGGTTAAGCTCCTGTACCATCTTTGTCATCAATACACCTTTCATAATGTGTTCTCCTTTAATGTTTATTTATTCGGGTGAAAAAATTCATACACCTGTTTTGCACTTCCTATATTCATTGACTCCGTCTCTGCAAGTTCTTCTACCGTTGCATCACGGATTCCTTCTATCGAACGGTAACGTCGCATCAGAGCTTTTCGTCTCCGTTCGCCGATTCCCGGAATATCATCCAGAACAGAATGAACCTGTTCTTTACTTCGAAGCGATCGATGATATTCTATTGCGAAACGGTGAGCCTCATCCTGTATTCTTGTGATCAGGCGAAATCCTTCACTGTTGGTGTCGATTGGTATTTCAATATTATCAAAATAAAGTCCTCTCGTTCGATGATGATCATCTTTTACCATACCACAGACCGGGATCCGTATTCCAAGTTTATCAAGAACACCCAGTGCTATATTTACCTGGCCTCTTCCACCATCCATCAGAAGCAGATCCGGCATTCTGGAAAAGCTGTCAAATTCTCCGTTGCTTTCATGTGTAAACCGCCTTGTCAAAACCTCTTCCATACTGGCATAATCGTTCGGGCCCTGCACAGATTTAATGCGAAACTTACGGTAATCGCTGCGCTTTGGCTTTCCTTTCTCATAAACAACCATGGAACCTACGGACTCAAATCCACTGATATTAGAGATATCAAAAGCTTCCATTCGATTAAGACCTTTAAGCCCAAGCCAATCTTCCACTTCATGAACCGCTCCGATCGTTCTGCCTTCTTCCCTTCGAATACGCTCACGGTCCTTCTCCAGAACCATTCGCGCATTCTCCCATGCAAGTTCAACAAGCTTTTCCTTGGTTCCTTTTTTGGGCACAACAATACGAACTTTCTGTTTTCTTCTGGATGTCAGCCATTCCTCAATAACATCCGCATCTTCTATCTCTGTCTGCAGTGTAATCTCTCCCGGAATAAACGGTGTACCGGCATAAAACTGCTTTACAAAACTGGACAATACTTGTGACCGGGTATCTCCTCTGGCCACTCTCAGATAAAAATGATCCCTTCCAATCAGCTTGCCATCACGCATAAAAAACACCTGAACAACTGCATCCTGTTCTCGCAGATCAAGGCTTTCATCCATATCACACGCTATGATATCTCTGTCTTCTTCTCCATATGCTGTAATCTTCTGCCGCTCGCCGATCTTCTGGATACTTCGTATCAGATCTCGAGCTTCTGCAGCATCCTCAAAGCGCATTTCTTCAGATGCTTTCTGCATTTTTTCAGTGAGTTGATCGATCGTTTCCTGAAAATCTCCGTTTAGAAAACGAATGACCTTCTGGATATTTTCTTTATAGGCACGCTGATCCGCATGGCCGGTACACGGGCCCATGCACTGTTTCATGTGATAATACAGGCATGGACGGTCCTTTCCACAGTCTCTCGGAAGGTTCCGATTACAAGAACGTACCTGATACAATTTACGTACCAGTTCTATGACATCTTTTACAGCGCCACCACTGGTATATGGACCAAAATAACGGTTCTTGTCTTTTTTCATTCTTCTGGCGAACAATACCCTTGGATAAGCCTCCTGAACAGTCACCTTAATAAACGGGTAACTCTTGTCATCTTTCAGCATGGTATTGTATTTCGGTCGATGTTCCTTGATCAGATTGCTTTCAAGGACCAGGGCCTCCAGTTCAGAATCTGTAATGATATATTCAAATCTGGCTATGTGGGTGACCATCTGCTCAATCTTGGCACCTTTGTTACGGCTACTCTGAAAATACTGCCGCACACGGTTTTTAAGGCTGATCGCTTTTCCTACATAAATGATCTCATCCCGTTCATCGTGCATCAGATAGACACCCGGTTTCGCGGGAAGTTTTTTTAGTTCTTCTTCAATCTGAAACATATTACTCCTCAGAATCAGATTCGTCGTTGTCTGTTTCAGTCACATCAACAGCAGAAATTTCATGTACAGGTTCTGCCGGTGTTTCTTCCGCTGTCAACCCTTCTGTATTTTCCACTGCTGTCCTGTCGGCAGTCGTCTGTACTTCATCCGGAAGGTCATCCAGATTCTCCGGAATCTCCAGTCCTTTCTCAACCGCACGGAAGATCTTCATAAATTCCTTACCAGTGATCGTCTCTCTGCTGATGAGATATCCGGCAATCTTATCCAGTGCCTCTCTGTGCTCATTCAGAAGTCTCTTGGCTTCTTCATAAGAATAATGCAGAAGCTGCATAACCTCATGATCAATCTCTGTTGCAGTATCATCACCACAGTTCAGCACCGCACGTCCTGACAAATACTGATTTTCCTGAGATGCCAGTCCCATCAGTCCAAATTTCTGAGACATACCATACTGTGTGATCATTGCCCGTGCGACTTTAGTTGCCTGTTCAATATCATTGGCAGCACCGGTAGTGACCGTATCAAACACAATTTCTTCTGCTGCACGTCCGCCCAGATATCCGACCAGCATTGCTTCCAGTTCTTTCTGGGTATTAAGATATTTTTCTTCCTCAGGTACCTGCATAACATAACCAAGTGCTCCCATAGTTCTCGGCACGATCGTTATTTTCTGCACAGGTTCTGCATCTTTCTGTAATGCATTGACAAGCGCATGGCCAACTTCATGATAGGAAACTATTTTTCTTTCCTGCGGGCTTAAGATACGATCTTTCTTCTCTTTACCAACAAGTACAACTTCAACAGATTCCTGAAGATCTTTCTGCGAAACAGCTCTGCGGCCATTTTTGACAGCAAGGATTGCAGCTTCATTGATCATATTGGCAAGATCCGATCCCACAGCCCCTGATGTAGCAAGCGCAATTGCTTCCAGATTGACCGTTTCATCCAGCATGACGTTTTTGGCATGGACTTTGAGAATTTCCACACGTCCTTTCAGATCCGGGCGATCAACAATGATACGTCTGTCAAAACGGCCAGGACGCAGAAGTGCCGGATCCAGTACTTCCGGACGATTGGTTGCCGCGAGGATCAGAAGACCTTTTGAAGTATCAAATCCATCCATTTCCGCAAGCAGCTGATTCAGTGTCTGCTCACGTTCATCATTGCCTCCACCGTAACGTGAATCACGGCTTTTACCGATTGCGTCGATTTCATCGATAAATACGATACATGGTGCATTTTTCTT
>OOCH01002668.1_pt1 | contig 10689 bp, 8 predicted proteins | sample 1671641 | NCBI WGS metagenome assembly OOCH01 (sample SAMN06348177, study PRJEB24527) | human gut metagenome | biome: human gut; feature: ankylosing spondylitis patient; material: feces | host: Homo sapiens | place: China | collected 2015-10
TGACCACCTGCTTCATCCCCTGCGGCGCAAAGATGCCCATCATCGGCCTGATCGCAGGTGCCATGTTCGGCGGCTCTCCGCTGGTGGCTGTTTCTGCTTACTTCATCGGCATGGCTGCCATCATCTGCTCCGGCATCATCCTGAAAAAGACCAAGATCTTTGCCGGCGACCCGGCTCCCTTCGTTATGGAGCTGCCCGCTTACCATGTGCCTGCCTGGGGCAACGTGTTCCGTGCTACCTGGGAGCGCGGCTGGTCCTTCATCAAGCGTGCAGGTTCCGTCATTCTGCTGGCGACCGTCGTGCTGTGGTTCCTGCAGGGCTTCGGCTTCGAGAACGGTGCCTTCGGCATGGTCGAGGATCAGGACAACTCCGTCCTGGCTGCCATCGCCACCAAGATCGCATGGATCTTCGCTCCTCTGGGCTTCGGCAACTGGCGTGCAACCGTTGCTTCCGTGTCTGGCCTGATCGCCAAGGAGAACGTTGTTGGTACCTTTGGTGTCCTGTATCACTTCGGCGGCGAGCTGTCTGAGAACGGCGACGAGATCTGGGCCGCTGTGGCACAGGATTACACCGCACTGTCTGCTTACGCCTTCATGATCTTCAACCTGCTGTGCGCTCCCTGCTTCGCAGCCATGGGCGCCATCAAGCGCGAGATGAACAACGGCAAGTGGACCGCCATCGCCATTGGTTATATGTGTGCTCTGGCTTACTGCGCCGCTCTGGTGGTGTACCAGCTGGGCGGCCTGATCACCGGTGAGATCGGCTTTAACTTCTTCACCATCGTGGCTGCTGTTGTTCTGGTGGCCTTCATCTACCTGATGGTGCGTCCCAACAAGTACGTTGGTGACAACGAGGTCAAGATCGACGTCTCCAAGATCAAGTAAAAACGCTTTGCATTCTGAAAGGGTGTGTTTTGTATGATGGAATTTCTCGCCGCGAATTTTAATCTGCCTACCATCATTGTGGCAGTCATCGTGTTTGGCGGTGTGGGCTGGATCACATGGCACTCCCACAAGCATGGCGGCGGCTGTGGCGGCTGCAATGGTGATTGCGGCGGCTGCGGTGGCTGCCACTAAAAGGTAAACCGCAACGGGGCGCGGGCTGGAAACTTTCGGCTCGCGCCCTTTTTTGAAAAACAAAAAGTTAGCTTTGGATAACATTGGAAAATATGAAAACGAAAGAGAGTGATCGGGATGGAACTCACGTCGGCACATCTGCGCTACCTGCTGGCGATCTATGAAGTCTCGCAGACCCATCTGGATATCAGTTCCCGCAGCATTGCCGAAAAGCTGGGGGTGACCAAACCCTCGGTGGTGCGCATCATGAATCTGCTCATGGAGCGCGGCATGATCGTCAAGGAGCATTACGGCAAAATTTACCTCACGGACCGCGGCATCTGGGTGGCAAAACAGGTGGACCAGGAGCTGCAGAACATTCTGGCCCACTTCCCGCCGGTGAGCGCGCCGCTGACCGAGGAAGAAAAGTGGAACGCGGCGCTGGCCATGACCAGTGCCCTGCCGGATCGCATCTTCACCGGCGAATACGACCGCCTGTTCGGCGAAGACGCTGAAAAGGCAGAAACGGAGAAAGCTCAGTGATCAACAAAAAACTGCTTTCCTTTGACCGCGGTGCCCTGCGCTATGTAGGGCTGAACGTGCTGTTCCAGTGGCTGGGCATGCTGTGCAACGTGGTGTTCGTCACGGCTGTTGCCCGGCTGATCGGCGCAGCCTTTGCGGGCAGCCTGACCAGCGCTCTGCTGTGGCAGCAGCTGGTGCTGTGCCTTGTCACGGTGCCGCTGCGCTTCGGCTTTACCATGCTGGCCTCCGGCATGAGCGACAAGGCCTCGAAGGACGTCAAGCGCACCCTGCGCAGCAATATTTACGCCAAACTCACCCGTCTGGGCTCCAACTACACCGAGACGGTGGCCACCAGCGAGGTGGTCATGCTGGCCAGCGAGGGCGTGGAACAGATCGACACCTACTTTGCAAAGTACCTGCCCCAGCTGTTTTATAGCCTGCTGGCCCCGGTCACCCTGTTCGTGCTGCTGGTGGGCGTGCACGCGCGGTCGGCCATCATCCTGCTGTGCTGCGTGCCGCTGATCCCCATGTCCATCGTGGCGGTGCAGAAGTTCGCCAAAAAGCTGCTGAACAAATACTGGGGCGAGTACACCACCCTGGGCGACAGCTTCCTCGAGAACATTCAGGGCCTGACCACCCTGAAGATCTATCAGGCCGACGGCTGGAAGCACGAGCAGATGAACGCCCAGGCCGAGCGCTTCCGCAAGATCACCATGAAGGTGCTGACCATGCAGCTGAACTCGGTGACCCTGATGGACCTGATGGCCTACGGCGGCGCGGGCCTTGGCATCATCAGTGCAGTGTCAGCCTTTGCCAAAGGCCAGCTCAGCCTGACGGCCACGCTGACCATCGTGCTGCTGGCGGCCGATTTCTTTTTGCCGCTGCGGCTGCTGGGCAGCTACTTCCACATTGCCATGAACGGCGCGGCCTCAGCGGAGAAAATCTTCAAGCTGCTGGCGGCCGACGAACCCGCCGACGGCGATCGCGTGCCCGGCGAGGACACCGCCCTGCGGCTGGAGCACGTTACCTTCGGCTATGAGAAGGACCGCACCATCCTGCACGAGGTGTCCCTCACCATCCCGCAGGGCAGCTTCGTCTCGCTGGTGGGCGAGTCTGGCTGCGGCAAAAGCACCATCGCAGCCCTGCTGGCCGGCAGCCGCACCGGCTACACCGGCAGCGTGACCCTGGGCGGCGTGCCGGTAGGGGAGCTGCAGCAGGAGCAGCGCCTGCACACCTTGACCGTGGTGCCTCACAATGCCACCATCTTCAAGGGCACCGTGGAAGAAAACCTGCGCATGGCAAAGCCCGATGCCGCCGAGAGCGAGCTCTGGGCCGCGCTGGAGCAGGTGAACCTGGCGGACTTCTGCCGCAGCCAGAACGGCCTGCAGACGGCCCTGCACGAGGGCGGCTCGAATCTATCCGGCGGCCAGCGCCAGCGCCTTGCCATGGCAAGAGCGCTGCTGCACGATACGCCCATTTACCTGTTTGACGAGGCCACTTCCAATGTGGATGCCGAGAGCGAGAACGATATCATGGCCGCCATCCACAGCCTTGCAGGCAAGAAGACGGTCATCCTCATCTCGCACCGTCTGGCAAATGTGGTGGACAGCGATTGCATCTATGTGCTGGACAAGGGCCGCATCGTGGAGCAGGGCAAACACGCCGACCTGCTGGCGGCACAGGGCGCGTACAGCCGCTTGTACACTGCTCAGAAACAGCTGGAAACACTGGGAAAGGAGGATGCCTGATATGAACAAGAACACAAATCACCGCAGCCCCTTTGCCATTGTGGGGCGGCTCATCGTGCTGGTCAAGCCCATGCTGCCCATCATGCTGGCGGCCATCGTCATGGGTGTGGCGGGCCACTTCTGCGCCACCTTCATCACCATCTTCGGCGGCTTTGGCATCCTGCGCGCGCTGGGCCTTGCCAGCCCGGTGGGCACTGTGGGCGCAGCCTTTGCCTGCATTCTGGTGTTTGCCCTGCTGCGCGGCGTGCTGCGCTATGCCGAGCAGGCGTCCAACCACTATATCGCCTTCAAGCTGCTGGCCCTCATCCGGGATAAGGTCTTTGGTGCTTTGCGCCGCCTGACACCGGCAAAGCTGGAGGGCCGTGACCGCGGCGACCTCATCTCCCTCATCACGGCCGACATCGAGGCGCTGGAGGTGTTCTACGCCCACACCATCTCGCCCATCTGCATTGCCTTCCTCTGCGTCATCGGCATGACGGGCTTTGTGGGCAGCTACCACATCCTGCCCGCGCTGGTGCTGCTGGCGGGCTGCCTGCTGGTGGGCATTGCCCTGCCGGTGTGGAGCGCCAAGCGCGGCGACCGGGTGGCCCGGGAGTACCGTCAGGCGCTGGCCGACACCAACAGCTATGTGCTGGAAAGCCTGCGCGGCCTGCGGGACACCCTGCAGTATCAGGACACGGCGTCCCGCTCTGAGGACATCAACGCCCACAGCGAGACGCTGGGCGAAAAGCAGAAGGCCCTCAAGTACCGCGAGGGCCTCACTGTGGCCATCACCAATACCCTCATCCTGTTCACCGTCATTGCGGTGCTGGGTGTGAGCCTGCGCCTGTATCAGAACGGCCAGCTGGGCGTGGAGGGGGTACTGGTATGTACCCTGTCGGCTCTGAGCTCCTTTGGCCCGGTGGTGGCGCTGGCAAACCTCGGTGCCAGCCTGACCCAGGTGTTCGCCAGCGCAGACCGCGTGCTGGACCTGCTGGACGAAGAACCCGTCACCGCCGACGTGACCGACGGCACCGACACTGCCTTTGCCGGGGCCGAGGCACAGAACGTCAGCTTTGCTTACGCCGACGAGGAAGTGCTGCATGATTTGAGCCTGACCATCCCGGAAAAGAAGATCGTGGGCATCACGGGACGCTCCGGCAGCGGCAAGTCCACCTTCCTGCGGCTGCTGATGCGGTTCTGGGACGTTTCCAGCGGCAGCATCCGCTTTGGCGGGGAAGATATCCGCCGCGTGAATACCGCCGCGCTGCGGGCCCAGGAGAGCCTTGTGACGCAGGAGACGGAACTGTTCGACGATACCATCGAGAACAACATCCGCATCGCCAAGCGCGACGCCACCCACGAGGAAGTGGAAGCCGCCTGCAAAAAGGCGGCACTGGATGGCTTTATCCGCAGCCTGCCCAAAGGGTATGACACCCCGGTGGGAGAGCTGGGCGGAGCCCTTTCCGGCGGCGAGCGCCAGCGCATCGGTGTGGCACGCGCCTTCCTGCACGATGCACCCTTCCTGCTGCTGGACGAGCCCACCTCGAACCTCGACAGTCTGAACGAGGGCGTGATCCTCAAGGCCGTCCGGGCTGAGTGCAGGGACAAAACGGTGCTGCTGGTGTCGCACCGCAAGTCCACCATGGCGGCAGCCGACGTGAGCTTCTCGGTGGAGAGCGGACGCCTGAGTTGATGCAGAGTTAAAAAATAACGCCTGTCCCGGCTGGGACAGGCGTTATTTTTATTCTTACTTGAGTGCGCTCAGGATCTGGTTTGCGATGTACCGATGCCCCCGGACGGTGGGGTGGGCATCGCTGGAAGTCTGCGTGAAGGTCACGGGGACGTAGGTCACGCCCTCCTGCTGCGCGGCAAGCTCTTTGGCAAAGCGGTTCAGGTCGCAGAAATAGCGGTTCCATGCGGGCAGCAGGGGCACCGGGTCGTACCAGCCAACCAGCAGGATGGTCGCGTCCGGGTTCAGCTTGCGGATCTCCTGCAGGATCAGGGGCAGGTTCGTGGTCACCTGCGTGTAGGCATCGCGGCAGATGACGTCCATGCCGTGGAACAGCAGGCGGTTGGTGTCCCGGGTCTCCTCCGGGGTCAGGCGCAGCTGGCGCAAGGCGTTGGTCATGGCCTGAAGGTTTTCAAGGCTGAAGTTCCGCAAATCGCCGCTGACCGTCAGTTCAACCAGCTTCTCGCTCTTCCAGTGGGTCGCCTCGCCCAGCCCCATGACGCAGGGCACCGTCGCATCGTTGGAGCCGATCTGGATGGAGATGATGTCGGCTTTGCGCAGATAGTCCTGAAACTGGGGGTAGATGTAGTAGCTGCCGGTAGCCTGATTCGGCTGGGACGTCCCGCTGTTCTGCACCATGTCCAGAAGGTCGGCGCTCATCAGACCCGGCAGGCCCAGATCAATGGCGTGCTGCCGGTCCAGCCCAAGGCCCTGAGCCACCAGTGCGGTGTAGCTCTGGGCGGGGTAGCCCTCAAAGTTGGCCGAATAGTCCAGCCCGGACTCGGTCTGGGTGCAGAGGACCCCCGGCAGCCCCACACCGGCCGCGATGCTGTCGCCCAGCGCCACGTAGGTGAGCTGCGGCTCCGGTTCGCCGTCTGTCTGTGCATCGGCGGGCAGGGCGGTCTCCTGCTCGGCAGGCGCTGCGGTCTGCTCTTGCTGCACCTCTGCCGCTTCGGAAGCAGGCAGCTCCGTCTGTTCGTCGGCAGCAAATGCAGGCATGGCCAGCAGCACAAGCGCTGCTGCTGCGGCCAGAAAGCTGGCAAATTTTTTGTTTTTCATTGTGATTCCTTCTTTCCGGGGTGCCTGCACAGGGGGAGCGCAGGCTTTGCTTCTATGATAAAATGGAAAGCAAAAATTGTCAACTGACAAAATTCAAAACTCGCGCAGGGCGCGCTGCACCCGCAAAAATAAAAAAGCTCCCCCAAACGGAGGAGCGGGCGCGTTGGCGCCGGAGAGGGGCATGCCCCCCAGATTCAAATTCAGTAATCGCGGGAGGTGATCTCCTCCTCCAGCTTACGGTAATCCACCTTGCCCACGGGGGTCAGCGGCATCTCGGAGATGAACTTGTAGCCCACGGGCTGCACATACTCCGGCAGTTCTTCCTTGCACAGCTGGCGCAGTTCGCGCACGATCTGACGCTTTTTCTTGTCGCCTTCCGGGTCCAGCACCACATAGACGAAGGGCAGGCGGCCCTGCACATGGTCCTTGTCGGTGCAGCCCACCACCGAGCACTGGTGCACGGCGGGGTGGCGGCTGATGACGTTTTCGATCATGGAGGGGAATACTTTGAAGCCATCGTGACGGATGATCATCCGCTTGATGCGGGCATCCAGATACACAAAGCCGTCCTCGTCCATGTAGCCCAGGTCGCCGGTGTGCACCCAGAGCTGGCCGTCCGCGTGGCGGCGCAGCACCATAGCGGTCTCGTCGGGCTTGTTGTAGTAGCCCTTCATGGCGGTGGGGGTGCAGATGCAGATCTCGCCGCGCTCGCCAATGGGCAGCTCGGTCTCGGTGCCGGGCTCAAAAACGGACACCACGGTGTTCAGCATGGGGATGCCCACGCTGCCGGGCTTGGTCACGTTGCCGGCGGCGATGGTGGCGGCCGAGGAAACCTCGGTCATGCCGTAGCCCTTGGCCAGCGGGTACTCCACGCCGTGCTCCTTGAGGAACTCGTTCACGGTCTGCTCGGCACCCAGCGGCAGCGAGTCGCCGCCGGCGGCGTAGTTGCGGATAAAGGAGAGGTCCTTGTTCTTCAGCAGCAGGGAAGCGGCCATCTGCTGGTAGTGGGCGGGCACGCCGAACATGTGTTCGGGCTTGTGCTTCCAGATCAGGGCACCCAGCTTGTCGGGGTCCAGATTGGGGATGATGATGACATGCAGGCCCATGACCAGCGGCATGTGCACACCGCAGGCGTAGCCGTAGGCGATGAACGGCGGCATGATGTTCATCAGCTTCTGACCGCGGTGGAACAGACGGCTCTGGGCGGCAAACTCATGGGCCAGTGCGTTGAAATTGTGGTCCGTGAGCATGACGCCCTTGGGCGAACCGGTGGTGCCGCCGGTGTGCACCACCACGCAGGTGTGCTGCGGGTCGTAGGGTTCGGCGTTCATGCTCTGGTTTTTGCCGGCCGCGATGAAGTCCTTCCAGTGGAGGACGTTGGATTTGTAGCTGTTGCGGTCGGGGTTCGTCATCTTGTAGCCGATGGCCAGATGCAGCGGCAGCGAGTCTGCCGGGCTGATGACCAGCACCCGCTCCACGCTGGTGCGCTTGGCGGCCTGGTGGCAGCGCTCGTAGGTGACGTTCAGGCAGATGAGCAGGCGGGAGCTCACTTCCTCAATGTACTCGTGGATGCCCTCGGCGCTGTAGCGCGGGTCCACCAGATTCAGCGAGGCACCGATCATGTCGGCGGCGTAGAAGGCGTAAATGACCTCCGGGGTCATGACGCTGACCACGGTGATGATATCGCCCTTCTTCACGCCGATGCCGCGGAAGGCGGCGGCCGTCTTTTTCACGTTGACGATCAGGTCTGCAAAGGTGATCTTGCGGCCATAGTATTCCAGCGCAGTCTCGGGCAGGTGGTTCTTGTTCTGGCGGCAGACGTACTCAAAGGCCGAACACTCCGGCAGGGGCAGGTCAATGAACTTCTGGTCGTAGTATTTCAGCCAGGGCTTCGCAGTGGACGCATAGAGCGGTTCACGCTGTTCAGTAGTCATAGAATCAAGTCCTCTTTTCTTTCTTCTTCTTCTTCTTTTCATTGCTAAAAGCCGACAGCTTTGCAAAGAAGATGAAAGCCGCCGGTCAGAACACGCTAATAACTCAAAAATTAGAATCAATGATGCAGATTCTATTGTAGTGGAGCTGCCTGAGAATGTCAAGAAATAAACTATGAATGTTGCGTAAAAGAGCCGTAAAACAACGATCCAGCCCGAAATATCGGAGGTCAGCGCGGCAGCCACTGCTCCGCTTCGGCCGCGCTGCACAGCACGAAGTGCTCGGGCCGCAGCTCGCGCCACTGGGGCGCTTCGCGGCTGTAATCGTGCATGGAAGGGTCATAGACCAGCAGTTTTTTCTCCCGTTCCCGGCGGGGGTCCGGCATGGGGATGGCAGACAGCAGGCTGCGGGTGTAGGGGTGGATGGCGTGGGCCACCAGTTCTTCGGCCTCGGCCAGCTCCACGATGCGGCCCTTGTGGATGACCGCGATGCGGTCCGAGATATAGCGCATCACCGAAAGGTCGTGGGCAATGAACAGGTAGGTGATGCCGCGCTCTTTCTGCAAACGGCGCAGCAGGTTCAGCACCTGGGCGCGGATGGACATATCCAGTGCGCTGATGGGCTCATCGGCCACGATGAACTCCGGTTCCACGATGAGGGCGCGGGCGATGCCGATGCGCTGGCGCTGGCCGCCGGAAAATTCGTGGGGGAAGCGGGAGGCAAACTCCGGCAGCAGGCCCACGTCCAGCAGCGCCTGCCGGACTTTTTCGGCACGCTCGGCGGCGGAGAGGTCGGGCCGGACGTTCTGCAGGCCCTCGCCCACGATATAGCTCACCTTGGCGCGCTCGTTCAGCGAGGACTGCGGGTCCTGAAAGATCATCTGGATCTCCTTGATGATCTGTTTGTCCAGTGTGCGGCTGATCTTGCCGTTGATCTTCTGGCCCTTATACAGAATGTCGCCGCCGGAGGTGGGCAGGATGCGCAGGATAGCCCGGCCGATGGTGGTTTTGCCGCTGCCGCTCTCGCCCACAAGGCCGAAGGTCTCGCCTTTGTAGATTTTGAATGTGGCGTCCTGCACGGCGGGGTAGGCTTTTTTGCCGGAGCCGTAGGTCACGTTCAGGTGGTTCACTTCCACCAGAACTTCGCGTTCGTTTTCCATCTTACAGCCCCTCCTTTTGCAGTTTTTTCACCGCAGCAGGCGGCTCGATGTGCGGCGCGCGCGGGTCCAGCAGCCAGGTCTTGGCCTTGTGGGTGGGCGACACTTCAAAATAAGGCGGGCACTTGACGAAGTCGATCTTCAGCGCCTGCGGGTTGCGGGGCGCAAAGGCATCGCCGCGAATTTCCGCAAACAGGTTTGGCGGGGTGCCCACAATGTTGAACAGGTCTTCGCCCTTCACGCCCATCTGCGGCATACTGGACAGCAGCGCCCATGTGTAGGGGTGGCGGGGGTCGTAGTAAATGTCGTCAGCGGTGCCGATCTCCACGATGTCGCCCGCGTACATCACGGCCACCCGGTCTGCAATGTTGGCCACAACGCCCAGGTCGTGGGTGATCATGACGATGGTCAGGTCGTACTTGACCCGCATTTCTTTTAAAAGCTGCAAAATTTGCGCCTGAATGGTCACGTCCAGTGCGGTGGTGGGCTCGTCGCAAATGAGAATTTTCGGGCTGCAGGCCACCGCAATGGCAATGACCACGCGCTGGCGCATACCGCCGGAGAACTCGTGCGGGTACTGCTTGAACCGCTTTTCCGGGTCCGAGATGCCCACATCCCGCAGGTATTCCAGCGTTTTTTCCTTGGCGGCAGCGCCCTTCAGGCCCTGATGCAGGGTCACGGCTTCCATGATCTGGTCGCCGATGGTTTTGAGCGGGTTCAGGCTGGTCATGGGGTCCTGCATGATCATGGCGATCTCGCGGCCCCGCACCCGCAGCCAGTCCTTCTCGGTCTTCAGGTCGGAAAGGCGCAGCGGTTTGCCGTCCGCCATGCCGTAGTAATCAATGGTGCCGCCGGTGATGGCACCGTTGGCATCCAGCAGGCCCATGAAGCTTTTGGTAAAAACGCTCTTACCCGAGCCGCTCTCGCCCACGATGGCCAGCACTTCGCCTTGGTACAAATCAAGGTCGATGCCCCGGATGGCGTGCAGCACTTTTCCACGCAGATTGAATCGGATGTTGACATCTTTTGCGGAGAGAATGAGCTGGTCGTGTTCCATGATATTCCCTCCTTACTGCAGATGGTTCTTCGGGTCGGCAGCATCCGAGAAGGCGTTGCCGATCAGATAGAACGCGATGGTGACAAAGCTCAAGATCAGGGTGGGGTACAGCAGCTGGTAGCGCAGGCCCGCCTGCATCATCACCTTGCGGCCGTCATTGACCAGGTTGCCCAGCGAGGGCGTCTCCACCGAAAGGCCCAGGCCGATGTAGGTGATGAACACCTCGTTGCCAATGGCTTCCGGGATGGTGAGGGCCATGCGCAGCATGATGACCGACACCAGATACGGCAGCAGGTTGCGGAAAACGATGCGCACCGTAGGCGTGCCGATGCAGCGGGACGCCACGTTGTAGTCCCGGTCACGGATGATCAAAATCTGGTTGCGGATGAAGCGGGCCATCTCGATCCAGCCCTTGATGGACATGCCCAGGATCATGGTCCAGATGCTGG
>OOCH01002690.1_pt1 | contig 10620 bp, 8 predicted proteins | sample 1671641 | NCBI WGS metagenome assembly OOCH01 (sample SAMN06348177, study PRJEB24527) | human gut metagenome | biome: human gut; feature: ankylosing spondylitis patient; material: feces | host: Homo sapiens | place: China | collected 2015-10
AGACCAGGGATGGTTCTGTGGCAAATTTTCCTGTGAGTCTGTAGATGAAGTAATCTTCAATCAAGAGGAATTTATCTGTTTTTTGGAAAATTTGTGGTTCATTTTTTTTGACCCACAGGATTTTGGATGCAGGCCAGCAGGGTTCAAAGCTTACCTGTCCAGTCACCTTGTAGCAGGTACCGTTTCCGAATTTGCCTTCCAGTTCCCTGGCTTCTTCCTCTGCCCTGTTATCCATCCATACGATGGCATTTCTCAGGGACTTGCCAGCTTTGTCCAGGAATAAAAGCGTTTCTCCCTGTGCTGACATTGCCAGTGCGATCTTATCAGTTTTACTGATGGGATACTGGCTTTTCAGGTCTTTGATTCCATCCAGAAAAGCCTTCCAGTATACCTCAGGTTCTTCTTCTACATAATTTGTCTGTGGAGTAATCAGATCATACTCCTGTGTGGATACTGCCAGAAGTGTACCTTTCTTATCAAAGCACGCTACCTTCAGAGCAGTTGTTCCTATATCAAGTCCAATTAAGAGTTCCATCGTGATTACTCCTTTCGTATCTTTTTATTTATTCACAATGTTTACTGGATTTCCTTCGACAAATGCTTTCAGATTGTCTGCTGTGATATCCATGATTCTCTGTCTGGACGCCTGCGCTGCCCAGGAAATATGTGGTGTGATAAAGCAGTTCTTTGCTTTGAGTAAAGGATTGTCTCCCTTAATCGGTTCTGTGGAAACTACATCCAGTCCTGCTGCATAAACTTTTCCGCTGTTTAATGCGTCTGCCAGATCCTGCTCTACAACGAGCTGGCCACGGCTGTTGTTGATGAGGATGACTCCGTCCTTCATCTTTGCGATGTTTTCTTTATTGATGATTCCTTCTGTTTCCGGGAAGAGCGGGCAGTGAAGGAAAATTACATCTGACTGTGCGAAAAGTGTATCCAGATCTACATACTCAGCAAGTTTCTTTCCTGCTTCACTTTCATATGCATCGTAAGCGATCACTTTCATATCCATGGAATTTAAGATCTTCGCCGTTGCCTGTCCGATTCTTCCAAGGCCAATGATTCCGGCTGTTTTTCCATAGAGTTCGATCAGCGGGCAATGCAGGAAAATAAAGTCAGATTTAGCAAGCAGCTCGTCAAGCTCTACATAAGTAGCAACCTGTTTTCCAGCCTCGCTCTGGAATGCATCGTATGCGATAACATTTACATTCATTGCTTTCAGGATCTTAGCGGTGTTGACACCAATACGTCCCAGACCAATGATACCTGCAGTCTTTCCAGATACCTCGATCATCGGATAATGCCAGTAGCACCAGTCTGCATTGTTTTCCCATTTACCTTCTGCAACTGTCTGTGCATGATGTCCGTAATGAGAGCAGATTTCCATCAAAAGTCCTACTGCATACTGACCAACGATCTGTGTTCCGTAAGTCGGTACGTTTGCAACCGGAATTCCTTTTTCTTTGGCCTGTTTCAGCGGCTCGCCAAGGCTGCTTCCATCGATGGATGCCACAACCAGAAGGTCGCATCCGTTTGCTACCTGGTTCTCAAGCTGAGAAACCTGTGTGCTTACATCGTTGGATGCGTACTGAAGATCAACTTCATATCCTGCTGCCTCCAGCTCTTTCTTCATGTTCTCGCCATCCTGGTTCCATCTCTGGAGATCCTTGGTCGGCATGGTAACACCGATCACTTTTTTGTCTGCTGCCTGTGCTGTCGCTGCCGGAACTACCACCATACCAGCTACCATTGTCGCGCAAAGAAGTGCAGATACCATTTTTCTTTTCATTGTAAAATCCTCCGTTTCATTTTTGTTTTTGGAATCACGTTTCCTTTGATGATGTTACTATAGCACAGGACTGTCTGGACATAGTTGGCAAGGACAGAGACATTTTTTTGCAAAAGAAAAATGCCTTGCACGAAGCAAGACATTTTTGCGCCAAAAATCTGCTATTGATTTTTGTCATAATTGTATGTTATTGCACATATGGATTCCTGTTATTCTGTATCATAATCCGTATTGAGATACACCTCATCTCTTCTGTGGAACCCTCCGTCTATGATCACCTCATCAATATTATCCCTGGTAACTGCTACCGGCTCCAGCACCTTCGCCGGGACATCATAGCTTCCATCATTTACCGTATCTGTCACATCAGAAGAAACTTTTCCCTCTTCTGCCATCTTCACTGCATACCTCGCTGCCTGGCGGGCCAGATCCTCAATGGACTTAAATGCGGTCATATACTGGGTCCCCTCCACAATACGCTGACAGGCTGCCAGATCTCCGTCCTGTCCTACCACGATCACCTGCCCCGCAAGCTGGTTCTCCGCAAGAACCTGGATCACCTGGCTGGCAATATCATCATTTCCGCACATGATTCCTTTTACATCCGGATACTCCTCCAGCGCCTCTTCCACATAATCCACGGCCAGTTCCGCTGTCCATCCTTCACAGTTGGCTTCATATACTACCTGAAGATTGCTGCCTTGTAGTGTATCCTCAAACCCTTCTTTTACCATTGCGACATTGTTATCTGTGGCGGATCCCTGGATCATAAAGATCTTTCCGCCGTCCGGAATGGCTTCCTCCATAGACTGTGCCATGATCTCTCCCACCATACGGTTGTCAAAGGAGATGTACATATCCGTATTGGCGTCATTCACCATACGGTCATAGGAGATCACCCGGATCCCCGAGCTGTGTGCACGTTCCACAGCCTCCGAAAGCGCACCGCAGTCCCTTGCGATGATCACAATCACATCCATATGTTTCTTGATAAAGTAATCGATCTGACTGATCTGCTCCTGGGCGTCGGCTCCTGCATCCTGTACATTTACCTCTGCCCCAAGATCCCTTGCTGTTGCCACAAATACATCTCTGTCGCGGATCCATCGTTCAATAACAAAAGAATCCACGGTAAGCCCGATCTGGATCTTCTTTTCTCCGTTTTCTTCCTTTCCGTCTGTCTCCTGCTGTGCCGCTTCCTCCGTTTTTGCAGAAGTGCAGCCAGTCAGCATCAATGCTGCCAGACATAGAAAAATCAAAAATTTCCTGAATATTTTTCCCCCGCTCATGATGTCTTACCTCAACCTCTCCCTGAATTCACTTGGTGTCACACCTTCATATTTTTTGAATATCCTGCTGAAATAATTTGGATCACTGTATCCGGATTCCGCGCAGATCTCCTTGATGGAAAGCCCGGAATCCTTGAGAAGTTCCCTTGCATTCCGAAGCCGGATCTCTGTAAGGTACTCAATAAAGTTTCCTCCTGTCTCCTGCTTGAAGAGCTTGCTGAAATAATAGGGACTGATATCCACTTCCCGCGATACTTCATCCAGCGAGATATCTTTTTTGTAATTGTCCCGGATATAGGACTTTGCTTTTTCGATGATGGATACTGCCTCTTTTTCCCTTGCACTTTCCATGTTGCTGCAGATCTCCGAGGTTTTGTCCAAAAACCATTTTTTCATGCCTTCCATATCTGTACACGCCTGAAGTTCATGAATATAATTTCTGCGGTAGCTGATGGCATATTTCACGGTTCCGGCAAAAAAGGCCTTTTTTTCCACTCCCATCACAAGTTCCAGCACCTTGATCTGCATATCCTCCATACTGACTCCCGGCTGGTTCTCCATCCACCGGAAAAATTCTTCCGCGCAGTTTAAGGCTCCTGCCACATCCTTGTCGATCACTCGGTTTTCATAGCGGCGCTCCAGGTCTCTTGGATACTCCCCGTCGTATTTCTGCGCTGCCGGAACATCCTCGATATGGATCACATGGCTGGTACTTTCCCGAAGTGCGATCATCGCCTCCTTGAAAGATTCTTTCATGGTGCTTCCCAGTTCCTTCACCCGGCCGATGCCACAGCGGAATTTGCTGTCGATCCTGCTTTCCAGCTTATGTACCATGTTTCTGGTCCTTGTTACCACTTCCACGCGCTCCTCATAAGACTCCTTGGGATTTCGGTACGGAACAAGGATCACAATACGGTTTCCCATGATGGGGCCCACCAGACATTCAAAAAATCCCTGAGCGATCTCCCGGAATGTAGAATAAAATTTATTGGCCTTTACACTGGCTCCCACTGCATTGGTAAGCACTCCGTTTTCTGTGGAATCCCCGAATTCTGCCACGATCATATATCCGTATTCTTCCTGGATATCCAGAAGTTCCTTGTAATTATCCTGATATGTCTGAAAATCATCCTGCAGAAGGATATTATTGATATATCCGCTTTCAATCATGGGCACAACGGTTTCCAATTTTTCACGGATCTTCAGATCATCGCTTCGTTTCTGTCTTGTGGAATCCACCTGATCCATGGCTTTTGAACAGGTTTCCAGGATTACTTTTTTGTTGACCGGCTTGGTCAGAAATTCCATAACTCCCAGGTTTACGGCTTCTTTTGCATAATTGAATTTATCGTAGGCAGTGATGATCACAAACACTACAGATCTGTTGAATTTCTGGATCTCCCGGATGGCCTGGATTCCGCTCAACCCCGGCATCTGGATATCCATAAAACAGATGTCCGGCGGATATTTTTCCGCTTCTTCCACAACTGCACGGCCGGTTTTTGCAGTATGGATCTCACATTCATTTCCATAATTGGAACTTATGATACTTTTCAGGGATTCCAGCATGATCCCTTCATCATCAGCAAGCAGGATTCTGTACATTATTTTCGCTCCTCTCCACAGGAATGTTGATCACAACCTCTGTTCCCATTCCTTCCCCTTCACTGTAAATTTCCATCAGTCCGTCCTGTTCATAGTACAGTTCCAGACGGCTGATCACGTTATTCATACCAATTCCCGTGGAATCCCCCTCACTGGAACTGTTGTGGATCTTTTTGGAAAGAACTTTCTCAATCTGTTCTTTCGTCATTCCCTGTCCGTTATCCCGGACACTGATCTCAATATGATCTTTCCAGCGTTCCACACTCAGTTCAATATGGCCTTCCCAGTCAATATTGCGGATTCCATGATTGACCGCGTTTTCCACAACCGGCTGCAGGATCATGCTGGGAACACGCACATTTTCCACATCACATTCCACCTTTTTGGAAAAATGGATATCTCCTGCAAAACGCACATTCAGTATGTAAATATAATTGTCTACTGCTTCCAGCTCTTCCTCCAGTGTAGCATCTTCCTCACCCTTCTTTACATTATAACGGAAAAAATCTGCCATCTTTTCCACAAAAATACTGGTTTTTTCCGCATCCTCCATCATGGCGAGCTGTGCTCCTGCATTCAGGGAATTAAAAAGAAAATGCGGGTTGATCTGGGACTGGAGATATTTCAGCTGTGCTTCCTTCAGATGTGTCTCCATCAGAAGTTCCCGTTCCATCATCTGCTGCTCTTTTTCCATACCTGCCTTTGTCCTTGCGATGTAAAGGCCGAGATTCTCCACCATGGTATTAAAAGCCCTTGTCACCACCCCCAGTTCATCTTTGGCATCGGTTGGCGGCATCTTCACATTAAAGTTTCCCTGACCTACCAGCTGTGCGGTTTCCGCCATGTTTGTCAGCGGCCGGAACATCCCTCTTGTAGCCATGATCAGAAGGATCATTCCGCAGACTACCCCCAGAAGCATGATCACCGTATTGCTGATCTCCAGATATTTCATAACTGCCCGGAGAGCCCCGTAGGTCTGGGAATTTTCTTTAAAAAGCTGCTTGTTCAGTTCATCCATGGAGCTTTGGATATAGCTGTAAAGTTCCAGGCTCTCGTCGTATTTCAGCTTGTACTTTTCCACATTTCTGCCTCGCTTGGCAGCTACGGTTCCTGCTGTGCAGGACAGATAGGATTCGGACATTTTCCGGATCTTTTTCTCCAGAAGTTTTACAGAATCCTCTATATTCTGATCATTGAGCTTTTCCAGTTCCTGCCTGTATTTGGCTTCGTTCTGGTAATAATCCATCAGTGCCTGGGAACTTTTTACCTTCAGATACTGATACATGCTGTCCTGTACATCCTCAAAAACCTGCCCCAGTTCTGTGATCTGGGCATTGCTGGCGTATACATCATCCATCTCCTGCATGGAATTGTTGATCCGGACATAAAACAGCATGTTGATCGTAAACATCAGCGCCGCAAGGACGCCTACCTCGATCACGATCTTGCTGACAAGAGAAAGGTCACTCCACCGAAGCTTTTTCATCTGTGTCTGCCTCCCTTCTCATTTTTTCCACCGCTGCCCGGTCAAGAAAATTAATGTCTACATTATAGTAAGAATTCGTTCTTCCATCTTTGATATAATTGGTAAGCGCTTCCACACTGTACTGTCCCAGCTGTGTGGTATCCACGTCGCAGGTCACGGAAATGACACCTTTTTCCACTGCTGCCAGGATATCCTCCGATGTGTAATAACCGATGATCTTAACTTTTCCTGCAAGGTTGAAGTCCAGCACTGCCTGTCTGGCACATTCCGTGGTCTCCTCATCCATACAGACCAGAATATCCGGGATGTTCCGTTTCTGCTGAAAAATATCCGTAACTGCTTCCTCAGTCTCAAAGGTTCCTGTAGACAAAAGATTTCTTCCTTTGATCCGGATGTCATTTTTTCCGGATGCTGCCTGGACTGCATTGCTGATCTGGGTATAGATCTGGCTTTCGTTCATATCATCAATGTCTCTTTTCTGAAGGATCAGGATCTTTTCCGTATCTTCGTCCACATAACTGGAAACAATTTCCCCGTAAGCCATGCCCAGCTGATAATCGCTGACACCCACAAAACTCTGCCGCCTGCTGTGCACCGCGTCACTCATGACTGTGACCACTGGTATGCCATTTTCTACTGCAGTATCAATGGCTTTCTCCAGACCGGCTTCCCCGTTGTACTGCAAAATGATCCCGTCTGCCTTGGCCGCAATACTCATGTTCATGTAGTCCAGTTTGTCATAGGAGGTTCCCCGATCCGGTCCCATGATTTCCAGAAGGACGTCGTTCTGTGCCGCAGTTTTCCGTGCACTTGCATATACAGCCTGCCAGAACTGGGAATCCGGACTGTCCACGATCAGGTCATACTGATACTGATATACTTTTTCTTCTTTTTTCTCAAGACCTGCTTTTTTTGTAATGCCGCTGTAATAGGATTCTCCTGTCATATAGATCAGAACTGCGATCGCTGCAAATATACACAGGATATATACTGGTTTCCTCTTCATGTCATACTCTTCTCCATCTGTAATGCCGGTTTATGATAATATTTTTGCAACATTATAAATTTTTCATATAGTTTATCATCTTTTCACAGAAAAGTCACCGCCATCCATAGAATTTCTGTGCATTTTCATGTTATATTAATAACCATAAACTTGCCAAAGGAGGCCAGCAATTATGACAAACGCAACCAAACTTGCTCTGGAAGAATCCCTGAAACGTCTGCTTCTTAAGAAGCCTTTAGATAAGATCACCATCAACGACCTGACTACAGACTGCGGGATCAGCCGCATGACTTTTTACTATCATTTCAAAGATATCTACGATCTTGTGGAGTGGAGTTGTCTGGAGGATGCCAGGATCGCCCTCCAGGGCAAAAAAACTTCTTCTACCTGGCATGAGGGACTTCTTCAGATCTTTGATGCCGTAATGGAAAACAAACCGTTCATCTTAAATGTATACCGCAGCGTTGGACGGGAACAGATCGAGAATTATCTGTTTGCGCTCACCTGTGATCTGCTGATGGGTGTGGTAACTGAGAAATCAAAAGACATCCTCATTACAGAAGAGCAGAAAATTTTTATCGCAGATCTCTATAAATACAGCTTTGTAGGCATTATGCTGGACTGGATCAAAAATGGCATGCGCGAAGATTACCACGGAATCGTGGATGACACCGCAACTGCACTGTATGGATGTATCGACAATGCCATCCACAATTTTGCCGCAAAAAACAAAACTGCCGGTGTGCGTACAGAATAAAAACTTATCAAAACAGGCATAATGATAAAAAACTGAACATTTCCGGTGTTTTGTAAATAGAATCTTTTTTCCGGATGGGCTATCATAGCCTCAACAGCAACAAAGAACAGTTAATCCGATACAAACAGGTATCTCATTTACGAAAGGTGGATGTCATATGTCAGATAAAAAAGGATTCATGGGACTTGCAGCACTTGCGGCAGCCGGAGCCGGCGCAGCCATGCTGATGAAAAAAACAAAAGAGATCAATGAAGAGGAAACTTTCCATGTAAAGAAAACTACCGAGAACTACCGCAATACCGAACGTGGAAAATATGACAAAAACAGCAAGGGGATCTATTATTCCAACGGCAACTACGAAGCCTTTGCCCGCCCGGAGAAGCCGGAGGGTGTGGATGACAAGCATGCTTACATCGTAGGAAGCGGCCTTGCTTCCCTGGCAGCTGCCTGCTTCCTGGTCAGAGATGCACAGATGCCCGGGGACCATATCCACATCCTGGAAGCCATGGACATTGCCGGCGGTGCCTGCGATGGAATTTTTGATCCGTCCAGAGGTTATATCATGCGTGGCGGCCGTGAGATGGAAAATCATTTCGAATGTCTCTGGGATCTTTTCCACAGCATTCCTTCCCTCGAAAAACCAGGCGCTTCTGTTCTGGATGAATTTTACTGGCTGAATAAACATGACCCCAATTATTCTCTGTGCCGTGCAACCGTTAACCGTGGGCAGGACGCTCATACCGACGGAAAATTTAACTTAAGCCAGAAGGGCTGCATGGAAATCATGAAGCTGTTTATGACAAAGGATGAGGATCTTTACGACAAAACTATCGAGGATGTTTTCGATGATGAAGTGTTTGATTCCACTTTCTGGCTGTACTGGAGGACCATGTTCGCATTTGAGAACTGGCACAGTGCTCTGGAGATGAAGCTTTACTTCCAGCGTTTCATCCATCACATTGCAGGACTTCCGGATTTCAGTGCCCTGAAGTTCACCAAGTACAATCAGTATGAATCCCTGATCCTTCCTATGAAAAAATATCTGGAGGATGCAGGTGTTGACTTCCAGTTTAATACCGAGGTCACAAACGTGATCTTTGATTTCAAGGATGGCAAAAAGATCGCCTCCGCCATTGAATGTAAGGTAAAAGGTGTGGAACAGGGCATTCTTCTTACTGAAAATGATTATGTTTTTGTCACAAACGGAAGCTGTACAGAAGGCACCATCTATGGCGACCAGAATCATGCTCCAAACGGTGACGCAGAAGTCCGCACCAGCGGCGTATGGTCCCTGTGGAAAAATATCGCAGCCCAGGATCCGTCCTTCGGACATCCGGAAAAATTCTGCTCTGATATTTCCAAAACAAACTGGGAATCTGCTACCATCACGACTCTGGATGACCGCATCATCCCGTATATCACCAATATCTGCCAGCGTGACCCGCGTTCTGGCAAGGTTGTTACCGGCGGTATCGTAAGCTGCCAGGATTCCAAATGGCTCTTAAGCTGGACCATCAACCGTCAGGGACAGTTCAAGGAGCAGGATCCGAAGAAAGTCTGCGTATGGGTATACGGACTGTTCACCGATGTTCCTGGTGACTATATCAAAAAAACGATGAAAGAATGTACCGGTAAGGAAATTACCGCTGAGTGGCTGTACCACCTGGGTGTTCCGGTAGATCAGATCGACGACATGGCTGAAAACAGTGCTGTCTGCGTTCCGACTATGATGCCGTATATCACTGCATTCTTTATGCCCCGCGCCAAAGGTGACCGCCCGGATGTTATCCCGGATGGATGCGTAAACTTCGCATTCCTGGGTCAGTTTGCAGAGACTCCACGTGATACCATATTCACAACAGAGTATTCCGTACGTACCGCAATGGAAGCTGTATATGGACTTTTTGGTGTAGACCGTGGTGTTCCGGAGGTATGGGGAAGCGTTTACGATATCCGTGAACTTCTGGACAGCAGTGTGAAACTGATGGATGGAAAATCTCCCCTTGAGATCCAGCTGCCAGGACCGCTGAACGCACTGAAGAAACCGCTTCTCAATGTTGTGAAGGGTACTGTGGTTGAGAAAGTGCTCCGGGATCATAATGTGCTGAAGGATTATATGTAAGATATACAGCCTGCCAGACAAATATTCTCAATCCGAAAATTAAGATTTGAACACAGTAACGGAGCCTCCGGTTCTATTCGTGCAGCAATCCCCCCGAAATACTTCTCGCGCGGTATTTCCGGGGGATTATTTTATTTTCTGATACTTATTTTCCCAGTGTTTCGTTCATGCTTCCCATGCGGTATCCCTGAAGATCTAGGGTCACATAGCTGAAACCGATTTTCTTGAATTCAGAAACAATCTTTTCTCTGTTTGCATCTTCCATCAGTTTCAAAAATTCGGACGGCATCACTTCGATCCTTGCCATCTGTCCGTGGATGCGGACACGCAGCTGATGGAACCCCATGTCCAGAAGCAGCTGTTCTGCCTGGTCTACCATGGAAAGTTTGCTCTCTGTGATCTCTTCTCCGTAAACGAAACGTGAGGAAAGACAGGCAAAGGACTGTTTGTCCCAGGTCGGAAGTCCCATTTCTTTTGAAAGATCACGGATCTCCTGTTTTGTCAGCTCTACGTGGCGAAGCGGACTTTTTACATGAAGTTCTGCCACTGCCTGCAGTCCCGGGCGA
>OOCH01002691.1_pt1 | contig 10619 bp, 7 predicted proteins | sample 1671641 | NCBI WGS metagenome assembly OOCH01 (sample SAMN06348177, study PRJEB24527) | human gut metagenome | biome: human gut; feature: ankylosing spondylitis patient; material: feces | host: Homo sapiens | place: China | collected 2015-10
GTCTTTAGGCGCAGCCGGTAACAGGCCCTTACAGGGCCAGAGCAAACCACCCGCTTTGCGGGTGGTTCTGATTTTCCTTGGTGGGCAGTACAGGACTTGAACCTGTGGCCCCCGCCTTGTAAGGGCGGTGCTCAACCAGCTGAGCTAACTGCCCAAGCTGCCTTTTCCAGAGCGGAAAAGGCATGCCGTCTTCTAATATAACGCCGTACGCGTGTCAACCGCAGCCGCCGATCAGCTGAACTGCAAGGGCTTTGCCATCAGCGCTGCCATATCTCCGGCCAGTTTTTCCTTGAGGGCCGCTGCCCGCACGGTATCCTTCATGATCATGTCCACCTGACGGCTGTGGATCAGCAGATAGCCGATCAGACGCGTCCGGCGCAGGGTCTCCTCGGCATTGTACGCTTCCGCCACGGCAAACATGGAGTCATTCTTGATGTCCACGCGGAAACCGTGGCTCTCCAGCAGGTCGGCCAGCATCCTGGCGCGCAGGATGCGGCGGCTGACGTCCGCTGCCCCGCCCTTGAACTGGAAGCTGACGAAGTTCTCGTGCTCATCCTCGCCCGCAAGACATTCCACCGTGCAGAAATGGTACCCGTACCGGGCCTGCAGGATCATATAGCGCGAGGCGATGATGAAGAAGTTTTTGTCAGCCATGGCCGTAGGCGCCGTACTTTCCAGCTCCCGATTCATGGTGCTCTCGAACACGACGCTCATGAAGCCCGAGGCACTGGTCGCCGGCGGCCCGGCCCAGGGCACGGCCAACATGCCGTTCCACAAAGCCAGCATGGGTTTGCAGGCGATGTCCCCCAGCTCCACCAGCGGTCCGTTGACGCTGCGCTTGAAGCCGTCATCCATGTCGATAACCCAGTATTGCAGCTTGACGCCCACCTTGAGCTGTTTGCCCATGTTGCGATTGAGGGCCGCCTCGCTGTCGAACATCAGGCCCACGGCCTTTTCATGACAGAAGCGGGTGATGTCGTGCAGGCTCGTGCAGTTGGCCGGCGAGAAATCCGGCGAATCCGGGTCCAGCAGATGCAGGGGTGTCATCAGGGCCGCCAGTTCCTTGAGGCGCTGATAGACAGGGCTCCCGGCCATGAGGTTGGGAGGCGTCGTCCCCGCCGGGATCAGTTCGGGATGGCTCCCGGCCAGTACCGTGCCCCGGTCGGCCAGCAGCGTGACCTCACCGGCATTTTCCAGCAGATGGCTGGCATCCTTCAGACTGAACAGGGCCGGGAGCTTGTATTCCCGTGCCACAGAGGCCAGATGCCCGGCCATGCCGCCCGTTTCGCTGATCAGGCCCGCGGCCCGGGAAAGCAGCGTGGCCCAGCGAGGCTGCGCCCGTTCGATGACCAGGATGCCGCCACGCGGGAAAGAAAGCATGTCCGCATCTTTGCGGGCCACGAACACAGGTCCCACAGCCACCCCGGAGCTGACGGCCATACCGCCCTGTGCCAGGACGGGCAGATCTCCGGGGTCTTCTTCTCCGGCCACTGCCGCCGGGGCTTCCTCCACCTGGTCGGGCGCGCTCTCGAACAGCGGACGGCTTTGCAGGACCACGATACGCGTGTTGCCCTCATAAGGTTCCAGCGCCCATTCCACGTCCTGCGGCTCATTATAGAATTCTTCCAGTGCCAGGGCCACCTGCGCCAGCTCGCGGGCCTGGGCATCCGTCAGGCTGGGACGGACAGCCGCCTCGCCTTCCAGATCGGAACGGCTGACGCCCTGCGCCGCCTCGGGAGCACAATCCAGGCGGAACGCCTTGTGGGCGATATGCTTTTCAAGTAGTTCCGGCGGGTTCTGGCGACTGAAGGCAAACACGTCCGGTGTGACGGCCCCGTCCACCACGGCCTGGGGCAGCCCGGGAACAGCATTGAGCGTCACCTGTCCCCGTCCCTGCCGGCTGGCCACGGGGTCGCGGCTGTAAGCCACACCGCCGGCCAGCGCCTGCACCATGCTGAGCACGCCCACACTCATGGGCGCAGCCTCATCCGGGATGCCGCGCTGGAAACGGTAACTCATGGCCGTGACCGCGTACTTGCTGGCCACGATCTCCTTCCAGACTTCGCACGCTTCTTCGGGCAGGACATTCAGTTCCGACCGGTACTGCCCCGCAAAGGTCACGCCCAGGGCATCTTCGCCCACAGCGCTGCTGCGCAGGGCAAGGCGCAGCTCGCTGCCGCAACGTTCCACCATGCCCGCCACGGCCTCTTCGATGGCCTGCTCCAGCTGCGGCGGCAAGGGCGCGTTGAGGATGCACTGCTGCAATGCGGCAGACAGGCTGAACAGATCGTCCATGCTGTCCATGTCCGCACTCTGGATGCGGCGGGAGATCTCGTCACGCAGCCCGTTGTATTCCATGAAGGCATGATAGGCGTTGACCGTCACGGCAAAACCGTCCGGTACGGCCAGCCCCACATTGGCGGACACTTCGCCAAGATTGGCCATCTTGCCGCCGACCTGCGGCATGTCCCCCAGACGGATGTCCGTCAGGGGCAGCAGCAGGGGGCCGTCCGTGACCAGGCTCTTCCGCTCCAGCACGTCGGTGATGCGGCCGCTGACATCATTGAAAGCGGTCTGCAGACTTTCGTACTGGTTGTCGGAAAGCGCGTTGAGCTCGCGTACCATCTGGTACACGGCCGTTGCCGCCCGCGTACCGGCACCGCGAACATAGCTCATGCCGAAGGGTCGCGAACCGGCCAGGGCCTCTTCCACTTCGCTCATGATCTCGAGCGCGTTCTTGTTGGAGGACAGCAGGCGACGGAACCGGGCACAACGTTCGCGGAGCTGCTTTTTCAGCTCTTCCTCGCGTGCCAGATCCTCGGGGCTCAGCTCTTTCTGCCCGCCCAGCAAGTGTCGCAATCGTGTGAATATGGACATATCACGCAGCGGCGCGAACCGCCTCCTCCATCTTGATGATCAGCTCGTTGATGGCCACGGGCTTCAGCATGTAGTCGTAAGCCCCCAGATCCATGCCCTGCACGGCCACACCGAGGGAGGCATGGCCCGTCAGCAGCAGCACAGGCAGTTTGGGGGCGATCTTTTTCATGTGGCGCAGCGTTTCCAGCCCATCCATGCCGGGCATGCGCACGTCCATGACCACCACCTGGAACATGGTCTCGGGCTGCTTCATGGCCTCCGTGACGATATCCAGCGCGCTCTGCCCGTCAGGAGCCGTCACGATGGTCATGCCGCGGCGGGACAGACGTTTTTCCATCAGCTGCAGGAATTCCACTTCATCATCAACAAAGAGTGCGTGCATGGCATTCTCCTAAGCGTCTTCACTGGTTTCAAGGGGTTGGCTCGGCGGTTCCGCGGGCAGGCTGATGCAGAATGTCGTCCCCTGCCCCACAACGCTGCTGACCTCTATACGGCCACCAAGCTTTTCCAGAATCGTAAAACAGATGGCCAGGCCAAGCCCTGTACCCTCGCCCACTGCCTTTGTGGTGAAGAAAGGATCGAAGATACGCTGCATGGTCTCTTCGTCCATGCCCGGCCCCGTATCCTTGAAGTAGATGCGTGCGCCATCTTCCCAGGGTTCGGTGCGCACGGTGATGGAGCCATTCTTGCCTATGGCGTCGATGGCATTGTCGATGATGTTGATGAACACCTGCTCCAGCTGGGCCGAATCGGAAAGGATGACCGGGACATCGGCGGAGAAGTCCTTTTCGATGGCGATGTTGCGGCCGCGGGCCTCGGTCTTGAGGAACTCCGTCGCCTGATCCACCAGAACGTTGACCATGATCTCCGAGCGGCCGGGATTCATGCGCCGGCCAAAGCCCAGCATGCGCTGCGTGATCCCCTTGGCGCGCTGCACGTGCTTTTCGATCTTGTCCGTGCTCTCCATGATCTCGTCGTAATTGACCATGTTCTTGGGGTTCTCGTCCTGCAGCAGGTCACGGATCCAGCCGGCATTCTCCTGGATCAGCATGAGGGGATTGTTGACCTCATGGGCCACGCCTGCGGCCATCTTGCCGAGAGCCGCCATCTTGCTGGATTGCAGCATGCGGGCGTCGATATGGGCCTGCTTGCGGTCAGCGGCCGTCAGACAGGAGACGATGTAGCGCGTTCCCAGGAAGGCACCCACCGTGACCAGTACGGCACCCAGCCCCACGAAAAGCAGGATATAGATGCGCAGGCGGTGCAGCGGGGCCAGGCTTTCCCGCACGTCATCCACCACCACCAGCAGCCAGGGCATGGCATCCAGATGCATCATGGCCGCCAGAGGCTCCTTGCTGCCGCTGTCTCCCGGCTGGGACGGCAGGGGCACAAGGGCGATGCCCTGGCGCAGCACGTTGGGCAACGTGACATCGAAATGTTCCAGGATGCGGCCGTAATCGCGGGAATCGGTTTGCAACACGCCCTGCTCGTTGATCAGAAAAGCATCACTGCGCTCCCCGGAGTACACGCGCTGCAACAGGCCGTTGATGGCTTCCATATCGATGGTGGCACGCATGATGAAACTCTCGCCCCCTTCATGACGCAGGACGGCGATAATGAAGTGCGGCACATTGCGGAAGCCCATGAACACGTCGCTGACGAAAACGCCCTTGCGCAGTACCTCGGTGAACCAGGGCGCATTGACGTAGTTGGCATCACGCAGGTCGAACGGCCCCACATAGGAGATGTGGCGGCCGTCCATGCCGATGATGCCAAGGTCCACGAAGGAGCGCCCGCTCTGCTGCATGACCGTGAAGATACGGCTCAGCCGGTCGGGATCCCGCAATTCGGCAAGGTCATGCGTAAAGGCCAGCGTTTTTATCTGGGAAACACGCTCATGCAAAAAGGTATCCAGCGCCCGGTGTTTACTGCTGCAAACGGCTTCGATACCGGCAGAAATCTTTTCATCATAGATGGAATTGATGCGGTCTATGCTGAAGATCCCCAGTGCCACCAGCGGCAAAAGGGCAAGCCCCAGATGCGTGACGAACAGACGGCGGAAGATGCGTCTGTATTCCCGTGTGGAAGGCATCTACTCCTCCTTGGCTGAAATCTGGGAAAGGTCTCCACCAGTCAGCAAAATACGGCAATGGTTCAGCATGGTCTTGCGGGTCGCCGCCACCTTGGCGCTGTCCTGCATGATCATGTCCAGCTGGCGGGTATGGATGGTCAGATAGCCTGCCACAGCCAGCAGGCACTGGCCTTCTTCCATATCCATGCCTTCAAGGCGCGCTGTCACGGCGTCATTGCGGACCACCGGCGTCAGGCCGAATTCCCACAGCAGATCGGCCACGAAACGCACCCGCAGGATGCGGCGCTCGATATTGGCCGCCCCGCCGCGCAGCTGGAAGGCCACGTAATTTTCCGGCGTACGGTCCCCCAGCCGGGCTTCGACGGAGACGAAATGGAAGCCGAAGCGCGAATGCAGGCTGCAATAGTCGCGCGAAACCATGAAATAGTTCTTTTCCGTAAAGTAGGCCGTCTGTGCCGCCGGATCCAGATTGGGATTGGCCGTGGCCTCGAACAGTACGGAAAGGAAGCCTTTGCCGTCCACCGGCGGGGGCCCCTGCCAGGGATAGGCGTTCATGCCGTGCCAGATAGCTTGCATGGGGATGGAGGTGATGTCCTCCACGTCGATGACCGGGCCGGGCTGGACCTTGCCGAAGCCGTCATTGAGGTTCACGACCCAGAACTGTTTGAGGACCTTGTCCCGCAGCTGCTTGATGCGCTGGGCCGCGTACTGTTTGTCGGATCCCAGGGTGAACATGGCACTGACGGCCTTTTCATGGCAGTAGCGGGCGATATCGTGATAGGTCTGGCAGTTGGCCGCCTTGAAATCCACGCTGTCCACGTCGATGGTCAGGGGAAGGATATGCTCCGCCGCATGCTGCAGCACCCGGTACACGGGGCTGCCGGGCAGATAGTCGCGGGGCGGGCGGGCCTGGGCCAGCAGCTCGTCCAGCTGGCCGGTGAAGACACAGCCCATCTCCGTACAGACCGTCACCTTGTCGCCCGGGGTCAGCTTTTCCATGGCTCCGGCCAGGCCGAACATGGCCGGGATGCCGAACTCGCGGGCCAAAGAGAACAGGCGCGAGCCCAGCAGGCCGTCCTCGGCGATGATGGCCCCGGCACGGTCCACCAGCGAAGCCCACTGGTACAGATCGCGCTGCACCACCAGGATGCCGCCGTCAGGAAAATCCAGGACATCAGACCAGGAGCGGGCGATGACCACCGGGCCGCAGGCCCTGCCGCGGCTGGTGGTGACACCGCCGGTCAGCAGGGGCGCGGGCAGATTATCGTCCGCGCGGGATTCGGCCTCGTCTTCACGCTCTTCCTGGGTCCGGGCCTTGATGACCATGGGACGCGCCATGAGCACCTGCGTCCGGCCGGACGGCGTGCGCAGCCAGACCATGGACTGGGGACAGCCGGACATATTTTCCAGCTCCATGGCCAGAGCCGCCACATCAGCGGCGGCCTGATCGGAAAAGGAACTGCCGTCCTCGGCGTCATGCATACATCGGGCGCTGACTTTGTACGGCGGGGTCCGGGAAACATGCATCACGTTGACGGGCACCAGCGAGTACTCCATGTCCTGCGGCAGCCCGTTACAAAAATAGATATGGACGTTACCGCCCTTCAGGTCGATGGGGTTGGCCGTATGGGCCATGCCGCCAAAGCTGCCCTCCTCCACGGCAAGGCAGGTGATGCAGATGCGGGCATTGGCTTCCATCAGGCCGCGGGCACGCCGGTAGACCAGAGCTTGGGCCTGCTGCTTGCGGGCCAGCGTCGTATGCAGGGAGGCCAGAATATCCATATCGGATGCATGCAGGGAGACTGTGGGGCCCCAGACCAGCAGCCCGGGATCCGTGCCCGGCGTATCCTCGCCGTCATCCATGCAGGGCCACAAACGCCCTTTGAACAGCAGGCGCATCTCGCCCGGACATTTTTTGCGCAGTTCCGCCAGCGCGGCACAAAATTCTTCCACCAGCCTGTCCGGCAACGGCGTGCTTTCCGTCAGTTCGCTCAGGCTTTCCGAAAGCTCCTGCAAGGTCTCGGGGATGTACCCCCCTGCGGCCTGGATGCGCCGGTTCATCTCTTCCAGCATACCCGTACCGGCAAACAGGCTCATGCAGCCTGCGGCCGTCACCACGAAACCGTCAGGGACCACATCGGGGCTCTGACGGCGCAGCTCGCCAAGACGGGCCGTGGATTTGTCGGCCAGATGTGCCTCCGCTGCCCGGCCCGCCTCTTCCAGCGGGATGATGTACGGTCCTTCCAGTACTTGCACATGCGGGTAGACCTCACTGGCAACCGCTGTCTGCAGATGGTCGAAGCGTTCGTACAGGGCCTTGCACTGGGAAGGATTGAGGCGTTCGAGATGCTGGATGCACTGGTACACCTGCGTGGCCACGCTGGTGCACAGGGCCCGGACCCTGTGCAGACCAAAGGGATGGTCACAGCACAGGGTATATTCCAGTGAGGTCATGTTCTCCTGGAATTTGTTCCAGGCCGTCAAAAACAGTTTGAAGCGATGATGCCGGACGGCAAACGTATGCTCCGGACTGGCGTCCGAGGCGGAGCTGCCTTTTTTATCGCTGGTAAACCGTTTGAAAAATTTGCTTAAAAACATTCTCTTCCTCGTCCGAAAAAACAAGGGACGGCAAGGATAGCCGTTTTACAGAAGGCCGGGAAAACGATTTGCAGGATATTGTGCATAATATCCCAAGCAGGCCGCAGATTCAAGCCCGGTCAGGAATTTCGGCAAATTTCTCACCCGTCTCCTGCGCTATGGTCCCCCCCAGGGCGGTTGCTGCCTGCTGCAGATCCTGCGGTGTGTTGACATTGAAAAAAGCACGGGCGTCTTCCACCCCGTACTGCTCGAAGCATTGCAGTTCGAGGGGCACGGCTTCCCGCATTTTGAGATGCCCTCGGGCCACAGCAGCTTCCATAAAAGGGGCGGCCTCCACCCGGTAGATGGCGGCCAGGGATTCCGTCCAGCCATTGGGCGCCATGAAGGCCGTCATCAGGGACTGGCGGGGAGAGGCGGCAAACGCTGCGACCAGACGTCGCAACATGCCCGTATGCATGAGCGGCAGGTCGCACGAAAGTGCCAGCACCGCAGGGATGCCTTCCGCGCGGGCACGGACCAGAGCCGCATGGACGCCGCAGATGGGGCCGGAAGCCGGCAGAAGATCCGGAACACAATTCTGCCGGGCATACGTCTGCCCGGCACGGCACGAGACCCAGACCTGTTCACACAGCGGCCGCAGCAGAACGATGCTCCGTTCAAGCAGGGTCGGGGCCGTATCCCCTCCCAGCCGCAACAGGCTCTTGTCCCGGCCCATACGCCGGGAACGCCCCCCCGCCAAAACGACACCGGCGATCCGTACCACGCTCCCTCCTGCCACTGGCGGCCACAAAAGGCCTTGCCAAGACGTCTTCCTGCCAGCATAATGCCCGCCGGAGAGGCTGGCAAGTCTGTGGTTGACAGACAGCCGAGTTCTTTACTAAGTTTTTTGAAAATCATTTTCGGATTCATCCTATGCTCGCAATCGCTCCCCGATGCAGCTCTCGAACGGCTGCAAGCCTCCTGATCCTGGCCCTCCTGTCGCTGCTGCCCCTGTCCCTGCAGGCGGCCTCACGACCCGTCCATGTCCTGGCAACAACCTACCCCGTCTGGCAGCTGGCCCGTCCTCTGGTGGCCGGTCTGGAAAACGTCCGGCTCGACCTGTTGATCCCTGCCGCCACCGGCTGCCCGCATGATTACGCGCCGACCCCGGCCGACCTAACCAAGGTGGCGACTGCGGACGTGATCCTGATGAACGGCCTTGGACTGGAGGCAGCTTTCGCCCCGGCCCTGGCCCAGGCCGAAGCCCGCAAAGCCGACTGCAGCCAGGGCATCGCCCTGCTTGCCGGCCGCTCCGACCATGAGGAAGAAGGGCACGATCATCATCACGATGACAACCCTCATGTCTTCACTTCTCCTGCTGCTGCGGCCCAGATGGCCGGGACCATGGCCGAGGCCCTGATCCGTGCCTGCCCGGAACAGGCGGAAACCGTCCGGAGCAATGCCGCTGCCCTGCAAAAAGGCCTGCTGGATCTGGAAAACCGGCTTGCCGCCCTGGGGGCCGTCCATCCCGGTGCCTGCGTGCTGCTGCAACACGATTCCCTGGCGTACATGATGCGTTCCGCAGGCCTGAAGGTCATGGACGTTTTGCAGGAGAACGAAGAGCAGGCCCCCTCTGCCGCCCGGTTGCTGGAATGCATCGAGCATATCAAGAAAGAGCGGCCCGCCCTGCTCATAGGCGAGCCCCAGTTCTCGCCCCGTCCTCTGGAGACCCTGGCCGCCGAGACCGGTATCCCCGTCATCCAGCTGGATTCCATGGCCTCGGGGCCGGAAAATACTCCTGTGAACCATTTTGAACAGCAGATGCGCAACAACTGCCAGATCCTCGAAAATGCCCTCTCTCACTAATCAGCCTGCGGCCATCGACATCGCCCATGTGGATGTCCGCCGCGGGGATCTCCACATCCTGCAGGACATATCGGCTGCCGTCCCCCAGGGGAGCAGCACGGTCCTAGTCGGCCCCAATGGCGCGGGAAAAAGCACCCTGCTGCACTGCATCATCAACGAGATCGCCTATACCGGCGAGATCCGCATGCAGGGGAAAAGCGGCCGGAGGCCCCGCCTGGCCTATGTGCCGCAAAACCTGCAGATGGACAGCGCCCTGCCCCTGACCGTGGCCGAATTCCTTTCCCTGGGGCACCAGCGCCGCCCCCTCTGGCTCGGCATCAAGGGCAGTGCTTCCCGGCGCGCCCGTGCGGCTCTGGCGCCCGTGCATGCGGAACACCTCATCCGCCGTCGCATGAGCGACCTTTCCGGCGGGGAGCTGCGCCGCGTCTTGCTGGCCGCAGCCCTGGCCCGTGAGCCCGAGATCCTGCTGCTGGACGAACCGGCGGCGGGCATGAATCCCTCCGAGACCGCGGAACTCATGGAGAACATCGTGAAGATCCGGGACACCTTCGGCATCGCCATTCTGCTCATTGAGCACGATATGAGCCTGGTCATGCGCGTCTGTGAGCGCATTCAGGTCATCAACTTCGGCCAGACGATCGCTGCCGGGCTCCCGGAGGAGATCGCGAGCAACCAGGAGGTCATCGAGGCGTATCTCGGCGAAGAGGAGGCGGACGACGATGCTGAAGATTGAAGATCTGGAGGTGTCCTACGGCGCCGTGCAGGCGCTGCGCGGCATCAGCATGGAGGTCAACGACGGCGAGATCGTCTCGCTCATCGGCGCCAACGGCGCCGGCAAGACCAACACGCTGCACGCCATCACCGGCCTTGTGCCTATCAAGAGCGGCTCCGTGATCTACGACGGGCACGACCTGCGCAAGACGGACCCCAGCCGCATCGTCACCATGGGTCTTGCGCACGTGCCGGAGGGCCGGCAGGTGTTCACGCGCATGACCGTGGCGGAAAACCTTGCCATGGGCGCGTACTTCCGCAAGGACAAAAAAGCGATCGCGGAGGACCTCGAGCGGGTCTATGCGCGCTTCCCGCGCCTGAAAGAGCGCGCCAAACAGCTCGCGGGCACGCTCTCCGGCGGCGAGCAGCAGATGCTGGCCATGGGGCGCGCCATCATGAGCGCGCCGAAGCTCATCGTCATGGACGAGCCGTCCAT
>OOCH01002694.1_pt1 | contig 10607 bp, 11 predicted proteins | sample 1671641 | NCBI WGS metagenome assembly OOCH01 (sample SAMN06348177, study PRJEB24527) | human gut metagenome | biome: human gut; feature: ankylosing spondylitis patient; material: feces | host: Homo sapiens | place: China | collected 2015-10
GTACGGGATCCGGCCGGGGCTCGGCAAAGATCTCGCCGGTCAGGGGGTCGAAGTTCCGGCCGCGCATCTGGCGGTCCCGGAACCAGACGCATTGCAGCTGGGCACCGGCATCCTTGAGGGTAAAATAGATATGCCCGGATCCGGGGAAAGACAGTTCGCCTATCTCGCCCCGGACCCAGACGAAGGGGAAGGTCCCCTCCAGAGTACGACGCATCCTGTCCGTCAGTTCAGTGACGGACAGGATGCGTTCTTGTTCACACGCAGCGGGCATGCAGGGGCTCCGCTGTCAGCCGTCCTAGGCGCGGCGCTCGGCCCAGGCCTTGCGCACGCCTTCCATCCACTGGGGCAGCGCGGTTTCCAGGGCGTCCACGGGCAGTTCGCCCTTTTCGCCCGTACGGCGGTCCTTGCATTCCAGCACGCCACGGGACAGGCCCTTGCCGCCCAGCACCAGCTGCATGGGCGCACCGATGAGGTCGGCATCCTTGAACTTGACGCCGGGGCGCTCTTCACGGTCATCCAGCAGCACGGTCACACCGGCCTTGCACAGCATGGCGTAGATCTCTTCGGCCTTGGCGCGGACTTCTTCCTTGCCGGGGTCGAGGTTGAGCAAGATGCATTCCACAGGAGCCACGGTGGGCGGGAAGATGATGCCGTGCTCGTCATGGTTCTGCTCGATGGCAGAGGCCACCACGCGGGAGATGCCGATGCCGTAGCAGCCCATGATCATGACGTTTTCCTTGCCGTTCTCGTCCAGATACACGGCATGCATGGCGTCGCTGTACTTGGTGCCCAGCTTGAAGATGTGGCCCACTTCGATGCCCTTGGGCAGCTCGATGGCGCCGCCGCAGCGCGGGCAGGGGTCGCTCAGGGTGATGCAGCACAGGTCGGCGTAGGAAGTGACCTTCACGTCGCGGCGCAGGTCCACGTGCACCAGATGCGCGTCAGCGGCGTTGGCGCCCACTACATAATCAGTAGCACCCTGCAGCTCGAGGTCGGCGTAGATGGGCACATCCAAGCCCACGGGACCGGCAAAGCCCAAAGGCGCGGCCGTGACCTTTTCCACCACGGCGGCCGGAGCCAGTTCCACGGTGGTGGCGTTGAGCAGGTTCTTGAGCTTGATGTCGTTGACTTCGCGGTCACCACGCACCAGCACGGCCACGGTCTTGCCGTCCACCACGAAGAGCATGGTCTTGACCACCTGCGAAGGAGCCACCTTGAGCATGGCGCTCACTTCTTCCACAGTGTGGGCCGCAGGCGTGGCGACCTTTTCATAGGGGGCGCAGGTCTCGGTGCAGGGGGTGCCGTTCCAGACCACTTCGGCGCGTTCCACGTTGGCGGCATAGCTGCATTCGGTGCAGGCGGCGATGGTGTCTTCGCCGGTGTCGGCCAGCACCATGAACTCGTGCGAGAAATTGCCGCCGATGGAGCCGGTGTCGGCTTCCACGGCGCGGAAGCGCAGGCCCAGACGCTTGAAGATGCGGCAGTAGGCGTCGTACATCAGCTTGTAGCTTTCGTCGGCACCGGCATCGCTGGAATCGAAGGAATAAGCGTCCTTCATGACGAATTCACGGCCGCGCATCAGGCCGAAACGGGGGCGGATCTCGTCGCGGAACTTGGTCTGGATCTGGTACAGACGCACGGGCAGCTGGCGGTAGGAGCGCACTTCGCCGCGCACCAGGTCGGTGATGACTTCCTCATGCGTGGGGCCAAGGCAGTAATCGCGGTCGTTGCGGTCCTTGAAGCGCAGCAGCTCCTTGCCGTAGTACTCCCAGCGGCCGGTCTCTTTCCAGAGGTCGCCGGGGATGACCATGGGCATGAGCAGCTCGGAGAACCCGGCGGCGTCCATTTCCTCGCGCACCACGCGCTGCACGTTTTCCAGGGCCTTCAGGCCTAGAGGCAGGTAGATGTACACGCCGGAGGTGAGCTTGCGGACCATGCCGGCGCGCAGCAGCAGCTTGTGGCTGACCACTTCCGCTTCGGAAGGGGATTCCTTGAGCGTGGGGATGTAGGTGGAGCTGAAACGCATCAGTGAGTTTCCTTTTCTTTAAGCAGTCGTTGAAGTTCTTCCATAAAAGCCGCGAGCAGGGCGTCCTGTCCCTTGACGGAACGGATGACTTCCCCCTTGCGGAAAATGATGCCTTTGTCGCGGCCGCCGGCCACGCCCAGATCGGCCTCGCGGGCCTCACCGGGGCCGTTGACCACACAGCCCATGACCGCGACCTTGATGTCCGCCGTGGATTCGGCCAGCGCATCCTCTACGGCACGCGCCAGACCGAAGAGGTCAATCTCCGTGCGCCCGCAGGTGGGACAGGAGATGATCTCCGGCCCGCGACGGCGCAGGCCTAGGGCCCGCAGGATCTCCCAGGCCACGGTCACTTCCTCGGCAGGATCGGCCGTGAGCGAAACGCGCAGGGTATCGCCGATACCCTCGTGCAGCAAAATGCCCAGGCCCACAGCGGATTTGACCGTGCCGCGCATGAGCCCGCCCGCCTCGGTGACGCCGATGTGCAGCGGATAGTCGCAGGACTTGGCCAGCAGGCGGTAGGCCGCGATGGTATCGAGCACCGAAGAGGACTTGAGAGAGATCTTGGTATCGTAGAAGCCCCGGTCCTCCAGCATGCGCACATGGCTGAGCGCGCTCTCCACCATGGCTTCCACGCAGGGGCCGCCGTACTTCTGCAGCAGATGCTTTTCCACGGAACCGGAATTGACGCCCACCCGGATGACAGCGCCGTTGGCCTTGGCGGCATCCACCACGCGGTCCACATGCTCGCGGGGCCCGATGTTGCCGGGATTGATGCGCAGGCCCTCCAGCCCGGCTTCCAGGGCAGCCAGCGCCAGACGGTAGTCGAAATGGATGTCCGCGATGAGGGGCACGGGCGAACCGTCACGCAGGGCCCGCAAGGCCTTGGCCGCCGTCATGTCGGGCACGGCCACGCGTACGGCTTCGCAACCGCGGCGCACAAGGCGGTCGATCTGGGCCAGCGTGGCCTCCACGTCACGGGTATCGGTATTGGTCATGCTCTGCACCATCACCGGCGCGCCGCCGCCGATGGCCAGCTTACCCAGCCTGATGCCCCGGCTGATACGTTTTTCCTGCATGGCAGACCTCGAAAAAATTGGTTTGCAGCAAAAGTGCCGCCAGTGTCTTATGCTATTTCAGCAGGCAAGCCAAGTCCTGTAGGGGCCGGAAACACGGCGGCGTCACTCCCCGCCTCCAGGACAGCGAATCATGCCGCACGCCGGGGCAGGCTGTCCATCTCCAGCGCGGCCCATGCGGCCTTCCGCTGCCGCCGCACTTGCCAGCCGTACGGCTTTTGCCTATAAACTCCCCATTCCAACGACATGTTCCGGGCGCTCCTGCGCCTTTTTTCCGCCTGCGCCACCGGCGCATGGCCCTGAACTTCCAAGCCCGCAAGGAGAGGCCATGTCCCTCAGCATCGGCATTGTGGGTCTGCCCAACGTGGGGAAATCCACCCTGTTCAACGCCCTGACCAAGGCTCAGAACGCGCAGGCCGCCAACTATCCTTTCTGTACCATCGAACCCAACAAGGCCACCGTGGCCGTGCCCGACGAGCGCGTGGACGCGCTCTCGGCCAAGGTCTCGCCCAAGAAGACCATCCACGCCAGCGTGGACTTCATCGACATCGCCGGTCTGGTGCGCGGCGCCAGCAAGGGCGAAGGCCTGGGCAACCAGTTCCTGGGCAACATCCGCGAATGCGCCGCCATCGTGGAGGTGGTGCGCTGCTTCGAGGATGAGAACATCACCCATGTGGACGGCAGCGTGGATCCCCTGCGCGACATCGATACCATCGAGACCGAACTTTTGCTGGCCGACCTGCAGAGCGTGGAACGCCGCCTGGAAAAGCTGCAGAAGATGGCCAAGGGCAGCAAGGACGCCAAGGCCGCCGCAGAGATCATGCAGGGCCTGCTGGAGCACCTCAATGCCGGTAACGGCGCCCGTTCCTTCGAACTGCCCGACAACGAGACCTTCCTCCAGTCCTGGCGTGAGCTGGGCCTGCTGACCGCCAAGCCCGTCATCTACTGCGCCAACGTGGACGAAGCCGCCGTGGCCGACGGCAACGACTTTGTGGCCCGCGTGCAGCAGCTGGCCGAAGAACGCCATTCCGGTTTCGCCTGCATCTGCGCCAAGCTGGAAGAAGAGCTGCAGGGCCTTTCCGCCGAGGAGCAGGCCGAGATGCTCTCCTCCTACGGCATCTCGGAAAGCGGCCTGGTGCGCATCATCCGTACCGGCTATGACACGCTGGGCCTGTGCAGCTACTTCACCGCCGGTCCCGACGAAGTGCGCGCCTGGACCATCCACAAGGGCTGGAAGGCTCCCCAGGCTGCCGGTGTCATCCACACCGACTTCGAACGCGGCTTCATCCGCGCCGAAGTCATCTCCTACGCCGACTACATGAGCCACGAAAGCGAAGCCGCCTGCCGCTCCGACGGCGTACTGCGCGTGGAAGGCAAGGAATACGTGGTGCAGGACGGCGACGTCATGCACTTCCTGTTCAACGTCTAGTAGCGGCAACAGGTCTGCGAGCTTCACGAGGGACGGCGACAGCCGTCCCTTTTTTTATGCCTCCCGGCAACACGGGCAGAAGCACAGCAGGCTCCTGCCGTAACCCGGATGCCTCCCTGCCCCCTTCTTTGCCTTTCGATCATCCTTGCGACGATTGGACAATTTTTAGCGTCGATTTGATATTTCCCCCTCACTGCGGCCGCGCTAGGTTCGTTCCATGATCTTCCTCAAGGAGCTTGCCATGCGACGCAGATCCCTTCTTCCCCTTCTGGTCATCCTGATGTTCCTGTTCCCGCTGCTCCAGGCGGGAAACAGCCCTGCCAAAGGCCTGGACGGGCGGCAGCAGAGCATGGTGCTCGTGTCCGCCTACACCGCCAATGGCGATCTGGAACGCCTGCGCCCTACCCTGGACCAGGCGCTGGACGCCGGATTGACCATCAATGAAATCAAGGAAGTCCTGACCCATCTGTATGCCTACGTCGGCTTTCCCCGCAGTCTGAACGGGCTGCAGGTCTTCATGGAAGTCCTGGAGCAGCGCCGTGCCCGTGGCATCACGGATGCGGAAGGAAAAGCCGCCTCTCCCCTGCCCTCCACCCTGGACCGGGATGCGTACGGCGCCCGTGTCCGGGCCGACCTTGCCGGACAAAAAGAGATCCAGCCCCCGTCCGGCGTCCTGGCTTTTGCCCCGGTCATCGATACCTTTTTGAAGGAACATCTTTTTGCGGACATCTTCGCCCGTGACGTGCTCGACCGCAAGGCGCGCGAACTGTGCACCATCGCCGCTCTGGCCAGCCTGCCCGGCCTGGGAGGCCAGCTGCAATTCCACATGGGAGGGGCCATGAACTGCGGCCTGAGCCCGGAAGAGCTGGAGGGCTTCCTTGACCTGCTGGCTGCCCGTGTCGGCAGGAAGGAGGCGGATGCGGCCCGCACCGTAGCCCGAAAGGTGCTCGCCTCGCGTTGATGTCCCCCTACCCAACTACGGAGGAAATGCCATGTCCGTGAACCGGAGACAGTTCATCAAGGCGGGCAGCCTTGCCCTGGGCTCCCTGGCTGTCCACAGCCTGCCGCTGCAAGCCCGCCCGGCAGAGGAAAAGGCCACCGTGTACTTCACGCCCGAGATCACCACGGAGAGCCTGCTGCGCATCTACGAAAAGGTCTATGCCCCGTTGCAGGGGCGCATCGCCATCAAGCTCCATACCGGTGAGCCCCACGGCCCCAACATCCTGTCGCGCGACATGGTGCGGGCCCTGCAAGCCCGCATCCCGGGCAGCACTATCGTGGAGTGCAACGTCCTCTACCCCAGCCCCCGCCAGACCACGGAAGGCCACCGCGAGACCCTGCGGACCAACGGCTGGACCTTCTGTCCGGTGGACATCATGGATGCCGACGGCGAAGTCTCCCTGCCCATCCCCGGCGGACGGCACCTTAAGGAAGTGGCCGTGGGCAAGAACCTGCTCAACTATGATTCCATGCTGGTGCTGACCCACTTCAAGGGCCACGTGATGGGCGGTTTTGGCGGTTCGCTCAAGAATATCGCCATCGGCTGCGCCTCCGGCAAGACAGGCAAGGCGCAGCTGCACAGCGACGGTACCAACCTGTGGGCGGGAGGGCCGCTGTTCATGGAGCGCATGGTGGAGGGGGGCAAGGCCATCACCACCCATTTCAAGGGGCATATGGCGTACATCAATGTCCTGCGCCGCATGTCCGTGGACTGTGACTGCGCGGGGACCAGCGCCGCCGAACCGACCGCCCCGGATATCGGCATCCTGGCATCCACCGACCTGCTGGCCGTGGACCAGGCTTCGGTGGACATGGTCTATGCCCTGCCCGAACAGCAGCGCCACGATCTTGTGGAACGCATCGAAAGCCGCAGCGGCCTGCGCCAGCTGGAATATATGGAGACCCTGGGCATGGGCCATGCCCGCTACGATCTTGTTTCCCTGTCCTGACAGGAGGTCATGTCATGCGACGTTTCGTTTCCCTGCTCGCCCTTTGCGGCGGCCTGCTTGCCGCTGTCTGCACCACCGCCCCCTCCAGCGTCTCCGCCCGGGAGCCCGGCCAGGAGATCATCCGCTGCGAGCAGCAGACGCCCATCAAGGGCTCCCCCCGCTTTTTCACCGGGACCGTGCGCATCGATCCCCTGTACGCCGCCAACAACGCCATGCGCTCCAGCGGCGGCAGCGTCACTTTTGAACCCGGCTCCCGCTCCCACTGGCATATCCATCCTGTGGGACAGGTGCTCATCGTCACCGCCGGGGTCGGCCTGACCCAGGAATGGGGCAAGCCCATCCTGATGCGGCGCGTCAAAACTCCCCTGGGGAGTGCGTTATAACCAGCGGCACAAGCGATTGCATGCGGTGCAAGAAAATTGCAAAGGCGGGGCAGGTCCCCGCTTTTTTGTTAGTCCAGTTGTCGTTTGGGGTATGGCAGGATTGGCATGCGCAGGCGCTTGATCCAGTCCGTTTTGAGGAAGCGGACGTAGCGGAACTGCCGCAGCTTATGCAGCTTTGCCCGTTCTAGGTTGGCCCGCAGGTATGCTCCGCGCTTGCCGCTCTTGAGGTGGGCCGTTACCAACAATTTATGGTAGACCTCGCCGTCCAGCTCGTAGAACGGGCTTTCATGGAATCCCAGGTACAGAAAGCTGCATGCTTGATAGACCACGCCCAGGCCCTGGCAGCGTTCGTCCGCATAGGACTGTACCCAGGCCACGGACGGGCAGGCGCGACGGATGTACTTCAGGGCATAGCTGATGGCCCGGCTTTCGCTGTTGCGCGGGGCATCGTCCGACAGCCACATGCGGTTCAGTTCCATATACTGGCCCTGCACGGTGCCTTCCACGATCTTGCCTGCTCTGGCCGGGTTAAGAGCATAGCCCCATTGCAGGACACCCTCGAACGCGCCCTCACGGAAGACGCCCAGGTGCAGGTAGCTGTTATTGACTACGCGGTGGCTGTAGTGGTGCTCGATGATGACGGCGCGGGCCGTGGCACAGGGGATCTGGGCCACATAAAAGTTAGCCGTGCCGAAGCCCTGCGGCCCTGTTGCCCCCATGATGTAGCCGGGCGGCCCGGCCAGGGGCGGCAGCCAGTCGCTCAGGACCGGCGGATGGTATGGTCTGCGTTTTGCGGCCACAGGGCCTCCACAGGAGAGGCTCCACGGCCTGCATGATCGGGGCGCGTGGCCCGCAGGATGGTGTACGCCCCGCAGCGGGGGCACTTGAACTCGATATGGGCGTCCACAGCCCGGCCTCTGGCCAGCAGTTTGCCGCAATGGCGGCAGCGGATCTCGGTAAGTTGCTCCTGTTTCATGGTATGCAATCATGTTGCGCCCCATGATATAACCGCCTATACTGATGACGTCTCTCGCCGAGACTTCCGACAAGGCGGATACTCTGCGGATAGAGGGTCGTTTTTTCTATCCGTGGGGCCGTGGCGGGCTTGTCAGGCCCGTCGGTGGGGGCGCTGCAACCCCCGCCACTTGTCAAATCTTGTCGAGTTTCAGTCCTGGCGCGGCATTGACCGCTTGTTTCCGCAGCCTGTAGCGCGTGTGCTGATAGACGCGCAGCAGCATGGTCGGGTCAGCATGGCCCATGACCTCCGCCACCGCTTGCACATCCGCGCCATGCTCAAGAGCTTCCGTGGGCATGGCATGGCGCAGGCTATAGGGCGTTATGCGCCGCGTGATGCCCGCCGCTTTTCGGGCCTGATGCCAGGCATGGCCTATGCAGCGCACAGGGCGTCCCTGCCAGTGGATGACCCACGGACAGCCCTGTTTCTCGTCTTCCTCCTTCCATGCCCGCAACAGGGGCAGAATGTCGTCCCTGATGGGGACGATCCTACTGTCATCCCGCGAGCCCTTGGCAGCGTTGGGCATCCTCATGTAGCCCGCCGCCAGATCCACATCCGCCCATGCAAGCCGAAAAAGCTCGCTGGGGCCGATACGCGGCCCGGCCGCCATGCCCAGGACGATCACACGCCGGATATGCGGCGCGGCTACCTTATACATACGCACGGCCTCGGCCCGCGTGGGCGGATCGATGCGCCGTGCCCTGGGGCGGTGCAGCCGGAAACCCGCCAGAGGCGACGCGGGCAGGCGGCCCGTCTCCACTGCCCAGGCCAAGACGGTACGCCACAGGCGGACGCGGTGGTGCGCTGTGGTGGCCATGACGCCGCGCCCCCGCTGGACGGTCAAAAACTCTTGCATCTGGGCCGCGCCCACCCGGCGAGCCTGCCAGCCCCCGAACAGGGTCAGCAGCTGGTTGAGGTGATGCCGGGTGCTGGTGCGGGTCACGTCCCGCGTGATCTGGTGGGCCAGATAGTCCTCCGCCAGTTGACGGGCCGTCATGGTCGCCCGTTTGTGTTTTGTTGCCATAGAACCTCCTTGTGGGAGGCCTATAGCATGTTCTCCAGCCTGGCCATGAGCGCCTGCGCCTGGCTGCGGCTCATATGCGGGCCACGGTGCCCTTCAAGACGTATCCACCAGCGTGTGGCATGGCAGTTCTCGGCCCGGACCTGTCCGCCCGCTGTGGCCACCAGCCCCCGGCAGACACCGGGCAGCCAGTTGGCCGGACGCAACAGGCCGCGCAGGCCTTCGTCGTTCCATGCCTGCCCCAGATGGGCCAGCCAGTCCCTCACCATGATATGCCAGCCGCGCCAAGCACGGGGCTGGTCAAAGACGCAGTCCACGGCCTCGATGCCGCCGCCGTGATGTGCCCATGCCGCGAAGGACCGCACGTCAAAGCGGTCCGGAGCGCCCCAGTTGCGGATCAGGCAGCCTCGCAACATGACCCGCATGCCGGACTGCGCTTCCGGTCCCCGCCGCCCGAAGTCCTCGAGGATACAGTCCTCGAAAGTGACGGTCTTGCCGCGTTCAACGTTCAATTTATCCGTATCCCCGGAGCCGCACAGCACCAACTTGCCCGCGCCCCGGATGACACAGCGTCGAAAAACGGCACTGCTGCCCCATACCACGCCCACGGCCTCATCCAGCTGATCCAGCGGGCAGGCCGACAGGTCGATGAGGCAATCCTCCACCAGCCAGTCCTGCCCGTTGCTCATATCCAGGCCATGCCCGCCCGCGTCCGGAGCGGTGATGGTCTGGCCCGCTCGTCTATACGTCATAGTCCACGACCACGGCCTGCACGGCCTCCACGGTCTCGGCGGCCTCCACGGCGGCCAGCAGCTCGTCACGGCGGGCGGCGTGCAGAGCCTGCACATACGCCAGCCCCTCCGCATCATCTACAGCCAACAGGGCCGCGCCGATGCTCACGTCCTGCGCCGTAGGAGAAGCGGCGGGCATGGTCAGGGAGGCCGCCAGAGCGGCGTCGTAGCCGTTCTGGATCTCGCTTTGCTTGGCGGACTTGGCATCGGGGAGCGCACGGGCGGCGGCCTCCTCGGCGGCTTTCTTTGCCAGACGCTCTTTTTCATCTTTCCAGAGCTCAACGAACGGCGCGACCTGGTCATCATAGTCGACGGCTTGCAACGGCTGGTTGGGGCCGTCCGTCCACTCGGTATGGCCAGTGTCCCCACGCCATTGCAGGGCATGCAGATTTGTTGGGGCGTCAAACGGGAAAACGAGGGCCGCGCCATCGACGATGATCAGGCTATCGGAGGGGACAACAGTAACAGTGGGCATGGTAGCAACCTCCACAGCGGTTTATGGTGTGAGAATGAGAAGGCATTTGCCAGGGGTAGAGTGTCGGGGGCGTCGTCTCGTGACCGGCTCCGCCTTGTAAAGCGCGATGCGCCTTGATTTGCTCTGCCTTGGCCACAATTTCATCGTCCGTTATTTCCCGCATTCCGTGCGGCATCAATTCAAACCACATAACGATTCTCCATTGTTGGACTTTTCAATTATCCAGCAGACTTTCCGGCACTGTCGGGGACACGACCCTCACCGTAGCGCAGCTGGCCAGTCATGGGCATGGCATCAATATCCCGACCGAATACAACGGCGAGGGGACCCGCTATCGACAGTGGGTCAATATCAAGTCGGGAAATGCCTCTGCGACCGGTGGCTCCCAACCCCACACCCATGATCTGACCGGGGCGTCTGGCGAGGCCAACGGCCTGCCCCCGTA
>OOCH01002698.1_pt1 | contig 10584 bp, 9 predicted proteins | sample 1671641 | NCBI WGS metagenome assembly OOCH01 (sample SAMN06348177, study PRJEB24527) | human gut metagenome | biome: human gut; feature: ankylosing spondylitis patient; material: feces | host: Homo sapiens | place: China | collected 2015-10
GTGTAAAAATGGTTTCTTCATAAAAATTAAGAGTTTTAGTTTGTTGGTCAGAAATCGAACCTTATTAAAAAAATTGCAAATCATAAGTCCGAAATTATGTTTTACAAAAGTATCCATTTTATAAAAGGCAATAAATAGAGCCGGTCTATAATATAGAACCCTACAAAAACCAACATTTTGTTTATAAGACATTTACAAATGTACGACTACCGTTGTTATATAGACTTGCAATGCCCGTATCGAAGCAGGAAAGAGCTGTCAGAAAAAATTTCGGCCCGAAACGAGATGCATTTCCGAGGTCCGGAAACGTTTGACGAATTTCGAATCGAAATAAATCGAAAGCCAATGTCGCTCTGCCGAAAATTCACCGCATCAAAAAAAGCAACAGCTTAATTGTCTAAGCTGTTGCTTTTTTAATCCGGTCGTTCCGGTAACGGTACGCCTCTCAGAATCCGAATGCCTTGCCGTCGCTGACACAAACCAAGTCCCGGCCCGCACCGAAGACCCCGGCATAAGGAACCGGCATCTGTGCCGGAACGGGTTTAAGTCTAACGGTAGCGGTGGGAAATGAGGGTCATGAACTCCTCGCGGGTCCGCTGGCTCGACAGGAAGACGCCCGTGAAAGCCGACGTGGTGGTGGCCGACTGCTGCTTCTCGATGCCGCGCATCTGCATGCACATGTGGCTGGCCTCGATCACCACGGCCACGCCCATCGGGTTGAGGGCCTCCTGAATGCAGTCGCGGATCTGCACCGTCAGCCGCTCCTGCACCTGCAAGCGGCGGGCGAAGCACTCCACCACGCGGGCCACTTTCGAAAGACCCGTGATGTAACCGTTGGGAATATAGGCCACATGGGCCTTGCCGTAGAAGGGCAGCATGTGGTGTTCGCAGAGCGAGTAGAGCTCGATGTCCTTGACGAGCACCATTTGCCGGTACTCCTCGCGGAACATCGCCGAGCGGATGATGTCGAGCGGATTTTCGTCGTAACCTTTCGTCAGGAACGCCATAGCCTTGGCCACCCGTTCGGGGGTTTTCAGCAGCCCTTCGCGCGCGGGGTCCTCGCCCAGCAGGCGCAGGATCTCCGCATAGTGGAGTTTCAGCGCCTCGACGGTCGCAGGGTCGAAACGCTCCTCCTTGTCGTAGTTTTTCGTCTCCATAGGGCGCAAAGATAGCGATTTATTCTTTCATTATCTCATCCATCACCCGCGAAGTTCGCGCCGCGGAGACTCCCGTGGAGGGGCACACGCCCTCGCCGCGCAGCTCCCGGACGATCGTTTCGATCAGCGGGCCCTGAATATGCTCCGGAGGGGCGATTTCGAAGCGTTCGACACCCCGCGCCGTCACCAGTTCGACCGGCGTGAAATCGAACGTGCTGAACCGCACCGAGCCTTTGCGGCCCGTGACGACCACCGAATCCTCCGCAGCGGAGGGCGGAGCGACGAAGCACCACATCCCCGTACCGGGCACGCCCGAACGGAAGCGGAACGACGCCGCGACGGTGTCCGCCACGTCGTAGAATCCCCCGCGGTTGCTTTTGCAGCCCCGGGCGTCGGTGATCTCCCCGAGCAGGAAATCGAGGATGTCGAGCGTGTGCGGTGCGAGGTCGTGGAAATAGCCTTCGCCTCCGACCTCCCGGCGCAGCCGCCACGGAAGCCGGGCCGGATCGCGGTCTTCGGGTCTTTCCGGGCGGAGCAGGCGGACTTCCGCCGTCAACGGCTGCCCGACGGACCCTCCGTCGAGCAGTTCCTTGACTTTGAGGAAATAGGGCAGCGCCCGGCGGTAGTAGGCCACGAAGAGTTTCTGCCCGGCTTTTTCCGCCGCTGCGATCATTTCGAGGCACTCGGCGTGGTTCATTGCCATCGGCTTCTCGACGTAGACGGGCTTCCCGGCTTCGAGGGCCTGCACCGCGAGTTCCCGGTGCGTGCCGGGAGGCGTGGCCACGTAGACGATGTCCACCTCCGGGTCGGCGATCAGCGCCGCGGCGTCGGTATAACTCTTCGGCACGCCGTGCCGGCGGGCGAAATCGGCAGCCTTGGCGGCGTCGCGGCGCATAACGGCCGCGAGGGCGGAATGCGGGGTCTTGTACATCGGCGGGCCGCTCTTGCGTTCGCAAACGTCGCCGCAGCCCAGGATGCCCCAATTGACGTTTTCCATACGGCTATTTTTCGATCGAACGGAGGAATTCGGCCAGTTTGCGCACGGCGCAGGCGCGGTGCGAAACGGCGTTCTTTTCGTCGGTGGTCATCTCGGCGAACGTCTTCGCATAGCCGTCGGGGATGAACAGCGGGTCGTAGCCGAAGCCGTAGTCCCCTGCCAGCCGCGCAAAGGCCACGCTGCCGGGGCACTCGCCCACGCAGGTCAGATGTCGGCCATCGGGCAGGATGAAGCAGACCGCCGCCACGAACTTCGCGCCGCGCTGCCCCGCCGGGACGTCCTTCATGTTCTCGAGAAGCTTGTCGTTGTTGGCCTCGTCGTCGCCGTGGTGGCCGCAGTAGCGGGCGCTGTAGACGCCGGGAGCGCCGTCCAGCGCATCCACGCAGAGGCCGGAATCGTCGGCGATGGTGGGCAGGCCGCTGGCCTTGCAGATGGTCTCGGCCTTGATGAGGGCATTGGCCTCAAAGGTAGTGCCGGTCTCGTTCGGCTCGATGGTGATGCCAAGCTCCTTCTGACTGACCACTTCGTGGCCCTGAGCCTCGAGGATGCGCCGCAGCTCGCGGAGCTTTCCGGCGTTGCCGGTGGCTGCACAAATTCTCATTGGGGCTACTCCCTTTCTATGTCTGCTGCTCCCTGCCCTTGGCAGCGGAGCACTACATTTTGCGCCATATCAGGCTTCCAGCAGTCCGCTCAGAGTTGCCCGACCTGCCAATGGTGCTTCGCACCCAGGTTGCGGCGCGAAGCGCCTGAGAGGTTAATGCTTCCATCCCGTGCGGGGGATGAGCTCTTCCACAAAGCCCTCCGGGGTGAAGGGGATGAGATCGTCGATGCCTTCGCCCACGCCGATGAACCGCACCGGCAGGCCGAGGCGCTGCTTGACGGCCACCACGCAGCCGCCCTTGGCCGTGCCGTCGAGCTTGGTCAGGATGATGCCGGTGGCGTCCGCAGCCTTGCAGAATTCCTTCGCCTGGCTGATGGCGTTCTGGCCCGTGATGGCGTCCAGCACCAGCAGGGTCTCGAGGCTGGCTTCGGGAGCGGCCTTCCTGACGCTGCGGCTGATCTTGGACAGCTCGCTCATCAGGTTCGGCTTGTTGTGGAGACGGCCTGCGGTATCGGCGATGACCATGTCATAGCCCCGGGCGGTGGCAGACTTCACGGTGTCGAAGATGACGGCGGCGGGGTCTGCGCCCTCGCCGGCCTTGACGATCGGCACACCGGCGCGGCCCGCCCAGATCTCCAGCTGCTCGCTGGCGGCGGCGCGGAAGGTGTCGCCTGCGGCCAGCATGACCTTTTTGCCCTGACGGGTGTAGTAGTCGGCCAGCTTTGCGATGCTGGTGGTCTTGCCCACGCCGTTGACGCCGATGACGAGGATGACGGCGGGATGGCCGTCCAGCGCCATTTCGGTCTCCGGGCGCATCTCGTCGGCGATGATGTCGCGCAGAGCGTCAGCCGCCTGTTCGCCGGTCTTGAGGCCCTTTTCCTGCACGCGGTCGCGGAGGGAGTCCACCAGCTTCATGGCGACGTCGCCACCCACGTCGGCGAGGATGAGCTGTTCTTCCAGCTCATCGTAGAGGTCGTCGTCGATCTTACTGCCGGTGAGGGTGTTCAGGATGTTGCCCCAAAAGCCCGTGCGGGTCTTTTCGAGGCCGTCTTTCATTTTGTCCTTTTCTTTTTTGCCAAATCCAAAGAGTCCCATGGGTTCTCTCCTTAATATGTTTTGTTGGGGGATAACCTCTCCGTCACGGCTAACGCCGTGCCATTGTCCGGGTTGCGGTACCCAGCATCCGCTTCGCTTTGCTTGCGTATTGCTGACCGCGGCCCCAACAGCGACTCCCTGTTTCCGCCACTGGCGGCGGTCGTCGTCGTTGCCCTAGCGAGGGGAGGCCTTGGCATACCGGAAAACTTCATCTCTTCGCCAGAGGCTCCCCTCGGTAGGGGAGCTGTCTGCGAAGCAGACTGAGAGGTTTATTCTTTCTCTGCCAGCGCTTTCAGCGCCCGCATCCCGATGTCGGTGCGCTTGTGCAGCTTGTCGAAGTGGATGTGCTCCGCCGCCTCGTAGGCGATGGAGATGGCGCGGGGCAGGCCGGGCGCAGTGGCCGTCACACCCAGCACACGGCCACCGTTGGTGACGAGCTGGCCGTCCTCGGTGATGGCCGTGCCGGAGTGGTAGACCGTGACGTTCGGCTCATCGGGCAGCTGGCCGTCCACCAGACCGGTGATGGGCTTGCCCTTCTCGTAGGCCACCGGGTAGCCGCCGGAAGCGAGGATGACGCAGGCAGCAGCGCCGTCAGAGAACTTGACCTCGGTGTCGGCCAGCGTCCCCTCGGTGCAGGCGGTCATGACCTTGAGCAGGTCGCTTTCCAGCAGGGGCAGCACCACCTGGGTCTCAGGGTCGCCGAAGCGGCAGTTGTACTCGATGACCTTCGGGCCGTCCGGGGTGAGCATCAGGCCGAAGTAGAGGCATCCCTTGAAGGGGCAGCCCTCAGTGTTCATGGCCTTGATGGTGGGCAGGAAAATTTTCTCCATGCACTCGGCAGCGATGGCCGGAGTGTAATAGGGGTTCGGCGCGACGGTACCCATGCCGCCGGTGTTCAGGCCGGTGTCGTGGTCGTTGGCGCGCTTGTGGTCCATGGAGGACACCATGGGCTTGACCACCTTGCCGTCGGTGAAGCTCAGCACACTGACCTCAGGGCCGGTGAGGAACTCTTCCACCACGACATGGTTGCCGGAAGCGCCGAACTTTTTGTCCAGCATGATCTCCTTGACGCCCTCGGCGGCCTGCTCTTCGTTCTCGCAGATGAGCACGCCCTTGCCCAGCGCAAGGCCGTCGGCCTTGATGACCACCGGGTATTTGCCCTCAGCCTTGATGTACTCCATGACCTTGGCGGGGTCGTCGAAGGTCTCATACTTTGCGGTGGGGATGCCGTACTTCTTCATGAGGTCTTTCGAAAAGACCTTGGATGCCTCGATGCGGGCAGCGGCCTTGTCCGGGCCGAAAGCCGGGATGCCGACTGCCGCCAGCGCATCCACCATGCCCAGTGCCAGCGGGTCGTCCTGAGCCACCACGACGTAGTCGAACTTTTCCGTCTCCGCAAAGCCGACCATCGTTTCCACGTCGGTGGCCTTGATGTTGACGCAGTGGGCGTCATAGCCGATGCCGCCGTTGCCGGGCGCACACCAGACTTCGCCGCAGTCGGGGCTCTTCTTCAATGCCTTGATGATGGCGTGCTCGCGTCCGCCGCCGCCAACGACTAAGATTTTCTTGCTCATTTTCACGCACCTCATAACTCAACCTCTCCGTCACGGCTGACGCCGTGCCACCTCCCCTACCGAGGGGAGGCTTTGGCATTTCGGAAAGCTTTATCTCTTCGCCAGAGGCTCCCCTCGCTAGGGGAGCTGTCGAGCAAAGCGAGACTGAGAGGTTTTCTTTTTAGTGATGGAACAGCCGGATGCCGCAGAATGCCATTGCGATGCCGTACTTGTTGCAGGTGTCGATGACCTGCTGGTCGCGGATGGAGCCGCCGGGCTGGACGATGGCCGTCACGCCGGAACGGCGTGCGCGCTCGATGTTGTCGCCGAAGGGGAAGAACGCATCCGAGCCGAGGCAGACGCCGGTGACATGGCTCAGGTACTCTTTCTTTTCCTCAGCGGTCAGCGGCTCGGGCTGACGGGTGAAGGTCTCGGCCCAGACGTCGTCACCGATGACGTCCTCGGGGGTGTCGCCGATGTAAACATCAATGGCGTTGTCGCGGTTGGGCTTTGCCACATCGTCACGGAAGGGCAGCTCCAGCACCTTCGGCATATGGCGCAGCTGCCAGTTGTCGGCCTTCTGGCCTGCCAGACGGGTGCAGTGGATGCGGCTCTGCTGGCCGGCGCCCACGCCGATGGTCTGGCCGCCTGCGGTGTAGCAGACGCTGTTGGACTGGGTGTATTTCAGGGTGATGAGGGCAATGATGAGGTCGCGCTTCTGCTCCTCGGTCACGGTCTTGTTCTCGGTGACCCAGTTGGTCAGCATGGTGTCGGCGTTGATGGCCAGCTCGTTGCGGCCCTGCTCGAAGGTGATGCCGTAGACCTGCTTGTGCTCCACGGGGTTCGGCTTGTAGGCCGGGTCGATGGCGACCACATTGTAATTGCCCTTCTTCTTTCCGGCGAGGATGGTCAGTGCCTCCGGCTCATAGCCCGGGGCGATGATGCCGTCAGACACTTCGTGCTGGATGAGCTTTGCAGTCGGCACATCGCAGACGTCGGAGAGAGCGATCCAGTCGCCGAAGGAGGACATCCGGTCCGCACCGCGGGCGCGGGCATAAGCGCAGGCCAGCGGCGAAAGCTCCATGTCCGGGGCGATGTGGTACATCTTCCGCTCCACATCGGTCAGGGGCAGGCCCAGGGCGGCACCCGCCGGGGAGACGTGCTTGAAAGAAGCGGCAGCGGGCAGGCCGCAGGCCTCCTTCAGCTCCTTGACCAGCTGGATGGAGTTCAGGGCATCCAGAAAATTGATGTAGCCGGGCTTGCCGTTCAGGACGGTGACGGGCAGGTCAGAGCCATCCTCCATATAGATGCGGCTGGGCTTCTGGTTGGGGTTGCAGCCGTACTTCAGTGCAAGTTCATTCATTGGTGCATCCTCCTTGTGTCTTAGGTTATTCTTCCTCGGCGTCGAGCTTTTTGAGCTGTTCCAGCTCTTCGGGCAGCAGCTCCGGCTCCTCAGGGTCGTCGAGGTCGCTGCACACAGCGTCGTATTTGTTGAAGATCATGTCGCCGCTCTCGCCGGTCTCCAGGTCGATGACCCGGGCGAAGAGGCTGACTTTGTTGTCGGGGTTCAGGTTCTGCCACAGGCCGTGGGCGAAGTCGCCGATGGTGCGGGGGCAGGCGAAGCAGAGCGGCTCCCCCTCAAAGCTGGGGATGGGATTGCCGTTGTGCTTGTAGGTGCTGATGAAGTGGCCTTCACCGGCCACGGGCTGGGGGTAGTCGAAGAAATAGCGCTGGACGCTCTCGCCGTTGCCGTCGGCAGACTTGAGGATGCTCATCTGGTAGCTGCCGTCTGCGTACACCACAGCGGAGATGCGGGGGGTGTAGTTGGGCTCGTCCGGCTCAAAGGTGCGGGTGCGCAGGGCGTCGGCGAAACTCTTGCCCCGGCTCATCTCGTCAAAGATAGTGTCGGTCTGGTCGCCGTTGGTGACGATATGGGTCTTGCCGAGGGTCAGCACGGGGTTATAGATGATGAGGCTGGGGTCCTCGAGCTTGGCCGGGTCGGCAGCCATGGTGCAGATGCCGCCGCGCTCCGGCACCGGGTCGAAGACGCGGTTGCGGCTGTTCTCGCTGCGGCCCATAATGAAATAGCCGATGAACACCTGACGGCCATCCGGAGCCTTTGCCACCGCGATGCCGCGGCCGGGGTACTCGTTCGCGGCCAGATATTCGTTCAGGTTGATTTTTTCCATGTCAAATTCTCCTATTGTTAAACCTCTCCGTCACGGCTGACACCGTGCCACCTCTCCAAAAGGGAGAGGCTGAAACAACGCCCTGCTGTCCTTTACTTTATCTCTCCGCTGCACACCATTGCCACAGCCTTCGGCAGCAACTTCCATTCAGCCTGCTCCATTACACGCTTCTGCAGCACCTCGGGGGTGTCGCCGGGCAGGATGTCCACGGCCTTCTGCAGCAGGATAGGCCCGCCGTCGCACTCCTCATTGACGAAGTGGACGGTAGCGCCCGTCACCTTGCAGCCCCGGGCCAGCGCGGCCTCGTGGGGGCGCAGGCCGTACATTCCCGGCCCGCAGAAGGACGGGATGAGGGCGGGGTGGATATTCAGGATGCGGCGGGGATAGGCCTCGATGACGCTGGGGCCCAACACGGACAAAAAGCCCGCCAGGACCACAAGGTCAATGTTATGTTCTTTCAGCGTTTTCAGCAGTGCGGCGTCAAAATCCTCACTGGAAGCGTAATCCTTCCGGCGGACCACCACACCCTCGACACCCGCATTGGCGGCGCGTTCCAGCGCGTAGACGCCGGGTTTGGAGGCCACGACAAGCCTGATCTTGCCGCTGGGGTTCTCGCCCCGGGCCTCGCTGTCCAGCAGCGCCTGCAAATTGGTGCCGCCGCCGGACACTAACACTGCAATGTTCAGCACAGCTCGACACCCTCACCTTCTGCGATGACGCCCAGACGGTAAGCTTCCGGCTCGCCGTTGGCATGGAGGATCTCCAGTGCCTTGTCGGCCTGCTCAGCGGGGACGGTCAGCACCATGCCGACGCCCATATTAAAGGTGTTGAACATATCGTGCTCAGAGATGCTGCCGGTCTTCTGCATCAGATGGAAAAGGGCCGGAGTGCGGACATCCTCCTTCTTGATGCGGGCGCAGCAGCCCTTCTTCAGGCTGCGGGGGATATTCTCGTAGAAGCCGCCGCCGGTGATGTGAGAGATGCCCTTGACATCCACTTCTTCCAGCACTTTCAGCACAGGCTTGACGTAGATCTTGGTGGGGGCCAGCAGGGCCTCGCCGAGGGTCTTGCCGCCCAGCTCTGCGGGGGCCGTCTTCAGGACGGCGGGGTCGCCGTCGATGTCAAAAATTTTGCGCACCAGCGAGAAACCGTTGGAGTGTACGCCGGTGGAAGGCAGGGCGATGATCACATCGCCGGGCTGCATGGTGGAGTTGTCCAGGATCTTGCTCTTGTCCACAGCGCCAACGGTAAAGCCGGCCAGGTCGTACTCGTCCTCCGGGTAAAAACCGGGCATCTCGGCGGTCTCACCGCCAACCAGGGCACAGCCAGCCTGCACGCAGCCTTCGGCTACGCCCGATACGATTTCCGCGATCCGCTCTGGAATGTTTTTTCCGCAGGCGATATAATCGAGGAAGAACAGGGGCTTTGCCCCGCAGCAGATCACGTCGTTCACGCACATTGCCACGCAGTCGATACCCACGGTGTCGTGTTTATCCATAAGGAAGGCGATTTTCAGTTTTGTGCCCACGCCGTCGGTACCGCTCACCAGCACGGGATGTTCCATGCCTTTTACGTTCGGATCGAATAATCCGCCGAATCCGCCCACGTCGGAGCAAACTCCGTCGGTGACGGTGCGCGCGATATGTTTTTTCATCAGGTCCACGGCTTTGTAGCCCGCGGTGATATCAACGCCTGCGTCGGCGTAAGATTTGGAATAAGAATCTTTCATAGGTGTCACTCCTTGTTGTTTTCCGAAATTTTCGTTTCAAAACGGTTTTTCATGGGGGCGGAAGGAATTTCGGTGGGGTATACGCCGTCGAAACAGGCGGTGCAATAGCCGCTGCCGTTTACGCCTTTCGCCATCTGCTTCGCGCTTTCCAATCCGAGATAGCCCAGCGAATCCACGCCGATGAGTTTCGCTATTTCGGGAACTGTGTGTTTGCACGCGATCAGGTTTTCCTTGGAATCGATGTCCGTTCCGTAGTAGCACGGATTCGTGAACGCGGGGGCGGAAACACGCATATGAATTTCCGTCGCGCCCGCTTCGCGGAGAAGTTTAACGATACGTGCGCTCGTAGTGCCGCGCACGATCGAATCGTCGATCAGCACAACGCGCTTTCCTTTCACCACTTCGGAAACGGGGTTGAGTTTGATTTTCACTTTGTCCTCGCGGCTTTTCTGCCCGGGGGCGATGAACGTTCTGCCGATGTATTTGTTTTTGATAAAGCCGAGTTCGTAGGGGATTCCCGATTGGCGAGAATATCCGATGGCGGCGTCGATGCCCGAATCGGGTACGCCGATCACCACGTCTGCCTGAACGGGATGTTCCAAAGCAAGGAACGCGCCCGCTCGCATACGCGCGCTGTGTACGCAGCAGCCTTCGATCACGGAATCGGGGCGTGCGAAATAGATATACTCGAAAACGCACAGCGTGTGCGGCGCTTTGCCGCAATGATCCTCGATGGAACGGATGCCGTTTTTATCGAATACGAGAATTTCGCCGGGGCGGATATCGCGGATCAGCGTTGCCCCCACGGCGTCTAACGCGCAACTTTCCGAAGCCACGATGTAGCGCCCGTCTTCCGTTTTACCGTAGCAGAGCGGACGGAAACCGTGTTCGTCGCGTACGGCGATCAGTTTCGAGGGGGAGGCGATCACCAGCGAATACGCGCCTTTCAGTTTGTTCATTGCGGCGTTGATCGCCTGTTCGATGGAAGGGGCGGTGAGCCGCGCTTTTGTGATGAGATAGGAAATCACTTCCGTGTCACTGGTGGTGTGGAAGATCGAGCCTTCCAGTTCGAGAGAACGGCGAAGTTCGCCCGAATTTACGAGATTGCCGTTATGCGCCAGCGCCATTCTGCCTTTTACGTGGTTCACCACGATGGGCTGTGCGTTCGATCGGTCGTTGCCGCCCGTGGTGCCGTAACGCACGTGCCCCACGGAGATGTTTCCTTCGCCGAGTCTTGCAAGATTTTCGGGCGTGAACACGTCG
>OOCH01002700.1_pt1 | contig 10580 bp, 8 predicted proteins | sample 1671641 | NCBI WGS metagenome assembly OOCH01 (sample SAMN06348177, study PRJEB24527) | human gut metagenome | biome: human gut; feature: ankylosing spondylitis patient; material: feces | host: Homo sapiens | place: China | collected 2015-10
CCACGTCCCGGATGGAGGCATCCGACGCCCCGGTGATGGTGCAGCTTTCCAGCGTGTCCCACAGGGCCAACCCATGGCGCAGGATGATCTGCTTTTTTGCTTCGATGTCCTCCCGCTTCGGCACCGGCTCCCCGGTCAGGGCGGCCATCATCGGCCAGAAGCGGTTCTGCGGGTGGCCGTAATAAAAGGCCATCTCCCGGCTTTTGGGGCTGGGCCAGGTGCCCAGGATCAGCGCCCGGCTATGCTCATTGTACACCGGCGCAAAGCTCATTGGCCGCCTGCGCTTTCGATCTGTGCCCAGGCCGAGCCCAGGTCCCGGCCGGAGGGCTCCGCTTTCGGGCCATCAAACCAGAGTTCCTCGATCAGCGCCGCCAGGCCGTCCTCCCGCACATCACCGATGATCCGGTCAGCAGCGGCCTTTGCATCCTCGGTTCCGTTGGCCATGCACACGCCCAAGCCGGCCGTGCGCAGCATGCTCAGGTCGTTGGCCGAGTCTCCCGCCGCCACCGTCTCTTCCAGCGGCAGGTCCAGCCGGGCACACAGATCGGTCAGACCAACGCCCTTGTCCATGCCGCCGCGCACGATGTCGTAAAAGCAGTAGCCGTCGGCATTTTTTGCGCCCACCTGCATCCAGTTCAGGTTCAGATGGCCGTATTTTGCCATGAAGTCTGCTACATGTTCCGGCGGCACCGCGGCAAACGCCGAATGCGGCATGTCGATGAGGTGCCGGTCCTGGTCCTCACCGTCCACGCAGGTCAGGCCGCTGCTTCCCATCTTTGCGTAATTGTTGCGCAGGGCCTCGTACTCGCAGTACACATAGCAGCCATCCCGGAAATTGAACTGCAGTGGGTAGTTGTAATCCTCGCAGAAATCCACCAGCGCGTACATTTCCTCGTTGGTGAGGGGGTGTTCCGCCACCACGGTGCCCTTGCTGTCGGTCACACAGGCACCGTTGCAGGTAACGATGTAATCCGGCCGGATGCCGCCCAGCTGCTCCCTGTGCACGCAAGGATAGGCGCGGCCGGTGCTCAGCGCAAATTTCACCCCGGCGGCCTGCAGTTTTTTCACGGCCTTTACCACCGCCGGGCGGGGCTTCGGCTCCCCAAAGGGCACCAGTGTATTATCAAAATCACTTACCAGAAGTTTGTATTGCATTCTTTTCTCCTTCGCGGGTCACTGTTTTCTACCAGTATACCACAAATCGGCACGCCGTGGGGCTTTTGCTGCATAAAAAACAGGAGCCGCCTTCTTCTGTGAGACAGCTCCCGTTTTTCGGTCCATGTTTTACAGCACTTCGCCCCGGAACAGTCCTTCCAGGGTAGGCATCCAGCCGTCGGCCGTGCGCTGGGCCAGGCCGTTTTCCACCGCCTTATCCAGCAGAGTGGAAAATTCCTGTGGCAGTTCCTGCCCGAACCGCTCCCGGAACAGCGGCTCCACCACGCCGTCGTTCAGCTTCATGCGGCCCCGCAGGTAGCGCAGCATCCGCGCGTTCTCGTCCAGCTGCGCGGCCTGCGCCGTGAGCTTTTCAAAGTCACCGGCATTTTTGATGTAAAGCTTGAGGCTGTTGGTGTTGCGCACGGCATAGCCGTCGTACACCGAACCGCCGTTGACGCCCATGCCGATGACGTCATCCCCGTTCCACTCCATGGCACGGGCGCGGTACTCGTAGCCGGGGCGGGCAAAGCACCCGGCAGCATACATCTTGTAGCCGTTCTCCGGCAGGTACTCGCAGGCATAGCGGAACATCTCGAACCGCTCCGCCGCGTTGGGCATGCCCTCGGCGTCGGTCACGGCCAGCGGCTCTGCCGTGATGTGCCCGGCCTGCATGATGACCGCCGCGTGCAGGCTGTTGTGCCAGCTCTGCATCGTCTGCCCCGGGATGCCGTAGTTCAGGGTCAGGCCCACATTGTTCAGGTGGAACTTTGCCAGAAACAGCATGGCGTTGCGGATATGCTGCGCGTTGTGGGTGCAGCCCAGCGCCTTCAGCTCGGCGTCGTTGTCCGAGCGCATCATCAGTTCGGTGCGGTTGGGGTGGCCGGACGCGATGCCCGTGAGGGACGGCGTGCCGATGGTGACGGGCAGCGAGTCGTAGCTGACCTCTGCCCCCTGCGCCACCGGCAGATGGGTGCGCACCGTGCGCAGCACATCGCCCAGCAGGTCCGGGGCCATCACGCTGGCGCTGCCGCCGCTGAGGTGCACGGCCCGGATCTCGTAACCGTCCAGTTCTCCCTCATAGGAGAGCACCTCCCGCTTGAGGGCGTCCATATAGGCGTTTTTTTCCGCATTGGAGCCCACCGCGTTGAAGTGCGCGAGGTAGTTTTCCGGGCGGATGCAGTAAGGGATGTGCAGGTCAAGCACGAGCGGTTTTGCCATGGTGATGCTCCTTGTCGTTTTTTATAAAGTATACACGCATTCATGCAAAAGGGGAAGCCCTGTAACGGGGCTTCCCCAGAGAAGAAGAGAAAGAAACACGTCAGAAGAGATCAGTGGTGACCGCCGGGACCGCCGGGGCCGCCGGGGCCGCCTGCGGGTGCCTCCATGGCCTCCACGGGCTCACCCAGGAACTTCTTGTCGGAAGCCACCTGATGGCCTGCGGTCCAGCCGTGGGTCATGGCCATACCGACCGAGTTGCCGGCGAACGGAGTGCTGTAGCCAAAGCCGTAACGACCGCCCAGGCAGTTGCCAGCCACATACAGGCCCTCGATGGGCTCCCAGTCCTTGTTCAGGACGTTCTGGGTCTCGTCGGTGATGACACCGCTCATGGTGACCATCATCGGGTTGGAGGAGTGGCCGGTGGAGCTGGTGCCGCCGAAGAACGGAGCGGTGTCGATGGGCACCATGTACGGTGCATCCTTGCCGTAGTCGCTGTCCACGCCTGCATAGCACAGCTCGTTGTAGTGTGCGATGCTGTCCAGGAAGTTCTGCTTGGCAGCGCCCTTGTAGCCCAGCAGATCTGCCAGCTCCTCCAGAGTGTCGGCACGGTAGATGGTACCGGCCATCTGGGTGCGCTCGGCCAGGTTTGCAATGGTGATGGTGTTGGCCTGGCCGGACACGGTGTTGTTCATGTCCTGCTCGACCTTATCCCAGTAGTCCTGCATGCCAAAGTTGGGTGCGCCGTGGTCCAGCGGAGCAGCCTTCAGGGTCTTGGCCCAGTTGGCGTCGGTGACGTAGCAGGCCAGACCGGCGGGCTGACGCAGGCAGGTGGCCTGCATCTGCGCAATGGCACCCTCGTTCATGAAGCGCTTGCCGCGGCTGTTCAGCATCAGCATGGGAGCGGTGCCCCAGGGGCCGGAAGCGCCGCCGCCGATGGCCATCCAGCCACGGGGGGTGGGCTCGATCATGCCGCCTGCCCAGCAGGCCATCTTGTGGCCCTGGCCGTTGCGGGTGCCTGCAGAGGCCCAGCTGTCAGCGGTCGCGCCGCTGCGCTCAGCCCACTCCATGCCCTCGTTCAGCAGCGCCCAGCACATCTCGGGGTTGCCGATGAAGTCGCCTGCGCACAGGATGACGCCCTTGTTGCAGTTGTAGCGGTAGTAGGTGCCGTCTGCGCCCTTGGCGTACACGCCGGTGACCTTGCCGCTGTCGTCCTGGATGAGCTTGATGCCCTCGCGCTCAAAGTCCCAGGCACAGTTGGGGGTCTCCTGCACATACTTGACGATGTACTTGTGGATGTACTCGATGTTGTTGCCCTGATAGCCGTAGAACTGGGCATTGCAGGGCCAGGTCAGGTAGCCGCCGCAGCTGATGGGGTAGCTGGCCTTGTGCTGGCCGTAGGCTGCCTGGGTGTTGCACAGCGGGTACTGGAACATATCGCTCATGTCGTAGTGACCGGCACCGCCTGCGGGCTCGCCGTCCACCCACTGGTCGCCGGTCTTGCCGTCGCCGGTAGCCTTGGGCACGATGACAGCGGTATCGGCCAGATACACGTCGCTGTCGTTGGCCTTGCGCTCTTCCTCATAGGAGTCGTAGATCTCCTCATAGCGGTCGAACATCTGGCCGGAATACTGCACGAAGTTCTTGATGATCTCCGGGTTCACACGGCCAGCGGCACGCTTGCAGAACTCGGAGGTGATGGCACCGGTGTCATAGGGGCCATAGCCGCGCTCGATCAGCAGCTTGGAGTTGACGTGGCCGATGTCCTCGCCGTACCAGCCGCCCATGTTGGCGCCGGTGCCGTCCAGGTCCACGAAGTTGCCCCAGGGCTGCTTTTCAATGACCGCCACAGTAGCGCCCTCGTCCACAGCGCCAAAGGCTGCGCCGACGCCGGCATGGCCGCCGCCCACAACGATCACATCATAGGTGCCTGCATCCTCGTACTTGTCGGGGTCAGCCGGAGCCTCACCCAGCCAGTCGCCGGGGCCGCAGTAGCCGGGCACACGGCCGGTCACTTCGGTCGTCTCAGGCTTTTCCACCTCAGTGCCGGTAGCCTGTGCAATACAGTCGGCTACGCACTCCTGGATGGCGCCCACGGAGGCCACCAGCGTGCAGCTGGTCACAGCGTCCACATCGGCGCTCTGGCCCTCCACGATGGCCTTGGCCATGGCAGTCTTTTTGTCGTCGGTCAGCAGGTCCTGCTCACCGGAGGAAGTGATCTCGCAGGCGGTGATGCTGTTGGCATCAAAGGTCATGGAGACACCGATCTCGGAGTAGGAGATGGTCTTGGAGGCAGAATAGGTGCCCGGGGTGTACTTGTCCTCAGCGGCTGCGGTGCTGCCGGAGGATGCGGCGGTGCTGCTGGAGCTGCAGCCTGCCAGCAGACCCAGCGCAGCGGCACCGCTGCCAGCGGCAGCAATGTTGCGCAGGAAGCTGCGGCGAGAGATCTTGCTCTTCATTTGGTTACCTCTTTTCTTCTTTTGCACCGGTCTTGTGTAGGCCCGGCGCTCTTGTTACAAGTTTAACAGGTTTCGGCAAAGATTTGAAATACCAATAATTTGCCCGCTTATAACTTAAACGCATAAGATGGTTGAGTTTGCACAAGAAATTTGTTATACTCTTGGCAAGGTTCCACAATTTTTGATGCAGGCAGGAGAAAAAGCGTATGACATTGCAGCAGATCTTGTACTTTCAGCGGGTAGCCCGCTCCGGCAGCTTTACCAAGGCGGCGCGGGCCTGCTTTGTGTCCCAGACAGCCATCAGCCGCCAGATCTGCGCGTTGGAAGAGGAGCTGCACGTCACCCTGCTGGAGCGCGACACAGCCCATGTCAAGCTGACGCTGGCCGGGGAGTATTTCTTCCAGCAGGTCAACGAGCTCACGGCCCGGCTGGAAGAGGTCGTGACCCGGACCCAGACCATCGCCCAGGAGCAGCAGACCCACCTGACCCTGGGCATCCCCACCATCCTGGAGCAGCACGCCATCTCCCAATTGCTCCGTCAGTACCACAGCCTACACCCGGAAGTGCAGCTTTCCACCGTGGCCGACTCCCGGCAGCAGCTGGTCAGCCAGCTGGTGGACCGGAAGATCGACCTGCTGGTCGCCATGGATTTTGACCTGCCCGATCTGGAGGGGCTGGACAGCATCATCCTGCAGCAGGTGCACGCCACCTGGCTGCTGCCGACCGGCCACCACCTTGCCGGAGCGGAAAAGATCGCGCCGCAGCAGCTGCAGGGCGAAACGCTGATCCTGACTCAAGAGGACCCCCAGGGCAACACCGAGGAGCTGCTGCGCCAGTACTACAATCAGTTGGGTCTGAAAGGAAACCCGGTCCTTCACACCCGGACGCTGGAGGAGCTGTTCCTGCTGGCCAGCGCCGGGGTGGGCATCGGCCTGCTGCCCTCTTCCGTGCCCGGCTACCTGCGCCCGGACCTGTGCAGCGTGCCCATCGACGGCCCGCAGTGGAATTTCAGCTTCCTGCTCATCTCCCGCCGGGAGCGCAGCCGCGCCAGCGTGCGCGCCATGTTTGAACTGGCAGAACATTTATAAGGTAAAACTTCCCCGGTCCGCCTGCAGCGTGGACCGGGGGATCCTTTTGCCGTAAAACACAACAAAAAAGCGTTCTGAGAAATCTCAGAACGCTTGGTGGTTGCGGGGGCCGGATTTGAACCAACGACCTTCGGGTTATGAGCCCGACGAGCTACCAGACTGCTCCACCCCGCGATATTTACTTTTCGCTCATCAGCTGTTTGCTGACTGCTCAAGTATAATACCACAGGGCGGGAACAATGTCAACCCCTTTTTCCAAAAATTTTGAATTTTGTGCAGGAGGGGCTTGCCGCCCTTACTTTTTCCGCTTTTTGCGCCAGACGGCAAAGCCTGCGGCGGCGGCCGCGACCACCAGCACCACCGGCCAGGCACCGGCCAGCCAGATGGCCAGCTGCTGCAGGCCGTTTACAAAATTGGACCAGCCCTGTGCAAAGGCTGCACCGACGCTGCCCAGGAAGCTCTCATCGGTGGGGGTGTAGTTCTGCACCTCGCTCAGGTTGACGTACACGGTGCACTGCTGCACCTGATTGCTGTACCAGTCCAGCTGGCTCTGCCAGCTCTCGATCTGGGACTGCACGTCGGTCAGGCTGGTCTCGATCTGCAGCAGGTCGGACAGATTGTCGGCCTGGGCCTGCAGCTCCTGCAGACGAGTGCGCTGGGCTTCCAGATTGGCCAGCCGCGTTTCCACGTCCATGTACTGGGTGGTCACATCGTCGGCGCTCTCGCTTTTGCTGGTCACATTGCCAAGAACATTTTCGGCAACGCCGAGGAAGGCGCTGTAGTACCCCTTCGGCACCCGCAGCGTCAGCGAGAGGGTGCGGGTGTTGTCGGTGCTGTCGGTGTACTCGTTGCTGGATTCCAGATAGCCGTCCACATCGCTGAGCGTTTCGTTCAACTGCTGCTGGGACCAATCGAAGTCCTGCGTCTCGATGGAGAGATCGGCCGTGTAGATGAGCTTGGCGCTGTCCACCGTGCCGGAAGCCGCGTTCTCGCCCTCCACATTGCCGGAGGTCAGCAGGTCGGCGCTGCCGGCATCACGCACGGCGTGTTTGGCGCTGCCGGTGCCGTAGGTGTCTGCGCCGCCGTCCAGAGAATAGGTGGCAAGCTCCGGTGCGGCATCGTAGGCGGCTGCCGTGCTGGGCGCAGACCCGCCGGAGAACAGGGTGACACCGTTCCAACTGCTTTTGCTCAGCGCGGCACCATACAGGCAGACACCGCACAGCGCCACACAGGCGGCCAGTTCCGCCGCCCGTTTGACTGGGAAACGGATGGGGGCCTTTTTCTTCTTTTCCAGTGCAGGGGCCGGGGTGAGCTGGGGTTTGGGGGTGGTGCCGGATGCGGCCTGCTCGGCCTGCCGGGCCTTCTGCATGGCCAATAGCTTTTCTTTCAGGTCGTCCGGGGCATGGACGTCATCGACCTCCATCTTGTACTCATACCACCTCATCTTCGATCTCCTCCTTCAGCATCGTATGTAGCTGTGCGCGGGCCCGCCGCAGCCAGCTGAGCACCGTATTGGTGGGAGCCCCCATCATCCGGCCCACTTCCGCAGCCGTGTATCCTTCGTAGTAGTGCAGATACACGGCGTTGCGGTAGTTCTCCGGCAGGGTGCGCACCGCATCGAGCACACTGCCGTCTTCCATCTGGTCGGGCGCGGGGATATTCTCATCCAGTTCGGTGTCCTTCTGGCGCGCTGCACGGGTCAGGTCCCGGCAGCGGTTGATGGCGACACGCAGCAGCCAGGCCTTGAGGTGCTCCTCACTCTCAAAGCGGCCGTCGTAGTTCAGGAGCTTTTCGAAAACATCCTGCACCACATCTTCGGCGTCCGCCGCGCAGCTGCAATTGTGGTAGGCTGCTCGGTAGACGGCGTCGCTGTATCGCTGCACAGCCAGCGCAAAAACTTCGTCTTTGGTCAACTGTCCCATATCGTCTTACACTCCTTTGAAGCCCCGGTGGCCGGGGTTTGCTGGAAATCGTTGGTTCCAGTGGGACATTCTACCGGATACACGGCTGAGAGGTCCCGATTATTGCATCGCAGAATAAAAAGAGTATAACAAAAATTCAACGTTTGTACAATCGCTGAAGCAACGCAAGGCGCCCGGCGAGGAAGGCTTCGGCCTTGGGGTGGGCAAGCCAGTGCTTGCCGCCCGGCTCCCGACAGAGCCGCTGCTCCAGCGCATGGGGGTCGGCGTCGATGGCCTCCACATCCCGCAGCGTGAGGGTGAGCGTGAGGGCCGCCGCACAGTCCGGCAGGGGCGGGAGCGGGTCTTCCCAGACGAAGGGCGGCAGCAGCTGCACCGCATACACCGTGCGGGTGCATTCCTCCGTCAGCAGCAGGGCGGCGGGGGTGCCGTCGGGCAGGACGTGGAGGCTGCTGTAAAGCAGCTGCAAAGTCCGGGGTGCCAGCAGGGGCGTGCTGGCCGCGCCGGGCGTTTCGCGCAGGGTGAGGAAGGCTTCGGCCTCGTCGGCGTAGATGCGCCGGGCCGGTGCCTGAAAGTCTGCCCAGAGTGCGGGCAGCGCAAACACGCCCTCGCGGTCCAGCCCATGCTGGAGCAGCAGGTAAAATTCGGTCAGCGGGTGTGCCGGGTCCGGCTGCGGCATCCCGAAATCCGGCCGGGAAAGATGTCCTCCGCCCATGTGATACGCCTCCTTGGAGATTCTGCTTCCAGTATAGTGGGCTATGGGCCGTTTGGCAAGCGGAATCGCGGATTGTAAACCCTGGCTGAAATTTTGTGTTGACCATTTGCGGTGGGCCGGGGTATACTGGCGAGCGTGACCGACAACAACGACAATATCGACCCGAATATCGGAGGGGAATCATGGAAAAGAAACTGACGACATATCAAATGGCAGTCACGGCGCTGATGGCAGCTGTGATGTGTGTTCTTGGCCCGCTGACGGTGCCCATCGGAGCCGTCCCCATCTCGCTGGCAAACTTTGTCATCTGCCTGACCGCCTGGCTGCTGGGCCCCAGGTTCGGCACCCTGAGCGTGGCGGTGTACCTGTGCATCGGCCTGATCGGTGTGCCGGTCTTCTCCGGCTACGGCGCAGGCCTGGCCAAGCTCGCCGGCCCCACCGGCGGTTATCTGGTGGGCTACCTGCTGCTGGCGCTCATCGGCGGCCTGTTCATCGAGAAGAGCAACGGCAATCCGGTGGTCTCCGGCATCGGTCTGGTGCTGGGCGACGCGGCCTGCTATGTGCTGGGCACGGCATGGTTCGTGTTCCAGATGCAGTGTGAGCTGGGCTACGCACTCTCGGTGTGCGTCTATCCCTTCATCGCGCTGGACCTCGCCAAGATCGTGGTCTCCTGCGTCGTGGGCGCATTGCTGCGCAAGCGTCTGGTGCAGGCAGGCGTCCTGAAGATGGCCTGATGGTCAAAAGAAACGAGAAAACATCGGCGTTCTCCGGAGAATAACGAAGCACGAGAGGAAGACCGACCTTCTGCAAGCAGCAGAGGGCCGGTCTTCCTGCTTTTTTCTGCTTTTGTTTGACAAGTGCGGCCAATGGTTGTAAGATTGAATTATTTGGTACTTATTAAATAAAGCAAGATACTTCAAAGCAAGATACTTCAGGAGGAACATCGTGGCAGCAACCGTTTTGGAACCGCAGAAGAAAAAGACCCGTTTGATGACGGAGGGCAGCATCTGGAAGAGCATCCTGCTGTTTTCCGTGCCGCTGATCCTGGGCAATCTGCTTCAGCAGCTGTATAATACCGCCGACTCCATCATCGTCGGCAACTTTGTGGGCAGCAATGCGCTGGCAGCCGTCGGCTCCAGCGGCTCGCCCATCTTTCTGCTCATCGGCTTCAGTCAGGGCATCGCAGTGGGTGCGGGCGTCGTGGTGGCGCAGTATCTTGGCGCGAAGGACCGCGAGGATGCGCAGCGGGCCGTGCACACCGCGCTGGCGCTGGCCGTGCTTCTGGGCTTCATCCTGACCATCGGCGGCATCCTCGTCAGCCGTGCCCTGCTCACGGCCATGGATACCCCGGCGGAGGTGCTGGAGGACGCTGTGACCTATATGCAGATCTATTTCGGCGGTGTGCTGTTCAGTGTCGTGTACAACATGGCGGCGGGCATCCTGAATGCGGCGGGCAACTCCCAGCGGTCGCTGCTCTATCTGGGCATCGCATCGGGCACGAACATCCTCCTCGACCTCGTGCTCATCGCGGGGCTGCGGATGGGTGTGGCCGGTGCGGCCATCGCCACCGACATCAGCCAGCTCGTTTCCTGTGCGCTGGCGCTGCGCTTTTTGATGCGGGTCCAGGACGACTACCGCGTGACGGCCAGAGAGATCCGGGTACACGGCAAAATGGCCGTCCGCATCATCAAGGTGGGCCTGCCCACCGGCATCCAGAATATGGTCATCTCGCTGTCCAACATTCTGGTGCAGGCCGGCGTCAACGGCTACGGTGCCGCCGCCATGGCCGGGTTCGCGGCCTATATGAAGGTGGACGGCTTCAACATCCTGCCCATCATGAGCTTCAGCATGGCGGCCACCACCTTCGTGGGGCAGAACTTCGGCGCGGGCAAGATCGACCGCGTGAAGAAGAGCCTGTGGGTCACACTGGGCATGGGCGTCGTCTACACCATCCTCACCGGTGTGCTGCTGCTGGCCTTCCAGGACCCCATCATGCACCTGTTCACCGGCGATGAAACGGTCGTTGCCT
>OOCH01002708.1_pt1 | contig 10542 bp, 13 predicted proteins | sample 1671641 | NCBI WGS metagenome assembly OOCH01 (sample SAMN06348177, study PRJEB24527) | human gut metagenome | biome: human gut; feature: ankylosing spondylitis patient; material: feces | host: Homo sapiens | place: China | collected 2015-10
TTGGGATTCTCAACACCCGCCATTTTTCCTGCCGGATGAAGATTCAGCATTCCCAGTTTTCTAAGATTTGGAATCTCCAGAGAACCCATTTTCTCAAGAATATGTCCAAAAGTATCTACCCCGATGTCCCCAAATTTTGCTGAATCCGGCATTGCCCCGATTCCCAGAGAATCAAGTACAATTACAAAAATTCTGTCATAATTTTTCATTTTTGTTTACTCCTTCTCTTACCTTTTATTAATCGCTGACCTTTTCCTGTTCCCATTCATTCGTCATTCACTTTTTTACTTTTCGCAATGATGGAAGTTTACCTTATATCTCTCGGGAATTTGTCAGATTCCGTGGTCCAAATCCCAGCGGTAGCAAATCCTTCAGTGTGTAGATATCATAATGCTCTTTATCTATTGCCAGAATAATCCGAAATGTCTCCGGATCACAGAACTCCATCATGACCTGTCTGCACACACCACACGGTGCCGCATACCCTGTCAGAACTCCATCCCTGCCGCCTACAACACAGATTGCCTGAAATTCCTTTACTCCTTCACTGACTGCTTTAAAAAAAGCAGTCCTCTCAGCACAGTTTGTTGGTGTATAAGCAGCATTTTCAATATTACATCCTGTATAATACGTGCCATTCTTTGCCAGAAGTGCCGCTCCCACATGAAAATGTGAATATGGCGCATAAGAATAACCCAGCTGTTTTATCGCCAGATCGATCATTTCTTCAATCTGTTTTTTGTCCATTCTCCTGCCTGCCTTTCCTTCTGTATAGATTATCTTTTTATATAGATCAAGTGCATCCTTTGTCTCAAATGCTTTTGTCTTTGTTGTCATCTTTCCTTGGCCTTATCTGCGAGGATCAGCTCACGGATTGCCTGCACCGCAACCTGGATTGCCTTATCTGTATCATGTACTACCGGATTTTCCAGTCCTAACTTTTCTCTTTCCTGATTTGCTAATACCAGGAAACAGGAGCCGGCACGTACTCTTAAATGGCTTGCTACTACAAAAAGTGCTGCAGATTCCATCTCGGAAGCAAGGCAGCCCAGACGTTTCCATGCTTCCCATTTATTCATCAATTCATAGCTGACCGGTTTGGTTTCCGGTTCATGCTGTCCATAAAATGCATCCTTGCACTGTACCACACCTGTGTGGAATTCACAGCCTTCTTTTTTTGCGCCTGCCACAAGAGCATTGAGCACTTCCAGGTTTGCTACTGCTGGAAATTCGATCGGAGCATACTCTTTGCTGGTGCCTTCCATACGAATCGCCCCTGTCGCAATGACAATATCTCCACTCTTTACTTCTGTCTGCATTCCACCACAGGTTCCGATACGGACAAACGTATCTGCACCACAGCGATAAAGCTCTTCCATTGCAATAGAAGCAGATGGGCCACCAATACCGGTAGAAGTTACGCTCACCTTTACTCCATCCAGTGTTCCTGTATAAGTTACATATTCTCTGTTATCAGCAACAAAAACCGGATCATCAAAATACTGTGCGATCTTTTTGCAGCGTTTCGGATCTCCCGGTAAGATCACATACCGTCCGACTTCTCCTTTTCCAACCTGAATATGATACTGTTTGCTTGCATCTTCTGAATAATTTTTCATGTCTGATTCCTCTCTTTCTTTATCTCTGTCCCTTATCGTATGGAATTCCTTCTGCCTTCGGTACTCTTGATTTCTGAGAAATAAAAGCAAGCACGACAAGAGAAACAATATAAACTGCCAGGAAGTTTTAATGCTACAAGCGGTGCAGATCCACCGAATTTTTATTCTGTCACCCGCATTTGTTATATCTAAAGTATAAAAGACATTAGTCCTTTTTCATAGAACATATGTATTTTTTTCAATATTTTGTTGTCTTTTTATAATTTATTTCATTTATTTTTGGTCATTATGTATGATTTATGTGTCTTGCTTTATTATTTATTTATTCGCAATCCTTTCATTTGTCTAATTTTCACAAATTAAATTTTGCAATTACCACATAATAATATGGGGACGGTGTTTTTGGCTCTTTTACTGTCCCCGGTGGCAGAAAAAAAGAAACCGAATGGATTTCTCCACTCGATTTCTCTGATTTTACTGTCTGCTTCTGTCCATTCCACTTCTGGTGTAGTATTGCTTCTTACTCTCGTACATTCTTTCATCTGAAGCTTTTGAAATATCAAATATGCTGTTCCACTTGCGCTCCGAACTGAAGACATATCCGTACGAAACCGCCATCGACTCGACAAATTCTCCATGCCAGCTTTCCACTCTCTGCTCAAATGCTCTCAGAAGGTTTTCAAACTGCGGTATATCTTTTGTAATGATGATAACGAACTCGTCACCGCCCATTCTGTATACCTTACCATGTTCACTGAAACTGTGTTCTTCATACAATCCGCAGCTGCCCGTATAAGCTCATCACCTGCCGCATGTCCGAAGGAATCATTAGCGTTCTTGAGTCCATTAATATCCATAGAAACATACACCCACTCCTTAGTAAGGTCAAGCTTGTTTATGTCCTCCTCATATGCACGTCTGTTGTAACACCGGGTAAGTTCGTCCGTATTCGACGTATAACGGAATTTCTCCTTTTCGTACTTCTCTTTCATGACCTTCGACAGCATATATACCATACAGCACGAAGCCAGAGTCAGATATATTCCAACTATAAGAATAGCAAAAAGACTTCCCTGCAGATAATAAGAATCCTCTACCATTACAGCAACAATATATGCCCCGTTCTGTTTCTCCACGCACCGATAATTCCGCATATCAATGCTGTCAATTTCCTGTCCTATTTTGCTGCTGTCTGTAGCTCCGGCTACGATCTTTGTATCTGCATCCGCGACCAGAATCTCCATTCCCTTGTAAACCGGCATATCCGCAACTACATTAGAGACCTCATTCTGCTTGGCCTCGTTAAGAAGGCGTTTCGGCTCAATGCCGACCTGGATCATTTTGTTTCCCGCTTCATTCCAGGTGATCGCATACATCATTTCTTTAGCCTCGGAAGTATTCGGCGTAACGTCCTGGCACATGGTAAGCTTCTTATCCTTAAGCATTGGTTTAAAATATGCCATCTGCTCTCCGGAATCAAAGCTATAACCAAAATATTTTGACACAGAACCGCTGTAAATATAACCTTTTGTGTCAAACAAATGTATCTCATCCACAGATATCAACGCCGCAATCTTCTGTAACTCGTCGACATCATATTCTACCTCTGGTTTTGCATCGATAATATAAGAAACCGCCTTAGCTCTTACTATATAATCGTCTTTCAGCGATTTGATAAGCGCTTCTTCACTCTTATCATTTTTATCGAGTACGGTGATGACACGATCCAGAAGTACTTTTGACGTCCGGTCTGAGTTTTTGTCATTAACATACTTTAGAATAAATCCTTCCAACAATAACGCCGCAGCGATTATCGTGATGGCAAGAATTATAAGTTTTCTCTTTTTCATATCATAAGTTTTTTCCGATATCCTCCAGTTCTTTCAATGAATTTTCATCTTTCGCAAGATCTGTTTTTTCACTGGCATAATATGATTTCTGAAAAAGCATATCCCATGACAGATAATCAGCCATGCAGTCGAACTGTTTGTTGATCAGCTCATACTGTATGCTGTCAACCGGTGAACCTCCAACAGCAATCACACCGACTTTCTTGTTTTTCAACTGCAGTCCACGGCAATAGCATTTGTCGATCACAAGCTTCAGCTGCGCCGACATCCCCCACCAATATACAGGTGTTGTAAAGAGAATCATATCAGCTGCTGCAATCTTATCAATTGTTGGATTTGTATCATCATTATCTACACATCCCTTATGGCATTGACAGGCACCACAACCCTTGCACGGAGCTATCTGCAGTTTATCCGGCTCGATTACTTCAATTTCATTCTTCTCAGAAGCACCTTTTATAAGTGCATTGATTGCTGTTAATGTATTTCCTTTTCTGGCGCTTCCATTAATAATTATAATTTTCATATACGTCCTCCCGTTTTTTACAATTTTATATGCTATGGTGATTATATCATTCCTATAATGAATTGTATCATAAAAACGAAATTTCCGATTATTTCTTTTTCTCTCCTGGTGATCTTCCGTACCTCCTGATACACTTCTACACTTTTCTCTCTCCGTTACTGTTCACTCCGTTCACAGTAACTTGGTCAAAATGCATTCCAAATCACCTTCGGTGATGGCATTTTGCCCCGTATGTCTCGGGATTTTGCCATATTCATGGCAAAACACCTCGCGGGATATTACCTGTGAACAGTTACGGAATTTGTCAGTCCATATAGTTCTGAATCACACTTTGCAGGTACTCTTTATACTGCTGCCGTACATCTTCCGGTCCGACAATCCGCATCCCGAAGCCGATACCGGTAATCCAGCCAAAGAACTGTGAGCTTACCGCCACTGACACTCTGGCTCTGAAATGATCCTCTCCATGAGGACACATCCATACACCATGACCAAAGCGATCGATCACGACACCTGCCAGTTCATTTCTGCATTCCAGTGTGACTTCCGCATCTACACCGCCATACATACCAAACGTTTTCTTGGCAAATGCAGCCAGATCAAAATTTTTGAAGGACTCTTCCCCTTTACGATCAGCCTCAATAATCTCAGTATCACGCATTTTATCGACACGATAATGTTTGATGATTCCGGCTGTTGCATCATAAGCAACCAAATAGTAGTTTTCATCATCCCATGTCAATGCCCACGGACTAACAACATAGAAAGCACCATTCTTTTTAAATTTCAGCTCCTTCTTAACTGTCCATTCCGCATAATGAAATTTGATCTGTTTATTTTCGTAAATAGCCGTGTGAATATAATCTACGTTATAATACACCGTTTCATTCTCTGTCTTCGGCCGGTTTACAATGAAGACATATCTGGAAAGCATTTCGGCATCTGTCTTACAGCAAAGCTTTTCCAGTTTCTGTATCAATTCCTTGGATTTCTTTTCCGTAATAAATTTAGAAGACTGAACCGCATCCACCAAAAGCTTCAACTCCGGCAATTCAAAATCCCTGGCACCAATATAATAGCCAGGGCACTTGCCTTTCTTTTGCTGGATATCCAGTCCGAATTTATCAAGAATCTCCATCTCTGTATAAATTGTTCTTCTGTCCGTACTGATCCCATATTCCTGATCCAGAATCGTGCATAATTCCGATGCATTCAACATATGTTCATCATCGGTACGTTCCAGCAGGATTTCCATCAGATATAACGTACGGAGTTTCTGATCAAATGAAGCCATAACACATCACCTCTATTTTCTGTTTCCACTCTTCCCAGTGAAATATTTTCACATTTACCACTCTTCACATTTAATATCAATTATCTGTTCGATTGGAATGACCGTTTGATCCGTCATGATTATGGTATGCTCGTATTCGTCTACCTTTTTTACAACACCAGAACACACAACATAGGATCCACCGTTTTTTTTTGCATCGGGAATAAAATAAGTTATCGATACATTCTGTTCTATACCGATATTATTTCTGATTATATTGATTTTTTCGTTCAGCTGAGCAATCACTTCCTCACTCAGTTCCAATCTTTCATCGGTTAATCTTGCTGTTTCTTTTATCGCAGCATCATGTCCGGTCAGAGCTGCAAAAGGAGCAAATTGTGCTGCCCGATCCCGAAGTGGCATTTGCGGATGATTCTTAGAGACAGGATGTGGCAAATTGATGATATCTTCATAAGAATTATTTTTCATCTTCTTCCAACTCCTTTACGCCTTATGTCCGCCAATTTGTTCATTTCTGTCCCTGGCGGTTGCACCTTCCTGAAGATTCATCCCCTTCAGCACAGCGTTTTTTCCGAATTTCTTTTTGATGCTAAGCATTGCTTCCTGCATACGTTTTTCGCGATCCAGCGCGACTTCTTCCTCTTCCTGCTTTTTCCTTTGTGCCTCATAATCCGTAAAAAGATCCAGCTGCTCATATACTTCTTCTTTCTTTACCGAACTTTCATCCACAAGCCTGTTCGCTGTGATATTGATTCTTCTGATAAGCAGGTTTCTGTCAACGCTTCTGTCATATAGCTCTATTACTGCATCCGTTATCAGTTTTGTTGAGGAAGTCTGCCGTTTCAGATTGGTCGTTCCATGTGCGTGTTTTGGAATTCTTCTTCCATAACGGTCGATCGTAACCTCTCCATGGTATTTCTTTCTCCGGTCAGGATTGTTCAGATTCTCAATATCATAACCAACTGTCAACACGATCTGATCCGTTACAAGCTTCTTATCCACCAAATCCAAAACCATCTGGTCCGTCATCTCTTTGACGACTAATTTTGCTTTTTCAAAATCATAGGGACAATGAAGCACCTGTCCGGAACAAACACTGTTCGTTTCCGGTTTGTAGGCCTTGACCATTTCCATTGTACAGGGCTCATACCCCCAGGCATGGTCGATCAACAGCTCTGCATTAACGCCAAACAGTTTATATAGCAAATCTTCGTTGTATAACTCATTCTCTTTTCCGATGGAACATCTTGCAATATCACCCATTGTATAAAGCCCGTATTCTTCCAGCTTCTTTGCATATCCCTTCCCTACTCTCCAGAAATCAGTAAGTGGTCTGTGACTCCAGAGTTTCCTTCGGTATGACATTTCATCCAGTTCCGCAATTCGTACGCCATCTTTATCTGCTTTAATATGCTTCGCCACGATATCCATCGCAATCTTACACAGATACATATTTGTTCCGATTCCTGCAGTTGCCGTTATACCTGTCGTTTTCAGCACATCCTGTATCATGGTCATCGCCAGTTCTCTTGGTGTCATATTATAAGTATGCAGATAACTCGTTACATCCATAAATACTTCATCGATCGAATAAGGGAAAATATCTTCCGGCGCAATATATTTCAGATAAATGCTGTAAATTCTGGTGCTGTATTCCAGATAGAGAGCCATCCGGGGAGGAGCAACAATATAATCAATCTCCAGTGCAAGATTGCTATTTAATTCTGTACTGTCATCAGAAGAACCAATAAATGTTCTGTTCGGTGCTTTCCACCTGCGGGCACTGTTGGCTTCTTTTACTTTTTGAACAACCTCAAATAAACGAGCCCTTCCGGGTATCCCATAACACTTTAAGGCTGGAGATACCGCAAGACAGATTGTTTTTTCTGTTCTGCTTTTATCCGCAACCACAAGATTGGTCGTCAAAGGATCCCTATTTCGTTCTATACATTCCACAGACGCATAGAATGACTTAAGATCGATTGCAATATAGGTTCTTTCCTTTTCCATCATTCTACACCTCCTGATTCTCCTGTGTTCCGTTTCTGATTCTTATTTATCCTGACCGGAAAACTTTCTCATCGCAACAATCCGTTCAAGGATTTCCTGCCTGAATTTTTCTACATCATTCGTCCGCTTGCGCACACCTGCTGCTGCAGCATGTCCACCTCCGCCAAATGCCTGCAGAAGTTCATTTACATTGATCCATTTTCCATCAGACCGGAAGGAACAACGCCAGCGGTTTTCTTCTTCCTCATACATGGTAAAACCTAGCTGAATATCTTCGCAGTCTCTGAGAAAGCCGCTGATTGGGTGGATATCCTCGTAGCTGATTCCTTCTGCCTCGCTCTCGGCACGATTGATGCATACACAGGCAACATTTCCATCCAGCAGACGTTCTGCTCGTTTTAACAGCTCTGACCTCTTCTGCAAACTTACCAGCGTATCATTATGCATGGTCTGCATTACATAACTATGATCTACTCCCATCTTAAGCAATTCAGTTACGGCCTGCATGGTGCTCACCTTTGCTCTGGTAAAACACCCTGTATCATGCAGGATACCCATATAGATATAGTCTGCTGCAGTCGGATTTGCTTCGCAATCGACAGTGTTCTTCAGCTTGGCTGAGTCCAAAATATAATAAACATTCTCTGCACAGGCTTCCGAGATTTTTGTATAATTCACATCGCCATAACCCTCATTGGACGCATGGTGATCAATTATTATACTTGCTTCTGCACCCTCGTAATATTCCCTGCCGATCATTCTTGCTAAAACTGCAGTATCACATACGATAACAGCATATTTTTCTTTTACATCCGGCTTCTCAAACGGATTGAAGACCTTATCCAGTTTTACCTGCTTCTTCGGCCCTTTGTCCAACGTATCTGCCAGATATGGCTGCACTTTGTACTGCGGATAGTTTACCTTTATATAATGTGCAAGTCCCATCACCGATCCGGCAGCATCGCCATCCGGATTCAAGTGTCCCAGAAGAATCACGGTATTTAAATCATTCACTTGCATCATAGATTGAAATTCTCTGTCAAAATTGAATGTCATTTAATTGCCTTTCTGTTGAATCACCTACTTTATCTATCTTGGCCAAAGAGCTACCGGTACTCTTACTTCCACGTTTTCCAGATATCTGGCTGATATCCAAGAGTGGATTGTTTTCCATTACGAACCACCGGTGTCTTAATCACCTGCGGGTTTTCCAGTACCTTCTCAAGTTTATCTTCCTCTGTAATATACTTAATGAGCGCAAGCAGATCCTTATCCTTGCCCTCCCAGTTGATCATATTTTCCAGTCCGCCATTTGCCTGGGCAACTGAATTAAATTCGCCCTTACTCATGCCCTTTTCTTTCATATCAATAAACTGAAACTTGATCCCACGTTCCTTAAAGAAACGTTCTGCTTTCTTTGTATCATTGCACTTCTTTGTTCCAAAAATCTGTATATTCAAATTAATTCTCCTTGTCCATCGCCATATGTATCATTTTCTCGAAGGATTCTCTGAAATGCTCATCATCCTCCGATGTTCGTTTTCTTGGGCCTTTTAAGTTATTCTTTCCGGATGCCCTTCGTGCTTTCTTATTCAAGTGACGCTCCATAAGCATCTGGTCAATATTCTCATTCGTATACCATTTCCCAGACTGATGAATCGCATAAGCACCTTTTCCTAATGCCATTGCAGCCACACCGTAGTCCTGTGATACAACAATATCGCCTTTATGACAAATGCTGATCAGTTTATAATCCACGGCATCTGCACCGGCTCCAACTACAACCACCTCACTGTAATCAGAAGACAACACATGATTTGTATCACACAACAACGTTACCGGGACACTATGCTCTTTTGCAACTTTTTCAACAATACCAATTACCGGACAGGCATCTGCATCAACAAAAATCTGCATATTTTCTCCTTTAATTGCAACTAAATGGCGTACGAACCTCAATAAGATTACCACTGGGATCATAGAGTCTTACAAGCATCTGCCCACCTGCAAGTTCTGTCAGTTCTGTGGCATATCGAACGAAATACTTACCAGATTCATATTTCGCAAGCAATCCATCTATATCAAAGTCCTCGAAATACAGTTCCATCATGTTATTGAATGGCGTAGAAGTTTCATTCAATGTTTTCCCCCATACGTCGGCATCCTGCAAAACAAGTCCCTCCGATAAGATCACATTACCTTCATTCTTAAGAATCACTTGCAGTCCAAATAAGTCCTTATAAAACTCTATAGATTTTTCTATATCATCTACCACGATCAGTACATTTTTCAGCATATCCGTCACCTCACAATCCGCTTTGAGTCAAGCGAATATTCGCAATCCGCATGCGGTTAAATAATCTTTCCAGACAAATGATCAATTTCATGCTGGCAAATCTGTGCTGTCCATCCTGACAATTTCTGGCGCTGTTTTTTCCAGTTAAAGTCATAATACTCCACTTCTATTTCCTGGTATCTAGACTCACGAGCAAACTTAGCCATATACCAGGTTATCCACATAGTGATTCCTTCCTGATGATAATGTGCCTGTGCTTCAACTTTACTGTATCTTCCAATATCGCTATATCGCTCCAGTATCTGCATATCTGTTTCTGTGCCTTCTCTTTTCCTTCGGGATTGTAATATATGTCTTTTCCTCTACTTCTGAAACTCAGAATCTTTCCGTCTCGGAGATACAATAAAGCAATCTTGTCTATTAGCATATAATCCTCTAATCTATAAAAGCCACTGTCTCTTAACCTCTACAAATTCATTGTTTGACAATCTTCCAATACATATTTCCTTCCATTTTTCAATGCCTTTCAATACCGGTGCATCTGGTTTTTCCGAAATACACTTATCTATTTGAAAAGCAGTTCTTGCACATGCGGAACGAAGATTTATTGTAGATTTTATCTCTTTTTCTGTACATTCCTTTATTTTTTCATAAGCCGTATGCTCTGCACACTCTAATAAAGCCTTATCTAATGGCATAAGAATTTCATCTGATAAATCAAGCACCCCCATATATGCCAAATTATGTATAGAAATATAAAACATCTGTAATCCAGGCTGTTTCCCATATCTTATAAGTCTTATTTGCTCGATCAACAATTCTTTTGCTGTATCTAATTCCGGCCACTTCAAAATAATATGTTCAGCAGCATTCGTCGCATCTGCTATTTTATTCTTATCATCACTATAGAATTGATCAATAATGTTTTCTCCTAATTCAGCTTCTAT
>OOCH01002711.1_pt1 | contig 10535 bp, 10 predicted proteins | sample 1671641 | NCBI WGS metagenome assembly OOCH01 (sample SAMN06348177, study PRJEB24527) | human gut metagenome | biome: human gut; feature: ankylosing spondylitis patient; material: feces | host: Homo sapiens | place: China | collected 2015-10
GCATTGCAGTCATCTGGCGCGTGACCGATACCGCCAAGGCTGTGTTCAACGTGGATAACTATAAGGAATACCTCTCCCTGCAGTGCGACAGCGCCCTGCGCAACGTAGTGCGGGTGTACCCCTATGATGTTTCTCCCAACGTGGACACCACCGGCGACGGCGTGGCCGATGAGGGCAGCCTGCGCGGCTCCTCCGAGGTGGTGGCAGCCCGCATCCGGGACGAGATCCAGAAGAACGTGGCCGAGGCAGGTATCGAGGTGGTGGAGGCCCGCATCACCTATCTGGCCTATGCACCGGAAATTGCAGCGGTCATGCTGCAGCGCCAGCAGGCCAGCGCCATCATTGATGCCCGCAAGATGATCGTGGACGGCGCTGTGGGCATGGTGGAAATGGCGCTGGATCGTCTGAACGAGAACAAGGTAGTGGAACTGGACGATGAGCGCAAGGCGGCAATGGTATCCAATCTGCTGGTGGTGCTGTGCGGCAACCGGGATGCCCAGCCCATCGTGAACAGCGGCAGCCTGTACTGATATGGCAGAGCCGAAAAAACAGGTGCCCCTGCGCCTGAACGCTAAACTCTACGATGCCCTTGCCGCTTGGGCAGAGGATGACTTCCGCTCGGTGAACGGGCAGATCGAATATCTGCTTACCGAGTGTGTGCGTCAGCGCAAAAAGAATGGGAAATATGTCTCCGACCTGCTGGATGTCCCGCCGGAGCTGGATCTCCATTGAAGAACCCGTGAAAAAACGTTTGGAGCGCGCCGCAGAGCACGCCAAACGCAAATTATTCACAAGGCCGCTGCACAAGACCGGTGCAGCGGCCTTGTGTTTGTCGGGAAAAAGCCGTGCCTTCCGGCGGGAAGCGGGGACAAATGAGCGCTGATTTGATATATCAATTGAGCGCGCAATGCTCCGGTATTTCGTCGAAAAAGGCGACCGAAGCTGCGGAAATGTCTTGAAGAGACAGGAGAAGATGGACAGATATCTGGGCGAAAACGTTTCTTTTTTGGGTTTTTCCGGAAAAAAACTTGCCTAAAAGTTTGCGGCGTGCTAAACTAACAGCGGGGAATTGTTTTGCGTAAGCAGATAGGGGGTGAAGCTATGAAAATACTGGTTGTGGATGACGGTCAGCTTGCGATCAATTCGCTGATCCGCATCCTGTGCCGGGTGGCACCGGACTGTGACTATATCAGTGCCATGACGACTGACGATGCCCTGACGTGGATGCGGCAGGGCCCAATGGATGCTGCCTTTTTGAACTTGGAAATGCCGGGCATGAATGGCCTTGCCCTTGCCCGCATGATCCAGAAATTGCAGCCCCGCTGCAATATCATCGTGGTCACCGAGCACCCGGAGTATGCGCTGGAAGCATTGCAGATCTTCGTCAGCGGTTTTCTGCTCAAGCCCGCCAACGAGGCCGATGTGCGCAATGTGCTGGAAAACCTGCGTTACCCGCCGGAGACTGCGCCGGTGGGCATCAAGATCCAGTGCTTCGGCAACTTTGAGATTTTTGTGGGCGGACGTCCGCTCTCCTTCAAGCGCAGCAAAAGCAAGGAGCTGCTGGCCTACCTTGTGGATCGAAACGGTGCCACCTGTACCAACGGCGAGATGCTGGCTGTCCTGTGGGAGGATAAACCTGACACCGCCTCGCTGCACAGCCACCTGCGCAATTTGATCTTTGACCTCAGCCATACGCTGGAGGATGCAGGGGTCAACGGGCTGCTGGTACGCGGCCGCAGCACCTTGGCGCTGGATACCAGCAAGGTGGACTGCGATTATTATAACTTCCTGCGGGGAGACCGCTCGGCCTTCAACGCCTACCGGGGCGAGTATATGACCCAGTATTCCTGGGCAGAGGTTACCCGCTCGGCGCTGCGCCAGCAAGCCGCAGCTACGCCCAAAAGCGGGTCTATCCCAAGCTATTACGTCCCGCCCACGGGCTTTTAAAACTGCATAAAACGCCAAAGGCTGCTGCGCAAACGATGCACAGCAGCCTTTATCATTCTCTTAAAATTGTTCCAGTTCCAGTAGATATTCCTTGATCTCCAGTCCCTCGGCGTAGCCGGTCAGGCTGCCGTCTGCGCCGATGACCCGGTGGCAGGGCACCACGATGCACAGCGGGTTGCGGTGGCAGGCGCTGCCTACGGCGCGGCTTGCCTTGGGCTTGCCCAGCGCCGCTGCCAATTGCCCGTAGGTGCGCACCTCCCCATAGGGAATCTTGCGCAGCTGCGCCCATACCGCCTGCTGAAAGGCCGTGCCATTTGCCGCCAGCGGCAGGTCGAACTCCCGGCGCACCCCGGCAAAATATTCGTTCAGCTGCTCCTCGGCCTCCTGCAGCAGGGGCGTTTCCACCACCCTGCGTGGCAGAGGTTCCAGCTCCGGCGCACCGTCCGGGCAAAAATGTACCCCGCACAGCGCGTCATTCTCCTCCTCTAAGCAGATGGCACCAAGGATGCTGTTGATGTACCAGACGTTCAAAATCGGCCTCTTCCTTTCCTGTAAGAATGTGCTATACTGGTATTATCTTAACACAAAAATTTCCGTGAGGAAAGGGGCGTTTCAACTATGGTCAAGGCACTGGAAGACATTATTGCAAAAAGCAGCAGCATCGTCTTTTTCGGCGGCGCGGGCGTTTCTACGGAAAGCGGCATCCCGGATTTCCGCAGCGTGGACGGGCTGTACCACCAGAAATACGACTACCCGCCCGAAACCATCCTCAGCCATACCTTCTGGGAGGAAAACCCGGAGGAATTTTACCGTTTTTACCGCGACAAGCTGATCGTAAAGGGGGCAAAGCCCAACGCCGCCCATCTGCGGCTGGCAAAGCTGGAGCAGCAGGGCAAGCTGCGGGCCGTGGTCACCCAGAACATTGACGGCCTGCATCAGGCGGCGGGCAGCAAAACGGTGTACGAGCTGCACGGCAGCACCCTGCGCAACTACTGCACCCGCTGTGGCAGGTTCTACGATGTGGATTTCATCGCAAACAGCACCGGTGTGCCCCGCTGCACCGAGTGCGGCGGCATCGTAAAGCCGGACGTGGTGCTTTACGAAGAGGGCTTGGACGAGGAGGTGCTGTCCGGCGCGGTGGATGCCATCCGTCATGCCGATACCCTTATCATCGGCGGCACCAGTCTGGTGGTGTACCCCGCCGCCGGGCTCATCCGGTATTTCCGGGGCGATAATTTGGTGGTCATCAACATGCAGCCCACCGGGGCTGATGCTTCTGCCGACCTGTGCATCGCAAAGCCCATCGGGCAGGTGCTGAGCGAGGACATCTCGCTGGACTGATTTTTGCACTGTAAGGCGCGCTGTTTCGCGCCGATTCGCACGCAGTTTTCCGTATGCTGATGGAAAGAACATCAGAACGGAGGAACTGCAAATGATTCAGGTATGCGACCCACCGCGTCAGCGGCAGGTACGGCGGCTTTCCGCCGAGGAATTTTTTACATTGGTGCGCTGCGGCGGGGCGGGGTTTTACCGTCCCCGCTCCGAGGTGCTGCGGATGCTGACCGCAGGCGAGGCGTGGGGCACAGCCGGGGCAGCGCTGCTGGTGCTACCCCTTACCGCCGATACCGCCGCCGCAGCGGCACTGCGCAACTGGCTGGGACGTCGGCAGCTGGAGGGCGGCTGCCTGCTCACCCCGCCGGTAAATACCGGCGAGGAGCTGCCCGCCCGGCTGGTGGAAATTGCCGCAGCCCGGGCAGACCGGCTGCGCCGCAAGGGCACGGCATGGGCGGTGGTAGAGTGCACCGAAACGGCGGCAGCGCTGTTGCCGCTGTATTTTCGGCAGGGCTTCGGGCTGCGGGCGCTGCGCCCGCTGGAAAGCCTTGCGCCCTGCTTTTTGCTGTGCACCGGCTGCGCGCCCGTCCGCACTGCACCGGTGTGGGTGCCGCTGGAGGACAGGGTGCAGCTGGCGCTGCTGCTGGCAAAGGGCTATGCCGCGCTGGACAGCCGCCCCTACGGCGGCAGTCTTGCACTGGCGCTCTATCCGCTGAAAGAAACGGAATAACGTAAACCAGAGAGGGAATGGGAAATTATGAAGGCAGTGATTCTGGAAAGCTATGTGATGGAAGAAGGGGACTTGGACTGGTCCGGGGTAAAGGCACTGGTGCCGGACACCACCAGCTATGTGCGCACCGACTACGCCGACATCGCGCCCCGCATCGGGGATGCAGAACTGGTGCTCATCAACAAGTGCCGCATTGACGAAGCAGTGCTGGCGCAGTGCCCGAACCTCAAGTGGGTGGGCATCATCGCCACCGGTACGGATAATATCGACCTTGAAGCCTGCCGCCGCCATGGGGTGGCAGTAGCCAACGTGCCGGGATACTCTACTTACAGCGTGGCGCAGATGACCTTCAGCCTGCTGCTGGCCATCTGCCAGTGCGCCCAGCGGTACGACCGGGCAGTAAAGGCCGGATACTGGCAGCTGGGCATCCCGGCAGAGTACGGTCTGCTGCCGCAGGTGGAGCTGCTGGGCAAGACCTTTGGCATCTACGGCTACGGCAGCATCGGCCGCCAGACCGCCCGCATTGCAAAGGCCTTTGGCATGGAGGTGCTGGTGTGCACCCGCACGATGCGCCCGGAGTACGCCGCCGATGGGGTGGAGTTCGTGGACTTTGACACCCTGCTTGCCCGCAGCGATGTGCTCAGCCTGCACTGCCCGGCCACCCCGGAAACCCGCGGGCTGATAAGCCGGGAAGCCCTTGCAAAAATGAAGCCCGGCGCTATTTTGCTGAATACCGCCCGGGGCGCACTGGTGGACGAGGAAGCCGTAGCGGATGCGCTGGAAAGTGGCAAGCTTGCCTTTTACGGCGCCGATGCCTTTGCCACCGAGCCACTGCCGCCCCAAAGCCGTCTGCGCAGTCTGCCGGGCGCGGTGCTCACCCCGCACATTGCATGGACCACCAAGGAAGCATTGCAGCGGCTGATGGATATCACCACCGGCAATCTGCGCAGCTTTCTGGCCGGGAAGGGCGAAAATATCGTCAACCCTTGATTTTGGCAGGGCATTGTACTATACTGTTCCATGATTTCAGGCTCTCCCGGCAAAGGAACTGCCGTAAAAATAACGTATGCACAAGAGCATCCGGCAGCCTTGCCGCTGCTCTGAGGGAGGTAAAAGTGATGAGTTACGCCATCGTATTCAGCAGCAAAACCGGCAACACCGCACTGCTGGCACAGACCCTGCAGGAGCAGCTGCCGCAGACAGATTGCTGCTATTTCGGCGCACCGGATGCTGCCGCGCTGGCAGCAGACACCCTGTATGTGGGCTTCTGGACAGACAAGGGCAAGGCCGATACCGACACGCTGGATTTTTTGCAGCAGCTGCGCGACAAGCGGGTATTCCTGTTCGGCACCGCAGGCTTTGGCGGCAGTGCGCCCTACTTTGAAAAGATCCTTGCCGCCACCCGGAAGGCGCTGGACGGCAGCAACACCGTCATTGGCAGCTTTATGTGTCAGGGCAAAATGCCCATGTCCGTCCGGCAGCGGTACGAGGCGATGAAGGCGCAGCCTGCGCACATCCCCAATCTGGATGCCCTGATCGAAAACTTCGATAAGGCGCTCTCCCACCCGGACGCCGCAGATCTGGAACAGCTGAAGCAGGCCGTAAAGTGAGTGAAAAAGAGCGACCGCACATTGTTTTGTGCGGCCGCTCTTTCTGTATAAGCTATATAGGACAAACGCTAGTCAATGGTGGTTTTGGTGCGCCCGATGCCAATGACGGCGGTGGAGATCTTTTTCCAGCTGTCGCAGCCGCATACGCCGTCCACCCGCAGGCTGGTGCGCTTCTGGTAGCCGCGCAGAGCTTGCTCGGTGCGGGCACCAAAGATGCCGTCGATGCGGGTGCCGGTCTGGTAGCCAAGGGTGGAAAGTGCATCCTGCAAAACCATGACATAGCAGCCCCGGCTGCCCCGGCGCAGGGTAGGGTAACCGGCGGTGGTGCCGCTGCAGGCCGGGGTGCCATAGCGGCGGTCAAAGTGCACCCATGTGGGGGTCTGGCTCAGCGGCTCCACATAGCCCCACGCGCCGCTAGCGCGGGCGGCGTTGTAAATGGCGGTGCGCTGGCGCTGGTCAAGGCTTTGCCCCACATCGAACGCTACCCCTGCGTAGTGCTGGCTGCGGGTGCCGTGACCGCCCTCCCAGATGCGGCGGAAGGCGTACCCCACCGGGATGCCCCTGCCGTATTTGCGGCGGGTCAGATTCCAAGCCTCCATGGCGGCAATGGTGGTCCACAGGGTAGGGCTGGCCGATTTGCCCCGGAACTCCCGCAGCCGCAGGGTGGTCAGGGTACTGTAAGGCATGGGGTCGTTCTCGTTCAGGTTTGCGTAGGTGTACACCTTGTTTTCGTAGGCGTCATAGATCAAAAGGCGTGCCATCCCTCATTCCTCCTTCTCGCAGCCGCAGGGGTCGGTGCACTGGGCTTGCAAGGCGTGCCATGTTTCGCGGTACACGATGCCGTTTACCGGCTGCAGCCCCGCCTGCTGCTGGACAGCCCGCACGGCAGCGGCGTCTGACGCGCCAAAGCGGTTGTTATCGGCCACATAGCCCTCGCCGCAGGAAAGCTGTGCCCGGCGGTTGAGCCAGCGCTCCACCTGCCCCACCTCCTGCCCGGCGCTGCCTTCGGCGATGGCGCGTCCCGGGTAAGCGGTGCCGGGAGGGGTGCCTCTATCGGGGTTCGGGGCGTGGGCGGCCAGCTGCAAACTCAGTGCCTCCACCGCCGTCCATGTGTCGGCATCGGCAATGCCGGTCTGCTCCAGCCCTAATAGCTGCTGGGCGCTGCGGGTGGCGGTGGCAGTTTCGTCGGTATAACGGTCGACAAGGGGCGGAGCTTCCACACTGGAAAAATAATAGGCGATGCGCTGCAAAAGCAGATTGTAATACAATACGGTCTCACCGCTGCTGCCCACTGTCAGCGGCGTGCCGGGGTAGGGCAGACGCTTTAAGGTGACCACCGGGCCGGAAGAGCGCAGCTGGCTGGCGCGGCCATAAAGGGAGTTCCATGTGGTGCGCCCCACTACGCCGTCCACGGTAAGCCCCGCAAACCGCTGGTACGCCCGCACCGCCCGCTCGGTATCTGCGCCGAACTTGCCGTCAATGCTTACCGGTGGGATGCTGCTCTCGTAGGCGCTCATGAGGTAGAGGTAAAACTGAAGTTCCCGCACCGATGTGCCGGTGGAGCCGCTGCGCAGCACGCCCGGGTACTCGCCGGGGCGCAGGGAAGAGGAGAGCAGCCGGTTGGCGATATCGTTGTACACCTCGTACATCTTTTGCCATGTGGTGCGCCCCACCACGCCGTCTGCTGTCAGACCGAAGTAGCGTTGGAACCGCCGCACAGCCGCCGCCGTGCCCGCGCCGAATTTTCCGTCCACGGTCACGCTTTCAAGGCTCGTGTACACGGTGCGGGCGATCTTCAGCCAGAACTGCACCAGCCGCACATTCTGCCCGGAGGAACCCTCCCGCAGCGGCGTGCCGGGGTAGGCGTTGGGTGTGCCGTTGTCGGACTGGATGCTCAAAAACTCATCGTACAGTTCTTTCCAAGTGGTCTGGCCCACTATGCCGTCCACCGTAAGGCCGTATTTGCGTTGGAAGGCGCGTACCGCATTGGCGGTGGCGGTGCCGAATACGCCGTCCACTTTTACGGATGGAATGGCGCTGTCGTACTGCGCCAGCGTGTTCAGCCAGAACTGTACCTGCTCCACCGCGCTGCCGGAAGCACCGGTGCTCAGCACCGTGCCGTTCCATGTGCCGTTGGACAGGGTGCCGGTGGAAGTCTCGCCCTCGCTGGTTAGCTCGGCGAGGTCCTTTACCGACACATAGATGTAGCTGATCTTGTACCATGTCTGCCGCCCCACCACGCCGTCGGCGGTCAGGTTGAACTGCTTCTGGAACGCCCGCACTGTGGCGGCCATCCGGCTGCCGAATACGCCGTCCACCGTCAGCTTGCCAAGGAAGGGATAGTCCTTGGTGATGCGGTTCAGCTGCCTTTGCAGGGTGAATACCGCCGCGCCGCGGCTGCCCTGCCGCAGCGGCGTGCCGGGGTAGCTTTGCGGGATAGAGCGGATATTTTTAGTGCGCACGATCTCGATGCTGCTGCCGTAGTAGTAGCGCAAGATCTGCAAGGCGCTGCGTCCGTTGTTGGCCAGCGTAACCGTGCCCCACTGCTTGAGCCCCGGGCAGGTGACCGACTTGCCGTCGCAGTATTCGGAGTAATAGGGGTTCACGGTGCCGCGCTTGCGCAGATAGGTGTTGAAAATGTCATCGGTGATGCGCACCATCACCTCGAACACAGTGCGCCCGTGGACGTAATACTGGTCGTAGCTGGTGGAGTTGGTGATGTTGAAGGTGTAGCCCTTGCTGGGGTACCACTCGGTATAGATGCGGTTCAGCGCCAACGAGATCTGGCAGTGGATATTCGCCCGCAGTGCCTGCTCCGGCCAGGTGGGATACACCTCGCTGGAGGCTACGTTGGCAATATAATCCCGAAAGGAGACGGTTACGTTGCGGGCGGCAGCTGCCGGTTTGCCCAGATGCACCGTGATATTTTTGGGGATGATGACCTGTTCCAGCACCCTGGGCGTGCAGTTTTCCCGCGGCTGCGGGCCGCTGCCGCCGCTGCCCGCAAACAAAGCGTGCGGCGGGATGATGATGGGCGCGTTCGGGATGTCCCGGTCTTCCTCGGTAACAGGAAGCATCTGGGGCTGCGCCAGCGTTACCTGCCCGGCAAAGATCTGGATGCCCTCAATGCGCACGGTGCGGTAGCCGGGCTTTGCAGCGGTCAGGCTGACAATGGCGTAGGGGCGGGTAGTGTTGTCCTCGTCCAGAGAGAGGGTGCAGGCGGGGGCTTCAACGGGAATATCGGCGGCGCTGCCGGTGGTATCAGTGATGCGGTGCAGGGTAAAGCCGTCCCCCTGCACGGTAACGGTCACCCCCTCCACGGGGGCAGACTGGCGTGCCGCAAAGGTCTGGATGCGGAGAGTTCCGGTGTTTTTCATGGAGATACGCTCCTTTGCTGGTAAAAGTATGCTTCTGCCCCAGCGTATTCCGTCCGGCACCCGGGCGTGCATGGCAATGCCCGCGGCAAACAAAAAAGCCGCCCGAAGGCGGCAGGGGAGAATAGCTTATTTGGCGCTGTCCTTGGCAAGGGCGGCGTCAATATTTTTTTGCAGGGCGGCAAGGTTTTCTTCCTTGTCAATGCCGCCCAGCAGGGGCTGGCCCACAACGTTGCCGTCCCGGTCAAAGACGTAGGTGGTGGGGAAAGCCATGATGTTCAGTGCAAACTTGCCGGCCTCGCTGCCGGAGGCAAAGTAGATGTTGCGGTAGCTTGCGCCCTTTGTGGCCAGCAGCTTTTTGGCGGCTTCAATGCCCTGCTGGTTGCCGTCCAGCGTCTCGGTGTTGATGCCGACTACCTCGCCGCCCTGTGCCTTGACCTTCTCGTTCAGGGCGTTCAGGTCGTCCAGTTCCTCCACGCAGGGCTTGCAGCCGTTGAACCAGAAGTTCACCACCGTAAAGGCGTTGCCCGCAAACAGACTGTTGTCCACCGGGTTGCCCTCTAAATCGCTGCCCTCAAACTGGGGGAAGGCAGTGCCCTGTGCGGCAGCGCCGGAAGCGGCCGCGTCCGCGAGGGCAAGGGTGGCAATCTGCTCCTCGATGGCACGGATTTTTTCTGCATCGGCGGTCAGGGTCTTGTACTCCTCATCCGAGAATTGGTCCTTTGTCTTTTCCACGGAGCTGCGCAGAAAATCGCCGTAGTTCGTGCTGAGGGTGGTCTCAGTCATGTTTTTGTCCATGGAAGCGAACACCTTCTCCCACAGGGTATCGTTTGCGGAAAGGATCTCGTTTTCCTCGGCCAGCAGCTGCTCCTCGGTCTTGGTTTCCGCTGCCGCAGAGGAAGCGGCAGAAGAAGAGGATGCAGAAGATGCAGAAGATGCAGAGGACGCGCCCTGCCCGCAGGCGGCAAGGCTGAAAGCCAGCGTAAGGCTGAGCAAAAGTGCGGTTACACGGTTGAATTTCATGGTTTTACTCCTTTGTTGTTTCGGTGTTTGATTGGTCTCCCAGCCCGAACTTGTACTGGATGGCGTCCGTGGGGCAGGCTTTCATACACATCCCACAGCGGATACATTCGGCGTGGTTGGGGGTCTTGGTAATGTCTACGTCCATCTTACAGGCCCTTGCGCAGGCGCCGCAGGAGACGCATTTGTGGGTGTCTACACGCATCTGGAACAGCGAGACCTTGTTCAGCAGCGCATAAAACGCGCCCAGCGGGCACAGCCACTTGCAGAAGGGGCGGTAGAACACCACGCTGCCCACAATGACTGCCAGCAGAATGCAGGCTTTCCATGTGAACAGCTTGCCCAGCGCGGCGCGGATGCCCGCATTGGTCAGGGAGAGGGGAATGGCGCCTTCCAGCACGCCCTGCGGGCAGAGATATTTGCAGAAGAACGGGTCGCCCATGCCCAGCTCGTTGACCGCCAGCAATGGCAGCAGCACCACCATGACCAGCAGCACCGCATACTTTAAATAGCGCAGCGGCT
>OOCH01002715.1_pt1 | contig 10508 bp, 8 predicted proteins | sample 1671641 | NCBI WGS metagenome assembly OOCH01 (sample SAMN06348177, study PRJEB24527) | human gut metagenome | biome: human gut; feature: ankylosing spondylitis patient; material: feces | host: Homo sapiens | place: China | collected 2015-10
AGGCAGCAGCGGATTATGCCCATATCCTTGTCGAACGCGAACACAGGGGCACACCTACCAGTATTCAAGACGCCATGATTGCGGCAATTGCCTGTTCCTGGGATGCGGCCATAGCCACGCGCAATATCAAGGACTTCGAAGGTACCGACGTGGAATTGATTAATCCGTGGGAGTTTGCATAGCGGGAGGCCCCGGCAAACTGCCGAGGCCTTGTGAACGTTACGGTTTCTCCCGCTACTCCAATTGTTCGGAGAGTTCGAGCCATTCGGCTTCGAGATCATCGCTTTCAGTATTGACGGCGGTGAGTTGTTCATTGAGCTTGTTGAGACCCTCGTAGTCGCTCGGGTCATGGGCGGCCATCTGCGCCTCGAGATCGGCCTTCTGCTCTTCAAGCTTAGCGAGCTTACGTTCGATGGCATTCACGCGCTTGGATGCCTCGTGGAAGGCCTTGCCGGTGAGCTTCGAGGTGGAGTCCTCACCGTTATTGGCTCCCTCTGACGAGGGAGCTCCCGGTGTAGCCGGGTGAGGGAGAGACCGCAGCAAAGCCGCGAACTCCTACTCGCGCCCCTTACGCTCCTCCACGAGCCGAGCATCGACATGATGCCGAGGACTGCATGTCGGCGCTGTTGCCAAACCTCAAGCGGTGGCGGCGTCAGGATGAGATCGATGCGGTGGCGGAGGGGAAATGAGCGATGGCATTCGACTATAAAAAGGAATAAAAAAGCCCTACATTCCAGTCGGGAGTAGGGCTTGTGGTCGGGCTAGCCGGATTTGAACCGGCGACCTGCGCATTACGCTGATCTCCCCGGACGGCGACGTGATCTTTGAGTCTGCCACCGATCAGCCCATGGAGAACCATCTTACCCGTCCGGAGATCGTGCAGGCGCTGCAGGGCAGCATCGGCAAGGACATCCGTGATTCCCAGACCATGGGATATGAGACCTATTATTATGCCGTGCAGCTGCCCGGCGGCAACATCCTGCGCGTGGCGCAGGACGCCGAAACGGTGTGGTCGGTCTACGACGGAGCCCTGCCGGCCATCGTGCTGAGCTGCGTTGCCCTGATGTTGGCTGCCGCGATCCTATCCACCCTGCTCACCCGCGCCCTTGTGCAGCCGGTGCTGAACATGACCGAGGATCTGGACCACATTCAGGATAAGGTCCCGTACAAGGAACTGATCCCCTTTGCTGAGAGCATCCATGCCGACCGCATCCTGCGGGAAAACAACGAGAAGATGCGGCAGGATTTCACCGCCAATGTGAGCCACGAGCTTAAGACACCGCTGACCAGCATTTCCGGGTATGCGGAACTGATCGAGACCGGCATCGCCAAGCCGGAGGATGTGCCCGGTTTTGCCCAGAAGATCCATGGCGAAGCCAGCCGGATGATCCAGCTGGTGAACGATATCCTGCAGCTGTCGCACCTGGACAGCGTCAGCGAGACCCATGCACAGCCCGACATGGAAACGGTCGATCTGCTGGACGTGGCCAAGGATTGTGTGGAACGTCAGAAACTGAACGCACAGCGCTCCTTCATCTCCCTGACCTATCTGGGCGAGAGTGCCAGAGTGCTTGGCAACCGGGATCAGCTGGATGAGCTGTGCCAGAACCTGTGCGACAACGCCATCCGCTACAATCGACCCGGCGGCAAGGTCCAGCTCATCACCTCCTGCACCCGGGACGGCCATTGTACCCTGACCGTCAAGGATAACGGCATCGGTATCCCGAAAGACGCGCAGTCCAGCGTGTTCGAACGCTTCTACCGGGTGGATAAGAGCCGGAGCAAGGCCACCGGCGGCACCGGTCTGGGGCTGGCTATTGTCAAGCACATTGCCCGCATCCACAACGCCCGCATCAAGTTGGAAAGCGAAGTGAACGTTGGCACCACCATCACCATCGTTTTTGAGACCGCCCACTAAAACTGCAAAAAGCTCACGTCTGCCTGCACCTGCGGGCAGGCGTTTTTTGTAGTCAGCGCTTCTCGCCCTGTTCCCTGCTTCAGCGCCCGGACTGCTCCCAGAGAGAGCAGATCATACCCGTTTTCCCAGCAGCGCTGAACGGTCTGCACGCAGAGTTGCTCCAGTGCCGCACACTGTGCTGCTGTGGGCAGAGCTGTGCCCGCCCTGCGCTGGCCGGTCAGGGTCACAGCAAAGCCATCTTCTACAGCTTCCACCGATACCACACAGCGCCGGAACGTCACCTGCCCGCTACCCAGCGGAAAAGTGTGTTCTCCGCTCTGACCCAGCAGCAATTGTGCCATCTGGCTCTCTGCCGGGGTGAGCCGGGTGTTCCCTGTTTCGGTGAGCAGAAGCATTTCCTCCGCATTCTCAATGGCACCATCCGTCAGGATGAGTACCGGGGCCAAAAGAGCGTTCCGGCGGCTCTCGTATAGGTGCGGAGCCTGCGGTGCGGCTTCCTTCACGACCTGCAAAAGCTGTTCCGGGAACAGTTCGTTTCCTCCGTCTGCTGCGGCCAGTTCTTCTCCGGAAAGATCCATGCAGAGGACCCGGGCAGACAAGCCCTGCACCGGCTCCTCTTTCAACACGGTCTCCGCCTGTCGAATGGTTTTTAAAGTTGTTTCGGAATTCAAAAGCAGATACTCGCACAGCCGGTAACTTGCTTTACGGGGCAGGCCGCGCTCGGCTTCCGTCAGAGCCGTTTGCAGGGTGTTTCCCCGCCCCGTGCAGAGCTGTACCTTTGCGGCGGCATCAGAAGCATCGGCGGCGGCTTCCGGAAACTGGTAGAGCAGACCCACCGTCCAGCTCTGTGCCACCACTGTGGGAGGAGTCAGGAGCAGGGCACGCACCATGCTTTTCTCGGTATTCTCTGCCCGCAAAAATACTCCGCACCAGAGCACCAGCACCCCTGCCGCCAGCCACCGGAGGCCACGCTGTTGGCCCGTCATGCGTTTTCCTCCGCAGGTGTAGCCCTGCCCCACAGCCGCCCGGCCAATTGGCGCACCACCTGCACCAGCACGCAGAACCGGAACATTGCCGCTGCCAACCAGACCAGCAGCACAAGGGCATCAAACCGGGAGATGCTGCCCAGCCTGCCCGCCCGCAAAAGCTCGATGCCGGGCAGGGCATTCCCCGCCCCAAACACCAGTTCCGTGCAGAGCGCAAAGCTGCCAGCCAGTATAAAAGCTTTCACCGGAAGCCAGACAGCGCCCCGCACCTGTTTTGCCGGGCAGAACAGCGGTAGGGCGAAGTATTCCGGATACAGAGGCAGGATAATCGTTTGAGCATCAGCTTGCATCATCAGACTTTCCCAATGGAACTGGCCATTTAGTCCCAGCAGGCCGAGCAGGCCCGCCAGCGCCGCCGCCCAGCACAGGATCGGCGCACAGCGGACCAGTACCGAAGGTTCCAGCTTCCATCCTGCCCAGAGCATCAGCGGGAGAAGCCCCAGCATGGCCATGGAAGAAAAATCCCCCCAGCAAAGCTCCTGCGCCTGACGGAAGGTCTCCACAGCCTCCCAGACAAACCAGAGTCCCAGCCCGCCGCAGACTACTCGGGAACGCAAGTCTGTACCCCAAAAACTGTTTGCACGCTGCTCTGCCCCGGTTGTCAGGGCGGTGATCAGAACCAGCGCCAGTGCCATAGGCAGGCCCTGAAAAAAGAGACTGCGGGTTGTTACAGGCGCACCCGTCTGTAACACACACAGAGCGAACTCCGCAGTGAGCACACTCAGGGTCAGTGTTTTTTCAGAGAAACAGGATCGTTCCAACTTCAACCACCTCGTTTTTGCCAAATGGTAAAGGGCTGCCAGGAAAGTTTTGGGTAGCTGCGCCGGGTCACACCGTCCGGCGAGAGCGGCACCTCGGGAAATACGGCATCCCGCAGGTAGGGCACACCCAGCGCCGAGACCCGGGTCAGCCCAAATAACACGCCCAGTGCGCAGGCGGCAAGTCCCACCGGGCCAGCCACCCCTGCTGCCAGCAGCACCACCAGCCGCAGAACGGTTGCCACCTCATACAGCGAGGGCGTGACAAACACCGCAATGGACGCGGCAGCGGCGGTCAGGATGACCGGTGTGCTCATCAGTCCGGCGGCAATGGCGGCATCCCCGATGATGAGGGCCGCGATCAGGCTGACAGAGTGCCCCAGGGTCTGGGGCATCCGCAGGCCAGCCTCCCGGATGATCTCCAACATCAGGATCACCAGCAGCATTTCCCCGAACAACGGCAGCGGCGTTGCCTGCTCGGCGGCCTCGATTTTGAACAACAGCTGGGGCGGCAGGAGTTCTGGCAGGTAGACCGCCCAGCAGACGAACACGCCCGGCAGGAAAATGCTCAGGTAGAACGAGATATATTTCAGCATCCGCAGAAAGGATGCAAAATAGGCCGTTCCTGCATAGTCATCCAGGCATTCAAAGTTTTCGCAGAACAGGGTGGGCAGGATCAGCGCTGAGGGGCTGCCATTGACCAGAATGACGAATTTTCCCTCCCGCAGCTTTGCCGCTGCCACAATAGGCCGTTCGGTATAGCGCACAGGAGCAAATGTGCGGATCTTACAGGGAAAGAGCCATGGCACAAAGTAGCTGGAATCCAAAAGCAGCTGCGGCCTGGCCCGCTGCAAGGTCTGCCGCACCTTTTGCACCGCTTTTGGGTCTGCCGTATCCCGGCAGTAGCAGAGAGCATACTCCGTTTTCATCTCACAATCGGCTTGACCGATCTCAATGACCAGAGCATCATTGCGGAAGCACCGCCGCAGCAGGCTGATATTCACCCGGAGCAGGTCCGCAAAGCCTTCCCGGGAGCCGCGGAGATTTCCCTCCCCTGCCGGTTCATCCACCGAGCGGGCGTTCAGGCTTTGCACCGAAAAGGCGATACCTTTTGCGCATCCGTCCAGCAAAAGCACTGCCATGCCCGCCGTCAGCCGCCGGATCAGGGCATCCCAGTTCTCCACAGGGGCAGGCTCTGCGGGCAGTGCGGAGTGCTCAAACAACAGCGCAAACACTTGTTCCCCGGTCAGCTGTTCTGCCGGGCCGGGCGGTGTGCGGCGGCTGGCGGCATCCAGCAGCAGCTGCCACAGCCCTTTCAGGCTGGCCATTCCATCAAACAGAACGATGGCTCCTTTGCAGTGGTAAAGCTCAAGCTCCTTCGCATAAAAATCTGCCGATCGGCCAAACCTAGCGTTGAGCTCCGCAAGATTTGCCGCCAGATGGCTGGAAAGCTGTTCCATTTTGCCGCCCCCTTTCTGGTAGCTTGTCCGCCGGGGCGGCGGTTATACGCTGGGAGGTGTTCCGGTTTGAAACTCTTGATCTTCCGTACCATCCTGATCTATCTCTGCGTCCTGTTTGCCATGCGGCTGATGGGCAAACGTCAGCTGGGGGAACTACAGCCTGAGGAATTGGTGTCCACCATCCTCATCTCCAATCTGGCTTCCATCTCCATTGAATCTGAAGAAGTACCGGTCACAGCCAGCCTGATCCCCCTCTTTCTCATTGCAGCGCTGGAGCTGCTGGGATCGATCCTCAGCTTCAGGAGCCAGCGCTTTTTCAACCTGATGTCCGGGCGGCCCAAAACGGTCATCCTGAATGGTAAGATCGATCAGAACGCCCTGCGCACCCTGCGGCTGACTGCCGCCGATCTGATGGAGGCGCTGCGCGGCAAAGATGTGTTCGACCCCCGGGATGTCTCCTATGCGGTCGTGGAGACCAATGGCAGTCTCTCGGTGGCTCTGCGTCCGGAAAAGGAACCGGCCACCCTCGCCGACCTTGGGGCAAGGGTACAGCGGGCACAGGCCACCATCCCCTTTGTGCTGGACGGGCAGGTGCTTGCCGAAAACCTGACCACCTGCGGCAAGGATGCCGCCTGGCTGGAACGCACCGCACAGGCCAACAGCCTGCTTCTGGAAGAGATCCTGATCCTGGCGGGCAACGATACCGAGGATTATTTTCTGCTGAAAAAGGAGCCTCGTCAAACGGCGGGGCTCCGGCAAGGGGGTGCGGCATGAAACGTATTTATGTCTGCATTGGCATCGTAGTCCTGCTGCTGGCGGCAGCCTTTTACAGCAGCTTCCGGGTACAGCAATTCGCCGAGGATATCTCCGATGACATCGACACCGCCATGGAGGATATCCGGAACAGCGATCTGACCGGTGCGCGGCAAGCACTGGCCGAAGGAGCCGAGCTCTGCGACACCATGCGGGAGGGCATGAACCACCTGCTCCGCACGCAGGACTTCACGGAGCTGGAAGCCGCCCTGCGCGCCGCCGATGGCCATCTGGAACTGAATGCACCCGAGGAAGCCTTCGGGGAACTGCGCCGGGCGCAGGTTCAGGTAGAGACCCTGGCCTGGCTCTCCCATCGTATTCTCTGAGGGTGTTTGTGCTGAGCTGAACAGTTGAGGTGAGCACAACAAAAAGCCAGGCTTTCTCGTGAAGTTCACGAAAAAGTCTGGCTTTTAACGCTGGAACCTTAGTTTTTCTCTTTGCGGTCGCCCATCAGTTTTTTCAGCTCCGTGAAAAAGCTCTCGACATCGGCAAACTGCTGGTAAACCGAAGCAAAGCGGACATAGGCCACTTCATCGATCTTTTTCAGCTCCTGCATGGTCAGTTCACCAATGCGCACACTGGACACCTCGCGGTCATAGGAGCTCATCAGGCTTTGCTCAATGCTGCTGACAGCCCGTTCCAGTGCATCGTAGCTCACCGGGCGCTTGGCGCAGGCCCGCAGCATTGCGTTGAGCAGCTTCTGACGATCAAAAGGCTCACGGGAGTTATCCTTTTTGATGACGATCAGCGGGACGGTCTCCACCACTTCATAGGTCGTAAACCGCATGCGGCAGCGCAGACACTCACGGCGGCGGCGGATCCGCTCACCGTCTTCGGTCGGGCGGGAATCGATGACCTTGGATTCCTCATCGCCGCAATAGGGACATTTCATAAATCGTTCCTCCTGATGTTGGTTCTTGGCCTGTCGGGCAAAACACGGTCAGGCTTTTTTGGTTTCAGCCTTTTTGCTCTTGTGGTCGTTCCACAGCACCCAGGCGGAGGTGGAAACCCAGAGCGAGGTATACACGCCGCTCAGCATACCCATCATCAGCGGGAACGCAAAGGTGAAGATGCTGTCCAGGCCGTACAGCTTAGAGACCACACACATCACACCCAGTGCCATTACAGTGGTCACCGTAGTGATGATGGTACGGCGGGCAGACTGGTTGACCGAGTGGTTGACCAGCTCCTCGAACGGGGTCTTTTTCCCCATCAGGGCACGGTTCTCGCGGATGCGGTCATAGACCACAACCGTATCGTTGATCGAGTAGCCCAGAATGGTCAGCATAGCGGCAATAAAGTTGCCATCCAGTGGGGTGCGCAGCAGCACAAAGGTGCCAAACACCACCATCAGGTCGTTCAACAGGGCCAGCACAGCCATCAGGCCGCCGGTCAGGCCGCCGATCTTCTTGAAACGGAAGCCGATATACAGCAGGATGAGCAGCAGGGAGAACACCACAGCCACCAGACTCTTCTGCAGGAACTTGGTGCCCATGGCAGCGCTGACATTGCTCAGGGACAGCTGGGCAAAGGCATTGTCCGGGTACTGTTCGTTCAGGGAGGTCAGCAGATTCTCCACCTGATCGGTGGTCACGGTCTCGTTGCCGGGCATGGAGATCTTCAGGGTCTGCTCCCCGGTGGCGACATTCTCGCCGGTCTGCAGGGTCAGGCCGTTGTTTTCCAGTGCGGTAGAGGCGGTCTTCTGAACTTCGGAGGTGCTGATCTCACCCTGATAGCTCAGGGTGATCATGGCACCGCCCGTAAACTCCGTATCCAGCCGGACACCGAACACTGCAGCACACAGGATGATGGCCGCCATCAGGCAGGTGGAGATGGTCAGGAAGCGCTTGCGCAGACCCACAAAGTCGATGGGCTTCTTTTCCTTGACTTCCTTGCCGGGCTTGACAGCACCATAGAGCCAGGGATTCCGCAGGGCCTTGATGGAGGCTGCACCGCGGATCATCACACGGGTGGCAAACACGCCGAACACAAAGTTCAGCAGAACGCCGGTCAGCAGCGTGTAGCCAAAGGCATAGATGGTGCCTGCGGTGGAGGGCCCAAAGGCGAAGAACACGAAGTGCAGGGCCTTGGCGAACAGGCCGTCCGAGGGGCCGAAGGCACCCATCAGCACGATTGCCACAATGACGATGGTCACGTTGCCATCAATGATGGGGGTCAGGCCACGGGCAAAGCCGCTCTTGAGCGCGCCATCCAGAGATTTGCCGTTGTTCAGCTCCTCCTTGATGCGCTCGGCGGTGATGACGTTGGCATCCACGCCCATACCAATGGCCAGGATGATACCCGCGATGCCGGGCAGAGTCAGGGTAAAGCTCTCGAACACCGGGAAGTAGCCGGAGACGAAGGTCAGCGTTGCCGCCACCTGACCGGCCAGTGCAATGCAGGCCAGGAAGCCGGGCAGACGATACAGCAGAGTCATCAGCACCACGATGAGGGCATAGGCAATGAGTCCGGCCAGCACCATGGCGCTCAGGCTGTTCTCGCCCAGGCTGGGGCTGACAGTGGAATAGCTGTCCACAGTCAGGGCAAAAGGCAGTGCACCGGAATTGATCTGGCGGGCCATCTTGACCACGTCCTCCTGCGTGAAGGGATTGGACGCGGAACTGGTGATGATGGCGGCACCATCGGTGATGGCCGCATTGACCGTTGCCGTGCTCACGTTCTGATCATCCAGCCAGATGCTGATGGTTCCACTGCTCTGGTAGAGCTCCGTGGTGGCATCCCCGAAGGCCTTGGCACCCTCGTCGTTGAACTTGAGGGCCACATAATATTCGGATGTACTGCCGCTCACCGGGCCGTACTGAGCAGCGGCGCTCTCGACCATGGAGCCGTCCAGGATCAGTTCACCGTCTGCGCTGCTCCCCTTGCGGAAGGTCAGGTAGGCGGTGCTGCCGATCTCTTCAATGGCGGCTTCGGGGTCAAAATCGGTCTCGCCGGACTGCCACGGAAACTCCAGGATCAGGCGGTCGGAGTCATAATCCACATACAGCTCGTAGTCGGTCACGTTCAGGCCGACCAGGCGATTTTCAATGACCAGCTGGGCAGCGTCCAGCTGATCATCGGTGGCATCGTAGTTGTCCGAGGGGGCAAACGTTACGTTGACACCGCCCTTGATATCCACGCCAAAGCGGATATCCTGCGCTCCCTTGATGTAGGTCTTGGTCACATCACCGTACTTGACTGCCACACCAAAGAATGCCGTGTAGACAAACGCGGCGATCAGGAGCACTGTGACAACAAGCTGCCATGCTTTGCCTTTCGTCTTCATAAAAAACAGGAAACCTCCAAAATATAATAAACCTCCGCCGCGCAGAAAAACCTCTGCACGGAGGAGATTTTTTACAGAATAAAACCCTTACTCTGCCTTTTCGGCCAGCAGCTTTTCGATGACTGCCAGCTTTACGCAGACGCAGAGCAAATCAGATGCGGTCTCCACCTCGTCCAGGCTGGGATAGGTGGGCGCGATACGCAGGTGAGAATCCTGCGGGTCCTTGTGGTAGGGATAGGCGGAACCGGCACCGGTCAGGGTCAGACCGCACTCCTTGCACAGCTGGGCCACACGCTTGGCGCAGCCGGGCATAACGTACAGGCTGATGAAGTAACCGCCCTTGGGGTTCGTCCAGTGGGCGATGTCGCCGCAGGGAGTCAGCTCCTCGGAAAAGGCCGTCTTGACGGCATCAAAGCAGGGGATCAGGCGGCGGCGGTGCTTTGCCATGTGGGCCAGCACACCCTCTTTGTTCTTCAGGAAGCGGACATGGCGCAGCTGATTCATCTTATCATAGCTGATGATCATCACGGAGAAGCGCTTGCAGATATACTTCATGGAGTCCACGCTGCATGCAATGGCGGAAACACCTGCACCGGGGAAGGTGATCTTGCTGGTGGAGGTGAACATGAACACACGGTTCTCCGTGCCGTACTTCTTGCTCTCGTTCAACAGAACAGGGGTCTCGATGATTTCCTCGGTCAGGTGGTGGACGATGTAAGCCTCATCCCAGAAGATCTTGAAATCAGGAGCAGCGGTCTTCATCTTGGCCATCCGGTCAATGGTCTCATCGCTGTAAGTATAGCCATCCGGGTTGGAATACTGGGGCACGCACCAGATGCCCTTGATGGTGTCATCCTCGGCCACCAGCTTCTCCACAATGTCCATATCGGGGCCATTGGGGGTCATGGGCACGCTGATCAGCTCAAAGCCGTACTCCTCAGTGATGGCAAAGTGGCGGTCATAGCCGGGCACCGGGCAGAGGAACTTGCGCTTTTCCACCTGAGACCAGGGGCAGGGAGACTCAGGGAAGCCGAACACATAGCCAATGTTGATGAGGTTGTACATCAGCTGCAGGCTGGAGTTGCCGCCCACGAACACTTCCTCGGGCTTGACACCGAACACATCCGCAAACAGGACGCGAGCCTCGTGCAGGCCCTCAAGATCACCATAGTTGCGGGCATCGGTGCCTGCATCGGTGGTGTAATCGTTCATCTGCAGCAGACCCAT
>OOCH01002725.1_pt1 | contig 10486 bp, 5 predicted proteins | sample 1671641 | NCBI WGS metagenome assembly OOCH01 (sample SAMN06348177, study PRJEB24527) | human gut metagenome | biome: human gut; feature: ankylosing spondylitis patient; material: feces | host: Homo sapiens | place: China | collected 2015-10
CCACACTTGCAGACTGAGAAGTGTTTTTTGCGACGTACACGCCGCCGCAAAAAACGGATTGCATTTAATTTGCCGCCTGCGGACGGCAAACTCTGTGAGACTTTTTGACAATCTCAAAGGCCCCCGCCATCCGGCGGGGGCCTTTGCTGTTATGGCTTGCTATGGGGTGGTCCGCTTATACCAAAACCTGTTAAAAAGCTTGAAAAGCTTTTTATAGCGCCGAAGGTGCGTCAGGTTTTGTATGAGACGTCACAGCGTGTTTTCGCACGCTGTGCGTGCGCGTAGCGCACGGGATTCTTGATTCAATTTTTGAATCAAGAATCAGTATTAGCTGTTGCGCTTTTTGCGGGACACGATGACCAGCACCACAGCCAGAGCGGCGGCGCAGATCAGGACGATGATCCACATGGTGGTGTTGCTCTCGTCGCCGGTCTTGACGCCGGGCTGGGTGGGCTGATCGGGCTTGTAGTTGGGATCGGTCTCGCCGCAGACGGTGCACTTGCCGTCCTTATAGTCGTGACCGGCAGCGGGGATGACCCGGGTCTCCACTTCGCCGCAGGCGGAGCAGGTGCGGGTCTCCAGGCCGTCCTGGGTGCAGGTGGGGGCGGTGGTGACCACCCATTCGCCGAAGGTGTGCTCATGGGCGGTGCAGACCACGTCGTTGCGGTCGCGGATGCGGATGCGGGGGGCCATCTCGGTGCCGTCGGCCAGGACGAAGGTGTTGTCGTAGGAGGCCAGGCCGGTGGCGGAGATCTCGCAGCCGATCTCCAGGTTCTTCACGTCATAGGAGGTGGTGATATAGCCGTCGATGAACACGCGGGCGATCTTGCCCTCGCTGTCGCGGACCAGGATGGTCTGGACCAGGCCGTCGGCCATCTCATAGCCCACCACGAAGCCCTTCAGGGTCACCAGCTGGCCCAGGACGGAGCCGTCGTTGATCTGGGTGGAGGTGACGGTCTTGGGGGTGACGGGAGTGGTCTCGCCGATCTTCTCGATGGAGGAAACCTGCAGCTCGTTCTCGCCCTGATAGGTCTCCGTCACGCCGGTGACGCGGACCACGTCGCCGATCTTGAACTCGCCGGCCACGGGGAAGCAGTTGATGCCGCCGGTCTCATCCTGGACATAGATGCAGTCGAAGAAGGCGGTGGCCTTGTCATAACCGGAGGCGTTGGAGGTCACGACACCCTCAATGGTGTACTTGTGACCGGCCTCGGTCTGGGCCTGGACCGTGGCGATGTCGGTGACCTTCACGGGGTTGATGGCCCGCAGCAGGTTCTCGCAGATCTTATAGTTGGAGTAGTTCTTCTCGGAGCCGTTGTCGCTGATGGTGGCCTGCACCTCGAAGTTGGACATGAAGGCCGCGCCGGACACGATGATCAGGCCCTTGCCCTCCAGCTGCTCGCTGGCCATGGCCAGCAGACGGCTGTCGTTTTCGGCATAGGCGTACTTGGGCACGTTGGCGCCGCCCAGGCCGTCCTTATCCACGTCCACGGAATAGGTGGTGCTGTGGGCGTATACCACCGGGGAAACGGTGGCGGGCAGGGTGGAGGTGGGCTTGCCGTCGGCGTCCACGGCATACACGGAGGCGCCGCCGTAGTGGCTGAATACCTCGGTATACAGCCGGTCATAGGGGTGCTCGGCGTCCACGATGACACCGTCGGTCAGGAAGCTCTGGCCATAGGTGTTGAAGTACAGACGCCACTTGTCCACGCCGTCGGCCGCGCTGCGGACGTCGTCATAGGTGGCGTCGTCGCTGATGCGCAGGCTGGAGCCCAGGGCCTGGAGCACCTCGTTCTGGGTGGCGGCCATGTGCTTGATGGCGGGGGTGTTCTGGATCACGTCATAGTTTTCGTAGTTGTCGCTCCAGCCGGCCAGGATCACGGTGCCGCCGCCGGCGTTGAAGGCCGCAATGGCCGCCAGCTCCTGGGCGCTGTAGGTCCGGGGATCGGTCTGGGCGTCCGCCAGGCGGCGGGAGGGAGCGGTGAGGATCAGGGCCTTGAACTTGGGATTGGAGCAGGCGGCGATGAGCTCGTCGCTGGTCTTCAGCTCCACGGTGCGGACGCTGTACTTGCCCGCCAGGCTGCCGAAGTTGCCCATGGAATCCTTGTAGTTACCGGCCACATACTCGTTGTAGTGGGAGGCGTCGATGCCGATATACACCAGGTCGTCGGCATTCAGCACGTCCAGGGTAATGTCCTTGGTGAACACATACTCCTTGCCGTCCTGCTCCAGCACCACGGTGGCGGTGACCTTGTAGACACGGGCGGTGTCGAAGGAGACGTCATAGCTCAGGGCCAGGGTGCCGCTGGCGGGAACGGTGCCCACATCGGTGGCGGAGGCCAGGACCTGACTGCCCACGGCATAGGTGATGGACTTGATCCTGGCGTCGGTGCTCTCGCTGTTGAAAAGGGTGGTGGTAACGGTCATCTTCTCACCGGTGACGGGAGTGGAGGTGCCGCAGGTCACATCGGAGATGCCCAGCTTCAGGGTCTCGCCCACCCACACGGGAGCGGTGACCGCCAGGTCGCCGTCACCCTGGGTGACGCGGATGTAGTAGTAGCTGTAGTCGGGGTCCAGGGTCACGGACAGGTCGCCGGTGGCCAGGACGGCGGGATCATCCCAGGTATAGGCGGTCTTGCCGGAGTTGACAATGACCTCCACCTTGGAGATGGAATCGCTGGCGTCGGGGTCGTTAACGGTGACGTGGATGTTCAGCTTCTCGGGGACCTCGGTGAGACTGCTGCCCAGGAGCATACCGTTGACGGTGTAGCCGATCTCCAGGTTCTTGTCCTCGGTGGCGTACATACGCATGGCCCGCAGCGCGTCGTAGATGCCCTCCTCGGAGAAGTCGTCGGTGAGGATCACGTCGCGGGCGTCGTTGGCGTTGCCCCAGCGGCCCTTGTGGTTATCCTGGTTGTTGGTGGGAGCCAGGTGCCAGCCCTTATCCAGCGCCATGGTGTAGTACTCATAGCTGGGATAATAGCCGCCGGCGCCGATCTGGCCCTCGCCGTTGCCGGCCTCCACCATGTACATGCGGCTGTCGATGACGGGATCCCAGAAGGCGAAGTCACCGAAGGTGCCGAAGGTGTTGCCGGGGTGGTTGAACTGGCTGAGGCTGTCTGCGCCCTCCTGCTGGCTCAGCAGGGCATAGTAGGCGCGCATACCGGCATAGTCGGTCTTGTTGTTCAGGGTGGTGTTGTTGCGGGAGACGATACCGGGGGTATTGAAGGTGTTGATGTGGCCGGGACCGCCGGACCAGGTCATCTCGAAGCCGGCCAGAGCCACCAGGGAGCCGGCGTTGGCCTCATTGAAGGCGGCCACGGCGGAACGGTAGCTGTTCCAGGTCTCCTGGCTGTAGGGGGTGGCCAGGCTCATGTCGTACAGGGCGCCCTCGGGGTTGGCGGCGCCGGTGGTGTCAAAGTAGTTGGAGTGGTCGGTGAAGGCCACGAACTGGACATTGGCGCTTTCGGGCAGGTTCTTCACATAGTCCAGGGCGGCGTCCAGGGAGCCTGCGCCGTCGGAATACTGGGTGTGGCTGTGGAGCTGGCCGAAGTACAGCTGATACTGGGCCTGGCCCACGGTGAAGAACCAGTTGAAGGAGGCGGTCTTGCCGTCGGCGCGGGTGACGGTGACGGTAACATTGGTGCGGCCATCGGTCATGTCGGCGGCGGGGGTATAGGTGAGCCTGCCGCCGGCGTACACGGCGTTGACCTTCTGGCCGTTGACGGTCATCTCCAGGGTGGGATTCTCACCGGCGTTGATGATCTCGGCGGAGATCACGGGCCGCTTGTCGCTGCCGGTCTGGCTGCCCTTCAGGGGGGTCACGGCTCCGATGGAGGGCTCGTCCACCACGGTGAGCACCAGGCTGCCGGAATAGGACGCGCCGGAGGCGTTGGTGACGCGGACGGTGAGGGTCACCTTGTCGGCCCCGGCCAGCATGGCGGCGGAGACGTTGGCGGTGTAGTTCTTGCCGTCGGCGGTGTAGTCGGTGATGACACCGGCGGTCTTGCCGTCCACCAGGATCTCCAGCTTGGAAACGGCCTTGACATCATTGACGGTGAAGGTCAGGGTATAGTCCTGACCGGCCTTCACGGTGTCGGCGGAGGTGAACACCACGGCGGGATCGTTGACCACGCCGCCGTCCAGCTTCACGCTGTCGGCCACACCATAGAAGAAGAAGGAATAGATGGTGTAGTCGGTGACGTTGTACATGCTGTAGGTCTTATAGCTGTCGCTGTAATACTCCAGATACTGGCTGTATCTGCCGTTGAATTTGGCGGTGCGGCTCTCCAGCTGATAGCCGCCCACGCCGCCGGAGCAGGGCTCCACGGTCCAGTCGGCGTCGTCGCTGGCGGTGAGGGAATAGAAGGCGTTGTTGCCGGTGCCGTTGGAGCACAGGTAGCCGTAGGTCTCGTTGCGGAAGCGATAGTATTCGCCGCTGCGCTCCACGGTGAACACCACGCCGCCGTTTTCGGGGATGGCCTTGCCGTCCGTGATCTGGGCGGAGACACTATTGATGGCGGGGCTGTCGGTGTTGTCATTCTGCTGGGCCAGGACGCCCTGGGCATTCTGGTTGAACAGCACCACCTGCGCACCCTCCTGGGGCAGGCTGCCGGCGGGCTGGTCCATCTCGTCGCCTACCAGATAGAGCTGCTGGGCAAACAGAGCCTCGTTGCTGCCGATGGTGCCGAAGGCACTCCAGTTGTTCTTTTCGGCATACCACTCCAGATAGCTGCTGCGGCCCACGTTCTGGATATAGACGCAGTTTTCCGTGGCGGCGGGGAGGATGCTCCAGCCGGTGTGGGCCTTGTCCAGGGGGGTGCTGGAGTATTTTTCGTCCATAGACAGCTTCTTGCCGTCGGCGGTGGAGAAGGTATAGCTGCCGTCGGCGTTGACGCCCACGGTCCAGATGTCGGCCTTGGTATAACCGGAGAGCTTGCCATTGGTCAGGGTCACGTCGGTGCCCTTGTTATAGAAGCCGGTGTACTCCGTGGACAGGGCCTTGCCGTTGGCGGGGTTGAATACCACCACCTGGTCGCCGTCGGATACGGAGGTAACGATGCCGCTTTTCTGGATTTTGAAGAATGCCTGGGCAAACAGAGCTTCATTGCTGCCGATGGTGCCGAAGGCACTCCAGTTGTTCTTCTCGGCATACCACTCCAGATAGCTGCTGCGGCCCACGTTCTTAATATAGTAGCAGCCCTCGGTGGCAGCCTGCTCCAGTGTCCAGGCGGTGTGGGCCTTGTCCAGGGGAGTGCTGGAGTATTTTTCGTCCATGGACAGCTTCTTGCCGTCGGCGGTGGAGAAGGTATAGCTGCCATCGTCGTTGACGCCCACGGTCCAGATGTCGGCCTCGGTGAAGCCGGCCAGCTTGCTGCCGGTGAGGGTCACGTCGGTGCCCTTGTTATAGAAGCCGCTGTACTCGCTGGACAGGGCCTTGAGGTTTGCGGGGTTGTAGATGACCACCTGGTCGCCGTTCTTCAGAGGAGCGGAGGGATCCTCCGGCTGGCCGGGCTGGCCAGGCTCCTGGGTGTCTACCACCAGATAAAGCTGCTGGGCAAACAGAGCCTCGTTGCTGCCGATGGTTCCGTAGGAGCTCCAGTTGTTCTTCTCGGCATACCACTCCAGATAGCTGCCGCGGCCCACGTTCTTGATGTAGAAGCAGTCCGCCGTGGCGGCAGCGCTGAGCTCCCAATCCACATTGGCCTTGTCCAGGGGAGTGCTGCTGTAGCTGGTGTCCATGGACAGCTTCTTGCCCTCGGCGGTGGAGAAGGTATAGGCGCCGCTCTCGGTGCGTTTCACGGTCCACAGCTCTGCATCCGTGTAGCCGGTGAGCTTGCCTCCGGTCAGCTCCACATCCACGCCTGTGTTATAGAAGCCGTTGTACACGGAGGACAGAGCCTTCTTGTTGGCGGGGTTGAACACCACCACCTTGTCGCCGTTCTGCAGGGTGGTCAGATCGGTGACGATGCCGCTTTCCCGGGCGGGGACGGTGCTGAGCTTATACAGGGCCACGGGCTGCTGATTCTCGCTCTTATAATAGCGGAACCGGGTGCCGTTGGTGGCGGCTGCGTTATACTGCAGCGTGGTGTTGTTGCTGGCGATCTTCACATTGCCATCAGCGAAGGTGATGGTGTTGAGCTCCGGAGTGGAGCCGGTGATGATCTTGTTGCTGCCGGACTTGCCGGAAATGTACTTTCCGCTGGCGGACTGTACGGACCAGCCGCCGGTCATGGGCGCGATGGTGAACGCGTACTTGGCGTAATCACCAACGATCTTGCCGTCGGTGATGGTCACGTCCACCTTGTTGCCCTCCTTGTCCAGGGCGGACAGGGAGCCGTCCATGATCAGGCTGCCCTTTTCATAGACGATCAGGTATTGACCGGACCAGTCCTCCTGTGCCTCGGTGACCTTTTCCCAGGTCCCGGACGCAGGCTCTGCCGCGAATACCGACACCGGCAGCAGGGAAACCAGCATGACCAGTGACAGCAGCGCAGACAGAAGTCTGGTGCGAACAGGTGTTTTCATCAAGCTATTACCTCCTTTAATTTCCCCCGGGGCTCTCCCGCCCCACAGGTATTCTCATTTTATCATACCCCCGCACCGGTTTCCAGCCTTATTTGCAGATTTGACACAAATTTTGCTGATATGTGCACAAAGTATGGACGAATGCACAAAGGAAAATGAAAAGTTTTACCCGGATTCCTCTTGACGTATCCCGGGGGACTGTGCTATAATTTCAAACTGCGCGGATATGGATTCCGCGAATTTTGCCATGCGGCAGACACACTGTGCCGAGGAGGTTCCCACGTGCTGGAAGAGCTGTCATCCAAAGACAAGGTGGTGGGCCTGAAACAGGTGCAGCGGGCAGTGAGCGCCGGCCGGGCAGGCCGGGTGTTTCTGGCCTGCGACGCCGATCCCCGGCTGACCCGGCCGCTGGAGGGCCGCTGCCGGGAACGGGGCGTTCCCGTGTCCGGGGCGCACACCATGGCCCAGCTGGGCCGGGCCTGCGGCATCGACGTGGGCACCGCCGCCGCGGCGCTGCTGGCAAAGGAAAAACCGCTTCCAACGGAATAAAATTCTTTGTTCCGTGGAAAATATAGGGAGTCATCCCACAAATCTTTAGAAAGGAGTTCATTGCATGCCTACTTTCAATCAGCTGGTCAAGCAGGGCCGGAAACAGGCTACCTACAAGTCCAATTCCCCCGCTATGCAGAAGGGCCTGAATACGCTGAAGAACAAGGAGACCGATCTGTCCTCCCCTCAGAAGCGCGGCGTCTGCACCGCAGTGAGAACTGCCACCCCCAAGAAGCCCAACTCCGCTCTGCGTAAGATCGCCCGTGTCCGCCTGACCAACGGCTACGAGGTCACCGCCTACATCCCCGGTGTCGGTCATTCTCTGCAGGAGCACTCTGTGGTCATGATCCGCGGCGGCCGTGTCAAGGACCTGCCCGGTGTTCGTTACCACATCATCCGCGGCACTCTGGATACCCAGGGCGTTCAGGGCCGTATGCAGGCGCGCTCCAAGTACGGCGCCAAGCGTCCCAAGAGCAAGTAATCCCCGCATGAAATGAGCTTTGCCGAAAAGGTTTATATATATCGTATGTACCTCTTTGGCAGGCCGTACAACAGCCTCTCCGGCTGTTGAGTACCTATGAAATCATATTTTTATGAAGGAGGGAAGCATAGTGCCCAGAAGAGGTAATGTTCCCAAGAGAGAAATTTTGCCCGATCCTATGTACAACTCCGTGCTGGTGACGAAGCTCGTCAACAGCATCATGTTGGACGGTAAGAAGGGCGTTGCCCAGAAGGTTGTCTACGGCGCCTTTGATCTGATCAAGGAAAAGACCGAGAAGGAGCCTCTGGAAGTGTTCACCCAGGCCATGGAAAACATCATGCCCAGCCTGGAAGTCAAGGCCCGCCGTGTCGGCGGCGCCACCTATCAGGTCCCCATGGAGGTTCGTCCTGCCCGCCGTCAGACCCTGGGTCTGCGCTGGCTGACCAACTATTCCCGCGCCCGCAGTGAGCGCACCATGGCCGAGCGCCTGGCAGGCGAGATCATGGACGCCGCCAACAACACCGGCAGCGCCGTGAAGAAGCGCGAGGATACCCACAAGATGGCCGAGTCCAACAAGGCCTTCGCCCACTTCCGCTGGTAATCCCCGCAAACTGATTAAAAGGAGAACGTTATGCCGAGAAAGGTTACACTGGAAAATACGAGAAATATCGGCATCATGGCCCACATTGATGCAGGCAAGACCACCACGACCGAGCGTATTCTGTACTACACGGGCGTCAACTACAAGATCGGCGAGACGCACGAGGGAACCGCTACCATGGACTGGATGGAACAGGAGCAGGAGCGTGGTATCACCATCACCTCCGCCGCTACCACCTGTTACTGGAAGGGCTCCAAGGACCAGTTCCCCCAGACGCGTATCAACATCATCGACACCCCGGGTCACGTGGACTTCACTGTGGAGGTGGAGCGTTCTCTGCGTGTGCTGGACGGCTCTGTCACCGTGATGTGCGCCAAGGGCGGCGTTGAGCCCCAGTCCGAAACCGTGTGGCGTCAGGCCGACCACTATCATGTGCCCCGGATGGTGTATGTCAACAAAATGGACATGCTGGGCGCGGATTTCTATCACGTGCTGGACATGATCCACGACCGCCTCAAGTGCAACGCCGTGCCCATCCAGCTGCCCATCGGGAAAGAGGAGTCCTTCAAGGGCATCATCGACCTGGTGGAGATGGACGCTGATATCTATTACGATCAGCTGGGCAAGGATATGCGCGTGGAGCCCATCCCCGCCGATATGATGGACCTGGCCAACGAGTACCGGGAAAAGCTGCTGGATGCCGTTTCCATGTTCGACGACGAGATCATGGAGATGTATCTGGAGGGTCAGGAGATCCCCACCGACAAGATCCGCGCCGCCATCCGCAAGGCCACCGTGGCTGTGGAGATGGTGCCGGTCACCTGCGGCTCCTCCTACCGGAACAAGGGTGTTCAGAAGCTGCTGGACGCCATTGTGGACTATATGCCCGCCCCCACCGATATTCCCGCCATCGTTGGCACCAACCCCAAGACCGATGAGGAGGAGGACCGTCACGCTTCCGATGACGAGCCGTTCTCCGCTCTGGCCTTCAAGATCATGACCGACCCCTATGTGGGCCGTCTGAGCTTCTTCCGCGTGTATTCCGGAACGCTGAACACCGGCTCCTCTGTGCTCAATGCCACCAAGGGCAAGCGCGAGCGCGTGGGCCGTCTGCTCCAGATGCACGCCAACCACCGGGAGGACCTGGAAACGGTCTATTCCGGCGATATCGCCGCCGTGGTGGGCCTGAAGAACACCACCACCGGCGACACCCTCTGTGATGAGAAGCACCCCATCGTGCTGGAGTCCATGGAGTTCCCCGAGCCCGTGATCCGCGTGGCCATCGAGCCCAAGACCAAGGCCGGCCAGGAGAAGATGGCCATCGCCCTGGCGAAGCTTGCCGAGGAGGACCCCACCTTCCGCACCTACACCGACGAGGAGACGGGTCAGACCATCATCGCCGGTATGGGCGAGCTGCATCTGGAGATCATCGTGGACCGCCTGCTGCGGGAGTTCAAGGTGGAGGCCAACGTGGGCGCGCCCCAGGTAGCCTACAAGGAGACCATCCGCAAGGCAGTGGACCAGGATACCAAGTATGCCCGTCAGTCCGGCGGTAAGGGCCAGTATGGTCACGTGAAGATCCATGTGGAGCCCAACGAGTCCGGCAAGGGCTACGAGTTCATCAACCAGATCACCGGCGGTGCGATCCCGAAAGAGTTTATCCCCTGTGTGGATCAGGGCATCCAGGGCGCAATGCAGTCCGGCGTGCTTGCGGGCTATGAGGTCGTGGACGTGAAAGTCACGCTGCTCGACGGCTCGTATCACGAGGTTGACTCGTCCGAGATGGCGTTTAAGATCTGCGGCAGCATGGCATTCAAGGAAGCCTGCCAGAAGGCGGGCCCGACGCTCCTCGAGCCCATCATGAAGGTCGTCGTTACGGCACCGGAAAGCTATATGGGCGACGTCATGGGCGATATCAATGCCCGCCGCGGTCAGATCGCCGGCACGGACATCCGCAACGGTGCGGCGATCGTCACTGCAAACGTGCCGCTGGCATCCATGTTCGGCTATGCGACCGACCTGCGCAGCAAAACGCAGGGCCGCGCGACCTACAGCATGGAGCCCAGCCACTTCGTAGAGCTGCCGAAATCTCTTCAGGAGAAGATCATCCACGGCAGCAACTGACCTGCGCAACCGGCACAATGTGCCTTATAAGAGAGTAAGTCACAACATTATTTTAGAATTAGGAGGATATTCTAATGGCAAAGCAGATGTACAATAGAACCAAGCCCCATGTCAATATCGGCACCATCGGCCATATCGACCACGGCAAGACCACCCTGACCGCTGCGATCACCAAGGTTCTGTCCCTGGCTGACCCGAACAGC
>OOCH01002726.1_pt1 | contig 10480 bp, 7 predicted proteins | sample 1671641 | NCBI WGS metagenome assembly OOCH01 (sample SAMN06348177, study PRJEB24527) | human gut metagenome | biome: human gut; feature: ankylosing spondylitis patient; material: feces | host: Homo sapiens | place: China | collected 2015-10
GACGGTCAACACTATCATTATGACAACCGTAGGCAACAGGCTTATAAGCCACGAGCCCGAATTACCCGATTTATAGTCCATTTTAATCTGATTATCGGGATTTTGCCCGACAAACCCTATGGCACATGCACTCTCGCGAAGGCCGAGGGAATCGATGCTTTTCCCGTTATAGAGTATCTCGCCGTTCTTTTCACCTGCGGGAGCAAGCTCGTTTTTAATCAACTTTAAAAGGGTGGTCTTTCCGCAGCCCGTTGCGCCGCATATTACAGTAAAATCACCCTGCCCGATATTAAGAGAAATATTGTGAAGAGTGTCTTTTTCCGCCTTGGGGTAACGGAAATTCAAATTTTCGATATGTAATATTTCCACTTTAAATTCTCCTTTACCTCAATAAAAAACGGAAGAAACGATAATATAAAAAACGAAATGTAAGTAATTAACGATTTTAACGAAAGACTGATTTTGCCGAGCTCCGGATAAAATGTAAAATCGATGCTTCCGCTGCCGACACCTGTTATTACGACGACAAAAAGCAATAATCCCGACAATAAAACCGCCGCGTCTCTCGCCCCGAATTTAAACAGCGAAAAGTTTGTTCTGCCGTGCAGACCGTATCCGCGCGCTCTCATAGACGATGACAGCTCCATGGAATTTTCAAGCGACCACGAAATCATCGCCGTAAAAACACGTATTCCGCCGCGTAATCTGTCAACATAGCTTTTTTGCGAATATAGCCCCATTGCCTTTTGCGCTCTGCTCACATTTTTCATCTGTCTTTTAAACATCGGAACAAATCTGAGAGCCATGGAAAGCACAAGCGACATTTTCGGGATAATTCTGCCGAACAGATACAAGAATTTATCCTCGGTCATAATTTCATTATAGCACTTACACCAAAACAGCACTCCGACAACCATCACCGAGATAAAAACGCCATAAACAACCGCTTCAAGCGTTACAGGGTTACCGTTCATAAAGAAAAGCGGAGTAACGCCGTTATGCGAAAACAGAGGATTTGTAACAGCCACAAGCAGAAAAAGCGGAAGATAAAAGCCCATATCGCTTAAAATAGCCTTTTTCCTCACGAGCATAAGCGAAAACATAATGCCGCCGAGGAGTGCTGTGAGCTGTATTACGGGATTCCATACAAACATAGCCGTTAACAGCACAGATATAAAATATGTAAAAGTAACAGCCGGATGATATCCGCCGAAAGCTTTCATCCCGTTTCATCTCCCATCCATATACAGCCGACGTCCTTGCCGAGATCGCAGGTATAGACCCATGCTATTCGGTCGCCGTCCTTCAGTTTGTATTTTGAGCATCCGTAATTCGGAAATTCGCCGTTCACCTGATACATCCAACCCGAAAGCGGTCCGCAGGAAAATTCGTACAGATAATTTATACCCTGAACGTATACGCTGCCATAGCTGTTTTTATCGGCACCCTGATACTCCATCTGTATTTTATTATACCTTACCGCCCTGTCAAGTATATCAAAAACGGTGTCGCCGGGTCTCAACACATATTCGGTTTCCGGCAATATAACGCCGTTTTGCGGCACATATTTATCGGATTGCAGGGCTTTGTCAAGCTCGTCGTAATTTTGAAGCACGGTATCACAGCGAATACTGATAAAAACCGTCTCGCTCTGCGGGGTTATATCGTCGATATGAGTAAGGTAGTACTCGTCAACGGACTGAATGTTTGTGCCGTGAATCAATACGGCTATTATCAGCGCCAACGACAGGAGCGCCAAAATATCTTTTTTCAATTATGACTCCCCTTCCACGAGAAAAAATTACCGCATTTCGTCGTCTTCATCCTTATACATTGCCGCAAGCTCCTCCATTTCGAGAGTTTTTTTCATCTTACGGCGTCTGATTCTTATAATTATAAACACGGTAAGTCCTACCGCTAAAACAAACAGTACAACAGATATTACTATGGCGCGAACGATATTGTCAAGCTTTGTCTTTGTCTTGACGACATCCTCCCAACGCTCGATTTTTGCTCTGTCATATTCGCTGAGCGCGTTATAGCGTTTAACGATTTTATTCACCTTGCCCCTATCCTTGAGCGTGATTTTATCAAACGGATAAAGCTCGGCTTTAATGTCGTCGTTCAGCGAATCTATTTCCGCCTGAACCGCGGCAATTTGCTCCTTTGCCGAAACAAGCTTTCGGAGATATGCGTCTTTACCGTCAAAATCTTCACTCCTTTCGAGCTTATCAAGCAATGTTACAACCAAAACATACTGCTCCGTAGTGAGTTTTTCGGGCAGAGAGTCAACCATTGCACGGTCGGAATCGGTAAAATACAAAATGGCGTCGTCGTTTGCGTCATCATCCGAAAACGCAATCACCGCGGTTTCACCCGCTATTTCCGAAACGTCTATTCCGCGTTTTTTGGCTTCATCGGACAAAGTCCAATAATTGCTCACGTAGCACCGCTCTGTTTCGGGCAACGAATAAAAAACCGCAAGAAGCTCGCGAAGCGTTTGTTTATCGGTCTTATTGCCGATTTTTGAAATGTCGGAAGTAAGGTCGTTTATTCGCGATTTAAGCGCGGAGCTCTGCTCTTTTCTGAAATCGAAAAGAGTTCTCATACCGTTTTTTTGCCGCCAAAGAGATGCCATGGTATAAAGGGTCTGCTCCGACGCCATGGTATTTGATTTATCGGGCAAAGATGTGGGATTGTCGGGGTCGTAAGTAAACGAATGGACAAATCCGCCGTCCGTCATTCTGTAACGCATTATACCGTCAAAAAGGGTGTTGCCGTTTTTTATGAAACGGCTGTCCGAGAGAGGGTCGATATTAAGACTGCACAGCGCCACCGCCACCCAATCGGTACTCTCTACATTCTGAGTTCCCCAGCTTTTGTAGTCGCCCGTGTCGAGTTGCAGACGTGAAAGGCACAAAACCGCTTCATCAACAACCTCGTGCACCGTTTTGCTCTCATCGGCGGACAACGCTTTTCTGTGATAAGAATATATTTTTTCGGAATTATAATATGGTGCGAGTGCCGTTATCGCCATAGCGGTAATATCGGGGTCTGCATCATCCGAGCTCAGGGCAAATCCGCCGTCGGAAAGCTGCTTTGAAATTATTTCAACGATTATATCGTCGCGGGTGTTGTACGCTCCGTCAGGCACGGTATAACGCATACTGTCAAGAGTTATAAGCCCCCATATCCAGCCGTTTATGCCCTGTCTTCCGAGCGGCGTTGTCTTGCCGCGGTCATAGGTTCCGTCCGCTATCAGATTTATCGGCGCGCCGTTTTCGTCGGTTCCGAAATTTGTCGGGTCGCCGCCCATAGCGAGAACGGCGAGTGCTATTCTGTGCCACTCGGTTGCCTTTGCGGCACTGAGCCTTCCGCTTTCGCGATAACGCTCCTCTACCCTGTCTTTTATGACCGCAAGGTAGCCCTCGTTGTTATCCTGTATTCCGAGTCTGCCGAGAGCTATGGGATACCAATCCCCCGGAGTAGTACCCGCATTTTCCAAATATTTATCGTTAATCAAATATCCGTCGGGTTCCGAGCCGTTATCGGCTTTTTTCCATGCGATAATACCGTCCGCGACGCTGAGGAAATTGTCGGACGTATACTCCTTATTCTCTTTTGCCGATACGATGAAAGAAATTGAGGATATAACACACAGGACGCATAAAAACACCGAAATAACACGTTTTGTCATTTTTGGGAAGAGCTCTCCTTAACAGATTTTTCTTTTTCGCCGTTTTTGCGGCGTTTCTTTACATAAAACACAATAAAGCATACTCCGCCTGCCAAAACGATAAATGCCGATACCAAGCATATTACCGCGACAAGCGTTTTTGATTTTTTGTTTTCCGACAATGATACGGCGTTTTCCGCGCTCTCTTCGCTCTCGTAAAGAGCCTCTGAAGCTTCGGTTATCTCCTCCGTTTCCGCATCGGTCGCGGAAAAAGCGGATTCCTCCGCAGCCGAAGCCGCGACAGCGTCGGCAGACCCACCGGAAGCGGCAGCTGCCGCGCCGCCCGACGCATTCTTGCCGCCTAATGCCGCACCGGAGGACACATGAGCGCCGCTGCCGCCGACGGACAAAGGAGCATCTGCAGGAGCGGAGTTTGTTTCCGACCCCGGATTTTGAAGTGCCGAATTGATAGCGGAAACCGCGTTATCGACCGCGCTTTGCGAAGCGTCAAGCGTCTCGGCAACGGATAATGCCGCGGCGTATGCATTTTTTACATTTGAGCGCGTTATAAGACCCGAATAAATGGTTCTTTCTATTGCCTTTGTAAGCGAGTCCTTATTCGCCACCGAAAAATAGCCGGATTTCGGCTGTTTTTCGACATTCGGAATTGAGGTTCCCATAGCACCGAAGCCGCCTATATCCGCTCCGTAGCCGAGAGTGAACTGTACTCTGACGATATCTCCGTCGGAAAGGTATGTATCGGCAAAACCGACATTCGGGAAAACGTTATTGACGGAATACATCCAGCCCGAGCCGTTTGTTATTACAAATTCACCGAGATGGCCTTTCCAGTTTTTCTCATAATCGCCGGGGTCATAAAACGTCATTGTGCTTTTAAGATGCGGCACCAAAACAGACGGTATTGTCGGTGAAATTCCGAGTGCTTTCGGAGACGAAGCGGACGAGCTTCTCTGATAATTGTTATATCTCGCCGCAGACGCCGTACCGTCGGCTACATATGCGAGGTAAAACGAAGAGCTTACGCTGCCGCCGTAATAACCCACATATCCGTTTTCGTTAAGCAGGCGCAAAAGCTGCTGAGCGGACGTCTCGCCCTCGTATATATTTACTTTTTGGGGATACACGAGATATCCGCAGCCTATGGTGAACATTTCGACGCTCCAAACAGCCGTGCCGATTTTTTCGCCCTGCCGCGCTTTCTCGTAGTTAATGTGATATGTAAGCTGCTTTTTTCGCCCGCCGTCGGACGATGCCGAAACGACAACCGTGTTATCGCCCTCAAAGGTAAAGTTAAGGGTATAGCTTGATTTTTCGTTATCGTCCCATGTTGGCGAAAGCTTTTCGCCGTTAAACGTAACCGTCGCTTTTATTTTTTCGCCTGACGCATTTCTCGCCCATACGTCAAATGTCTTTTTGCTTCCGCGCTGAGTTGTATTGTCGGAAAGCGTAGTTCTGAGCGTAGGGCCTGCCGCGGCAAAAACCCGAGACGACGGCAGAATAAGCAAAAAACACATAAAAAAGCAAATAAGAGCTCTTTTGGTTTTGTTTTTATCCGTGGTATATACCTCCCTTGCAAAATGAATCCGCCGATAATCGGCATTTTTCGGTTTAGTGTAAACGATGTACCCGCCGGAGACAAAATGCCCCGTCGGGTACGTAATCAATCCGTCTTATTCTTCGTCCTTTTTGCGTTTGGCGGTAACAGCCATTGCCGCAGCAAAAGAAGAGAACATTAAAAATGCAACCGCCGCATTTCCGATTCTGCCTGTTTTGGGAATTGAAACGCCCCTAATATCCGTATCGGCGGTATTTCCGGAATTTGACGTATTCCCGTCTGTACCCGGTACCGACGGTACATTGACATTTCCGTTGTCATTGCTACCGAGTGACGAATCTGTCGGAATTTCGTCAAGTGCCGCCTTGGCTTTTATCAAAGCGGTATTCACTTCGTCCTTATTCTTCGCCGCACTTATATCAGCCATACCTTTTTCGAGAGCCTTGTTAAATGCCTCACGATTGAGTGTGTAATCCGAAGCGTCCTTGTAGCTCTCGAGCTGCTCGAGTGCTGTCTTTTTGGCTTCTTTGAGGCTTATTATTTCGGAAAGCTCTTTTTCGGCGTTCAAAAGCACATCAAGATTTGAAACGTACGGCTTTAAATCGTCGTCGAGATTGTCATATGCGTTTCTTGCCTCGTTTATTTTAACGCCGCTGTCTGCCGTTACATCGCCGATGTCGTTGATTTTTTCGACAACCTCGTTTACATCGTCGGCATCAAAAGTCTTTTGCCAATAAAGGATCGGATAGCCGCCGTTTACAAGAGAATAATAGTCTTTTTTGAATTTTTTGCCTCCACTGTCGTATGCCCACAGCTCCCGGCCTGTCACAAACGCTGTGTACTGACCCCCAGCACTCTTTACGGCATGGACTCCGTCACCGTTTCCGATTCCGTTCTCTGTAACGGAAGAGTCATAATAGCATTCTTGAACCCTGTTATCATTTGTGAGCGAGCCTGCTATTGCGCCTGCCTGACCGTCGGATGAGGAAGTTATTTTACCTGCGTTATAGCAATTGACTATGGTGTGGCCGTCCTGAGCCTGTCCTACAATGCCGCCGAGTGAATAAATACCGTTTATGCTTCCGAGGTTGTAGCAGTTGTCTATGGTAACCTCAACCGAAGTATCACGTCTTGTAGTATCGAGATGTCCTACAATACCGCCTGTATGGCCGCTGCTTGCATAAAGCGAGCCTACGTTGTAGCAGCCCGTGATATTACTCTTGCCGCCGTCGCGCACTGTACCGACTATACCGCCCATGTAACCGCTGCCGTAAATATCGGCACCGTTCCAGCAGTTTATAAAGTCTGCGCCGTTACTCCATTTGGCGATACCGCCGAGGAACGAAGTGTATATATTTTCTTTGCCGATTTCGCCGCTTGCGACACCGACATTCTTAATTACGGCATTTTGGCAGACAGTTCCGAAAAGTCCGCCGCGGAGAGAAGTAAGATTGTCTATGACATATCCGTCGCCGTCAAATACACCGTCAAACTGATTTCTGTCAGAGCCTATCGGGGTCCAGTTGTCATAGTCGCTGAGGTCGATATTATCGGTCATTTCAAAGTAAACACCGGTAGTTGCCATAAGCTTGGTATTTACGTAATATGACAGATTGTAAAGGTCCTCTGCCGTGCTTATAATGTACGGTGAAGTCTCGGAGCCCAAGCCCTCCCACGGGATTTTATCCTTTACCGTAACTGTTACAAAGGTCTTGAGTTTACCGCTCTTTATACATACCTTTTGAGTTCCGACTTCAAGTGAATCACCGGAAATTATCTCATAATCCGTTACGGGCTTTTGCGCTCCGTCGCTGTAATATGCGGTAACCTCCATGCCGGCAGCGTCAAAAGAGTCGCCGTCATAATATTCGGTCTTATCGGGTGCTTTTGTAACCGCGATAGAAGTGATGTACGGCGTATTTGAGTCAAGCTCTCCCTCGCCGCCGACAAGCTCTATTGCCGAAACAAGAGCCGAATAATTATTTACGTATCTGCGTTCGTTTTCGGGAACCGCACGGAATTTTGCGAGTGCGCTCTTTGCCGCAGACTTATAATTTGCGTCCGTCGGCAGAGGAAGAGCGTCTATGGCGCTTACTGCGTCCGTGATTGCCGCTTTGGTTTCCGCGCTCCAGTCGCCGCGCATATCATAAAGTGCTCTCATCTTATTTTCAAATCTCCAATAAGCTACGAGAGCGTAAGTTGCCTGATCGTTTGCCATACTGTTCCAGCCGTTGCCGACAACATGGCAGAAGCCGCCGTTTGTATCGCGGAATCTCAGAAGTCCGTCAAGGAGCGTTAAGCCGTCGGAGGTTATAAATCTGCTGTCCTTTTGGGGGTCGATTCCGACAGAAGTCAGCGCAACTATAACCTGAGCTATACTTTCGGAGTTATCGGTATTCCAGGAAGTAAAGCCCGCTTTATCGTTCATCATTGAGCCTAAGCGGTCAAATGCTTCGTCCACGCATTGACGAACCGTTTTTGAAACTTCGTCGCCCGAAATTTCATTTTTATATGTATACACGGTATCGTCATTGTAATAAGGAGCGAGCGCCTGTATTGCCATAGCGGTAATATCGACATCCGACGATGAACCGTAACCGCCGAGAACCCAGCCGCCGTATTTATTGCCGTCTACGCCGTCGGTAAGCTGCATTTTAAGTATTTCTTTTATAAAAAGCTCACGCTGATATGCGGCGTCGCTCGGAACCTCATACATACCGGTATCAAGAGCAATAAGACCCCATATCCAGCCGTTTATACCCTGTTTGCCGGGACCGCCCTTTACCTTGCAGTTATAGCTGCCGTCCGCGATAAGATTTATCGGCTGACCGTTATATGTTCCGAAGCTTGTGGGGTCGCCGCCGAGAGCCGCTATTGCAACAACGCCTCTGTGCCACTCGGTAGCCTTTACGCTGTGAAGTTTTCGGTGTATGTCTTTTCGACGTATGACTTCATGGCATTGAGATAGTCGGTGTAGCCTGTGCCGTCGTCGATAAGATAAGTATATTTTCCGTCTACGGAATCGAAATATCCGTAACGACCCATAGCAAGTGCCATCCAGTCGGTAGCCGTAGAGCTGGCGCCTGACATATAGCTTTCATTGCCCAAAAGAGTGTCGGCGGAAGTGAGCCCCGCTTTGGTTTTTGAGCTCTTGACTGCCTCTTTAATGTAACCCGAAAGCTTTGCCGAAAGCTCGGTTCCCTCGCTGAACGAAGGACGAACGGGCTTATCTGCGGAAACAAGGCTTTCCCAAGCAAGCTTCGGATTTGTGTCGCCCGAAACAAATGCCGAACCGAGCATAGTCTCGGTTACGGAGTCAACCTTTGCCGCGCCGTCAACATCGCCTTTATTGCCTGTTGCCGCGAAAGACGAGGTTGAGAGATAATAGCAGTTCTCCGCCGTTCCTCTTGTGGCGCCTATCAATGCGCCGATATTGTTTTGGTAGCCTGCCGAGTCTTCAACCGTGCCTGCATTGTAGCAATTTACAAGCTCGGGAGACGCCGCTTTGTGTCCGCCGGCTACGCCGCCGACAGAGGCAGGACCCGATACATTACCTGTGTTATAGCAGTTTTCGAGTTTGCCTGCGCGCCAATGCTGACCGCTTACGCCGCCTATGTAGCCTGTTGTACCGCTGACATTACCCGAATTGTAGCAGCCCGAAACGGTAGACGCGCCGCCGACATAGCCCACTACGCCGCCGACTCCCGAAGAGCCGCTGACATCGGCATTATTTCCGCAGCCAATTATATTGCCTGCATTGAGGTAACCGACAACGCCTGCAACCGATGAAGAACCGCTGACGCTGCCCTTAACCGTAACATTCTTAATCGTACCGCCGTTTACCTTTCCGAAAAGACCCGCATTGGAGCCCGAAGAAATGTAAAGTCCGCTGATTACGTGGTTGTTTCCGTCGAATGTTCCGGCAAAAGCCGATGACGAGGAGCCTATCGGCGTCCATTCGGAGCCTTCTCCGCCGAGGTCGATATCGGCTGTAAGCTCTACTGTCTTTCCCGAAAAGTCTTCACCGCCGTTCACCTTTTCGGAGAACGCGAGCAGCTCCTTTGCCGACGATATTGAAAGATCAGCCGGTGCGGCAAGTACCGCAACGGGTATCACAGACAATATCATCACAAAAGCAAGAAGCCATGACAGACATTTCTTTACTGTCTTTTTAGGTTTTAACATACCTTACTCCTTTCAAAACTCTTTACTTTTTGCGCTTCCCGCCGGGAGTTTTAAGACCGGCTTTTTCGAGAGCGCGCGGCCAAGGGCCTAAAAATGCCTTAATTCGCGAGCGTGTGGCGTCATCGAAATCGTCTTTTCGCGGAAGCCTTTTCAGCTCCTCGGATTTACGCACAAGCTCATTTACTGCCCATTTTTCTTTGTCGTCGCCAAACATAAAATCCTCCGAACACAAAAAATCTCTCCCTGCCGAAAAGCAGGGAGAGTGCAACAAATTAACCAACGAAAAAATCTTGTGCAATCGGGCAAAGAGTGCACCGACAGCACAAAGCAAAAGCTGATAAATCGGCTGCACTCTTCTCACCAAAGTTGTGTTTAACCATAAAAATACGGCAGGTCTCCTGACTTATGATCCCATACATCACGGGAAGAGTCGCCTTCTCGGAAAGCTCCAATGGATCGGACTCTCTTACGTCAAACACAGTAATGGCGGTTGTTCCGGATTTTGACCGGATTCCCTTTTAATTCGCGGCAAGAACCGCGAAACCGTATTTTTTATCAAATATTAAACTGTATAAGCCCAAGTTGCAAAGACGAACCGGCAAAAAGCGTCGATTCTGCGGTTTATCTTGCAACTTATTGATATTTTACTACATAAATATTGCGCCGTCAATAAAACACGGCGCAAAATATGTGCGTAATACCTGTTTGAATTTGAAAAAATTTTAGTAAATTATTGACAATGAGGCTTTAATTTAATATAATATCAAAGCATGAAATGCGCCGATGTGGCGAAATCGGCAGACGCAAGGGACTTAAAATCCCTCGGTAGCAATACCGTACCGGTTCAAGTCCGGTCATCGGCACCACCGGCAGTAAGCCGCAAAAAAACGCACCTCACGAATGGTAGCACCAGATAAGAAAACATTGAAAAAGTCAGTAAAATCAATGTTTTTCATGGTGCAAACACGGTGCGAAGTCAAGACAATCAAATACTGATAGGCTCAAAGGGCGTTGATATGCAAGTATCAGCGCCCCTTTCCTAT
>OOCH01002727.1_pt1 | contig 10477 bp, 10 predicted proteins | sample 1671641 | NCBI WGS metagenome assembly OOCH01 (sample SAMN06348177, study PRJEB24527) | human gut metagenome | biome: human gut; feature: ankylosing spondylitis patient; material: feces | host: Homo sapiens | place: China | collected 2015-10
CGAAAGATTTTTCTCAAAATGAAAAAATCCCGGAGCTATGTTCTGGGAGTTCGGGATTAAGGTTCCTTAACTGATCGATTTTTCCTTTTCTCCTTGGTGATTGCCGAAAGGCAAAAGAAAACCGCACATGAACTTTCGCTCATGCGCGGTTTTCTTTTCCTTCACTCTATTCAGAATTTGCGTCTGAAGACGGAGAGTTATTCTCCTTCGACAGTACTGGCTTCAACAGCTTCAACTTCGTCTTTCTTCAGCTCTTTTGCTTCTTCGACTTTCGGATCGGCAGGTTTCTTTTCATCCGCCTTCTTAGAGCCGCAGCAGCATGTGCAAGAATCGGTCATCGGAATTTACCTCCTGTAGGTTCATTTGAATTTTGATCGGGTCTTTTACTGCCCGAGCAGGGAAATTGTAGTCGGGGGCGGCGAAACAGAGCCTCAAAATTGTCCATAATAGGGAACTCAAAAAACGGAGGAAAGAGTGAGCGCTGAGTCGGTATCCGACCTTAAAACAGCGAAATTCGGCATTCAAAAGACCCGAACATCGCAGTATGTCTTTGAGTACAAGAACGTCTGGGACCCGGTTAAAAAACGGTCCAAGCCGCTGTATCGAATTTCCGTAGGGAAAGTCGTCGGCGGTGAGATTGTCATCAAAGACGAATACCTTCACATGCATCCCGAGATAAAGCAGGGAGACATTGTTCTGCAGGAAGGAAAGCCAGTTTATATCGGCAGATGCTCGGCGCCCTCCGAATTATTTGAGATTTTGGAACTCGATCATTTCTGCCTGACGACGGCGCAGCCGGAAGCTATGGTGTCCTTTTACCGACTTCTCGGACTTCCAGTTCGAAAAGAAGGTGAGAGGTATGAGATCGAGTTTCCGCACTTTAAGATCAACCTTCATGTGATCGGGCATCCCTTACTGCCCGAGGCAAAAGTCGCAGTTCCGGGCGCCGGAGACTTTTGTTTGGAAATCAAAACGGACTCAAATCCGGACGAAATCGCTGAAGCGTTTCGTAAACTTGACGTCCCCGTCGAAGGGCCGGTGATCCGCCATGGACGAAAAGGCGAGATGACATCGGTTTACCTAAGAGATCCGGATCAAAATTTGATTGAACTCGCCGTCTACCCGAAACAGTAATCTAGGAAAAGCATGGACACACAAGAAAAGGAAAAGAAAAGCGAAGAAATCGCTGCTCAAACCGCAGAGACGCAGGAGCAGCCTGCTCCTGCACAGCCTTCAGAGGCTGCGTTAAAAGAGGAAAAGAAAAAAGTAGAAGCGGAACTGAATAAAGGATTCCCAGGCAACCGTTCCGTCGGCAAACTTTTTTGGGGCTACCTCGTATGCGGATCACTTTTTTGGGCGTTGATGTTCTACGGCGTAGGCATGGCCTTTACTTATCGGGAAAATCCCAACTTTGACGCTGCAGGCCTGGCGCTTTTAGTTTGTGCGGTCATTCTCTACCTGTGGGGATTTGTATTTTCTGTCTTAAGTTTCATGGCGGCCATGAGGCTCAAAGGCCAACCGCTCCTTAAGGCTATTTATATCTTCGGAGTGATCGCGTACCTTATCGTGCTGTTCAGCGGGCTGCTGGTTTTCGTGCATGTCGCTATGGTCATCTAAAAGGACGATCAAACTTTTACTAGGAAAGCCAATTTTTATCGATTCTTTACATAAAATGAAAGTTAGTTCTGGTTGAAACAACAAAGACCAGCCCCTTCGATATTTAAAGACACAGATAAAAAATGGCGTTGATAGTACAAAAATACGGCGGCACTTCAGTCGGTTCCGTTGAGCGCATCAAAAATGTCGCTCGACGTATCGCGAAGTGGCAAAATGCCGGCCATCAGGTTGTAGTTGTCGTCTCTGCGATGAGCGGAGAAACCAATCGCCTGATTGCCTTGGCCAAAGAAATTCAAAAGAACCCGGATCCTCGCGAACTCGATGTGATCGCCTCCACAGGCGAACAGGTCACCATCGGTCTTCTCGCGATGGCGCTCCAGAATTTGGGTGTGCAGGCTCGCAGCTATACTGGTCCTCAGGTCAGAGTTCTGACTGACAACGCCTATACCAAAGCTCGTATTAAAGAGATTGATTCTCACAGAATCATGGGTGACCTGAATGACGGAAAGGTCGTGATCGTAGCCGGCTTCCAAGGCTGTGATGAAGAGGGTAACATCACAACACTCGGTCGCGGCGGCTCCGATACTTCTGCCGTTGCTTTAGCGGCTGCGCTTCATGCAGACGAATGCCTCATCTTCACTGATGTTGACGGCATTTACACAACTGACCCGCGTGTAGTCAGCGACGCTCGCAAATTGGATGTTGTGGCTTTCGAAGAAATTTTGGAAATGGCCTCTCTCGGCTCCAAGGTTCTCCAGATCCGCAGTGTGGAATTTGCAGGCAAATACCACGTTCCTACTCGCGTGCTCTCCAGCCTGACAGACCCTGATATTCCGGTAGATGAAGAAGCAAACTCCGGTACCCTGATTACTTTTGAGGAAGATCCCAAGATGGAAAAAGTTGTTGTTTCCGGCATCGCATTCAGCAGAAACGAAGCCAAGATTACATTGCCGCACGTACCCGATACCCCGGGTATCGCCTACAAGATTCTTGGCCACATTGCCGAAGCCAACATTGAAGTGGACATGATTGTTCAGAACGCCGCTAAGAACGGTTTAACCGACTTCAGCTTCACTGTCAGCCGCAACGACCTCGACAAAGCTATGAAGGTTTTGGAAAAAGAAGTCACACCGTACCTCGGTGAAGAAGGTATCCTGACTGACGCTTCCATCGCCAAGATCTCTTGCGTCGGTATCGGCATGCGCAGCCACGCCGGTGTAGCAGCTAAGATGTTCCGCGTTTTGGCTGAAGAAAACATCAACATCAAGATGATTTCTACTTCCGAAATCCGCACATCCATTGTCGTAGACGAAAAATACATGGAATTGGCCGTCCGCGCGCTTCATAAAGCCTTCGGACTGGACAAAGCCACTAAGGAAATGGAACTCTAAGGTCGAACTGCGGTTCATCTAAAATAAAAATCCTCGGATCTCCTATGGCGGTCCGAGGATTTTTTCTGCGCTGTGAATTCAATCACTCAATCTTGAATACACGGCGAAGGTGTTCTTTCCAGCGTTTTACATCCTCTCCGATGTGCGGGTTCTTGACGACGTCATTGCACATAAAAGAGGGAAGCTGTTTCATTCCCAAGAACTCGAAAGCCTTAATCAGAGGAAAGAAGACACCGTCGACACCGCGGCCTTCAAAGAAATCGCCTTTACGGTCAAAAGCGGTCTTCGGAGCGTTCCAAGTGCTGCTGATCATGAACTTCTTATCCGTCAGAATGCCGCCCTTGCCGTAGTTGTCGTCCGGGTGCAGGTGCGAGCGGCCGTCGTTGCCGACGACACCGGGCTGAACAAAGACAAGGTCTTCATAACGCTTGAGCTGCCAAGGCGTGCTCATCCACCATCCCGGGGTTTGAACAATGATGACATCGGCTTTCTGCTTCTGCCGCAGTTTCCCACTGACTGTCGATCAGTGTGATTTCGACATTCCAGCCGAGCTTAGTCAGTTCTTCCTCAGCAATACGGGATAGATAATGGTTGAGCTCGCCGCCTTTTCCGTAGTTCTGGCAGCCCGCATCAAGAATCAAAACGTTATTAGACATTTGCTATACCTCCATAGTTGTGAGCATAGTAGGACGCCTCAACATACGGCTTCACGAAACTCCACCAAAGTGAGTTAATTTAGTACCGAGCCTCAAAACTTTTTATCTCATCGTAAAGTTTGCGGTTCACAGGCACCGGTAAAGCATGTTTCTCTGCTTTTTGGATGACCGTTCCTGCAAAGAAATCGACCTCGGTCAGGCGTTTTGCCAGCCTGTCCTGACGCATCGAGGGCATGCCGTCAGGATTTAATTCGTCAATGATCTGTAGATAATCTCGAAAGTCCTGTTCCGTGAGTCCGGTCCCCTCTTTTTGAGAAAGGGCAAGCACTTCACGCATCGCGGCTTTTAGAGTTTCTCTGGCTTCGCCTTCTTGGTGCACACGACGAAAAACATCGTTATAAACGGCCAATGTCTGATTGACGCCGACATTGAGCATCCACTTGCACCACATACGGTGAAGGATGTTTTCGTCTACGACGTAGGGCATCTGGGTTTTGTCAAAGAAATCGACGACTGCACTGAGAACTTCTGGTATTGCTTTATGTTCCGGGCTGAGTCCGATCACCAGTTCTCCGAAATTTTTATAAGTCAGTACGCCGTTTTGAAAGAGAGCATCCATTCTCTGAGCAACGCAGTGAACGATCCTGTGTGTTCCAAGCTCTTGTTCGATAATGTCCTCGCTGGAGATGCCGTTCATCACTGAGATGACGATGGTATTTTCAGAGATCAGACCTTTAAGACTTTGCAGGACGCTTTGAAGGACGGGTCCTTTTAGAGCAACGATAAGAAGGTCAGGTGCTTTGTTCACCTCTTCGGGACTCTTAAAAAAGAGGGAGCAGGGACGGCCGTTGGCTGTGAGCGGCTGAGTCTTGTACCGTTCGCAGCGTTTATTGTCTGCTAGAAAATAAACCGAGCCCTCAGGCATACGCGGCGTGAGGAAGTCACTGTACATCACGCCCAAGGCTCCTCGACCGAGGATGGCAACAGATTGGATTTTTGTGGTTTCTGGCATAAAAATAGGTCCGGTTGGTTCGGACCTATTCTAAGCAACTTAATGTTTGGAAAAATTAGAGTGTGACATCCACTCGTTTGCCGATGGCATAGAAGTGGCCGCCGGCAACATAGTGCATAGAGCGCAGTTCATCCGGACCTTCTTCCAAATGCCAATGGTTGTTGGAGAAGACACGGGAGTCAGCCCAAGCCTTAACGATTTGCCCCATGAAGAGGTCATACGTCTTTTCGTTGTGCGGTTCACGGATCAGTTTGATAACGGCCCAGGCAGAGCAGCCTTCAGGCAGCGGGAAGTCGCAGTCAGGAAGCGTGAAGAATTTCAGACCGCTGTCGGCAATCTTGTTGGGATTGTCGTTCTTGCTTACGGAACCTAAATAAAGAATTTCTTTCTGAATTCCCATTCCCGGAACGGCAAGCAGGATGTACTCGCTCGCTTCAATGAGCTTGCGGGAATAGTGCGTCGAATCAATGACGACCGTCATCTTGTCATAATCCAACGGGCAGTTCCAAGAAGCGGGCATGATATCCAGATCGTCGCCTTGTTTGCTTTCAACAAAGGCAGTGCCGCCTAAATTGAAGAGGCGATAAGGGGTTTCTAAACCGACCGGTTTTACAAATTCTTTTTGACTCATTCAAAGCTCCTTAAAAACAATGCACCTATTCTAAGTTCGCGAACTGAAAATTCTTTGCACAAAAGAGGGCGTCTGGTAGAAAAAATCCTAATTTGGTGCAAATGCACCAAGAGAGTGCAAATCAAAAACTTTTGTCCATTCCTAATGCGCTGTTTTGGTTCAATTTCTATGGCTCCTGGGCTGTTTTGTTTGAACAAAAGTTGGCACGCGTTTTGCATACATGAAAGTGACAGGAAAAGCGAAGCGCTTTTCCGGGGTTTGCGAGTAAAAGAATCGAGACCTTGTCCGCTGCGATGAAAGCCATAAGCTGAGCAGCAAACGCACTGGTTACACAAATAAATCTCAAACGGAGACTTTCATGTTCGTCAAAAAACTCATCCCCTTTGCAGTTGCAGCTTCTTTCGCTATGGCAGGCGCTGCTGCTTTCGCTAAAACAGAATTCGTCACGATCGGTACCGGCGGCATCACCGGTGTTTACTACCCGACAGGCGGCGCTATTGCCAAGATCGTGAACGCTAAGAAAGATCAGTACGGTGTTCGTGCTTCCGTAGAATCGACCGGAGGCTCTAAGTTCAACATCAACGCCATCGACTCTAAGGATCTGGACTTCAGTATCGCTCAGGCCGATACACAGTACATGGCCTACAACGGCAAAGGGGCTTGGGAAGGCAAACCCGTTAAAAAACTCCGCGCTGTTTTCGCTCTTGCTCCTGAAGCCGTGACTTTCGTTGCCGCTGAAGATGCCAACATCAAGTCTGTTAAAGACGTCAAAGGCAAGACGATTAACCTCGGTGACCCGGGCTCCGGCAACCGCATTAACTCCACCGATATCTTCAACGCTGTCGGCATCGTTCCGGGGAAAGATTTTCGTGACGAAAAACTGAAGCCCGCCGACGCGCCCAGAATTCTTCAGGACGGACGTATTGACGGATTCTTCTACACCGTGGGCCATCCGAACGGCAACATCAAGGAAGCAACCGCCGGCAAGCGCAAAGTCCGCATTGTCCCGATTACCGAAGCCGAAGTCGCTTCTCTGCTTAAGGAAGCTCCTTATTACAGCATGACGGAAATCCCGATGGATCAGTATCCGGACGCCGTCAATGCTAAGGACAAAGTTAAGACCGTCGGCATGCTCGCAACTCTGGTGACCTCCGCCGATACACCGGACGACGTTGTTTATGCCGTCACGAAAGAAGTGATGACCAATCTCGATCAGTTCCGCAAACTGCATCCGGCTCTTGCCAACCTGACAGCAGAAAGCATGCTTCAGGGTCTGACCGCTCCGATCCATCCGGGCGCTCTCAAGTACTACAAAGAAGCAGGTCTTGTGAAGTAATACAGCTTTAAATGATGCAAAGACTCGGGACTCCGGGTCTTTGCGAACCTCATTAGAGGCTCGTTAAGAAGTAAAAAGGAGTCAACATGACGGACAAATCGAACACAGAAATGCTGCTGCCGCAGGCGGGTATTCCGGGCTACATTCCGCAGCCTAAGAAGAACGCCTCCGAAGACGTAATCGGCGAATATAAGAAACAGGTCCAGCAGCTTGGGGATAAAGGTCTTAAAGAAGATAAGACCGGGCTCTCAGCTAAGCTGACATACATCGTCGCGCTGGCTTGGGCCTTTTTCCAGATGTCCACCGCTTCCTGGCTGCTGTTGGACTCTTTATATGTCAAGGCCTTCCACTTGGCTTTTGCGCTTGCACTGATTTATCTCAATCTCCCGACGCTTAAGTCCGAACTTAAGTCTCGCTGGGACCTCAGAATTCTACTGGCAATGAAACGCGTGACGATCGTCGACTGGATGATCGGCATCGTCGGCGTTATCGGCGCTTTATACATTGTGATTGATTACGCCGGTATTTCCGAGCGTCCCGGCATGCCGATCGGACGCGACTTGATCTTCGGCGTGATTTTGATTGTTCTCATGCTGGAAGCTACCCGCCGCGTTTTAGGGCCTGCGCTTCCGATTATCTGCGGCGCCTTCATCGCATACGTCTTTTTAGGTCCGTATCTGCCGGATGTGGTTGCTTTTAAAGGTGCAACACTCTCCCGCTTTATCTCCCAGATCACGATGGACACACAGGGCATTTACGGTGTCCCGCTGCACGTGTCCGCAACCGTTGTGTTCCTCTTTGTGATGTTCGGTACGATGCTTGACAGAGCGGGCGGAGGTGCGTTCTTTACACGTCTTGCGATTTCCGGTCTGGGTCAGTACCGCGGCGGCGCGGCTAAGGCGGCCGTTGTGAGTTCTGCGCTCTCCGGTATGGTTTCCGGATCTTCCATTGCAAACGTCGTGACGACCGGAACGTTTACGATTCCCCTGATGAAGCGTCTCGGTTATCCGGCTACCAAAGCCGCAGCCATTGAAGTTGCTTCTTCCGTGAACGGCCAGTTAGCACCTCCGGTTATGGGTGCAGCAGCCTTCATTATTGCCGAATACGTTAACGTTCCTTATGTTGAAGTCGCAAAGGCCGCTGCCATTCCTGCGTTTGCTTCCTACATCGCTTTGCTGTGGATTACCCATATCGAAGCCTGTAAGCTGGGTCTGAAAGGACTTCCCAAGAAGGAACTGCCGAAGTTCTTCGTGGAACTTAAAAACGGTCTTCATTATTTAATTCCGCTTGCTGTTCTCATTTGGGAACTGGTAGTGGAAATGCACTCCGCTGAACTCTCCGTTTTCCGCGCCATTATTGTGCTCGCCATCATCATGGTTCTCCAGCCGGTTGCGATCGCTACAGTTCATGACGCAGATCTCTGGGCAGCGTTCAAATTCGGCATTAAGAACACACTGAACTCCATGGCCGCCGGTGCTAACAATATGGCCGGTGTCGCTCTGGCAACCGCCTCCGCAGGCATCATCGTCGGCTGCGTCTCTTTAGGTTTAGGTCAGCAGATCACGTCCTTCGTCGAAGCGCTTTCCATGGGCAACATCTTCCTGATGATCATCATTACCGCAGTTGCCAGTCTGCTTCTGGGTATGGGTCTACCGACAACAGCTAACTACATCATCATGGCCTCTCTAACAGCCCCTGTGATCGTAACCTTGGCTACCGGACTGACTCTGCATGGTCAGGAAATTGCGATTCCGCTGATCGCTGCTCATCTGTTCTGCCTGTACTTCGGTATCCTGGCTGACGATACACCTCCGGTCGGCTTGGCAGCTTACGCAGGTGCTGCGATTGCAAAGGCGAACCCGATTTCCGTCGGCGTCCAGGGCTTCCTCTACGATATTCGTACAGCCATCATCCCGGTATTCTTCCTCTTCAATTCCGACATTCTTCTGATCGGTATTGAATCTCTGCCGGTGAGCCTGATGATCTTTGCAATGACAGGCTTGGGTATGGTTGCGGTCTCCTCCGCGATCCAGGGCTGGCTGATCGATAAGGTCAATATCCTTGAAAGACTTATCCTTGTTGCTGCTACTGTCGTTCTGATGTTCCCCGCTCTCATTTCCGGCTACGTCCTTCCGTATGAACAGCGTTGGTGGGGCTACCTTGTCGGTATCGCGCTCTTCGGTATTGCATTCCTCTCTCAGAAAGTACGCTACGGCGCTAAGAAAAAGAACACGGCTGCAGCGGCCGAAACCGATGAGGAGTTAGCCGTTTCATAGAATTTCCTAGTGTTCATTCGACCTTGTCCGTCGAATATTTGGCCGCGGATCCCCTTCACCGCGGTCTTTTTTTATCTTCAGCCGGCCGAGACGAAGCAAAGAAAAATCCCGAGCCTCTTGCAAAGCTCGGGATTTGCGTTAAACCGCTAAATCAAGCGATTAGACCCAGCCTTTCTGGCGGAATTCTTTGAGTTTTTCTACAAAGTAACGCATTTCAGCAGGTGTACCGAGAGAAATACGGCACCACTGAACAGCAGGCGGGAAGGGACGGCCGACGAGAATGTGTTCGGCTTTCATTCTGTCTGCAAAGGGTTTCAGCGGAGCTTTCAGATCAATGAAAACGAAATTGGTCTGGCTCGGCAGATAAGGAATGTTGAGTTCCTTTAGAGCCTCGTAGAGGATCTCACGAGCTTCGTCATTGCTTTCCTTGGATTCTTTTAAGAATTCCTTGTCGTTGAGTTCGCTCAGCGCGGCAGCCAGGGTTGTCTGGTTCATCATGACTTCGTAGGCGACATGGTCACGAATCTTATTGATAACCTTAACGTCGCCGACGGCATAGCCCAAACGCATACCGGCCATTGCGAAGATCTTGGAGAAGGTCTTCAGGACGACCAAGTTGTCAAAGCCCTGACGGACGAGTTCACAGCAGGACTTAAAGGACGGATCGTTGACGAACTCGGCATAGGCCTCGTCGAGAATGAAGAAGGTATTCTTCGGCTGAGATTTGATCCAGTTGAAGATTTCGTTGCTGTCGGCAATCGTAGAGGTCGGGTTGTTCGGGTTGACGAGATAAACCAGAACGCGGTGTTTCTTAGCCTCGGCGGCTGCTACTTTGCGCAGAGCGGCAAGGTCGATGCTCCAATCGGGACCCATCTTGACGTTCTTAACGAGGATGTTATTGCGTTTGGCAACATCGGCACCGTCGCCGTAAGTCAGCTCAGGCTGAACCAAAACCGTGTTCTTTGTTGCTTCGGCTTCAATGGTGGCGCGAATGGCTTCAGCGGAACCGTGTGTCAGAAGCACTTCATCAGGTTTGACGTCCATGAATTTAGCCAAATCTTTTTTGAAGGCGATGACCTGTGCGAAGGGATAGCGAGAGCCGTACATAGCAGCTTTGGCGATGGCTTCTTTGGCTTTTTCGCTCATGCCCAGCGGGTTTTCGTTAAAGCACAGCAGCATGGGTTTCTGAGCCGTGGGTTCGACAAACTTCGGCTGAGCAGCGACAGCGGCTGTTGTTCCGAGGGAAGAGAGAGCAGCTCCGGCGCCGACCAGACGGAAGAGTTGTCTGCGATTCAGGGTCATGAAAAATCTCCTATGATGTTATTAATAGTTACTGACAATTATTGTCAATTAATCGGCAGTACGGGGAAAATTTACTAGGAAATTCGCATGATTGGAATATCTTTTGCGGATTTTTGACCTGAAGAAAGAAAAAACCAGTGATTTGTTTGTTTCTATGGTTACGACATAAGGTCAGCCACCTTCAGAGCTCTAATCCTCCAGGCTTTCCAGCAACCGGGAAAAAAGCAATCCGTCTCAGGAAGGAAAGCAATGTAGA
>OOCH01002731.1_pt1 | contig 10468 bp, 8 predicted proteins | sample 1671641 | NCBI WGS metagenome assembly OOCH01 (sample SAMN06348177, study PRJEB24527) | human gut metagenome | biome: human gut; feature: ankylosing spondylitis patient; material: feces | host: Homo sapiens | place: China | collected 2015-10
TAGACTTCATGCTTTCCGTTCTGTCCTTTACTTCTTTTTTCGCTTTACGGATTTCCAGCTCTGCCCGTTTCTTTTCGTTACGGGCCTTTGTTTCTGCCTGTTCCATCTTTTTCTCTGCTTCTTTCTGTTTCTTCTGTGCTTCATCTACTGCTTCAACAGATGATTTATTCACCTGTATCTGAAGTTTAGAGTTCTGGTCCCGAACGTCTCTTATTTCTTCTTCGAGCTGCTCTTGCTCGCTCCTGCTCTTCAAACCATTCCTGTTCCTCAGATCGTCGTTGCTCTGCTGAAGCGATTGATTCAGCTTCTGCGTTTCGGACAGTTCTGTTGTTAGACGCTGAATTTCTACGGTTGATTTCCGAACTTCTTCTCGCAATCTCTGCCTGTCGGATAAGATCGTCTGTTTCTCTTCTTCCAGTGTCTGTATCTGCTTTTTCTGTGTTCGCATGAACTCTTTCGCTTTCTCGAAACTCTGTACGAGAATATCCCTCTCCACTTTGAGCTTGATTGGTGATTCCTCTGGTGTCTGCAATGGCTGCGTCAAGCTCTCTGTAATAGTTTCTGAGTTCTTCGTCTGATCTGCTGTCTCTGTTGGCTGAATCTCTGGCTTTTTGCCTATTTCTATCAAATTCATTCTCCAATCCCTCCTTGCTGATGTCCAGATGGAATGTTTTTGACAAATTGCTGTCTCGCACTTTCTTCCCATCCTGGTTCTGAAAAGTGATGTGCTTCCGTTTCTCTGTCCAGTTTACGTTCCATCCAAACTGTTTCATTTTTTCTATAAACTTTTCTTTGCTGATACAATTTTCCAGTGCCTTTAATACCGCCATTGCACAGTCTGCTACAAAACTGTCCTTTACCTGCTGGCGGAACAGGTTATATTTATCTTTGCTCCATACAATGACTTCCCCTTTTTCAATCTGGCTTCCATCAAAGTGCTTTCCTTTCTCGGCAACTGTCAGTCCACGTTCTCGGCACATCTGATTGGTAAGCTGTTTCATACGTTCCAGATCCTTTTTGGTGTTATGCAGTTTTCTTCCATCTTCATAACTCACTGAATTAGTAACCAGATGGCAGTGGATATGATCTTTATCCTTATGCACAGCCACTAACGTCTGGAATCCACTAAACCATTTTTCTGCAAACTCTTTTCCAAATTCTAATGCCTGCTCCAGAGTAATCTGCTCGTCCTTATGCCAGGAAATAATGTTGTGAGCATACATTCTCCCAGAATCTTTATTCCACATCTTCTTTTCTTCTAAAAAGGTTCTATACACCAGATCATAGTTGATCTCATCATGGCAGTACGGACCTGTTACATAAGTAAGCAGTTCACTTGTCTTGTCCTGTCGCAAAACATATTCGATACAATTTCTCATTGCTCCATGTGTATTTGTCCGCTTATTAATCGTCTTATTAATAGCCATATCTTTTCACTCTCCTTCCTGTATTTGAGAATATTTTTGTTGAGATAATACAGAATATCTTCCCTTGGCATAAAACCATCCGTATTCATTTTTCTTGCAATCTGATTCAAATTCGTAGCTGCACCACGAAGCTGACTAAGTATCTCAGAAAGAATCTTATTCAGCGTTTTCAGTTCTTCCACTTCCTCTGCAGAAGCAATTTTTAAACCTGCTATTGCATGAATTACAACCGCCTGCTGAGTCTGTCCAGACTCCTTTACTTTATTTTGGAGCAGATCATACTCTGCTTTATTCATTCGTATCGTTACTGTATAATTTCGTTTTCGCATAAATCTTTGTCTCCTTTCTCCACTCTATCTTTTTTATAAATCATTCATAACCTTTCCGGCTGGTAGATTAGCAGGGGATATATAAGGGAGTGCAACGCTCCCTTATATAGGTGCAGGACAGCATCCTAGTCAATCAGTAAGTGTTCCGTAGGAATGTCCGGTGGATATTTCGCAGGGATACTTACGCCATTGACGTGCCGGGGTTCCAAGGGGCGGAGCCCTCTGGCAAGTTTAGGAACAGCCCAAAGGCTGGCTCCGGTGCATAGTGGCTTGCCACTTTGCGAAACTTGCCTGTCATCTCCCCACCACTGAACTAGCACCAGTCAAGTAACATTTCTCCTCTGCGTTATCCAACCTAAATAGAGATGACGGTGGTTTTGTGGTGCAGGAACTGACTGTGGAAGAAAGAGAAAAGCTCCCCTTTCGATAGATTTTCTCTTTCTGAAACAGGCTGTTCGTGCATCACTCCGATGCGAAGTATCGGACAATCATGTGCCGTATCCGGCACTCTATTCTTTTCTTCGCCTTGCTTGTTCAATCCACCCATCTGCCAACGCTTTTCTGTTATATTTTCCTGTTATTTCTGTCTTTCTTTTTCTGGATCTCTTTCCAGCTCTGCTAAAAGACATAAAAATAGCAGTCATAAACATTTCTCCAATTCATAATGTCTGAAATGTCGCCACTGCCATTGTCTTTTTCTGCTATTCTGTTTTTGTAAAGCTATTCCTTACTGTCAGTCTGTTTTCCTGTTACTGCTATTTCATAACCATCTAAAAACTGTCTGCAAAATCCAGTGCTGCATCCATATCAGCTTCTTTCTCCCAGTCCAGATTATCTTCTGCGATCTCTCCATCCGTTTTCTCCATTGTTAGTGTTCTGTCCGGCAGATTAATTTCTCCTACCGATTCTTTTACAAACGGTACAAGCATTTCCATCAGATTCTTCGCTATAGCCATCGGGGCAGATTCTTTCACTCCATCCCGGACAGCTGTTTCCACTCTTTCCAGAAAAGCATCTTCCTTTTCTCTGGTTTCCAGATACGGATCTGCTTCATTCCTGTACTCTCTGGAAAAATAATCGTTTAAAGCAACTACAACTGCTCTGGTGTACGATTTATATTTTTCCCTGTCCATCGTCTGCAAATATTCCCATGCCTGCCTGTCCTGTTCATCACAAAGATTCAAACGGATATTTGTATTGATGATTTTCCGTTCTTTTCTCATACAAGCATCCCTCCGTTTCTCTGGATTTTCCTTACGGTCATTGCTTCATAGCCTTTCGCTGTGGCACAGATGTCCCGTACAATCGTCACCCGGCTCTTGTCATATTCTCCAAAATTCTGGATCATACAACCGCCACCGCCGACCACATACAGACGCATCAGTTCTGGATTATATTCCCGTTCTCTCAGCTTATGGAAGATTTCTTTCGTATAATCTCCGGCAGCTTTACGAATGACTGTCAGATATTTCTCACCAATATCTGCTGTCCCGGTACGGATCACCTGCTCAATCACCAGATCGTCCACCACTGTTCCCAGTTCTTTCAACAGGGATTCCCTTACAGCAAGCACACACTGATGCGTTCCATATTTCTCTGTAAAGCATTTCTTCTCTAATGGACGGGAATTGTTGATATACATGATGTTCATAGTTCCGTTTCCAATATCCACAAGCATGTTGATTCCTTTGAAATCCTGTAAGCGGTAAAAGGCTGCTGCAAACCCCTGTGGGTAAATATCAGCTCCTGCAAACTCCACATGATATTCTTTATTGCGGAATGTAAAATCCACACATTCATTCTGGAGAAGATATTTCTGGAAATCTTCTTTCTGTGTAGCTACCCAGGTAAGGGGAAGTCCGGCTGCGATATGTACCGTTGCCCGGTTCATACCTTTCCCATCCAGTTCCCTTGCGATAGCCGCCAGTGTCAGCACATAATAGTCCTCATCCTGCGTTTTCTCTGCACAGAACTCCTTGTGTTCCTCTCCGATCTGGTAATACATGCCATTGTAAACAAGAAGATTATTCTGAAAGATTGGCTCCTTGTCATATCTGGCTACACCGGATGGAAAGCATCTGGTGGCTGTTTTCATGTTTCCATACCCATGATCAATCCCGATCACTGTAACTGTCTCATTATTGTTGTTTTTCATCATTCTCATAATCATACCTCATACTTTCTTAATGTTTATTTTTGACTTTTTCCCAAATTCGGGAAAAACCTATATTTGTATCAGCTAAAACGTTGATACATGAAAAAGGGCAGTCAGTGTAAAAAAAGCAAAATTTTATGTACTCTGGCAGCTATCTTTGTTATTTCTCCTGCTCCGGTAACATTTCTTTTTGCTTATTTTGCCCTAAATGCCCTTAATTCCCTGATTCATATTTAATTGTAACTGTTTATAATCTGTATCTGTTTCTTCAAAAGGTATTCTTTCTTCTGGATCTACAGGACAAAAATCTTCTTCCTTAACTGCAATATCCTGATAATAAAACTCACCATTGTACTGCTTCAGAAGGAAACCTTTATCTGTCATATTTCTGAAAAAGTTGGATTTACCATGCCCCTGTCTGCCATTCTCTTTGCAGTATTCCTCATACATATGGAACACTTCACTTCGTTTCAGACGTTTTCCTTTGGCACGCACCAATGACTCATCAATAAAAGCACAGATACTATCTGACGTCCGTTGCACTTCTCTTACACATTCTTTGCTGTGTTCGCTCTCCGTGAACTTTCCCTGTTCGTACAGATTTTTCAATGCAATCATCGCCATATGAATTGCATAATCGGATTCTGCCTGTACCTTTTCCTTTAAGTGCAGATCTTTTTCACCACTTTTTACTACCCGGTTCATATCAAGAATCAGTAGTCTACGGTAAAAAGCATCTGACTTATCCTCAAGATTCTGCGGCATTTCATTGGTAGAAAAAAGCAACTTTGCATAAGAGTGAAAATGAATAGCATCCTGTCCCTTTTTCTCGTAGATCAGCGTATCTTCACCAACAGCTTTCTTTAATACATCTGTGTTCTCCATTGCTTTGCAGGGAATATCTGCACAGGCATTTAACAGCTTTCCGTACATTCCAGTCGCATAGAATCGTTTATTTAAATCCTGTAAAGAAATACTGGACATATTAGTGATTCCAACTACATGCTGGATCAGCGATACTGCCACAGACTTTCCGGTTCCACCATTTCCTTTCAGTGTAAGGAATTTCTGAAACTGCGTATCCTGTGTCATGCAGTATCCAAAATACTCCCAGAATGTCTGCTGTTCTTCTTTGTTAGGAAGAGACGATGCAAGATACTTTTTGATATTTTCTCCACCCTGCAATACCTGCTCCCTGTCCTCCGGATAATAGGGAAATGGTATCTGATTGATTGTCAGATAATCTGGATTGTGTTCCAGCATTTCACCCGTAACCGGATCATAATATCCATTTTTGAAGTTGATCCACCGCACAGGCTGTTTATTTAGTTCATATGCCTCTCGGTGAACTTTTGGCTGTGTGATCAGCAGATTATAGATTCTTTTGATCACTCCACTCTGTACCTGGTCACGATAGATCAGCTTCTGGATACGGTATTTCATTCTTACCCCATCATGGTCTTCCAGAAAAACGCCGTGTTCATAATAATACGGTGTGATTCCTACCACAAAAAACTGAACATTCTCCACCAGATAATCTACAATCTCCATATCCCGGACACCTTTCACATTCCCTTTTGCATCAAATAAGTGAAAACGGCTCAGTTCCGGTTCTTCTTTCGGATTTCGCTCAAACCGAAGAATATACTGTTCCAGTAATTTCTCAACTTCTTTCTGATTATCCAGTTTGCCAAGATACTCTTTCTCTTTGAACAACTGCCAGCCTGCTTTTCCATCAAGACCAGCGTCTTTGAAAAATGTCAGTAACTTATCATTTACCCACTTCACTGAACAGGAAGCCACATAATGATAGGCACTCTGACAGCTTCCAGTAAACTGAATAGATCTCATTTCCTCTATAAAAGAATCTGCACTGAAATAATATCCGTCATCTTCCTGCACCAGACAAAGTGCCTGATAACCTGACATCACAATATTCAACGCTATATCCTGATTGTCCACCAGAAAGATATAGGTCTGTGCTGTCCCTTCTGGATTGGTTTCCATATAATGCTTCAAAAACTTCTTGTTCAAACTTATCACTTCCTTTCAGGCAAAGAAAAAGACGCAAGCCATATTTCTATAACTCACGCCTTTCTCTGCACTTATTTACTTTACAGTTCCAATTCGCTACGCACTGCGTATCCTTTTAGAACTTACTTATTTCGTCAGAACCCGATAATTTTCTTTCTTATCATAATCTTTATGGATTCCATCATCTTCATACAGAGTATAGCTGCTGCCTTCATATCCGATAAGCTGCATATTTTCTGTATCAATATCCTTCACGCACTCTGCTGCTTCTGCAACCGGGATGCATTTGCCGCTGCGAATGAAAAGCGGTACTTCATTGAGTGCAACCTCTACATAATGAACTCCCTTTTCGAGGACTTCTTCAGAAATGCTTCCATCCGGCATAAACTTGATGAATTTCATTTCTTCCGGCAGATAAACGTAACGGCCTCTTGCGTTCTGCTCATAAACCGGTGCGATCATAATCTCGTTGCCAAGCATCAGCTGGTCTTCGACGCGGATTGCCATCTTATCATCCGGATAAACGAAGCCAAGCGGTTTAAAGTACATATCGTCATTCAACGCAGCTTTCATGTATTCACTGTAAAGATACGGCACAAGACGATATCTGGCGTTAATGACGCTGCGGAAATCTTCGATGTTTTCGAACTGGTAACATTCCTGTTCTCTTGTTCCTTCTGCCGCATGATCACGCATCAGAGGTGTAAACACACCGAGTGCAAGGAAACGAAGCAGCAGATCTCTGGTCGTGTCATCACCAAATCCGCCAAGGTCCGCACCTGTGTACATAAAGCCGCACATATTCAGAGATGGAAGCATCTTCAGATTTAAAAGAATGTGTGACCACCAGGATTTATTGTCTCCCATCCAGATTCCTCCGTAACGATGCATTCCAATATAAGAAGATCTGGAAAACATCAGAAAACGTTTTTCCGGATCAATGCGTTCGAATGCTTCTCCGGCTGCTCTTGTCATGTTATAACCAAAAAGATTATGCACTTTGTCGTGGCGGATTTTCTTACCATTTACATTGTGATAGAATCTTTTGTAATCCTCCGGACTGTTAGCAATATCTTTCATCTTTGCCTGCATAGCCCACGGATGGATCTTACCTTCTGTGTCTTTTGCAAATTCTCCAGCGAGTTCTTTTGCCTCTGCAAGTCCCTCTGAAGAATAAAAGATTGCAGGCTCGTTCATGTCATTCCAGAATCCTTCGATTCCCTGCTCGATCAGAAAACGGTATTTATCTCCAAACCATTTGCGGGCTTCCGGATTCAGCATATCCGGAAAATGGGTGTCTCCCGGCCACACTGCTGCAACAAAATCACTGCCATCTTCTCTTTTACAGAAGAAGTTGTTTTTTACACCTTCCTCATATACCTCGTAGTCTTTTTCCACCTTGACGCCGGCATCAATGATCGGGATCAGGCGAAGCTCCTGGTCTTTCATTTCCTTTACAAATTCAGGGAAATCAGGAAAGTTTTTCTCATTGACTGTGAAGTCTTTAAAGTCCTGCATATAGTCAATATCCATGTAGATCATGTCGATCGGGATATGATTCTCACGATATCCTTTTGCCACTGCACGGAAGTCTTCTTTTGTTGTATAACCCCAGCGGCTCTGTCCAAAACCGAAAGCGAACTTCGGTGGAATGTAGCTGCGGCCGATCACATGGCGGAACTGTTTTACGATGTCGTAAGCATTTTCTCCTTCGATCACATAGATATCCAGATCTGCATTTTCGCAGGATACCTTGAGGGTGTCCATTCTGGTATACCCAATATCAAAGTTCAGTTTTGACGGATAGTCAAAAAACAGGCCAAATGTAGTCTTTCCGCTTACTATAATAAAATTGTGAGCTCCATACAGAGAACGCTTGTCCTCTGTATGAATTGCATCATCTGTACAGTTGCTGATATAGCAGTAACCTCTCTTATTGATTCCACGGTTGGATTCGCCCAGACCATAAACGATGTCATCTTCGTCCATGATATAGGTAAAAGCAAATCCTTCTTTCTGGCTGATTTCCCCATATGGAAAAGCTTCCTCAGCTGTTTCAATTTTTTCGGTCAGTGCCTCCGTATCAAACGGAGCTCCATATCTGTATTTTCTAATCATCTCTGTGCTACCTCTTATTTTTTATAAAGTACAAATGCTTCATATGGTTTCAATACAATTCTACCTTCAAATACAGTTCTGTCAAGATTTGTGATCAGACATTCTGCTCCTTTGAATTCTTCCGGAATCTCCATCTCTGCATTTTTGTCACTGAAATTGCAGACTGTCAGAAGTTTTTCCTGTTTCTGTCTTCTAATGTATGCAAAAATCTGCTCATCATCACGATAAATCGGTTCAAACTCACCATAAACAATAACATCTTTTTCTTTACGCAGACGGATCAGTTTCTGATAATAATGGAAAATAGAGTTCGGATCTTCAAGCTGCTGTGCCGCATTGATCTCTTTGTAGTTCGGATTCACTTTGATCCAGGACTCGCCATCTGTAAATCCAGCCTGTGCTGAATCATCCCACTGCATTGGAGTCCGGGCATTATCACGGCTTCTCAGCATCAGGCATTTCATCATGTATTCCGGAGTCATAAGTCCTGCTTCCGTAAGCTCTGTAAAGAAATTGATGCTCTCAATATCACGATAATCTTCCAGTTTATCAATTGTAGTTGTCGCTACGTGCATTCTTGTATCACAGGATGCATAGTAGATATAAACATCTCCGTTATCTTTTGCAATTGCACCGTTTGTAAATACTACGTTAGAAACATCTCCGACTCTCTCTTTTCCAAGCGGAACAAGGAATACACCGGATGGCTCAGCGATCACTTTGGACGGATCATTTAAATCTGTTCCGAATACATAGAGAACATAACGAAGTCCTGCTGCTGTATTTCTTACACCGTGAGCAATATTGATCCAGCATTTCTTACCTCTGATCGGCACTGCACCTGCACCGTTCTTGGACTCTGTCAGAGTATGATAAATTCTCTTGCTGATAATCTTCTCTTCATCGATCACTGCATGCTCAATATCGTCGCAAAGACCAAATCCGATTCCTCCGTCGATTCCTGTATCGCTCTCTGCTACTGCAAAGAAAGATTTACGGTCATTTCCCTCTACGCGGACAACCAGATAATATTTTCCGTTCAGCTCAATAGCACCGGAATTCATCACTGCATTGATTCCGAGACGTTCCTGAAAATTGGGGTTTGTCTTCGGATTCAGGTCATATCTCCATTCAACCGGCGCAAATTCTCTTGTCAGTACCGGATACTCATAACGATCATAAATTCCATTATAAAAATCTGTTTTCTGATTTTTTCTTGCGATCAGTTTTTCTACTTTCGCTTTTTCAACGTAATACTGTTTATTCAGCATTTTTCATCCTCCTTATTACTTCCATACACATACGTCCGTTGTGATACGGGCATTTCCATGGTTCTACAATAGGTCCGTCTCCAGGTGTGTGGTCTTCCTTTACATACCAGAACCACTCAGAACCTTCTCTTGGATCCAACATATAAGTTTTAATATAATTCCATTCATCCTCTGCTGCCTGTAAATATTCCTTTTTCTCCGAATCCTTCTGATATCTGTTCAGGAAGCCGATTACTGTCTCTGCCTGCACCCACCAGATTCTCCTCGTATCATTGACCCCGTTTTCACATTCATTCATCAGAGAATGATCCACAAAAGCTCTGTGATAAATATTTTCTGCAATCTCTGTTGTGATCGGTGTGATCTTCGCGGTATATTTTTTATCATCCAGTACTTCCAGACCTCTGTCCATCAGCCAGGAAGTCTCTATATCATGTCCATAGGAATACAGATCAATCAGACTGTTCCAGGTTCTGTCAAAAAATACTTCCTGTCTGCCAAGTTCTTTGTTATATACCTTATCTGCAAAAAGATCCATCATAAAACGAAGCCTGTCTCCTGTAAACGGATTCTTTGTCACACGGTACAATTCTGTATAAGCCTCAAAAACATGAAGCAGGGTATTCATCGTTTTCTCTGCAATAATACCATTCTCAGAAAGCTTGTCATTCTCTTCCGGCTCAAATTTGCGGTTAAAAGCTTCCAGATATCCATACTCATCCGTACATCTGTCCTCGATCACCTTCTGAAGACCTCTGGCAATCTCCAGTGCTTCCTTGTTTCCTGTTGCATCATAATAGGAAGAGAGAGCATAAATTGCGAATGCCTGATTATAGGTATGCTTCGTTGTATCTGACGGTTTCCCGTCATAAGTGACTGACCAGAACATGCCACCATATTCTCTGTCCAGACATTTCTCCTTCAGAAATGCATAGGCATGATCTGCATCCTCTTTCAGTTTTTCTTCTCCAAGTGTCATATAGGCATTGGCAAAAAACCACAGGATTCTGCTGTTTAAGATACATCCCTTTTCATAATCCTTTTGCACCTTAAGGTCATAACCCATGTAGCCATAAAAACCGCCGTATTCTTCATCCCTCAGGTTTTCCCAGAAAGGGATCAGCTTCTGTGTTA